>Ga0214479_100165_pt1 | contig 41170 bp, 25 predicted proteins | sample M1_20Mar14CPVII9_5_FD_165054 | JGI IMG/M metagenome (GOLD analysis project Ga0214479, IMG submission 165054) | Marine eukaryotic communities from Monterey Bay, California, United States - M1_20Mar14CPVII9sort6BwellE14 | ecosystem: Environmental > Aquatic > Marine > Unclassified | place: USA... | reverse complement strand
TGACAGTCGTCCATTCATATTACGTGTTGATAATGATAAACGACGAGTACTTTGTAATGTACTATTTATATCCTCCCCAGGTTTAGAGCTCTCGATTTTACTATCATTTGCTTTTGCAGTTTCTGAAGCAACTGATACTAAATCAACTACAAGACGCAGGAGGTGAAAGGTCGCTCCCACACCTGCCGCAACGATTGCAGATTCGTTGGCCATTGTTTATTGTGTTGGTTGTATTGCAGTATTGCAAAGTTGATTCGAATGACAAAGAATATCAGCTGTGTGAAAATAAGCAGTGAAGGGAATGGATGGTCTGAGTATATCTGTTTGCAAATTGCAATGAAGAGACGCCGAAGTCGCGTAGATGAATAATGAATGAAGAGTTAGCCAAATAGATGTATATTAGGTATTTGTTTGCCGATAGACGCCGAAGCAAGAAGAATGAAGTTCGTAGTCAGCCGTGAGAACAAAAAATAATAGTGAATCAGATGGCGATCAAACCAGAAAATTAAGAGTTCAGGGGTTGAATCTCAAACAATTCACCGTTTACCTCCGATACTAAACTTTGCCCCTGTTATGAAATCCAAAGTAAGATGAATCAAGGGCAAAGGATACATCTTTTTTGAAGACGACCCCCAATTGATCCCAGGAGATAAATTACCTCCATTTTTGCCTTCAATAAATTTGCTTGTTAGTAACAACAACCCGGCCCTTATAACAAGTGTATGTCTTTCGCTCCTGCGCCACAAAAGGCGCCTACCGCCAGTAATTCTAATGCAACAAACTCTACAAGTGCCGTAAATAGTGTACCGCCTGCCGCCGATGGCGGTGGGGAAGGGGCTGAGGAAGCCTTTATTACCTCACGTACTTTCGATCTTTATTGGGTTGATAAGCATGCGCTTATGTACAAGGATGGTTATGTGAAAGTAAGTTAAATATGTTACTAGTTTGGTGTGTATTGATATATTTTTTGGTTGTGGATGGTCTTAAGAAGTTGGTGTTTGTTAAAAAAAATATGCATATCATATGCACAAAATTTGAGTTTTATGGTGATACATGCACTGCAAAATTTAAAATTCGACCAGTATCGAATGATATTGAATGGTATACCATCAATACTGTCAATAAATCAGTTTTAAACGCTCTTTCGAATAGTGGTGTCTAGAAAATTGCAGTGCCAAATTTGATCGATTGGTGGCTTTTTAATTAATCCACACTAATTTTTACTCACCACTTACCCTAACTTAATCATTTAGACATACAATCGTGAGGAAAAACGAAGTATGATTGCTGTGAAGCAAAAGTCTTCCATTCCAGTAATCCTACGTGATATGGCTCCACCTGAGGGTTCTATATTCGATCCTGCAATTGCCTGGGAAGAGGAGAAGGAACGTCGTGAGAAGGCTGCCCAAGCTGCAGCTAATATCGAGGCCGAGGAAAAGAAGAAGAAGAGTTCAAAGAAAACCAAGGAAAAGAAACAGTCCACTGCTGATGCTATTCGTGAATCTAATGCCGAGGATAAGGTTAAGAAGGATCTTGAGCGTGATCTTATGAAATTGTCAAATCTCAAAACCTTGAAGACTTTACAAGATGCTTCTTTTGATACCCCGTTGGGTAAAATCCATCGTATGCTGAAAATGCTGGACTTGGCAGTGCGTGCCTTAAAGGAGGGTGTGGTTGGTGCCAGTGAAGCTGAAGTTCTGGATATTTTGTGGGCGTTGGAAGAGATGCCTCTATTCAAATCATGCGAGGCAGAGATCGCTGCTGAAAAGGCTTCGAAAAAGGAGGCCAAGAACGAGGATAAAAAGTCCAAGAAAGATTCTAAAAAGGATTCAAAGAAGGATAAGAAGAGCAAGGGTGATAAATCGGATAAGGTCGTACTTTCCAGTGACGCTAAAGCCCTCAAGGAGTTGTTGAAGGAAAAGTTTAAGGATACGTTCAAATATGCTCGAAAGTTGATGAGCGGGAAGAAGGATATTATCACCTTCCAACTCACGGATATGCCTGATCGTCTCCCCCCACTAAGTCGTTACAACAGAAAATTCAAGCTTGAGAATTGGCAGTGTGATATCCTTGATGCCATTGATAACAGGCGTTCAGCTGTCGTTGCTGCTCCAACCTCATCAGGTAAAACTCTTCTCAGTACATACACATGTAACAAAGCCGATGGTACTGTGTTGTTTGTCCTCCCCAGTGAAGTACTCGTGTGGCAAATCGCAGCCACGTACTACGAATTCTTCAAGGGTAATGTGACTATTGCTACTGATCTAATTACGTTCCAAGAAATCTCTGGCGGTGCACAGGTTTACATTGGTACCCCCTGTGCGGTTGAAAAGTGCCTCAGTAAGGCCCGTGGTGTAGCTGGAGAGGAAATGAAGAAGGGTCAGAGGGAGTTTATGATCCTTGATGGAGGTTATAGCCAATTTGATTACCTCGTTCTTGATGAAGTTCACACTCTGAACGGACCAGAAGGAGATGCTCTTCAGCGTATCATTCGTGGATGCAACTGTCCCTTCCTTGCATTAAGTGCCACTATTGGAAATGCTAATCAGCTCCAATCTTGGTTGAGCAAGGTCCGTAACGAGCATGTAGATGCAGATATGATTGATGCTCCACCTTCGGAACCTGAGCAGGTAATTCTTAAGGAATACTTTGCACGTTTCATCAACCTTCAACGTTGGGTATTTGTTGAGTCAGAGGGTAAGGATGGAAAGAAAAAGATGAAGATGACCAAGCTTCAACCTGTTGCTGCCATGACCCCCGAGCGTTTGAAGTCCGAGCCTGAGTTAATTGCATCGTTGTCCATGACTCCCTCTGATATGATTGATTTATGGAAGAGGATGAAAGCAATGTTCCCCGGTACTGCTCTGGAGAAACTTGACGACCCTGAAGAGTTCTTCAAGGCTGGTGCTGACGAGCACAACCGTATCACTCTCAATCAGACTAAGGAGTATGAGACTAGGTTAAAGGCCCGTCTCACTGCTCTATCTCAATCACACCCCGAACTCTACGAGAAGCTTCGTATGGCACAGCTTCCTCCCCCTCTCGAGTCGAAGAAGGATGTCAGTGACATCTTGTATGGTGTCGTTAAACAATTGAAAGATACCGACCTTCTTCCTGCTGTTGCCTTTCAACTTGATACATATGGAGCATTCTCAATGTTTAAGACACTCCTCTCTCGTCTTGAGAGTGAGCAAGTAGCCGAGTTCCCTGATTACCGTAAAGATTTGATGAAACTTGCTCGTGACAAGGCTCAAATGCGTAAGGTTGCCGCCGGCCAAGCAAGTCGTGTAAATGCCGCCGAGGCAGAAGAGGACGCCAAGTCTGGATTTACCGATGATACTCTCACACAGGAGGATACCACCAAGCCACATGACAGGTATGTTCTATCACCTGCCGGTAAACGTCTTACATTCTATGAAGTTGAAGACATTATCGCTGATATGAAAAAGGCTGGCGAGAGGGTTGATATCAACCATGCACTCATTCGTGGTCTCCGTCGTGGTATTGCCATCTATACCAATGAGGTTGGATTCTCATGTTACCGTCGTCAAGTACAAATGTTGGCACAGAAGGGCAGGCTCGCAGTTGTCTTCTCGGATGAGGCTCTTGCCTATGGTGTAAATATGCCCTTCCGTTCGTGTGTCTTTTGTGGTGACATGGGTGATTCTTTAACAGCTTTGATTGCCCAGCAGATGCAAGGTCGAGCCGGTCGTCGTGGTATGGATGTTCAAGGAAATGTTATTTACCTTGGCATGGAATGGCCTTACATTGAGAACCTTATGCTTGGACAAATCACGAACGTTACTGGTAAGGAGCCTCGTTATCCTACCATGGCGTTGCAGGGTGCAATTGCCGCAGCGAACGATCCTGATGACACCAATCACTTTGTGCATGATGAAAACAAGCCTCTCTTTGCCGAGGCCATCCGTAAGATGCAACGTAGTCAACATTGCTACCCAACCATTACCGAAGAAATGTCGGAGTGGGTTGCTGGTTCAACTCTTGGTGACTTCTGCAATGGCGAAGAAAAGTCAGACTATCTCGACATCTCGACTCGTGTCATCCAAGGCCTAGGCTATGTCGATGAAAACATGAAGCTTGATATGGATCACAATGTCATTTCAATGATCTGTGAAATGAATGACTATCTACCTGAAGCAATCCACCTTCGTGCTATTCTTGAACAGCTTTACCTTCGTTTCTGCTATCAGAAAACCAAGGCATACAAGGAGTCTGACTCAACCCAGAATGATTTGCTTGCCGTCCTCCTTCACGTTGTTGACCGTGTTCCTGCTTTGGAAGGCGAAGAGAGTCTCCAGGAGATGCTCCGTGTCGTCCCCTCCGAAGGTAAGATTGTCAATGAAGATGCTCTTGAGATGTGGCTAGAGACTGAGGAGAAGTTGATGGATGAGCGTGACAAGATTAATGCTCTTGACATTCCCGATTCTGAGAAGGCGAAGATGAATCTTGTCGTCCCCCCAGCTGCAGCTGCTCGTAACGTTGGTCCTCCACTTGATAAGGGCGTGTATGAAATGATCATTACCAAGCAGAAGGGTTTCCGGGAAGATCAGAGCCTTGAACGTCGTAATGATTTGAAGAACCGTATCTTCAAGCTTGGACACATCTGTCAAGTTGCTCACAATAATCTTCAGCAACCTCATGGTCAGTACGATGCTCTTGAAGTGCACTTCCGTCGTCTGTTCAACAACATCAAGTACAGTGTATCTGATATGATGAGTCAGCTAACCGATCAGGGTGATCTTACTGAAGTATAACGACGCCTGTTTTCTTTTTGGGGATAGAATGTAGAGTTGAAGGGGGAGAATTTGTTATAGAGAGTTAATCAATCAAAGTAAGGAGTAATTTACAACACATATGACTGCTAGTTTACATTAGTTAGCCTATCGATAAGTTCCTGCTTCTTCCCTCCTACCTTAAGCCCCTTGCTTCTCAGTAGTTCTTTCAACTCTGGGACTTTCATTGATGCGAGTGAGCCTGGGCTTGGTGCTGAGTCATGACTTTCAGATGAAGCATGTGAACTATCGATAGCCGCTTTATCCTCTGTTGACTCGAGCTCTAAGTCACTTGCAACATCGTTCATTAGACTAGAAAAGAAGTCATCTGATACATCGTCCTCTGTTTCCGATGGCGAATCCTCTTCTGCTAACGCCTTACCCATTTCTTGTTGCAAAGAGGCAAAGAAGTCATCTTCATCGTCGTCATCTTCTTTCTTTTCATCTCCTCCCAAAGACTGAGATAGCTCGGCTTCTAGACTAGAGAAGAAGTCGTCATCATCAAAGTCGGCATCTCCTTTATCCTGTGAAGATGATGCTGGCTTATCATCAAGTGCTCCCCCTAATTCACTCATCAAGTTTTGAAAGAATGAGTCTTCAGCATCACTTGCCTCCTTACTACTTCTATCAGCTACTGCTGCACCTCTCGTGTTTGGCCCTGCATTATCATGATGTCGATCTCCTTTTGATCTTTCTTGTTTCTTATCATCATTACTCAAGTCATCACTGAGCTCGCTCATAAGAGAATTGAAGAAATCATCCTCTTCACCCGAACTATCATCGGTAGCAGCTGCTTTGGATGATGAAGTGATCCAATCATTCTCCTCCCTTCTTGGTTGCATAGAACGACGCTCATCTCTTTCATCGTTACGCTCTCTACCCCGAGTGTCTCTTCTCTGATCAAAGGAAGAATCTCGTCCGCCTCTACCTCGTCCACCGCCACGACCTCCTCTACCTTGTGGTCTGTCACTATATACTTGTTCTGTTCGATGCTTTCTTCTTCTTTCCTCTTGTTCTGAGTCTGCCTCGAAGCCATATTCTCCACCATCCCATGAACTTCTTGCGACAATGCCCCAAGTATCACGTCCTTTTTTAGGCCCCATTGCCTTCAACTTTTGAGCTTCAGTAGCTTCGGGCATATCATTCAGCTCGCTATTACCAATAACTCGTTGACTTGCACGCTTCTCTTCCCGATAGGCGAGCCAATTCTCTTCCTCTCTCTTGATTTCATCTGCACTTCGACCTAACATATCTCTAGCTCCAACACGATCTTCACGTCTATTTCGTCCAGGTGCAATACCTGCATCTTGCATTAAATTAGATCGCAAGGCGCCACTACCTTCACCACCACCTGTGCCATCCATTGGCCCTTCCAACTCACTAGCATCTTTCTTACCGATACTAACATCAAACTGATCTTGATTGATTGGTACTGTGGGACCACTCAATCCTCGCATAACCTCCAAGTCGGATAATGGACGTATAGCATCGGGATCAAACCATTCATCATATGTCTGTCCATAGGTAAACATTCGTACCATAAGTTGACCACCTTTAAGTCGTCGAACTGTTCCATCTTCACCTTCGAAGTTACCTCTCAATACTTTAACCATCTGTCCTACATCATACCCAGAATACTGTTCTAACAAATCCGCACCAGTATCTGCACGTCCTGTATAATCTCCGCCAAACATGTCCTCAAATACTTCTTGTTCTTCTTCTAATCCTTTAAACTTTGCAACTTCCTCAGGACCTAATGGTAGTGGAGCGGGGGGTAACTTCTTATGTCCCTTACGATTAACAGTACCCATCCAACTTCGTGCTAAGTCCAAGTTTTGCAATACTTCATATACATCCTCCACTAGTACAATCTTACAGAAGACATAGCCAGGATAGCGTACCTTAACATCAACAACCTTCTTCTTATCACCATGTGATCGTAAGTGACGTTCTGTCGGTACGACAAACTTTTCTACTATTGTTTTTGGAAAGTTCTCCTGTTCACATACATATCGACATTGATTTAATAAGTCTAATTCTACACCTGCTACACAATTGATAAGATACCATGATGGTCCATCAGATGGATCATCCTCTTCTATATGTAATCGCTTCCATAACTTTCCATTAAGTTGTGTTGGTGTTGATGTGGTCAAATGTTCATTTCTGTCGTTGATCTTTAGTATGCTGCCGGTGTGATCTATTATACTATTGACAGGTTGTTTTAATATTATATGTTGTCTAGTTGTTGTGTAAGATTGCAATGATTGGAAAGCATTAATAGCTGATACCAAGTATACAAGAAAAAGGTGATGGCATCTCATTCTCCTCGATTTAGTATATGTTGATTTATATATAATGTTTATAACTATGCTCTCTTCAATCTTTCCAGTAATAAAGTAACAATATTGTTAATGCAAATACTTCCTGCTCTTCTTCCTTTATGCTTCTCTGTCCATGCAATGCTATGATAGTCTGCTGATACTTTCATTGGCGGTGATGAGTGATGTGTGTGCAGTGCTTACCTACTTATTACTCATATTCTGGTGCGTTATTTATGAGAGTTGAGAGATACCAAAGGATACCGGTGATGAGAAGTAAGGATTTGCACATTAAGATCGTTTAGCTGATTGCTATCTAGAATCCACAGTACATAATTAATGTTTATGATATGTTTAAATAAAGTAGATTCTCTTGTACTTGTGTATGCTTGTCTTCTTTCCGACTTCTGACATCCGAACTAATCTGAATCGCATAAGTCAATTACACGATCAGCAGCTGATGCGGAGGACTTGTTGACTTGGAGGGCGGGACCGCTAATAGATGTCTTCATTCTTTTGTTGTATTCTTCACTAGTCTCGGACTCTCTTGGCAAAGGACAGGGTAGAGAATTCCGCCACTGTTCATCAACTTCAGGAGAGTTTGTAACAAGAACCACTCCAATTTCGACATTACTCATTTGACTACCTCGCTTACCCCAAGCAGCTTCACTCATGTTGTGTGAACCAATATATAGTACACTTGTTCGAGAAGAGCCATTCTCTGTTGTTCTCTGTTGGAATTGAAGTATAATATACCTTTCCGTGTGTTCGTCCATACGACGCTCCCGGTGGTGGATCGTAAAAGCATTTTTGTTTTATATTGTCAGGAATGGCGTTGTACCAAGGTCTACTATTGTGTGCACCTAATGCTAGGTCTTTTACTCCATTACTTGGCCAAAGTATTCTCAATAGTCCAATCTGTGGGTCGCTTCTACTTAGCAGTTCATCCCACTCGGTTGTCTTTGGCGCTCCTCGATCATCGCCAAGCATACATATATACTGCTGCAAACAAAAATCAGGCTTCAAATGACCAAGAGAACCGGATGTAGCATACATGATTGGAAGCAGTGATCGTCTGCCTGTATTTGAATGAGTATCTCTTTCATCCATCATGGATTCATCAGAGTCTGAGTCCTCGTCCGCTCCCTCTAGCTCGCGACGGAGTTCACGAACAGTATTAGCCAGTTGTTTCCAACCCCCTCTCTCATCCAGTGATGATGGAAATGAATATACAAATCTTGCTCTTGCCGATGAGAAGTTGATGCTTTCAAAGAGAGCATCTATCCGTCTTTTGATGTTCGCCTGTTGCACAGGACATTCACATTTTGTTGTTCTACTTAGATATTTGCGAAGGCGATCTTCAAACTGACCAGAGTAATGTTTTCCGGTTTTAGGGTCTGTCATCTGTAAGACGTGAGTTGGAAAGTCCTGGATGAAAAGAATATCTCTATGAGATTCCCATTGCTCTCTGTAAAAGTTGTTTCCGCTCACGACCACTCGTAGTCCTACAGGTGTTCTCAATAGAAATAACTTGCCATGTAGCACTCCACCAGTGTGGGGAGCACACGTGATGTAATGCCAGTTTCTTTGATTTGATGTTGAGTTATCAGAAATATGTCTTTGTCCGCCAAGGTAATAAAGCGATGCAGAAGAAGTGATGTTATTGATTGGGTCTACAACTGCAGCACCAACTCTAGCTCTGCCTTCATTATTTTGTAGCTTATCATCTCTTACAAAGATCAGATCTTCAACATTCAGGTGATCAGCATCAAATACATCCTCAACAAAACTTTTGTCATCAGGCCAATCGAATGTACTGACCAGTGCTCTACTACAATCATCAGGTATGAGATTTTCAACTGTAACATGATCTTTATCGAAGGATTCTGACTCGTAAATGAATTGCGATATATCTTCAATCCCTGAAACGTCCCCATTGGCAACCCCCGAGATCTATCAGATGATGTACTGCTGCTATTTTTGTGTTGTGCATTGTGCTTTCTTTTCCGAGACTCGGAACTTGTTCCTGTATTATCATTGTTAGTACTAACTCTACAGTATATCATATCGCCATTCTTCAAACCTAATTCATCTAAAGTATTACTATTGCCAATTGTTTGCTTACCTCCTGCATCGAGAGATAGTGGTTGTGTGTAGAAAATACGAGGCCGTGTAATTGCAATCTCTTCAGTAATATCACTGATGGTAGACGAGGGATTGACATTACTTATCCTCCATATACCAACGTTTGTTTGAACTCTAATAATCATTGTAAAAGATTTACTATGCCAACATATTGAGTAATTTTAATATTTGCAGTGATCTTTATATTAGATAATTTTCAGATGAGATTTGCCGCTGGTAGTTCAAGAGTATAAATACCATATATTGAACTTATCCAAACATAGATTCACACAAACCACCACTGCACTCGGCTTCACCATCAATATTGGTATGTACGATTGTGTGAAAATAAGGGGACAAACTGTCCCCCTACCCTATACTATATATACAAAGGTAAAAATGAGTAAAGCGTTAGGTAGTTACCTTTCAAACTTGAAGAGGCTCAGCCCTCAATCTCATCACTTTTTTTATTGAAGACTTTTTCACCATGACGCTGAGCTCTCTATCTTCTACTACGCTAGCTCCATAACAACAATGATTGATAACAACCTACTGCAGACACGCCACAATGATATAGTTGGCTATGATATACGAAGAGATTTATACTACCAACTACCATAGTTACTATGATATCTATACTTCTATCAGCACATCAAAAAAATGATAGATAATGATACATCGAGCGGCCGGCTCCATTTGTGAAGCCTGTGGGCTATCTGATACATACCTGTGTGATACCCCATCAACTATTAGTATTACTAAAGCAACATATGGTGGTTTTATACTTCCTACATCCAAGATGAGTTCTACAACGATGGATACGCTACCTCCGTCATATTTAAGAAAAAATGTGGTGGTAGAAGAACAACTCTACACGGAACAATACTGGCAGAACAACAGAGATAACATACGACAATTAACATTTGATATATAAGAGCAGGTTATACTATATATCTAGTATAGATTGGCCGTGTGAGGATATTGAGAGGATCCGATACTGGTTGATGTACAAAATGCACACATGATATGCACAAAATGTTATGTTGTATCATCCTACACTACAAATGATGTAAGAGTGGTTGGGTTTGCACTATTGGGGTACTAGAAGACTGTACAGAACGAATTATAGTCCAACTCAATGATTATTGGATTGCAATATGCTCGTATAAGATATTCACAACAACATATGCATAGAAAATGCATAAAACGATCACACAACATGCCCCAAACCAGTTCACATTGCGATAAAGTAGATTATAAACATTATTAGATACTAAACATTGAATTCATACTGTAGATACGAATATCATACACATGTAGAAGCATTATAATGCTACAATAGTATAATATGTACTCTATCTAGACTTGCATAAAAATAGAAGTATCATCGTTCTCATGTATCAAAATAGAGTAGATATCTTCTCTATAGGTATAATACTTGATAATACGATGATATATTGGCGCTCATCACCCTCGGATTGCCTCCAAATGAGCAGCTAAAGTTATGCTACGGAAAGGAGCTATATCAATGTGGCACTCAGGTCTGGGGGACAAGTTGTCCCCTAATCGTAAAAATATGCGGTTTGTGTTTTAGGGCTGGTACAAAACTACGTACGGTTTCTACGTGTACACAAATCGCATATTATAGAAAAAGGGGACATTTTGTCCCCCTTCGCAGTATCCTAGTACTGAATTCCTACGTTGTTGTCCCCCAATTCTGGATTATGTACTTTGTTTGTTTGAAGTTTGAGTATTTCTTTGTCGCAAAAAGTAGTTTTCATTTCAGTATATGAAAACTCATACCACCTCAATCAACACTATGAATTGTACGGACTTCAACTTACTTATCATATCGTCTTCATAATAGAACCGATAAACAAACAACCTGCTATAGAGAGATAAGACGTTTTAAACACTGATACAGTTAGTTGGTGAGTGTTGAGTATATTTTTTTATAATTTATGTCATTTATTAACACTAACAATTACATACCCTGCCTTACCCTATGATACCTATATTATACAACATACCAAATCATTGCAATTCATACAGTTTCAAACAATTACAATGACAAACAATCCTGCACACGATCATGCTCATGGGCATGGAAGTAAGTACTATAATATTTCTTTTGAGATTCATTGTTCGAACATCCATTGTCTGACACATATCATTTCTATCTCCAATCTAATATCATTGCAGTAACAGTGAGTACCTTTATTTATTGATGTTTATTAATTATGTATGTGGCGTATAATTGTCTAACAAATATCTTAACTGTATTGCAGCACGCTCATTCACACGAAGATATTCATGATGAGGAGACACCGCCCAAATCAATAACAACAGAGGCGGCTGCAGATAGGGAGAAACGAAATGAGGTACTTCGTAAGCTGAAGACTGCATCATTACTATGTTTTACATTCTTTCTAATTGAGGTTATTGGTGGATGGCTATCTGGAAGTCTTGCGGTATTATCCGATGCTGCACATTTGTGTGCTGACTTATCTGCATTTCTCGTGGCCATTAGTGGATCACATATTGCGTCCATGCCTGCTTCAGATAGTCATACCTTTGGATTAAAACGAACAGAATCATTAGCTGCTTTATTTAGTATGGTTAGTTTGGCAATCCTATCAATCGGGTTAGCAATTGAAGCAATTAGACGTATGTGGATTATATTATATTCAGGAGGAGAAGTTACTGAAGTTGATGGCAAGTTGATGAGTACGATAGCATTTATCGGTGTTATTGTTAACGTTGTATTAGCCTATGTATTGGGCGAGGATCATGTGCATATGCCAGGTGGTGATCATGGACATTCGCATGAACACTCGCATGGGCACGGACATGATCATCATGATGAAGAATCTGATACTCATTCACATGAACATAATCATGGACACGATGGAGAATCTGATTCATTGCTTTCATCTCCAAAAAAGGAACAAATTTATTCTGCCGTGAAGGAAGTAGAGCGTGAAGTGCAACATCTTGTTGAAGTATTTCCTTCGGATGAAAATGATGTTGGTAGCTCACACAAGCAAGAACGAAATGTAAACTTACATGCAGCCTACATTCATGTGCTAGCAGATTTGGCGCAGAGTGTTGTTGTGTTTGTAGCTGGGTTGATTATTTGGGCAAAACCGACTTGGCAGATTACTGATCCAATTTGTACTCTCATCTTCAGTATACTTGTTTGTTACAGTACAATTGGTGTAATTCGATCGAGCTTGTCTGTTTTGCTGGAAGAGGTTCCTCCTGGTGTAAAATGGAATGATATTTACAACGCAATTGCTCGTGTTGATGGTGTTAGTAATGTGCACGACCTTCATATTTGGAGTATTTCACACGGGAACATTATTTTGAGCGTACATGCCACCGCAGAGAATACCGAGCAGGCGTTCCGTGCTATCAAAAAAGTATGCAACAAGAGTAATATTCATCATTTGACAGTTCAACTTCAACCCACAACTATTGGCAAGGAATGTGTAACATGTACTGAAGGAGCTGTACATCAATGTCGTTGAGTATGAAAGTTGACAATAGATTGAACCATAAAAGTGCATAAGACATAATATACCAACAACAACTCGTCAGTCTATCATTTCTGCTACATAATTACCAAGTGCCAAGCTTGATGTTAGACCTGGAGACTCAATTCCCAACAAAACTGTAAGACCTTGCACTTTATGATGGTTTACTCCAGCAATCATAAAGTCTTTGATTTGTTTATTTGTGTTCATATTTGGGTGACTAAGTTTTGGTCTGATTCCACAATAATCAGGTACTAGATTGCCATCTTTTAGATCAGGCCAGTATTTTCTAATTGCAGCATAGAATGAGTCTGCTCGTTGTGGATCGACACTCATGTCAATGTCATTTGGATTGTCAATGTCCTTGTCAAGCCACTCAACGTCGGGTCCAAAACGTGTTGAATTGGATAAATCAATAGTGGCATGTACTCCCAAGCCTCCGGTTGGGTCGGGAAGAGGATATACCAATCTCATTGCTTTGGTATTCTGTGTGCATTATTGTCAGTGCTTGTTGGACATGATGAAAGTATCGATCTTGCAATTCTATCTGTTGATAACCCAGCACATATAATGACATTATCACAACTTATCTCCGAGCCATCGACGTCTAATGCTATGTTACCCTTCTCTCCACTGCTATTTGTTATTACTCTACCTCCGTTTACTCTTGTTTTCAAAGCCAAAGTAGTTTGTCCGTTTTCTTCAGCATCTGCTAGCATATGCATCATAAAGGAATGTGAATCAATAATACCAGTGGATGGTGAAAGCACACCACCAGTACAAGATATGTTTGGTTCTAAAACTTTTACATCTTCTTTGGATAATATCTGCAAATCATTCACACAATTATTCTTTGCATATTCAACTAATTGAAGCAGTCCAATATCTCGTTGTTCGTTATCAGTTGCTACTAAAAGCTTTCCACATTGACGATAGGGTATATCTCGTTCTTGACAGTATTGATATATCATCTTCTTTCCCTCAACACATAACTTTGCTTTGAGTGTATTCTTCTCATAATATATCCCGGCATGTATAACTTCTGAGTTTCTATCTAATACCTGAACCAATTGTAGTGTTTTGTTCAAGTAATAATATTTCATGTCCCTTCTTTGATAGTGACCTTGCAATTGATAAACCTATAACTCCGGCACCAATGATAGCAGTTTGGATATGAAAGTTATTGTTGTATGATATTGCTGTTCTAACTATCATGAGGGTGAGAAAGAGAAATACCGCCTGATACTCTCTAGAGCAAGAATTTAATGATCAAGTTCTTTTTGACTATAATCGCAGTATAACCGCTGTACTTTGATACCAATCGATTCTCCAACATAAACGCTGAACAATCAACCGCAACGCATCCATCACGCATTTTTCTTCAGCGGTCACCAGACCACCACAAAATAAAAAGGCAGATTACTGACACTAACTAACAGCAAGGTAATAAACAGAACAAGAGGTTATATACCAATTGAATTGACCTACACCCATCTGTGCTTTCTTGCTTCTGTTGTTTGAGAATTGGTCTCATAACTCAATTCTCAACAACTTTGAAATTCTTTTGCAAAACGGAACGGCGTTGATATTAGTAGTACCTTAGACAGCATATAAAGTAGTATATATCAATAAGTTTATAGAAATGGAAGACGACGATGATCTAGAGAGCAGTTTGTTCTACAGTTGTATGTCATCCAGTGCGGCCTCCACTACAACACAAGAAAATGAAGCAGTTCACCAGAAAATAACTGATAACAACAATATTATAGATGGTGCTATAAACAACTCTACTCCTACCAATAGAGTATCAGAGAAGAAGGATGATAATGTTCCGCTACCTTCATCAGTCGATGTTGATCATTCGAAAGATATGAGTACGTGCTTATCTCCGTTGCAATATGAAAGCAATAGTGGTGCACCAACTACATCAAAGAATGATACAAGTATAGACTCACAAAAGATTGAAAGCAATACACACAATACAACAGACAATAAAACACATTATAATGCATCTGGCAATCCATCTCTCCCTACTCCTGATCTGCCTTCATCATCTTCAAACAGTAACTCGTCTTGGAGTATCCTATCTGATAAGCAACGTCCAGTGGTACGATCAATTACATTTAATAGAGATAGAACATGTCTCATACTCAGTACAAACTTTGGTGTTAGAGTTCGAACATTAGAATCTCTTCATATCTCTCTTCAAAACTTAAATGTGAATGATAATGATGAAGAAGAAGAACGCAACAACAATAGCAATTGGATAAGTGATGTACCGTTACCACCTGATGGTGCGACATATGCGCAATTACTACATAATACATCACTTCTAGCCGTTGTCAAGCCCAAAAGTCCAAGATGCTGTCAACTATTCAATGCAAAACATAGCTCATCGCCAATAGCGATCTTGCCACTATCAGCAGCAGTCAAAAGAGTAGAGCTCCAACGTAAAGTATTGGTAGCCATGACAGTCGACCTACGACTGCATATATTTCACATGTCAGATGATGGTGGTATATATGGTAAAGCAATGAAACCTACATTAGTTACAACATTAAACATCTTTCACCCTTCTGACTCCGCAAGGAACATAAGAGGACTTGAGGGCTATAATGCAGGATCATACTTTGATCTAAACCCGAATGAAGATGAGCCATATCTAGTCTGTAAGAGTTTCAACGGGTCACCTGGCACCGTGAGAGTATATAACCCAACAATTGTACAAACGTTGCCCAATATCAACAGCTGCAGTGCTAGTTTAGGGAGTGGAAGAAGCGCTACATCAACTGCATCATCTTGGGACAGGCATGACAATGCAAATCATCCTATAGCAAAGAGAACCAAGCGAAGGTTGCAACTATTGACTACAATTAATGCACATGATCATTCAGTAACGCGCATGCTAATTGGTGGTGGTGGAAAGGGAAAGACATCTCTATGTTGTTCTTCATATCTAGCGACTGTTAGCTCGAAAGGAACGACTATTAGACTCTTTGGATTGCCGAAGGGAGATTATCTTTGGGAGTGGCATCGCGGTAAAAGAGCTTGTCAATTTTATTCGCTTTCCTGGGGAGGCAGTGAGAGTGATAGATTAGCATCGTATGGTAGTAGCGGTACTATACACATCTTTGATTGGGGTAAGAAGAAAGAACCAAAAGTGATGAAACCGGAGAATATAGAAGACGAAGACGATGTTGATAATGACTTTGAAAAGGTACATGATGACGATGAAGATGGACCTCGCAAGCTTGTTCTTGATTCAACAACATCAACAAAGCCAAAACCACTTCTCAGACGACTATCTTCTCCAATAACTTATCGCATCACTGGCAAAACGAAGAAGGCACCGGCAAGTCCACCAAAACATCGTTCATATACTAAGCTGAAGTACAAACCATCAGCTTCTGCAACTGCCGGCTCAAATACCAAGTCGCAGACACTAGTAATTTCCATGCTTGATCGAGATGAAAGCTGCAGTGTTGATGATTCCGACATTAAGGAAGATAGGCTTGTACTATGCACTATTGATGGTAAATTGCGACAATATTCTGTTAAGAAGAATGTTGAACTGACCCAGGTTGAAGATGTTTTAAAGTAAACGAAGAGCTATTTCGGAGTAGAAGTACATTTAAGGAGAGCTCGGTTGAAAAGATTAAGTATGATCTTATAAATTAGAGATTCACTTATTCAGTATCATCTTCAACTCCTTCATTTGAAATCGGTCTTGACACATCAACTGTATATATCAGATTCTCTCGTTTGATTGCTTTCAGCTTCATTAACGAGAAATTACCTACTTTCCTTCGATTACCTCCTCCTTCGGCGTCTTCCATCCACGCCTCACCAGCAGTATATAGCAAGCCTTCATCCTCTGCAACTTTTGGCATCATGCCATCTAATATCCCTCCATTTGGCATCATCCATCCATCTGATGAGGATTCATCGCCTCCTGGCATTATCATACGAGTGACCTCTCCCTCCATGATCAAGACCCTCTCCCTCTCAGGAGGTATTAATAATTGAATACGAAGTCTTGTTTGTGTTATTGGAGGAGCTAACGTTTCAGAATCCTTTTCTGGTTTGCTTTTAGACTTTCTTATAGCTTGAAACATTCTCCATTCGCCCTGATAGAGAGATGGAAGAATAGACAATGTTGTGAGTTTACAAGATGATAACAGTAATCATATAAACTGTTCCAGTATCATAATTGTTGTTTCAGTGCGCCGGTATTTGAAAAGTTGTTGGCAATCGTTATATCAATCATCTGATCTCAGATCTTCAGACAGGGATAACTTCAATTTCATCATAAACAGCAATCAAGATACATTTGTTGATACTAAAAGCACAATACACTTACTCCTGCCGCCTTGTGTTTGTATTCTGCATCTAATACAGGCTGATAAAGATGAAAGGTCACAAAATGATGAGATAACAGGTCTCTCATAGTGGCAAAGACAAACGTAGAACAGTACTCACTCCACCACTGACTTGACCATCAACTCGAAGGATAAAATTATCAGACTCTTGTGAATCGGTGTCATCATTGAAAGATACGATACGCCATGCACCCACGAAATGAGCGTCTGATGGGTAAGGTGGAAGCGATTCGTCTGAAGATGGCGGGGTTCCATCAAGAGTAAGTGCCGTATTTTGTCCCTTTGCAGTTATTTGAGGCTTGCCCTTCCATAGACGTTGGAAGACGGGATTGTCTTCAATACTTGGAAGATCACGTCGTGGTTTTGATGCTGATTGTTCAGATGCCTTTACACTTTGAGGCTGATCTTTAACAGTAGAGGAGTCACTTGACTCTGCTGATGGCCTCGCAATGTTCTCAATCAGAGCATCAACATCCACATCAATTACATCTGAGGAGGTAGCGGTAGAGATTTTGTCATTTGAATCTTCCGTTTCTTCTACCCAAGGAGAGGTGTACGCTGCATCTCCTTCAACTGTTACCTCCCCCGTTTCCATACCAACATCGAATTGAGCCAAGTCATCACCTGCAAGCAAATCAAGGTCGCCATCTAGTTCTTTCATCAATTTTGCTTTGCCCTCTTCCCATTCTTGTTCTGCTTTTTGTTCAACTTCACCAAGCCGTTCATTTGCTTTGGCCGCTTCTCTTCTTTCTCGAGCTCTAAGAGTCGCATCGCCAGCAGGCAGGTCTAAACTAATGTTGCTGCTCTTAATACTGTCAGTGGCACCGCCTTTCCAACTTTGTGGTCCACTGGATGAGGTTGGGACATAGAAACTTGCTTCTGATTCTCCTCCTCCAGACATCATACGCCGATAGACTGCTACTGATTGCATTCTAACCCCTGGCTTTGTGAGTATTTCATCTTCTCCCCAAGCTTCATACCAGAATAGTGGAGATATCCCATCAAATCCCTTATCTACAAAAGATAGCTCTTGTTCATCATTGTCTTCATCATCCGCAGTCTGCTTCTTCTTTTCAGAATCAGCTTTCAATTCCTGATAAAAGTCGGTAGGAAGACGAACGAATGGCACACGCGGTCTCCACTTCTTTTGTTTCTGTTTGACTGCGGCTATTAATGGATCATCATCATCAAAATCAACTTCTACCTGTGCACTATCTTTTGGCCAACAAGATTGAAGTCCATGCTTATTCTCCAATTCATGCTGTATTTCGTGTACCAACTTTTCAAGTATCTCCCAGCCACTAGGACCAGAATTGGTCGAATCACTCCAGTCGTCTACAATGATAACTCCGTCATCGTCATTCTCTTCTTCATCCTCAATGAATATACTTTGCTTCTTTTTCCTTGGTTTCTTTTTTATGTTGACATTATTCCCAACAACATAGAGTACCGAATTATCATCTCCCTGTAACTCAAGGCCTTGAAATGGCAACATGATAGGTTCTACAATATCTCTATTTTCTCCATAAACCACCTCTCTAATTGCTCTATGTACAACCTCTTCTATAATTGAATCTACACTGCCATCAGTAGTACTACTCCCTATAACATTTCCACTCTCTAATGAAGAACCATCTACATACAACAGCGGCATGCGTAACAAGGCCGGCATAATACACGCTCGTATTAATCGGGGACAATCCCGTACCAACGATGTTTGTATAGCATGCAATGCCGAATGCAATTCAGATGCGTCTGATAAAGGTATTGCAATTTGATGTGTATATCTTGAATATGGATCTGTATCATCTGATGTATTATCATTTAGGAGAGTTTTTATTAGTTCTTCATTACTCTTTGATGAGTATAGTATACTGCATGAATGTCTTGGTCTACATCTATACAGTATTGATGGATTATTATTATGGTGAAATGATGAACTTGATGGCAATATTGATGGCTGAGATCTTATTATGTGTTGTTGTGAAAATGAAGACACATGATGTGAACATAAATTTATAACCGCTGCTATCAGAGAAAATATGAAGCTCATGGCAATGGCATTGGTGTTCATTATCAAGGGTATATACCTCCTTGGTGATGAATGAAATGAATGAACAATGCGATGTCAGCTAAAAGTAAAGGATACCTTTATTACTTTATAAATGTTGAATGATTCATTGCATTCAGGAACGACCATACCACAGTGACAGCACCGCTTCCCGTCTGCTCAGCGAAGTTAAGCACTGTCGGGCCAGGTTAGTACTACGGTGGGGGACCACGTTGGAATCCTTGGTGTTGTTCTTTTGCTTTTGGAAGTTAGAAAGTACCTACATAGATGGAAAGATTGTTGAGGTATCATATGTTTTATAAATATGTACAGAGGTTTCGGCTGAACACAAATACCCACTGTAATCATGAGTGTTGTTCCTTTACTTTTGTTTGTTCATTGGCAGGATAGATCTTATAAACCAGATGACAGAGAGAGGGGGAGGAGAGAGTAAGATAGGTGTTATATTAGGAGAGTTGAGTAATGCTTTTGTTGGGTATCCCTCAAATAGTCTGAATGATTGTTCCTGTATCAATTTGCGCTAGAAAAAGTGTATAAAAGATATCTCTGAACTTTCAGATATATTGTAACGCAACAATTAACCTTTAAGAAATAGTAAACCTACTGGAAAGCATCATCATCTGCAAAGAGTTGTGATTTGGACTCCTCAGACCCTACCTTTGGTATTGAAGGCGGCGGTGAAGATGACGATTCGATTGTTGCGGCGGCGGCGGCTTCTCTACTACTTTCTTCCTCCTCGCTTGCAATAACTGATGCGTCTCCGCCGAACATACTCTTCAACATCTTCTTTGCACTAAGTCGTTTCCTCTCTGCATCAACAAAGTATTGCATTAACTCAATCCTTCCATCATGATCTGCAGCTTCAAGTATCTTTTGCATAGATAGTGTTTGTTCCAATAGAAGTGGCTTGAGTTCTGCCGTCATTCGCTTTTGCAAGTCTACCAACTCTCCTTGTAGTTCATCACTAAGGTCACCGAAGCCAATAGCTGATGGCAATTCCTCCTCTGATTTCCCATCTCCCATCTCCTTCTTAAGATATTCGACCAACTTCTCCTGAAAGCTCTTCTGCATCTCATTTTGCTCTGCTACCAAACGTTGTTCAGCATAGCTCTGCCATAAACGAATAGTTGTCCACAAGTTGGGATCAATATCGCATCCTTCTGCAACGCCGAATGATTTCATAGATGCTCGCGTAAATCGAACATCTTCACTTAAATCATGTTGTAATTCAACGAGGTCACTGAATGATTTGTATAATGCTTCTTCTTCGGGTGTCTTCTCGATAGTGTCAGCAAGTGCAGCCCTTTTCACAGCTGATACTAACTTTTGAGAGATTTTCTCATCCATGCCATCTTCGTCATCCTCATCGTCTTCATCTTCCTTCTCATCTAGGAACCCAGTATCATCAATAATTGTACCCTTCACCTTTAAATATGTATCCCTAGTCTCCCAAGCTTCTGGATTTAACACCTTATGCAATCGTACTCTACCAGTAACACGATGATTACAAATATATTTCACTTGATCATTCGTCATTTCACTAACCTCCTTTAATTCTTCTAATGAAAATAATACACCCACTTGCGCGAAGCGACCTTCCTCGGATGGATGGCACATTGCAACACAGAATCGTTTACTACCATTCATTAATATATCATTATACATTTGTCGATATCTTGGTTCGAAGATGTTTAGTACATGTTCACTGTTTGGTGTGTATACTATACCTCCGAGTGGAAAAAGTGGAAGGTTTTCTGTAAGAGCACCTTCTTCTTCTCCTTCAGTTGTGGCCGAGTCGAATACTGATCTCGATGGAGATGAATCATATACCGATGGTAACCAATTAACTGAGTCAACACCCCGTGCTAATGGATTGTTATCATCATGACCATCATCTTCTACCATGTGTAATGCAACATGATTATTCTTTGGTTTTGATATTATTACTGGCTGAAAGGCGTATGATGCTATTGTTGAGCATAAAAGTATTGATATTATCGGTACTGCACGTTTCTTATTCATGATTTAGATATATATTAATATTATCGCGTCAATATAATTATAACCCCTACTTTGATTGATAGTAAACGAATAATAAGTGGAGGTGCGTCAGCTTTTGCAATGAGCTGAGAGATGAAAATGAAGTACAAGTATGAGTGTTGGGGGTAGAGATACCGCCCATAAAATTATGAGAGTAGGCTTGATTGAGAGGTTGCTGATGAAATAATGCCTCTCTTTAATCTTTAAAATCGAATTGGTATCGAGATAACGAATGGTATACATCTAATGAATCTATCAATCAGTTTTTTAGCGTTCAGTAGTGGTGGTAGTTTGATTGCAATTGTCAATAGGTGTATCCTCGGGTTATTAGCTTACGATAGATAGTTGCAATAGAAATATATCGTAGTCTGCGTGGGTGGAATAATATCTACTCCCAAGTTGTATTACTGATCAATCAAATGAATAACATGAAGAGCTCAGATGATGATAATAATGAACATGCAGTTACATCTTCATGGAGAGGCTGGGGACAACATCCTCAAAAGTTTGGTCTCGAGATGCAATATCCATGGTCCAAACATCTTCTCAATGGTAGTAAACGAATTGAAACTAGAGGATATGATTTACCATCAAGCTTAATTTCTACAGAAAATAACGAAGTAAAGATTGATATATTAGAATCCCAAAAGGGCAAAGATGGTATTAGTGCTGCTCCTGATATAGTACACTTGACGAGTCAATCTCCTCTCAAACGAATTGGATGGACAACATTTATACAATCAATTAAATATACATCTCGTGAACAATTTGAAGCAGATGCCGATAAACATCTAGTACATCCATCGTCTGCTTATGGTTGGAATGATAATAGACCAATGTATGGTTGGGTTGTTGGTCGTTGTGGTACATACTCTAATGATGAAAGTTCTAACAATAATAATGCAGTTTACATAGCAAAGAGACGAATGCGGTCTCTATTTCAAATTGTTGAGAAGAAACCGGTTATATTCATCACAGGAGCTTCCGGTATGTTAGGTCGATCAGTATATCGATTACTATGTCAAGAAGACTCATTGAAAGTAATTGGTACAGGCCATACTCGTCTTAAAGTTGACGAGTATAATTTACATCAACTCAATTTACTCAATCATGACGCAACCACAGAATATCTAAACAAATATCAGCCTGATATAATAGTACATTGCGCAGCCCAGCGCTATCCAGACGCATTCGAGTTCAACATGAATGAATCTATAAAGTTAAATGTCGAGAGTACACGACATTTAGCACAAGAATGCAAGAGACTTGCAGGAGAGAACAATGGCAAGCTTGGACCATATCTCTTTTATATATCAACCAGCTATGTATTTGATGGAGGAATAGTATCAAATGAGCTACCTCCTTATAAACCAAACTCCAAAGCGAATCCAATCAATAACTACGGACAGAGTAAGTGGGATGGAGAATGTGCAGTGCGTGAGATACTAAACAATCAAAGTAATATACCTGGAAATGGAATAATTGTACGAGTACCTCTACTCTATGGAGAAGATTGTAATGATCTGAGCGAGAGTCCGGCGTTGGAAATGATGAAGAGCTTCCTACCCTCTAATGATAACACAACAAGTAAGAAAGCAATTGATCACTGGGCGCTAAGATTTCCTACATCATGTGAAGATGTGGCACGTGTTCTCAAGCTCATGATACAAAGAATACTCGACAACAAATTTCCTGTAGCTGATTCATCATTTGACAATACTTATCATGTCGCATCCCCATATGGAACTACAAAGTATGAACTAATGAAAATGCAGGCCAAATTGCTAAACATTTTATCAAGTGTAGTGGAAGAGAGAACTGAAGGGAATAGTGATGGGCCGCCTAAAGACTCTGCTCCTAGACCTCAATGTACCCAGTTGGACTGTAGTGAAACATTGAGAGCTTTGGGTGAACAGATTGAGTTTACTACATTGGAAGATGGCATGTCAAAAGCTCTCAAAGGCTTTCCAAGATTTGTAAAGGAGTAGCAATCTAAATGCTTAGTCTGCATTACACAAACTAATATCGCATTCAGCTAATTAAGACTTAGCTTTGTTCTTCTATCTTTCTAATACTTAGTACTCTATGGCAACAATATTGGTGTCTACATTCAAATCTAAAAATATGTTTGCTTGATCAATATCTTTCGAGGCTTCAAGATTCTTTCGTAGTGTACCGGCTAGCTCATTTGCTTCTAATACGGTTGAATTTGGATCAATGCATATGTTTGCATCAACTCGAGTTCGAACTGTATCTTGATAATGAACGGTAACGCCTTGTACACTTGATACTTGTGGATGTTCATTTAATACATATCTCGCTTGTTCTTCTACTTCTGTAGCAGCGATATGATGTTCTGCGTCCGAGTCTTCGACTGCTGTGAGTAGTGGACAGAATATGACCTCCTCTTCCTTCACTTTAACTGTAACATCCATGACCCCATCAACACATTTTAGAATTCTAACACGGATTCGTTCTTCGATTGCTCTATGTGCAGAGGCTGACAAGTCGATTGGTACATCAACATCTACATCAACCAACGCGGAAGATCCAACTTGTCGTGCACGTACTTTGGTAACATTTCTCACATCTGGATCTTCGCTTGATGTGATTTCAACATTCTTGACTAACTCCTCATCAGTTACTGCATCAGTAAGCTGCTTGATACTTTCTCCCATGATTTCTGCACCCGTCATGGCAATCATACCGGCCACTAACATACCTGCAAAAGGATCAGCAGCGAGAAAGCCAGGCACACTCATGGCCAGTCCAATTGATATCAATGCTAGTACTGATGAATATGCATCTGATCGATGATGCCATGCATTAGCAATAACAACTTGTGAATTGAGCTGTTCACCAACCTTTCGAGTGATTCTATAAAGCCATTCCTTTGATAGAATTGACAGACCTGCCATGACCAACGCTGGCCAAGTTGGAATATCAACAAGCTTGGCTGCGGCTGCAATCCCTTGTGTTCGTTGCATATTAATCACTCGCAGGAATTTCATGTAAGAAGATACACCAACACTCAATCCAGTACCCAACAATGTTAATGATAGAAAGAGAGAACCAACACTCTCAAACTTGCCATGTCCATAAGGATGGTCATCATCAGGAGGCAACCTACCAACCTGAACTGCCCACAAAGTAACAAAATCACTAAACAAATCACTCAAACTATGTCCCGCATCAGCAATTAATGCAGATGAATTACATCCAACACCAATAACAAACTTGCCAGCACTTAATAATATATTCACCATTGCCCCCAGGAATGTTACACGGTCTGCTGCATTATCATTTCTAAAGAAGTAATCAGCTGATAGTGGAGTAGAATGTTTTAACATACTTAATCTCCAACTTTGTCCCTTGGACATTAATGCACGTGTTTCATCTCTAATAATATCAAATATTGCAAGTACACCTGATGTTAACAAAAACGCACTAACATCAGTCTTGGTTATACTACTAACAGTAAATGATTTATGTTTGATTATAGGTGGTAATAATGTAATTAATGCTGCGAATAATATACGTACTGGACGTCGTCCTGTTATTAAAATTAGTTTACCTCTCCATCCTTTTGGTAATGGTTTCTTCTTTTGTTTTGTAGTAGTTGTTGAATGTGAATGATGATGGTTATGTGAATGACTATGTCCCATGTGATATAGTTTTGTTTTACTTATTCTACTTGTTGGTGAAATACTGAGATTTGATGTTCGTTGTGGTAATGAAGTGTATCCAAGACTATGTCCCATGTGATATAACTTTGTATTGCTCATTCTATTAGATGAAATACTGAGATGTGCTGTTGTTCGTGGAGGTAATTTAGTGTATCCAAATCCATTTGTTAGGATCAAGATATTAAATATTATTGCAAGTACAACGGTGCATCGATATCTTGTTATGAACATCATTATAGTTGTTAGTCGCCTCTCGCTTTATACTGATTTGAACCAGTATCTGTTCAGATACTCATCAAATGTGATATAATTCAATTAACTATACAGCATACCGGCCCTCCTATTTAACTTAACGCCATGATGTTTGCAGCCGGCAAGCGCATGTAGGTAAACAAATGTTCAACTTAAGGATACCGTAAATCAGATAATATCTTGTTATGTATATATGTATATATACGCCTATCATCTGCTATACAGAATATATTTTGGTTTGATTTCTAAAGATTATCACAATATCAGCCATAATTAGGTTGGCCACTTACTCTAAGCTCTCTTTCAAGTGGTATGCGTATGACGGCTAAAGGAAACTGAGCTCATAACCTAGCTTAACTAAGAAGTGTGAAGTGTGGTTGCTTGTTTGTAAGCAATTGTTGATTGGAAGTGATATCAGTGTCATTACCAATATAGCACTCTATTCACTGCTTACATTAGGCGTGGCCGCGGTATAACATCATGTCATCATACTCATCGACAGCCTTAACAACTACCACAACAAACAACACCAATCCATCAAACACTCAAAATAACAATAATGATCCATACCTAACCAATGATTATCATCCATTATCATTAGTCTCCTCTGAAATATTAGTAGCATTACGATCAGATGAAAGTAATATTAATTCCGATTTATATCGTCGTTTAATTTCTTCTTCATCTAGTAGTACTAATGGTAATGGTGGTGCACATCAATATTATGTAGTTGACAGTTCAGATCATGGTTGTGGTAATGTTGATACAACCAACAATAATAATGGAGGAAGTAATAATGATGATGGTAATACGCCACGACAAACTTCTGATTCATTAGGCAGTACTCATGGTAATATAATTGGTTCACCATTGGGTGTATTACGTAATGCCAATCGTCAATCACAACGCTCCTCTTCTAAAAACACCAACTCCGCCTCACCCTCTAATAATACAACAATAACCAACAAATCTTCTAATAATAAACCACCAACATCGTATTTAAAACATACAAAGTCCATTCCCCTTCCAACACAATTATCAACTATCAAATCATCCGCAAAATTATCAACATTCATGGGATTATTAACTGAAGTACAATTAGTATGGTGTAGTGTTGATGATAAGTTATATTTATGGAGTTATAAGAATAGTTGTGAAACAGGGGTAGGGGGTAATGGAGGAGTTTTTGCTAGTAGTACACCACGGGCTGGTAAGGAAGGAGTTAATAACAAAGATGAATATTGTTCATTTACTATACCATCAGGACAATGCATCGTCTCAGTTGGATTAGTCAAACCAAAGAAGAATATATTCAAATCACAAGTAAAGTGGTGTCTAGTCGTTACAACACCCGAGGAAGTCATTCTATGTGCAATATCAATTGAATCAATTGATAATTATATGATAACAACATTTGACGATGGCAATCCGAATGAACCATCGACACAAATTCAACAAGTTGTTAATGGTGGTATCCAACATGGTACAAATGAAATTATGAAATTAATACCAACACGATATATAGTACCTACTGATTCTATACCAATTACGAAAATTGTTGGTAGTTCCTCAAAAGATGATGGTAGGATATTTTTAGGTGGATATGATGGTAACCTATATGAATTTATGTATGAGGGTAATAATTCTCGTACTAAGAATGGTAGTAGCTTGCATTCGTATAATGGAGGAGGGGGAAGTGAGGTTATGGAACAAGCAATTGATGATTACTTTGATGGACGTGGAGTATTTAAAATGGGTGATAGTAAGAAACAATCAAGTTTAGTTAATGGTGCATTGAGTGGTAGTAAACGTGTATTATCGGCATTAACATTTGGTATATTGGATGATGCTAGTAATAATACCTTACCTTCCCTCAATGGTATATCAAGTGGCAGTGGTGAGGGTACAACACCAATCAGAGCACGTAAATGTCGCAAGATTAATCATTCATCAACAGCATCATCATCATCGGTACTATCATCAATTATACCCGAACCAGTAATGCGTGTAGCAACTAACATGTTCAGTTCAAGTATTGATGCTGCCGCTAAGAAATTAAGTGGACCTATAGTTGATATTGTCGTTGATGAGGAGAGGTTGTGTTTATATACTTTGGGGAGTAAGGGTGTTATTTGTGTTTATGATATTGCACCCTTGCCTTCATCAAGTGGAAGTCAAGCGGCACCACCACGTCTTACATCAGTGCTCGATGCAATTGGTACATCTAAGTTATACTTAGATTCAGTATCACGTGGTAGGATGTATCCACCAACAACGTCCAATAATGTTTCATTGGGTACTATCACATTCCCCGGTGGTGTCGGTAGTGCCCAAGCAGGCGTGGGTGGTATGGAGGGTGCACGTGAGATATTAAAACGGTACGATTTAGAAAGTCGTATTATCAAGAGTGCCACTGCCGCTGCCGCCGCTAACAACAATAACAACAATGGAGGTATGGGTAAGAGAGGTGTCAAGAATGAATTGAGTAATACCGCGGGTATATTACACCCAGTATCGATTCATTTAGTACCACAAACTGAATCCAAGTCATTAACACTTGTGGCAATTACTGGTGGTGGATTACGATATTACTTATCATCATTAACGTCGTCGTATATTAACTCTGCTGCACAGGCAGGTCAGGGTGGATTTAATTATACATCCACCACTCAGAGTGGTAGTAGCAGAGGAGGAGCTAATCTTGATCCAAGGTTGGCAAGGATGAGACCTGGACGTAAAATGATTTTCTGTCATGTCCGTGCTCCGCCTCCGTATACTTCGACTGATGGGAATGATGGGTTTAGATTTGAATTATCACCCTCGGCTGTTAATCTTGTTGGTGCCGCGGGGAGTGGCGGGGGGCTTCCTCCGGGTATTCATGGCTCATCGTCGGGTCGTTCTACTAGTGGCAATATTGTAAGTAGTGCAGCGGGAGATGTTGTCAAGGGTAGTTATGGCAATGGTGTGTTCGTGCTGGCGTTGGACATTGATAAGAAGAGATCTGGTGCTGGCAGGAACGGTTCTGGAAATAACTTCTTCTCAACACCCGATGATCGAAGTTCAACGAGGAAATCGTCAGTGGCTGGGGATACAATTGTAGTTTCACTTCCAGACTTTGCAAATCGAGTATCATCACAATCCAACTCTTCACTTGTGTCTGCCAACAACAACACTTCGACTGTTGTTGCAACAACAGCAACTCAACCAGGTGGTATCAGTGAGTCAGTTGAGCTTCCCATGGCAGGCATTAATGGTAACGCTTCTCCCGTGTTGCCTGGAGGTCGTACATTTGACATCTCTACCAACTCAAACAAGCAAAAGTCTTCAGTGGTAAGTCTATTTGTCAACTCGGAGACACCCACTGATGTTGAATTGCAAGTTGGCTTGTTACCTTCATTTATTCCAAAGAAGAAGGCGACAACCAAACCAAAGAACAAAGCATCAACGTCATCGGCATTGGTTGTTTCTACAGATAGAGGAAGTGGGGTCATATCCTCCGCCCTCTCTTCCTTGTCATACTATATTCGTAGTGGACAAGCATTTGGTTTCCCAGTTGGTACTGTCTCAAATGGGTCTAACTTTGGCCCGACTATTACCTATCGTGTATCAAAGAGATATGGTTGTGACTCTGTTGGTTTTAGCAGTTCAGCTGGTGAAAGTTACTCTACATCAAGGACGTCTCAACAAAGAAGGATTAGCTCTGGTGGTAATGCTACCAGTACAGCCTCGGCCAAGTCAGCAAGATTACCAGCTTGGCTCTTGCGTCCATCGCCAGCACCATTGAATGCTGAAGCATCTCAACATCTTCTACCCCAATCATCCTCATCATCAGCATCTTCGTCGGATGTTCTTGTTCTAAACTCTGGAGGATTGCACTTCTTCTCCAACTCGTCACTCCTAAACAACTTGGCGTCGGTATTACTACGAGCAAATAACGTTGCTAAGGACTCATTTGTTCGTAACTTCTTCACGAGTTATGGATATGTTGAGGGTTGTGCCATGTGCTTTGCATTGGCAACATCAAGTTCAAGCAGTGCGGCGTTGAGGGGTAAGGCTGAGCAGGCAGTTTTATGTTATGCCCATCGTCCCTCAATGAAGTTGACTGGCCCAAATAATGGTATGGCACCCATTTCATCATACACCTTCCAACCATCTTCACTTTATGAGGGATTAGTCAAATTTATCTCTCGGTTACTACGACCCTTCTGGTACAAACCAAGTGTAGTGGTGACAGAAGGACGACCTATCCACAGTAAGTCGGCATACACCAACTATTATGCTGCGTTACCTTCTAAAGTGGAGTTGTTATTAGATGATTTGACGTTGGAGGAGATTCGTCGTCCTCTCGTAATGTTGCAAACCTTGATGAAGAAGACGTTTGTTCCAGTGTTGAAATCGGTACCAGGAGCTCCTGTTGTGAATAAGGGCTCGCCTACGGATGCCATGGATGTGGATGACAACTCTGGAGGACTCATCACACGTGCCATGCAGAATCAAGCTCGAGCAGCCACACAACGATTGAATAATAATTCTCAGCATGCTGCTACTCCAAAGGAAATACAAACCAAGGCTTTTGATACTGAGGATCGTAATATGCACTCACTCTACAGATTGTTGAGTCGATGTGTCCAAGTTTTGAACTTGATGTCCTGTCTCAAACGTGCACATGAAACACCTTCATTGCCTGAAGTTCAATGGGGATTATTACATGGCTTGACATACTACCAATTAGTTACAAGTCCTGAAGGTCAGGCACGTGTTGAGGCATTACTCAATGCGCTGGTCAGTCAAGGAGAGAAGACCTTGGTCAATGGCTTGTCGACTGATGGCGATCAGCTTGCTGAGACTTTATCACGTCAGTGCTACCTCTACTTTTCTTCAGCTTCAAGATTGACATACCTTGGATTTCGATCTGCCAACGATTCATTGTCACGACCAATCACCTCGCCACAACGGAATGTTCTATCAAATCAGGCAGCAAGTTATCTTCGAGCTGCTGCTCGCCATTGGTATTCCCCTGCCATGATAGCTGGAAGAAAAATGGCTACAAGAAATGCAGCAAAGGACTGGCAAGATGTAGCAGCACATGCCAAGGAAGTAGGCAGTCCACTTGCTCTCGCGGCAGACATTCTCATGAAGCTAGGCAATGTTGAGGGATTGGCAGACGTTTGTTTGATTTGTGCATCAAACTTTGGTGGAGCCAAGGTAAAACGCGATGAGGGCAAAGAGATGGGTGAGGAGAATACACAAGATATGCTTGGTTGGGAGAAGGGATTGTATCATCGCCCTCCTTCTTCTGCTGAAAGTGATTTAAGTTCTCAAGCAATTGTTACTGGCATTGACGTCACACCATCAGATGCATTGCGCACCTGCCATGCCATCATCTTCCACTACATCTCTAAACTTTTGGGAGAGGGAAGTCCTTCAGGTCAACGTCTAGCTGAAGAATTGGTTGCCACTTGTGCAGGATCCACAGACATTAAGTTTTTGTATTCACTCTATGAGTACCTATTGTCAACTAATAACGTTGAGACTGCATTAAGAATTGATAGTTCTTCACTTGAGAATTGGCTCGTCAATGAAAAGAAGGATATCAATCTGTTATGGAAGTATTACTCCTTTCACAAGAGGAATGTCATGGCTGGAGATGTCATGTTCAAGGAGGCTACGGCAGAGAACAAAAAGGTGCCTCTTGATCAGCGTATAGAGTGTCTTACTCGTGCAGCCAATTCGTTCTCTTCAGCTCTTGAAGCTAATGGACATTCTGTCAACATGAGCCGCTTGTTTGGTGGAGGACCTCAAGCCGGAGTTAGTCAAGCACTCGAACAGGACCCACAAGTCTCTGTTGAATCTCTGAATAATCAAATTGGGCAAATTCAAGAGCTACTCGATGTGTCGACAATTCAAAAGCGTGTATTGACAACAATATCTCAATCTCAAGAAGTAAATCTGGATGAGGCAGCAATGGATGATCTTGCCTTTACCCTACTCAATGTTTCGATACTGTACAATGAGTATGCCTGCAAGTTCAATCTATTCGATGTATGTCTACTCATTTTAGAAACGTGTCGAACAAAAGAAGTGTCAAGTATCACATGCTTATGGAAGAGCATTATTTGTGAGGAGGTACTGCCATGCTCAACAAATTCAGAAGCTGTAGTTGAGTTTTTGACCACGCTTAAACAAGGAAGTATGCTTGAGGAAGAAACGATTGTATTCGGTAGTAGTGGTGGTAATAATATACAACTATTTGAAGCTGGGGAGTGGATTCCACGTCTGAGAAATCGTGTCACTTCGTTGGGAAAGGAGTTGTTTGGAAAAGGGGCTGATTATACATTTCCCTTGGATCTACTTGTCAATGAGCTTGAAGGTACGTGTGTCGATATTAGAGTATAGTGTGTATGTGTTGGATTCATGTCTCGTGTCTCATTATATCGCCAACACTCATAACTTTGCACAGGCTTGCGTCAAGTTTACTACCAAACTCGTGATGGAGACAATGAGTCTCAACCCTGGCCAGCCCAAGCAATTCTTGACGCCGATGTTCCATTTTATATGCTCCTTGAAACCTTGGATGCATCGACTGCAGTAGGCGTTGACGCTACAACGCAACTTCAGCGACTTGGTAGCATTAGTGAACTGCTTGAGCTCTGGGTAGTGGCTGCGCTTGCATCTTATGGCAGTGCGCCTTTGGTAGGTTCAGCTCATCTTCCACCAGCCAACAATGCATCGAATGAGGTGAGTTTGATTATACATCATTTGTAATCCAATGTTACTTTATCAAGCTAACCCTTCTCTTCTTCTTTATCGTTCAGCTTTCTCGAGCAATCAATCTAGGACTCTTGCAACGCATCGAGCAATATAGATCTGCTCTTGAAGGTTTGGTTGGAGTAGATACTGCTCCAGTGCAAGAACGCTTTGTAAATGTTGAAGAGGGTATTCGGAAGAACTTTACGTAGTAATAAGAAAATGGTTTAGATATACTTTGATGTGTTTATAGTATATTAAGTCTATACAATATCATAGTTCACATGAAAATTTCCAGAGGCATTCTATACAGCATCTCTTGAAAAGCAATATCATGTGATCATACAGGCATCATTAAAACATATGTCTACGAACAGCCAATGTGTCTACAAACATCCACGACAGCGGCGTAGAGTACCTATTTTGTGTCTTCTCCATTCCTTTTGGGCTCGTTTTGAATGAAACATGAGATCTTCTGTACAATCGTATACTCCTCCCGACTTTCTTAATATCGTCTCTGTACCTCCTGGATGACTCTTTATATATGGTGTTGCATCGTATATAGTATCTCCAACAAGTATCCATGCCGAATCGGCGTGGTTATGTCTCCGTAGTTGACACATAGTATATGTTCTTGTTTGTTGTTTATTGTCGACATGCGATTCAGTAGTGTTCTGACATATGTTTGATAAAGCATCCATGAACCAACTGGTCTCCATATCTCCCTGTTTCTGTCTATTGTTTATTGTATTAAGCTTCTTTTGACATGATATGCAAGAGTCTACATTGTTGCAAGTATCTAGACAATAATTGCAAGCATTGCATTCACTATTACTAATTTGTTCCTCCTCAGGGGAGACTTCACTTGAAATTATTGACATTGACACCGTCGTTGTCTGGTGATATTTATTGCTTATATCGCTATAATCTATTGCAACGCTCATGACCCCCATTGTATCCAGTTTAATAGTTGTTATTGATCCAGCAGTTTAATAGTTATATGCCGCTCTTGAAATATTATGAGGGCTACTTCACAACATATTGTATGGAAGAACAAGCTCTTGAATCAAAATCCAATCAAACTCAAAGCGCGTGCTCTAAAGAAAACGTGTTGGACACTGAATACCGAATTCCGTGCTTCCCTATAAGCTTATGTATAAATGGAAATACGGGAATTTGTATATCGTACAGATTGTATTATGTAGCAAGATACCCATAGGTTACTGAATTGAAAAGCTAGTCTCCGTCTCCTCTTCATTATCCTCTCTTGATGTGAACAAACTGAACAAAGTACGTATGATGGCTGTAGATGATGTTAACAACTAAGCTACTAAGCTCTTGTTGGGAACGGTAAAAGTGTAGGATACCAGACAAAAGATAAGGAACCGACACTTGAGATGTCTTGCTACTATATTTTTACAGAGAATTCAAATGATGGAGCATGATTGACTACTTGGTACTACATTTGATTGTCAACACTTAATGTTAAATATAAATGTTTGAAGGATACAAGACAACATGGGTACTGTATTATATTCATAATTTGTTACATTTGACGAGCGAGGACATAGTGGTCGACCTGGATACTATTTGTTCAAATACATTTGTTCGAGTCGTCTTGATAGATTCTCATGCTTTGCTTGCAACGGTAACATGCGCTGTTCAACCTCATCAGAAAATGATACTGAAAGTGTTTTCCTATCACTACTACTCTCAATATCATCACGATTGTCTCTCCTCTTTGGTGATGAATAAGTACTTGCCTTTCTTGTCCCTGATGAGAAGCGTCCATACTTCAATTGCTTCTCTCGATAGTTCACCTTTGGAGGCTTTTCATTGTGCATTGCATCATTCTCAAAATCACAATCATTAGTCAACCCAGAAGCCTCTTCCCACGATATTTGTACTTGTGACGATGTACTCTTTGAATTGGCTGATCGGATCTCCGCATTCTTTTGTATAAGAGCTCGATCTTTTCGCTGTATTTCTTCGTCTTTACGTCTACAATCATCCCTGAGCTCTTCTACCAACTTATTCTTCACTTCCAATACTTGGATACGTTTGTTCTTTTCTGAGATTACCTTATCTTGTTCCTCAATCTGCTTTCTCAGTCTTTGTACTTCATCATTTAGGGAAGATGCTTCCTTCATTGACGTACTACATTCATCTTTAATCTTCTTCACTTCCTTCATTGACTTTTGTGTAACTAATAAGAGTTCCTCTTCCAATTGCAGAGAGTGATCTTTATACCTCTTCACTTCTTTCCTTGCTTCCACTTTTATTGTTTCTAACCTATCCTCCAAATCTGCTTGTTTCCTAGCATGCTTTTCAGTAACCGATGTCAACTCTGTCTTTAGAAATTTGAAGAGATGCTTCACTTCACTTTTATGCTCCTTCTTTAGTTGATATAACTCTTCCTTCTTGTCTTCTTCCCCATTCAATAAAGATGATTCATTCTCTAAAAACTTTAGTACTTTCTTTAGTTCCTTATCATGTTCACGTTTGATCTGCTTACTTCTTGATGATATAGAATCTCGTTTGGTACTGGAGGATGAGTGTTTCTTTCTATATGATAATGATCTCTCATCGTGTATGTGATCTTTCATACGAAGTGGAGAGATGTCATTATCATTTTCAAACAACGAAGATGAGCGCAGTGATTTACTACTCTTTGACCGATATGAGCGACGATAGTGACTCCTTCGATCGTCGTATGAACTTGATGAGCTGTCAGAGTCGGAGCTGGATGAGTACATATTGTTTCCTGGTCAATAGATTAATGGGTTTATTGTTCTTTGCAATAGATGATATAAGATTAAAGAATGATATAAGTTAGTAAGTTGTCGTCGGTATCTTCTACGATCAGTACTACTGCGCAGCGAGTGGATATAATAGCAGAGACGCGATGAATATATTATAGGTCACTGCAATAAGCGGCAACGAGTTGGGTGTAACGCTTTGATTGTCGTTATAGTCTTTGTTGTGTTACTGAGTTGTTATTATCCGTAGGGGGGTGGTGAAGATACCGGAGGGAAGTTGATTTCAATACGACTTGCCACCACTTTCACGCTATCACGTGCTACACAGCCTTACACAGCTAGCTGCTACCTAACGGCTCTTCTAGGTATGTAGACCATATTAAACCCATTACAGCTACAGTAGATTTAGATAGGTAGGTAGCAGCTGCAACGGCTCTATCTATGTAGACCATATTAGACCCATGTACATGTACTATTTGCAATGATACAATCAACTACTATCATACAATCGCTTGGGTTTTGTCAGTATACATGTAATTTAAAGAATCAGCTCTCTATACATAAACATCAAAGGCAAAGTAGGCATACCTCATTACAAATAACAACAACATCAAGTGTTTTATCAGCTATTGCTAACAGCGATGATGAAAAGGATATCAATGATAGTATAGATCAGTTACCACAGACACAACAACAAGATCCATCAATGTTTTTCGAGCTAATGTCTCCCATCGATACTGTAAAGCCAGAACAAATGAGTGCATCATCATTAGCATACTTGGGCGATGTAGTATTTGAACTCTTTGTTAGATCAAGATATGTTTGGCCAAGTAGACGAATGTCTGATTTACAGAATAAGGTTGTTTCGGTAGTTCGCGGTAAGATACATATTTTAATATCATATATATTTTGCATATGTTGTATGTTGCTGATACTTTTGCTTCTCTGCACACGCTTTGCTTTGATGTATACTGAATGATTATTAATGGGATCTATCATACACCATACAAAGCTGAAGCCCAATCTATACTATTGCAAAAGTAAGAATAAATACACATGTGCCATTTTTACATCCACTTGAGTTTCATTGTACAAATGTTCTCATATACTATGTGTCTCTTTCATTTCAAAAGATTTATAGAATCTTTTACACTCACATCAGAAGAGCAAGCTGTGTTGTCAAGAGGACGGAATGCTAATTTGACGGCAAGAAAGAAAGGTAAAAGTGCAAACAATGCAAAAGGAGCGTCGGCTTATCAGGATTCAACAGCATTCGAAGCTCTCATTGGATATACGTATATAACTGACAAACAAAGGTTCAATGAAATAATATCTTGGATGAAAGATCAACTAGATGAGATGGACGATAACAGCTAAGCAAACCACATAACAACTTGATTCTACAATATGTACAAATTTACGATACTTTTAGATGCCTAAATCACCAGTCTAAATCATAACCATTCTATACTTCTTCTGCTTCTCTTCCTCTCTACTGCTGTTAAACACGAGTATTCATTTCTCCTCAACTTTGGACAATAGTGTAGCTACTTCCTCTGGTTTCAAGTATCTCTTAAATACCCAACATTTCCTCCGGGGATTCTTGGTACCATCCTTGCCATTATAGGATTCTCCCGTTGTTGTTAGCTCCCGTCCAACCGGTCCAACTGAAAGACCTGGCTCTTGTGGCAAGTTCACTCCACTGCCATGAAGCTTTCCAGTCTTATTATTTCTCCCATGACAATTCTCACAGCCTTTTGTCTCACAACGCTTTTCACTCTTGATCTTTCCAATTTGCTCCTTACCCTCACATTTTGCACACTCGAATACTGCAAAGTGTTCCGTAATCTCATTTATCTTTTCCTCCTTGGATGTACAACCTTTGATGGTTTTATTGATGGCTTTTTTGAACTTTGTATCATTTGCTGCTTCAACAACAGCAGGATTCTTCATGGTATTATTAGTTGAATTCCATGCTGATTGAGCATTCTTGGCTGTAACTGGTTTGCCATTCTTGTCATGAGTTATACCTTTTTCTTGACACATTTTCAGATAGTGATCTTGGAAGTTATGATCACCAGCATTCATTTTGTCAATCTGTAGTAAAGATGTTGAATTTGAAGCGTTAGCACCAACAACACCACGCTCTTGACACTGTTCCAAATTCGCCAACTGAAAAGGGTGCAATCTTCTGCTCATCAAGTATGTATTGAACAACGATTGTGCATTTTCAATTGTAGCCACAATACCCTCGGCTTGGCACTTGTCAAGAAACATCTTAGGAATCCCCACCCCGTTCTTCTTACTAGTCTGAAACGCCTGCACAGCGTTCTTCGACCTTTGATAAAACATAGCTCGATTAATCTCTTCTAGTGCATCATCTGATATACTTTCACCCGAACGACCCGAGGCAATACCCATAGAATCAGAAAAGGAAGAGACATGCATATCATTTACATTCGAGAAGAGTATTCCCGTGCCAAGACTTTGAGCATCCAAAGCTTTTGGTGTGATTGTCTTTACCGTCATGAATACATCTGGATTGCATAGTGCCTCTCCATGTTGAAATGATCCACTAACAGTATCGCCGTCGGCTGTGATACCAGCTCCAACTAATGTATAATGATCAACAAACACTTCCTTACTGGCAATGCCCACATTGCTAGTTGATCCTTCCAGCTTGTTAGTAACAACTTGAGCCAACTCTCTAGACTTGGAACGAAGCACAAGCTGCAGCATTTTGATCGACAACATCTCTGCAGCCTTTGCAAATTGCACAAGTGGGAACTTTTTGGTATGAGCAAATAGATCAAAGTTATCATTGAATGATATGGACTCCTTCACTGCCTCAATAAGTTCTGTTGTTACTTGTCCACCAGCTTCTGAATGAAGAATGGAAGTAATAAGGTTGGTCCAGGCAGTGATACAACCGTTCTTGAGGTCCGACTCAAGGTTAGGAGGAACTCCGTTCTCTAACATCTCCAGAAGTGTCTCCAACCACCCGTCAGGAAGATTTGGGTGCCAATGCTTGATAAGCATTGTAAGTAGACCTCTTCTTACACCAGTCATTTTGTTCAAAGCAAACTTTCCACCTGGGGGGACCAATTCAATAGCATCCTTTGTGCCGGGAGGTACTATATTTCCATTCTCATCAACATATAAAACCTCTTCACATGTAGCACTACTGATGATTCCAGCCTCCTCATCTTCAAGAGTATCCCACCTCTTCAAGAAGATAGATTGATCCATAGGGCTGTCGGTCTTCATTGAAGATAAGCCCTCCTCAAGTAATTCAAACTTCTTTTGGAGAACAGCTAGAGCTGGAATGTGTGAGTACTTCTCCATTGACATGAGTGAAATACACTCTTCAATCAGATCGGAACGGTGGTACAATTGCTTCATCAAGTCGGCCACGTGGAAAAGTGACTCTGTTGCAGTTCCGATCTCAGCTTTGGTTGCTTGATGCACAATAGCAACTAATTCTGCATGTAACTTCCGAAGTGCAGTCTTCTCTCGAGTGCTCATATCAATAGCATTGATACTTTTCTTTATTGCACTCACTGAATTTACCAAAGAGACATTGAACTCCCTCACATCCTCCATCAACTCCCTCTTGTCACTCTTGAGTTTAGATAATGGCTTTCTGACCAACTCTCTGGCGAGTAACTTATCTTCATCACTTGGTTGATTTTGAGTTCGGATGTGTATGTTCTTTTGATGCAACTCTACTTTCTTCAACTCAACATTCTTGATCGAATCTTTACTATCATTGATAGAACTAGAACGGTAATACTTGAGAATCTTCTCACAACTAACTACCGCGGACCGTACATCATCCAATGTAGCAGAATCAGAGAGGCCGGAGGCAACAATAGTCTCACACTCTGTTAGATTGAAGTTCTCCTTTCCTGCATCTTTGGCAATTGAACTACGAGAACTGAAAAGATACAAGTATACAAAAGGTTAGCGATTTGATTTGACAAGATAACACATCATATGCACAAAAGATACTTACACTCTCCCATTTGACTTATCAGCAGCAAGTTGAGCTTGAGATTGTGAAGAAATAGTAGTAGAATGAGCTGAAGAGGTGGCAGCAGCAAATGGTGCCTCAACAACACTCTTCTCATCCTCATGAACTATATGACGGGGTGGTATTGATGGCTGTTGTTGTTGGATATCAAAAGAAAGTGATGACGATGAATTCGATATCTTCTTCTCCTTCTTCTTACCCGACTTACGTCGTCGTCGACGACCATGTGTCTTCTCCTTCTTCTGTGGAGCAATCGACGATATGACATTATCACTATTATTGCTGATATCCGATAATGCAGTAGGACGCTTGAGAGATGATGATGTATCAATTTTTTGATGCTTGAGAGATGATGACTCCTCGATGGATGAAGATAACTTATCGTTGTCACCATTGCTACTATTACTTGACGGCTCGGGTGGACGCTTAAGACTCTGTCGAAGTTCAAGCAACCTTTGCTTCTGTTCTGTTGTTGCTTTAGAATTTGATTTATATCTTCTTTGTAATTTACTCTTCTCTTCTTTTTTATTTTTGATAAGCCTTGATGTGACGTGAGTGCCGTGTCCTTTCGGGAATGACCAGAAGAAGAGTCATTTGACGACTCGTCTATTTCCATCGTGCGTGGCTTGTTGTTAGTTTAATATGGATGCTTTGACGATGTAGATGTATGATATAAGGAGGATAATGTCAAGAAGAAGAGAAATTTTTGATTTTTGCTCAAAAATATTTTTCATCTTAAAGTGGTGCTACTATAAGCAAGTGCCTACAGTGTGGTCGTCAATCACTTTCTACAACTACTTCAAAGATTTGTCCTCCTTCTTCAAATAAGATCGATATACTTAATTCACAGCATCCTCTGGAATTCCAAAATCGTGCACACAAACATATTGCTCCATACCATCTGTGACCAATATCTCACGACCAATAAAGACTAGAGAAGAGAGACTGTTAAAGCCATCCATTGAGAATAACTCTTTGCCTGATGTAGCGCTCCACACAGAGACTGAGCCATCTTCGCTTGCAGTCAAAAACTTTGATGAGTCATTCATACTTTGTTGAGATATACATGTCACAGGGCCGTCATGTGATGGAGAGAATAAATGAGCTCTTCTCTTCATCCTTTGAGTTGAAAGTCTGGGCCAATGTTCAAGACGGACTCCAGTTGATGATTGATCTTTTTGGCTTAATATCTCCCATTGTTTTACTGATCCATCCTCTCCGCCAGTTATCAAGATTGAGCTTGACACTCTAGGACTTGTATTTGCTTGACTATCATCTGTTCCACTTCCTCGCAATCTAGCCGAATTTGGAATCGTTCCTTCTCCACCACATTTGATCGCAGTGACAGCCGTTTCGTGTGCTTTATAACGCATATTTGGACCGGGGTTGAAGGATATATCACCCGTTGGAGACTTTTGTATAACATAACCCATAACATATCCATCAGGAGATGCTAAGAAAATGACATTGTTGTCATTATCATTGTTGCCATATCCATCGTCGAATGAAGATGGATTGTATACGTCTGCACAACTTAGTGGTATAGGACTGCCACTGTTGGCATCCATACAGTGATGACTAGTAACCAATTCTCCATTTTTATCAAGATTCCATAGAGCAAATGAACCATCTCTGCTTGCCGAGAAGAGAACATTCTTATCCTTTATAACCAACGTCTCTAGCGCAACGATCGGGCCACGATGAATACCACTTAGCACAGCAGATTGTATGATTTGCTTATCAATGACTTTCCACATACTAATATCTCCTAAATTACCAGCTGCTGAACAAAATACTCCGTCAGATCCTTCAATGGTATCATGATAAACTAGCTTATTAATTGCTTCCCCTTGTTCAGATGCTTGAAATTGATAACTAATTTCAAATGGTGATTGTGTCTGTGTGGTTCTATCTTCATCTGATGTAGCTTGTGGCGATTCATCTTGTAGACTCTTTTTAACCTCGTCCAAATCCATCCATTCTTGATCAACTCGTACTGACACATTATCTTCTTCTTCTCCTTCCACAACAAGTTTAGGAACTGGCATAAATTGAGTTAGATATGAATCCCCAAGTTTAACTATGAATACTGACCCATCACTTCTACCAACAGCTACCATATGATTTTGTGGTAATGCTCTATCTTGTGGTATAGATATATCTTTTGAAGATGCAGATGTTGGTGCCGCAATAGCTGATACATACACGGGCTTATTACTACCAGAAGAAGTATCATAAGATGACTTATCCAAAGCAAATCCTCTAACTCCCCAATTCTGTACATAGTTTCATAAGGTATGGGATGTATAATGTTAATTGTCATGGTATATAAAATGAGCATAAGATGTGCACATAAGAAATGAACAATGACAATACTTACACCCTTTGACCAATTACGAGCAATCTTCCCATCATATGCCTGCTCAACA
>Ga0214479_100164_pt1 | contig 41205 bp, 33 predicted proteins | sample M1_20Mar14CPVII9_5_FD_165054 | JGI IMG/M metagenome (GOLD analysis project Ga0214479, IMG submission 165054) | Marine eukaryotic communities from Monterey Bay, California, United States - M1_20Mar14CPVII9sort6BwellE14 | ecosystem: Environmental > Aquatic > Marine > Unclassified | place: USA... | reverse complement strand
GTGCTCGTATGACCTCGGATCAAGTTGCAGCAACGGGATATAGTACTGGTTGTCAAGGCACCAAGACATGCATATGTCCCCGACCAACGATATGTGCTGATGATATACCAAGTATGATCTTTCTTACCATATCAAGATGTTGTGCCTTCTTTGATTATCCACTCTACATGCTACTCTTCTTAAGCAAGACACATAATCTGAACAACTTCCTCCAGACAACGATACTTGGAATCTTTGTCAACTTTTCAGACTATCACAAGGTACATGGATTGTTTGGCATCATCGTAGGTATTGAATCGACCACGCACAGCTTCTTTCACATCTTGAGATGGGCAAGACGGAATGATGACAGGTATTGGTCTTCCTCTTCAAGGGCCGTCCAAATCTACACCAAACACTTTCAGGTATCATCTACAGTATCATTAGTGGTGAAGGACTTCCCGAACAACTTTGTGATGATCAAAAGATCGTATCCAAGGCCACACCAGAGATCCGAGCTAAGTTGTTGATTGAAAAGGCTCTATCTATCTATTCTCATGCACAGTTATTCCAATATGCAGCCGAAGCCTCTCAAGTATATGATATGTTCACTGGAGAACAAAACACGGGCTGTAACATACAGTCAATTACCAATTCTACTCTACGTCGGAGACTCACTACTACCGAAGCTCCAGAAGACTTGCGCAGATCATTACTTCGTAAGTCTAGCAATTTGGATGTATCTCCAGAAAATCTGAATAAAACGTTACTACGAAAAGATTCACGTGATACTAGTGTTGTCAGTAATGAGGGAAGTGGACCAAGTCGAAGGATAACAACTTGTGGACCGCCGCCGCCAGTGTCTAAGAAGAAGCCTCGCCGTGGTAGTCGTAGACTAACTTCATCTGGTACTTCCTTCACCTTGAGACGAACGAGTTCAAAGTTATCATTAGCATCTATGGAGTCCGGTGATGGGGTGTCTGACCATGTAGTGATTGATACGACTGCAAATTTGGAGGGTGTGGAGACAATCATGAAGCAGATATTAGGGGATGATTATCAATATGTGGAGAAGGCTATACCAGGTTACTTTGATGTATATGCGGTTGGGGGGAGACTAGATCATGAAGGCTTTGTAGTATTAATGGATTCACTTCTTGATGATAAGGGTGCAGAAAGAGAATCAATGACGACAGTCAGAAGAAGTGTAGAGAAAAGGAAATCAACAGTTGACAAATTCTCGAACGACGCGTCAAGCCCAAGCCGTCGTGCAAGCCTATCCTCTCAGACGGAAGAGGATGAGTTTCATATTCAAGAAACATTACAAGGAAACACCCAGTTCTCTCGTAAACACTGGGGTTTACTGTACTGTGGTGGGTCTCAACCAGTCGTTGATCAATTGAAGTCGTACAAACGAAAGTTTGGTATTGCATTAAGTATTGAGAAATTCGATTGGTAATGGTAATATGTACACATTATGTAACTGAAACTATTGTATAATCTTAAAAAGTGTTACTATTAGAATTTATGCCAACTCTATTTATCTTAACTTTATAGAACTTATGAACAACTCTATGTTATACTACCTACTGACCAACCTTCTACATAAAAAAGTGCGTAAGATGTGCACAAAAAAAGTCCAAAGATACCGTTGCCGTATCCTTTTATTATATCATGCGTAATGCTCTTCATCTCACATATCCAAGTCTACTATAACCTCTCATTCAAGCACATCCATATTTATTCAGCTTTCATGTGATTACAATTCAAACAAGAAGTATGTATGAGGGGAGAGAAGAAAGAAGGATACCGGTCCCTAACCAAACAGAGTTTCCAAAATATGAAATATGAAAACTGAACCACTATTCATTATTCATTATTCAGCGTCAGCATAAATGAAGAGATGATCCACAGAGTACATAGCATATTACTCTAGCCATAGATCGATAGTTATATCGCTACTATTCCTCTCCTATACTAAATCATGATTCGTCAATTGTGTAAGTGTAAATAAATGGGCGGCGGCGGTGGTGACGGATTATGAGTAGTTTTTTGCAAAATAAATGACTGTGATATGCATCATAATATATATGATATATGCTTGGGTATTTTCATTTAGATATAATTGCATAGGTATCTCACCTATCTATCTCTCGTATGTCTCTGTGTTCACAACACATAACAGTACAACGTCTCCCATACGGAGATAACTTCAAAGCATTCGTAGGTACCATGACACTATTATCATTCTGCGCCGCACCTGTCTTCCTGAAGAATACAAAGACTGGACATGATTTGTTCAGTCAAGAGAAACCACAGGCTATTGTGGATAGTGAACGTGAGTTGAGGAAGGGATATATGGACTCTAAAAAGTAGAGCTGAGTAGGATATAGCAATTGTTCAGATTATAGGAGAAGAGAGAAGAGAAGTAGAGAAGAGACTACAAAGCAGACATTATAAACAGCTAACAAAAAAAAATGAACAATACAAATAATACTACCGGAGATGATGCCGCCGAGACAATGAGGCAATCATTTGAGGCATTCATGCTTTCAGGTAAACAACAACCAGCAAATGAAATAGAATCTAAGACAGACGATGGATCATCATTAGCAACAACACAATCAAACAAAAATAAAAAGAAGAAGAAAAAGAAGAAATCTATTAATAAAACAACTCCTCCACCAAAGCCACCAACACCATCTACACCACGTGGCAGTAGTAGTATCAGCACTCCATCAACATCATCAACAAAACAGAAATCAAAAGAGAAGAAGCGATACTATCAACTAATACACTCCTTTAATGATAAGGTTACACATACATGGATATATATTGATGATCAGATATTGACAGTATTGCAGAATGTACTTAGTATACGAAGTAGGTTACCATTAGAGTGGAAGGTGTTGCATTCTTCCCACTTAAAAACCGATGATGTGAATCCCCAAGATGATGACGACAGTGGAGAAGATGAGTGGAAACAACATGGTTTACAAGGGAAATTAAAAGAAACACCCTATTCATTTCATTTACATGCGTCTGATGTACAATTAGCACTTTCACATGATATGACACAACATGAAAAGATGTTATCAGCAATACGTACACTCATGACAAATCTATCGGAATGTCATGAGGCATTGGGTAGAGTTGTTGATACGTTGTGGAAGTTTCATTTAGATACACAAGATAGAATAGAAGAGGATGAAAAAGAAGACGCCGAAGAGGATGGGGAAATGCAAAACATGGTGGATAGTATCACCGAGGTATATCAAATGTTGTCAAGTGAATTGTATAGGAAACAACTGTTGATTCCATCGATACTGGAATCAACACAAGATGAGATTTTGGGCATTGAAAAGGGAAAGATCACAGAAGGATCTAGGAAGGGTTTGCAAAGTGCTAGGGAATGTTGCAAGTCATGGGATAGAAACTCCGAAGAGTCATGCATCGATGAGAATAAGTTATCGTATGTGTTGACACTAGGGATAATAGAGAGTACGGCACAATAAACACAATTCACCTCTCTACATAATATGTGCATTTATCTTATCATTCATAAGTACCTGTGCATACACTTGTTTATGCTATATTTTCTCAGCATTCTGCATACTTGACAAGCTAATATCTATTGATGGTTGTTCCAGATTACTTTCTTCTCCGTTTGATACCTGACTGTAAGAATATCCTTGGCTCGACACAACGCCAAGACGCTTGATATCATCTAACGTTTCAGTCGGCACGGTACTACTCCATAGAGCTTCCCGTAAGCGTAGTGGATCTTCTAAACGTCTAAATCCTGATGATGACGGAGGGCTATATGATGTTTCGGCAATGTTCCCATTCTCATCTACAAAGCCTACTACCTCTTCCTCGTCATGATGATCACCATGTAATAATGCCGATTGCAGTGCTGGTTGCTGTTGATTGGGATTTCTAACCCTTCTCTGTTTATCTATACCCTCGAATAACCAACCAACGATGCCCGACTTCTTCTTCTCTTCCATTCCCTCTGGTAGATATTCCTTATATGTAAATGTAAACATGTGTGCAATTGAGAAGAAGACCATCTCAACACAAACCAAGTAATCAATGATGCCACCCGCCACCTCGTCACCACTCCAACTTCCAACTTGATCTGGTATAACACCGTGCCATCTTAAGAAATTGATACCAACACCTTGCCACCATGTAAAGAAGACTACGCCTTTTACACAGAGAAACTTTCCAACGGGATGCCAATTCACTGGAGATCTTAAATCTGATTTGACCGCATGAAATAACTTCACCAAGCAATACAATGCATACATTACTGAGATATTTAAGATTGCCGTAATGTAAATGTATGCCGAGTGATATGTAAATGTACCTTCACCATAATAACCACTTGGAAGCAACACAAATGTTGTTAATAATGTCGTGACTGTCTTCATTACCACATATTGCAACACGCCATGCTTAATTTTATATAAAAAATCTTGTCCCATATCCCATCGTCCTAATAATTTTGCCATACATCTAGGATGATGTTGGCCTAACGATGAATCTTTATTACTTAATATTTCTGTTATTCGTTCTTCACCGCCTAGTAATTCTATTAGATAATATACGAATGATTGTATAACGTATGCTTCGTATAGATCACGGATTGTATCAATATATACTCTTGCAGGACCATGAAAACGAAGACTATATAAGAGATTAGTATTTCAATATAGCAAATGCGCTTATAAGATATGCACAAAATTGATATGCACAAAATATCAATTATGCATATAAAAGAGATATGAAATTGGAAACTAACCTTAGCCAACTCTGTACTGAATAAAGTGGTACCATGAACAATATCCTCACAACAAACTTTTGTACATCAGGCGCATACCTGCATATTGATGTGGATGATAAGACAAGAAATTGTTGTTGTAAGATATCTTTTCGCGGCATATTGATCACAGGCACTTGGATACTGTTACGAACAAAAATACATAGGAGTACAAGTAGTCAAACTTCTTACCAATTATACAAATGACTTAATATCTCTCTAAAACTAAATACCAAAGTAATAGTAACAAATGACGCAGCAGAATAGAACGCGGCAAAGTCCGTCCGTCCCATTTTAGCATCATGTATAGCTGAATTGAATAATAGTGGAAAGACAATTAAGAGAAATATTGCAGTTGAGGATATTGCTATTGTTTTACCGATACGTTTCATTAGGAGTGATGTTGTTGGTAAGGAGCGACGTAGGTTGAATGGATTTAATATCGATGATAGTCCGTTTGGTGATATAATATTGTGCTGTTCACTTGCAAACCCATTTGATAGAGGTGGGTGTTGTTGCAATGCATCTTCTTCATTCTCTAATGGGCTGTGTGCCGGACTTGTGTGCTGATTATTGTGTACACCATTATTCCATATATCACTTGGTGGTATTCTAGATGTATCATCGTCTTCATTGGATTGATCTGCCATTGTCTACGCCGTGTTTATGTCATGGAGGGCTGGCTACAAGCATGCTACTTTTGCTATGTAAATTTTAAGTTCGAGATTCACAGGGAAGTACGATTTAGCGATGGAACGGTTAAAGGGGAGAAAAAATGAAAATCGCTTAGTAGGGTTGCTTCTCTCATAATATATCAACTATGAAGTCAAATACAACGTCTAGTAGTACCCATATATCATCACCAGATACTGCTGTATCATCTCCACCACAAGAATGGCTACTTGAATACATATTGCCTTCAAACTCATCAAACAAAAAAGAATGGGCTTGGCAAAGAGTATTATTGACCACAATTGCAATTATTCTATATGTTAGTGCTGTCATATATGTGGGTATATCAGTTTTATCTGATAGAGGAGGAATACTTTCATCTCAAGAGGTAGAGACATGTGATGTATCAGAAGGTAACAACTCATGCTCTTCAGCAGAGGATACCATACATCGAGGAAGAGTAATAGACGGCGGAAACGTCAAGGCATCAGACTTAGCTCAGGCATATCATGCAATTAAAACAGAATATGCAAATTTGGCAATACATTCATCCAATTCACACAATTGGCAGATACTATCTAAACACGCTGACGGATCTACAGTCTCTCTATTAGAGCACCCAACTGATGTTTCATGTCCATATGTTCGAATGACATCGATTATGCCAGGTAGTATACAAGAGGTATGGAACTTTTTAGATTTATCCAATTGGGAAAGTAGTATGCCAAAGATGGATCCATTCTATGAAGGATTAACAATACATGGTGAATATAGACATAGAGGGATACATATGAAATTGGCAAGGAAGACAATTAAGAGATTAATAACCTTTGGCAAGCGTGACTTTACATTTGTTAGTGTATCCGATCATCCTCGAGGTGACGGTGCGTGGGTATCGGGAACAGTATCAGTAGTTACCGATCAAATTCCAAGAATGAATGGGTATGTCCGTGCATATCAAGATAGTATTGCCTTCTATGAGTCCCTAGAGAATACAAAAGATACGAATCAACCGCAAATGAAGTTAACTATCGTCTTTCGAATTGATTTGAATGATACAAGAGATGGTGGTGATGGTGGATTTGTACCAATGTGGGCATATGTAAAGACGGTGGGTACCACTGGTATGGCTAGTGTTCAGAATATGAAACGACAACTAGAAATTATTGCAAATGAAAGAGAAAGTAGTAGCGATGATATATCGTCATGTGATAATAGTTGGCTGGCAAGAATACGGAATGGTAGTACTCAAAAATGCTAGACAACAAGTCAGTAGGTACATAAATGAGCTAACTGTTAACAATATCAGAAAATGTGATTAGTTACATTTCTTCTTTGACTTCAATATATCGTTATACTTCACTTTATCGGCAGACACCTGGTCCTCCCCATAATCCACTTCGACACCTCATTCCAGCACAGCAGTCGCCTAGAGGCCATCCACATACTTGACCCTCTCTTTTACATGATGCTTTAATGAAAGATTCCGCACTCAAGTCTTCTGAGCTCGAACTAGAACCTTTACCATGATGGGTGAAGGGCTGAACACGACGAAAGTCATCCGAGCTAGATGAATCATCATTCAACCATCCATTACCCCCACTGCCACTATGGTAGTCCTCTGACGAACTAGAGTACTCATCAGACGATGAATCAAAGCTTGTGGAGTTGGAATCATCAGAAGACATCGATTCTTCCGACTCCGATCTAGAGTCATCCCATTTCCAAGCTCTACGGTTAAGCCTTTGGTTGTCTTCCGAGCTACTTGATGATGACGGTTCTCTGGCATCACTCTGAATGAGACTAGACATACTCTCATAAAAGTTGGAGGTGTAAGAGTGCGCTTGTTCTGACATTCCACCACCCAATGGTTTAGGGGTACATGTATACCACCATGAATTAATATACTCTCGGCCGCACCTTAAATCATCACAACAATCAACGTGAAACGAGCACTGTTCCCCATACTCTAGACATGATGAAGAATCACTTGTATAAACTGATCCACGAAGAGCAGCATGTGCGAAGTCACTGGTAATGAGGGCTGAGACTAAAGTATTGATGATTAGCAGTTTCATATTGGTTGGTAAGTATTAGTTGTAGTCGAGTTAGTATATTGTTGTATGACTTATAGTATGATTAGTAGTTGTGCTTGTCTGTCTTTGTTGTTTGTAGGATAATGTAGTTTCGTAATGGTACGAGCTTTGAAAAAGTTTGTTGATGATTTATGTTTGTGTTATTATTGGTTGATATGTTTGCTTTTTTATGAGACGATTGCTCCATTCACCCCATAACATCTTGCTTCAGGTCATGACTTGAGTATCTTGATGAATATGGTTCTAGAACGTCCATTTCATGATTCTGGAACTGCTGTAATACATCTATTAAAAGTAAGGAGAAGCAAGATCCTAAAGCAGGTACGACACAGTGGATACCGGACAGATATATTACAGACCTTTTAGTCGATTCCGACGTACAAATCCAAAACCGGTCAATCTTTCCTGCGAAGGTATCCTCAATCATGGGGGAAGAGCCAAGAGCAGACTAAAGGTCTACAATAGCAAGAGCAGGATATCAAGTCATGGGAAGGATAGAGTTAGTATTTAGTTATGAAGTGCTCATAAAAAAGACAAAGACAAAGCAATAACCAATTCATTCTCAATCTAACCAAACCAATAAAACGACATAATAACAAATAACAATAACAGTACTAACCAAAACAGTAACTGATGACGATGAAACTTATTCGTACCGCAACAACTCTCCTTGTTATGATGATGGTAGCAAGTCCATATCAGTCAGTACTAGCCCAGAAATGCTCAGGTGTGTGCCCCAATGAAACTATAAGAGGCTGTTGGACCAATGCATCCACAAGTTTTTGCAATAGCGGAGACCCAATTACTGTGAACTTGCAAGCTTTGGAACCGAGCCGGTGCTATGCATGGTGTTCGTGCAACATATTTGGTCGTAATTGCGATCCTTGCGGTAGCTGCAATAAGAACTTGGTTGATGTTACTACTCTTTATGAGGAAGTAGATGACTACTCGGAATACATGGCATACTCGGACAATGAAAAGATGGTGGAACTGTCCGATACTGTTTGTCCCGAGGGCAAGGTTGCAGCGTCATACGACCTTCATAGAGCTCTTGAATCTCTTGCTGATACTAATGGTGATACATTCCTCTCTCGTGATGAGTTTGAGAATGCCCACCATGATACATCGGATATCCTTAACGAGCATTGTGTTTATATCAATGAGGCGGATGATACATCAATGACGAGCGCTTACTAAGTAGCCACCAAGTCTCAATAACCAATGGAAGTTTTAAAGTAATGATTTCATGTTATACCCCAGTACTCATGAGAGTCTACTATTCCAATATCAACTATTACCATTGAATGATCCGATGCAGTCTTATTATTATCTCTATTGATTTTGTTATGTATATTATCGTCTACTAATGAGATGGTATCTTCTAACTCTGCCGATGTATCATCATCCATACAGCAGGGTATCGATATATGCTTGACTACCTGTACGTTATCACTTAACGCATTGTTACTACCAACTATATTATCACTACCATCATCTTGTTTTTGTTGATCATTCTTCTTCTTCGTCGTTGGTTGATATATCCATACATAATCAATCAACGAGTCCTGAGCACCATTCCAATCATTAGTTGTGTATGTATAATCGGATGATACTTTTGCTAATTGGCGTATATCCACAAATCCTGCATTTATCATTGCATTATATGTTTGAGAGTTGGGTATTGTATTGAAATCTCCTGCTATCATCATTGTTAGTTGTTGCTCCTCTTCTTTGTCCATGGTCATGAAATCTGTTTGATATTGAGAGAACATTTCAGATAGTACATCCACACTTAATAGTTGACGTGTTACATTGCCAGATGGAAAGTGTGTTGAACAGAAGAAGATCATACTTCTCCTACTTCTATTAGACTTCTCTTGCAATAAGACACGATTAACTATCCGTCCAGTAACTTCATCAAAACTACTCCCGGCAACAGTTGGCGTATATGATAACCAAAAAGTAACATTATCTAATGATTCATAAACATGTTTGTTATAATATACACTATTATGTTCACCATCATTACCAACGATCGATGAGAATGCATTGACTGGCCAAGAAGAAGATGGATATAATTCACCATTTCGATTGAAGAGACCATATCGATTGTATGTATCTGATAACTTCTTCTTTGTATTGCCATACTGTAGATTCATTATATCTTGATTCATAAAGTAACAATCTTCTTGTACTGCTAATATATGTGGTTGATAGTTGTTTATTGTAGAGATGATTGATAATCTTCGTTGAGTCCATGATAAGTTATGTTGTATGTCTATTAGGAATGGCACACGAAGGTTAAGTGTGGCTATTCTCAAATTACTATTATTCTCAGGTGACGATCTGTAGTATGCTCGAGATATCAATGGATGTTTTAGATGGAGAAAGTGAATGATGATTGCAACAAGGAGTAGTGTAGCCATCAAACGTATCTGTTGTCGTTGAATCATCAAGATCTATTGAAAATCATAGCAGTGACGATTACTGCTAAGACATTGAATTACAATCTATACATTTAATTAGGCGGCAGATCATATCTACTTCTATCATCTATCTGAATTAGCTCACATCATACATAAGGCACAAGAATACACTCTCATAAAAGATCCAAAAAGTGAGTGACATAAAGAAACATACACCACCGACATTGCTGATAATAGCTGCCGAGGTTTGAAGCCGATTGCCGATGTTATTATAAGTAGGTAAGTATTAGTGTTAGAGGTTTATGATACTAATGTATTCATCGTTGTAGGGCGGTGGCGGTCGGTGGCGGCGATAAGTAGGTATGGACATATGATATGATCAAAAAAATTTGAGATGAAAATTTATATGTATGATATGTCGACACAACAATCAGCAGCAGTACTTTAGTACTAACGCAACAATATACAACAATATACATTCGATGATACTATTTCTTGTCATATACTGCAATGCATGGGACATGATATATGTGTGTTTCTCATAATTCCATGATTCATCATCAAAAAGGATACCAAATCAGTTGAGATTTCAGCGTGTTGGGGTTACTGCATCTCCCCTAGTATTTGGCTCATAATTTCACAATTATACAAACAACTATAAAAGCAATTAATACAATGAATACATCCCAAGTTTCCCCCGCTCTTCGGAGCCAACTCCCCGGATTAGTCACTTCTACCGTGACTCCCTCAACTGCAATGCAGAACCAAGGTATTGCAACAAACCAAAACTCCATCGGCGGTTCACCATCAGCTCTTCGAGCTATTACCGGCGTGGAACAACATAAACATAAAAAGAAACAAAAAGATATTAGTATTAACGATGATGGTGATAATTATGGCAGTGAGAATGTTAAGCAGGTGTTAAATGATAAGGTCGTAGTAGTTAGAATGAGTAAACGGTTACAAAAAAAAGAAAATATTGATAACAACCAAGCGTGGAAGAAGGAGGATAAGAAGGTTGTTAAGTCTTCACGTTCATCCAAGAAGACGAAGTCATCCACCAACACCGCAACAAAGAAGATTAAGAAGGTCAAGGGATCAGATGTTAAAGTATCAGCAAAACCAGTACGTAGAAGCCGAAGGTTGAAAGGCTTAGCTGCAGTAGAAGATGATGTAGAAGTAGTAAACAACGTTCAGGATGTTGTTGCTATTAGTACACGTGTTGAAGAAGTGGTAGACAAACGTGAATCTACTACTAATAACAATGTTAATGTGAAAGTTCAAGAAGTGGTAGATGAAGTAAAAGAGGTACAACCTCCCATTGAAGATATTACCTCCTCAAATGATGACAACGTTGTTGAAATGGTCACACCAGTCGTCGATGATACAGGTATGAACGTTCAGAAAGAAGTGGAAGATTGGTACTCCACACGTTATGGTATTCTCGATGATACTATCAAACAACACAACGAGGAAAAGGATGATGATGATACTCTTCCCGTCGAAGAGGAGCAGTCCAACACTGTTGTAGTAGAGACTGTGGATGTAAACCCTCCCGTGCAAGTTACTTCCACCAAACGTGCTCGTTTAGAGTACGTTCTATCCTCAGAATCACCCGATGTTGAGCCTTGGAATCAAAAGAAGAGGCGTAAGATTGAAAATGCCGAGACAGAGTCTGCCGATGTACAACCTCCCGTTCAAGCTAACAATACCAGTGCTACATCGAGTCGTCCTCCCAAACGTATCAGACCAGAGTACGTTCTATCCTCAGAAACAACCGATGAGGAGCCTTGTAATCAACAGAAGAGGCGTAAGATTGAAAATGCCGAGACAGAGTCTGCCGATGTACAACCTCCCGTTCAAGCTAACAATACCAGTGCTACATCGAGTCGTCCTCCCAAACGTATCAGACCAGAGTACGTTCTATCCTCAGAAACAACCGATGAGGAGCCTTGTAATCAACAGAAGAGGCGTAAGATTGAAAAGAACACAGCAGTAGAAGAGACTGTCGATGTTCAACCTCCCGTCCAAGTTACTTCCACCAAACGTATCAGACCAGAGTACGTTCTATCCTCAGGATCAAACGATGAGGAACCAAAGAAGAAAAGGCATAAGATTGAAAAGAATACAGCAGTAGAGGACACTGTCGATGTTCAACCTCCCGTACAAACTACCTCAACAAACAATACCAGTGTTGAGTTGAATAAGTCGGCGGCAGTAGAAGATGATGTACTCCCTCAAGACCAAGCTGATAATGTTGAAAGTGATGCACCTAAGAAGAAGAAGATTACAGTACTATACTCCCCCGAATTGGGTTTTTACTATTTACTTCCTTTGGAAGAAGGTGGTGATCCCAACCAAGTACAGTTAGTTCATTACGATGCTCATGGTGTCTTCCCGTTCTTTGTCTCCCCACGTCCCAAGGGTGAGCAACCAGCTGTCTTTGTGGCAGCACAAGGCCAAAGAACAGCCGACTGGGATGAGTGTGCCGATATCCCCGAGGAGTATGAAGCTGAGAGTGATGATGATACTGATAAGGATAGAGAGAAGAAGATCATCAAGAGGAGGTTGTATGCACGAGCCAAGAAGAGTCGGATAAACGAGTTGGCTGACAACTTGGCTCTCAGTATCATCCATCGTTATAATCTGAAGAAGCTCCCAACCGCCGAGCTAGAATGGCTCTACCTGCTGTGTTATTCAAGATATTGGAAGTCAAGAGATGGACCAACAGCCGCATACTTGGAAGCATTTCATGATGCATGTGTAGCCTGGGAGAAAGGCCAAGGCAAAGTTTTCAAGTTTTGAGATAGATGTCCAAGGCACAAGTTTAACCATCCTTCCATCCATCCATCCATTCATCCTACTAGGTCTCTTGCTACGGAGCTAGAGTGCCCCTACGTCTATACTGGAGTCTTGCTACGAAGTTACACATCCAGTCTGAACTTACTTCACTAGCTGCAACGCTAGATATCTTTGAGTCGGAACAGCAGTTAATGTCGGAGTTGAGCGGAGTTAAAAAATAGTTAATTAATATATCATTACTTTTCTCGGGCGGAATCTCATCCTCATGAGCACAATGAATGAGTGACATCAACCCCTCCTTGGGTTGATTAACCCTCGTCATCCGATACTTGTATCGGGCCCGTTACAATACTGTATCGGGTGGGTACCAACTGACCCAACCGTAAACTGTACCAAAATAGTCAAATGGTCTGACTCAATATGGTCTCCCCAGGCCTTAAAACTTAATATATCCTGCCGAAGGACGAACAACAACAATATCGACACACCACTACTTTATCTCGGTCAGTAAAGACCTCCCAAAAAATCCAAGGTCACGGAAGTCACTTCGGTGCCGCAAGACCTTAGACAAATAACTCCTGTCAGTGAAGACAAACAAAATCCTGCGACGCATGATCTTAGTGCCTTAAGGAGTAAGAGTACCTTCGGGGAAATGAAACCTGTCGCCGTAGGGAGTACTTGTAGAGGAAACCGAAACTGCCTGATCCGCATGCTATCGCCGGGGTTTAACCTTTGATGTGATGAACGAGTAAAATCTTCTGACCTAGGACCCACAAGAAGAAGCAAAGCCGTAATAGCACAATGGCGTATTCTGTGCCAAGATGACAATTCCTATTTCCTCCAGCATATCACTCCTTCATTGGACTTTATGCACGGTGTCATCGGACATAGACTGAATATAGGAACAACCAACTCATTAACTTGAGTGTTCGGGAAGTATCTTTTCCCATTACAAGTATCTTATCTTCTCTTAGGAGAAGAACAGATGAAACAGAGTAGATTAATCGTTGAAGGGGGCTTGTACTTATATGTATGTCATATATATATAGATCTATCCGGCATCTGTGGACATCATTGGAAGTGGCACCCTTCTTTTGTATCGTACAAGTCGAAGATACCTCGTCTCTTGATATTTTTTTAGTTGATACCCTCTAACTTCTAGTATAGTAGAACCAACGATACATTATGTGTTCCATATCACGCAGTACTCGATAAGGTTTCTATCAGACACTTTGCTCTAATTGAGGCACGAGTCATGATATATAGTTGCATTGTGACGCGAGTAATCGATGTATCAATCTTCTTTTTCTCTTTGTCTAAAGGCATACCTAGCCACCTCTTGGCCGTTTTACACAATTCCAAGCACACTATCCTTTGTAATAACTTTCTGATAGGAAGTGAATGGGTTGTCGTGGCCAAATTCTCAGTGTTGATGCCGTTGTTGACCATGCCGCTAAAGTCTTAATACATTATTCCTATTTTCATCCGGTATCCTAGGATACCATGTGAAGAGACCTCCTCCTCCTTCCCAAGGAAAGATGATCCAATTCTCCAATAATAGTATAAGATCTGAGAGGCAAGACTGGTACATGTACATGTTCATATCATTACTTATTGTGCTTTGTAGGGAAGTTAGGCATTAGACTTAATGGTGTCGGTGCAGGCTAATGAGACGAAGGAGGAGTGTAAGTGACAAGTAATATGTGAATATGAACAAACACAGAGCTCTCAAACATGTCCACGTACCAGTGTTGAAAAGTAATCTGCCGATAAAGCTTCTTTGGCTGTTAATCTCATATCAGGATTGTATTTTAATAAGCCCATTAGTAGCTTAATACCTGACGGGCAATCCCAACCTCGAAAGATATCAAGCAAGTGTTTGCCATTGTTTTGGCATCGTTTTGGGAGTTCAATCTGACCTTGTTTGAGAATTGGCAGGTCGTTCAAACCCGGCCAATCATCAACGTTGGGAGGTCCAAGTAGATCAAACATCCTTTGTAGTTGTTCCATCTCATTCCTACCATCCATAAGTGGCTTCCCTCTTAGCAACTCTCCGAAAACACACCCGGCACCCCAATTATCAACTCCTTGATCATAATACTCAGAACCTAATAGAAGCTCGGGTGGACGATACCAAAGACTAACAACCTTGGGAGTAAGGCAGCAATCAGATGATTCTTTATCATCAGAATCTCTTCTACCTTTGCATTCACCAACATACTCTCCATCAACTCGTCTAGCCAAACCAAAATCAGCCACTCGTAACTCTCCTCTATTATTGTATAGTAAATTACTCAACTTTAAATCTCGATGGAGTATGTAGTTGGAATGCATAAATCGTATTGCTTCTAATAGTTGTATCATTAATCGTTTTACTTCACTTTGAGAGAATGGGGAGCATTTGTATTGTTGATAATGATTATCTATAAGTGATGCTAAGTCATGTTCAGCGTATTCAAAGACTAGAAATACTCCCGATCGGCTAGTAGGTGGTTGTTCGTTATAGATATTGTATGTTATATTGCAGCAAATGGTTTGCATAAAGATTGTGCATTCATGTGTCATGTTTGGAAAAGAATTCAATACACCAAATAACAAACAACAATACAATTCAATATAAACATACCTAGAAGAAGTAGTAACATCCTTCAATCCAATAATACCATGCCTCACACCACCAGCACATTGCAACTCTCTCAATATAGTAATTTCTCGTAATGTCGTTAGCGGAAAGCCATCACTTGCCTCGTGATGCGGTAGACATCGTTTTAATGCTACTATTTCATTCGTTTGTTTATCTTTTGCTTGGTATACAACGCCTTTATATATCGAAGATACAGTCGAGTATATAAATAATGATGAATGAGGTAAAGTTGTGCACATGATGTGCATTAAAACATAACTTACCATATGTACCCTCACCGATTCTACCAATCTTTTCATATCTAGATGAAACATTTGTACAATTGCCATATATTGCTGTAGATGTATTCCATGGATAAACATCTGTAGTTGGTACCCATGTTGGTCTACTATAATTTGATGAAGAAGTTAGAGATTTAGATGCTTGTTGTTTTGAAGAATTATTGCTACTATTATGATTCTTATGCTTATACTGTTTCTTGGTATCATGTTCTGGCTTTCTTTTACGCTTGTGGTTACTCCCTATGGATGCCATGATGCCCAAATAACAAATACGAAGGTATACGACATACTGATTGAGATGAGTAAGAGCGAGCGAGCGCGAGTTGTTTTAGGATACCGCTCCTCGCTGCTCGAGGTTTCATGTCAATAGAGATGTATGTATTGTCTGGGAATTTATAACATCCATTCAATGTTGTAAAGAACATGCCCTGGAAATAGATTGAGAGGCTGCAGCTTCTTCATAACTTTCAATTGGTGTAGCATATGACCGGTATCCTTTTCGCCTCATTTTTCATTTTTTCTTGCTTTAGATAGCTTATGAGCTGAGCTCTCCTATTGTACCTCTCTCGTATCCAATCATTGCAATTACTAGGTAATCTAGTATCATGAGTACCTCCCCAGTATCATCAACATCAATATCCTTTCCATCGGCACTCATAAATTATGAACCGCCCACACAATCTCCAATCGTTCAAAATGATCAAACACAAACAAGCTCAAGCAGCCCCCCTCTTATATCTACTGCCATGCCAACTACAATGCCAATAACAAACACGCCAACATTACCACCATCAATATTACCATCTTATTCACCCACAAACTCTTCTATGCCATCCCTCTTACCATCCGCATTGCCAACATCCCAACCATCCAATACAAACTTAATCGAAATCTCCCAAGGATATGCAACACAATTATTTGTAAATGAACTAATAGAATTAAATGATATAGAACAAGAAATATTTGAGGGTATAATGAAATTACATACTAGTGTTATAGGGTATGAGGTTGGTAAACCTTTCATTATTACGGAGAGTACGATATTACATCAAGATTTGGGTGATACCTGTCGAAGAAGACGACGAAAGAGAGAGAGGAGTGGTAAGAGACAGAATATGTTTGATAGATTTAGAGCTCTTTTTGGTATAGAACAAGAAGATATAGAGAATGATAGATATGGTGGTCAACACAGGAGGATAGGACATGTACATTCAAGACATTTGCAGAACAATTCCGCAATAGCAAACAACAATACAACAGATGTAACTGTAGAGGATACCGCTTCTCCTTCTCCGCCAACTTCTCCACCACAAGAACAAGTAGAAAAGGTAGAATGCTATATAGTACAAGTACACTACATAATAGATTGGTCAACAAGATACGGCTATGATATCACAACCTATCCCACTGAATTCCGATCATTCATGAATACACAGAATGGTACAACACTTGAATCATTAAGAGATTTGATTGATGATTTATCACCCGGATGGGATTATGTACAAAGAGTTGGTAATACAGTATTTGATAATGATTTGACTTTTCCTCCGACTCGTTCTCCAATTGCTCCAGCTGCTCCAGCACCTGCTGTTGAGAATACAGCAGCTGTTACTGCTACTGTAATGAAAGATACGAATAGTCCAACTTTATCACCAACTACAGTTCCATCTATATCGACTCAACCATCAATTATACCATCTGTAAGCAAAGAACTAACAATTGAATATATTGATAAAGATTCAGATTTGGGAGAATCACCTGTTCGGGGTGCATTAATTGGTGTATTGGTTGCATTTGCTTTGGTAGCTTTTGGTACTGTGATATTTGTAGGTGTGCGATGGTATCGGAACAAGTCTACTGAAGATTGTACTAAAGATGATATTAAGGATGGAGAACCTACTAGTATTAGTGTCACAGCTGAACGACGATTGGCAAATCAAGCTGATTTGAATGGTTTAGAATCAGCTGCTCCTCCTCAACATCAATTCCCAAGTATTAAGGGCGACAGTGGAGTAGGAGGGCAGTCTACTTCACGACGTTCATCATCTAGTGGTAGAAATAGACGAAGTGGCAGTTCAATACCTCAAGATGTCGAGGCGGGTAATAATATGAGTATGTCAACAACACCGGGTACTCAATATACATCATCAACGGCTCGGTCATCAACTGCCTATTCAAATTCCATAGATGGGATGTCAGGAAGAGATACATTTAGAGAAACTATTGGCCAAACAGATCAGGCACAGAAGAAGTTGATATATCCATCCATTAATAGTATACCGCCGGGAACACCCAATCGTACTCCTCAAGAAGAAAGTACATTGTGTTACACGCCTGATGAATCTCCAAGTAAGAATAGTACATTCGTGGGTGCCAACTTGATTGCCAATAGATCCAATAGTTTTAGTTCGGAGTCATTTGAGAATGATGAATCGTCATATATCAGTGTCGGCCCTGATGGGGATGAATTTGACAAGTATAGGAATCAATTATTAGATACACTCCGAGCAGAAGTGGAAGTATCAATTGATGATGTGGATAGTATGCTAAGTTTGGCAATAACACGGGTATTAACTTCTCCAGATACACCATTGGACTTATCATGGATAGGCGGGGAAGATTTGGGTAGTATAGAAGCTAGTTGTTTATGTCAGGCGTTTGATTGGGAGAGGAAGCGTGATCCGTCGATGGTACGAGGTTCGGTATTGAGTAATGACTTCTTTGCACACTTGATGAAAACCATAGTGTTTATTGTACATCATGGATTGATACGACCACATGATGGGGCACGTATATTACATGGTTGTGCATCCATTATTGGACTTTCGTTACTTGAGGATGTACCGAATACGACAATTGCAGTTCAAGGGTTGATCAAGTCGAATGATTTAGCTCAAGGTCATCATCTATTAGTTAGTGCTTTTGAATCGTTTGGTGATATCGTGGATGCTGCCATTGCACCTTGTAATAGAGGATTTGGATTTGTTAGGTTTGTAAATTCCAAGTCTGTTGAGGAAGTTATGCAGAGACATACGGTTGATCCAATTGAGATTCAAGATGTGGCAGTCTCGATCAAAAATCTTGTTCAATGATTGACTTTTCAAGCAGAAGTCTGTTAGAAGTTTGATTCGATAGAGAGGTTGCTTGATATATAGTTCCTGCTACCAAACCACCACTAATCGATAGACCGTTAAATTATGATGTGTTGGTTGTATTGACAGTATATATATATGGATATATATATGGAGTGTTATTGCAAATGTTACGGCGTGTTGAGTGTTGAGTATTACTAATTAGACGAGAAACTTGTTGGTTTGTGAAGGAGAAAGTATCATTGATGCCATCAAAGTACCATGAATCGAAAGGGCATTAACATGTGATATATCACTGACGGTATACGATTATCCGAAGAAACATGATGCTTTTTCTTTTATGAGATATTTTATGTAGGTGGCCGTGGTATTAATATACACTGACTACGGATATGAATTCTTAAATAGTCTCATGGCTTCGCAGCCTTCCAATTATAGAACTAGCTATTCAAAAGAGGCTCCTGTTTATATGGTAGAAGATTCATAGTATCTGTACTCCTTTGCTGCAGCAGCTTCATCCCTCTGATCATTCTTAACCTCAACTAAATATGCTTGATACGATCGTAATGCTTCAGCATAATCAGCTTTTGTTGCGTTTCCATTCTTGTACACTCGTTTAATATTCTCCAAAGAGTTAGAGTACCCGTCCCTTGCTGCAATCATGTAGTGTTTTAATGCCCTATCATAATTGCCTACCTTCTCCTCAACTACTCCTAGATTGTACCTTGCATCTACACTTCCTCTCATGGCAGCTAATTCCCAGTAATGTGTAGCCTTCTTCATATCAACGTCTACTCCTCTACCTTTCATATATAAATGACCAATATTGTAATATGATTGAGCATTACCAAGATCTGCTGCCCGATGATATAATTTTAATGCCTTTGCAAAGTCTTGTGGTAATCCACATTCCCCATTTCTATACATACACCCCAGATCATATATTGCCATTGGATCATTCATTTCCATACGTTTCTTATATCTTTGGATGACCTCCTCGTCGTCATAACTTTCGGGTGGACTTCTACAAAAGGGACAAATATCCTCCTCTTCTTTAGTAGCCCTTGATTGAAATGCATGAACACAACCAGTACATATAACTTTTCCACAACATGACATATATACTCTCCCCGTATGTAGTGATGGCAAGCGTATCATACATATTGGACAATCATCTAAAGGTGGCGGTTGTTTGAATAACTTTTCATCATGCAACTTAGCTGCATGCTCCGCAGCTCGTCGTAGATGTTCCTCACAATCTTTCTTATGCTTATGTCGATGTCTCTTCTTACATGCGGCATTGCAATACAAAACCATCTTGCATTTATTGCATGTATTTGTAACATCAGTACCATCCTTGCCACAATTGGCACATATTTGTACCTCTGAATCAGTTATACCAACCCTATTGATACTCTCAGTTACGGCGTCAATGGCATCAGAATTAACACTAGTACACATTTCTTTTGATGATGTGTCGTTGCTTCTTTATTATATATTTTCTCATAACTTATGGTAACACAGGAAAGATGAGGATGGTACTGGATAGCGTATCAAGGAGCTTAAACCTCTATATTATGGTAACATAGGGGAAGCTAGAGCCAGACAATATCAGGTGTATCCTAAATCCTAATGTATCTTTGTTATACATGTTGTTATGCTATCGATACACTACTACTTAATCTTAATATTCTGCGTATCAACATGCAATGCGTTGTTGATGAGAGCTGATAGATGCATATTTCCCCCTCTCTAGTGGTGGTGTGCACGTAAGGTAATAAGAATTTACCCAAAACATAGTTTTCATACGAACATGAAAACTCTATCAAACCATAAACCATTGACCATTGACCATTAATTACAAATTCAATATTGACAATAGGTAGAGCGCTGCTTTGCCTACAGGTATCAACTGAGTGTATATAATACCGATTCGACATCATCATACGATATATTCTTAATTACTCTATATAAAAATTAATATCAAATCATGGGGGTAAGTTTCATATGTTTATATGTATATGTTATACGGTTATTAATTTCTGTGGCTGATATGAATTCAACTCTTTCTATAATATAATACAACAGGCACGTCCCGAGGAAAAGGCACAAGCCATGCTAAACAAATGGGTTAAAATGAAACAAGAAGGTGATCCCAACTCGGCACTATCACGTAATGCCGCCCGGGCTAAGAAACGTCCCTTCTTAGCATCCCAATGTGAACACTTGGCAGATGCTGAACATTTCCGTAGACAAATAATCCGTGAAATATCTACAGGCGTGAATAAGATACAAAATGTTGGTATGGGTGAACATGCCATTAGGGATTTAAATGATAATATTAATAAATTAATACGTGAGAAGTGGCATTGGAATAGACGTATTAAAGAATTGAATGGTAAAGATTATAATAAATTGGAAAGGAAGGCAATGTTATTGGCTGAACAGGAGGGTAGTGGTGCTAATATTGGTGGTGGTGATATTGCCGGTGAGGAGGCAGGGTTAGGATTGAAAGGTTCGGGTGGATATCGGTATTTTGGTGCTGCTAAGGAATTACCAGGTGTTAAAGAGTTATTTGCAAGACAGGCTGCCAAATTAACGAAACGTAAGAGAGGTGATATATACAAGTATATCACTCCGGATTATTATGGATTGAGGGATGAAGAGGATGGTGTCTTGTTAGAATTGGAAGGTGAAATGGCCAAGGAACGGAAGAAGAAGTTGGAGGAGTGTCGTGAGGAGTATAGAGAGTTAAAGAAACAGAAGAAGGAGGTAGACGGAAAGACTGATGATGTGGATAGTGAAGAAAGTTCAGATGAGGGTGTAATTGATGTAGAGGGTGGTATATCAGCACAAGCAGCAGTAGCCTCACAGGATATGGTGGCACAAGTTCTGTTGCAAAAGAAGAAGGAAGCCCTGTTGAGTAGATTTAGCTAATCTTTTGTGGTAAATTGTTTTTCAACTTAAAGTCTTATGTTAGGTTAGAGGAACTAAGTCGGGAAATGCCTTCAATATACCTTCTTCTGATATACTACTTTGACAGCCGCCCGTGGATATACTGGGCATCGTCATCAATTGTGCAGAAACTAAACAATCATCTACAGTTGAATCTCTGCTGATGCGGAATAGTTGCAACGCTATATCACGCCTTCTTATTATTCGAAATGGCAGAGTTATACTCGTCCGATCTCCCTTGATAGCTAGCAGCATAGTGGCAAGGATATATCGAGTTTCATTCGGTGGTCGATTAGGCTCTTGTGCTGACGATGCCTTGCTTAACATAAATCGCTCTTCGTTCAATCCCTCCTGGGATGCTCTAGTTGCTTCTTCCACAAAGGGTACTCTCATGGAATCTAAACCTCCGAATCTCATATATTCAGTGTGTTGAAGTAATACCGATGCCACATTTGATGTATACTCCCCGAGAATCTTCGTCTTTGTGTTGGAGATGAACTGTCCTTTCATCTGGGATAACATTTCCAGTTTTGATTGCAACTCCTTCTCTTCAATATGTAATCGTTTTAGTAAGCTATCTGAATTTGTATTACCTTCGTCTGTATTATCAAAAGCTAAGGCTGTACATACTCGTATCACCGATACTCCATTGCCCAGAGCAGAGGCGTTCCTGATAATACCAAATGGTGATGACGATCGAACAACTCTCTTCTTCCGAAGAGATGCTCTAAATGAACTGGCAGCAAATGTTGATAGTATAACAAGTGTAGATATGCGCTTTACTGATTGCTTCCTCTTTTGTCGAATATGACCACTGTTTGATCTTTGTGTCAGTGCTTTATATGATGAGTCAGTAGTACTCGTTGTATAGGATGGTTGACTACTTTGAGTTTGTATTGATATAGCTTGCTTCCTTTGTATTGGGGTGCTATATTGTGGATTATTTTGTAAATAGTATGAAGAAGAATCGATGGAAGAAGATGATGCTGCTCTTGATTGCATAGGTATTGATAGTAGTATTGCCATTGAAATAATGAGAGGTATACATTTGTTTCTAAATTGATGTGAAACTTGAGCTAGCGATTTCAATATGAACTTGTGTATTGCAAATACTATTGACGATATATTTGGCTTGTGATTTCGCCTGTACCGTTGCATATCATCCTTCCTATACTCTATATAATCATCCACAGATGCATGAAGAACATGAGTGAATTTCAATGGTTTATGAAGTTGTTGGTATCTTCTTGCTAAGGATATTCTACTTCTTCCTTGAATGCCAACCGAGTATGCAGTTGTCTCGGGCAATAATAGTACTAATACGAGAGCTATGTACGAATTTGTGATTGTCATGGTAGGTGTATTTGTACTGCAAACAACCAACAATATTCTCGGATTCTTTTGTTTTTGTTTTGTGAGTAAGCCCAGGGGCTCAGATTCATGAGAACAAATTATGCAAAAAAAATGACAGAACATGTGCAAAATAATACTGATTACTGTATTGTCCGGCCTCTCATATTATCTTAACATAGCATCCTAATATGATATCAAAATCATTGGATACTATATTAATAGCAGTGGCGGTATCGGCCGCCGTGCTCATTATTGATACCACAAATGCTTTTGCAAACGATAAAAAGTTGGCGTTCATGTAAATTCTCATCGATGTAGTAAGTTCTCATGTACCAATGTCACGATAGTTTGTTTGGATAGTATAATGTTTGTTTGGTGTTTCGTATGTTGTCGGTGTGGTTTAATGCACTGGTGCTTAGGAGTCTTGTGCATATCATGAGTTCATATAATTTGTGCATATCATAATATGTTCATATCATTTGTTCATTCTTATGTTCATATCATATGTTCATATCATTTTGTGTGTGCATATCATATGTATCTAACATGGTTTCTCTCCTTTCGGTAGTATTACAATCCCCTAAAACAACATCTTCGACCCTATTCTACAAGAATAATGGCGATAACGAACTAGCGGGTAGTATGAGGATGAAACGTTCAAAAAAGAAGAACAAAAGGTCTCATAAGAAAAGAGTAGTCGAAGATAATATGACAGCAGAATTGGTAGGAAGAATGGATAAGATTATTGAAGAAGAAGACGAAGATGATGAGATATGCATACTGTCAGAAGGACCAAATGATATTGAAAACAACAACAACGAATCAAATGATAATGATGATAATACCGAAAGAAGTTGTAGGAAACTCGATAGGTATCCCTCACTTGTTTTAAATGCCGATTACCGTCCACTACGAATGATGCCATTGTCAATATGGAGTTGGCAGAATAGTGTCAAGGCTGTATTATCTGGTAAGGCCGTAGTAGTTGATTTATATCCAGACCTTTATGTCAGAGCAGTTTCTATGGATATGCCTGTACCGTCAGTTATAGCATTACGAGAATACGCACCTACCGGGAAGTCACAGGCTGCCTTCACAAGACGTAATGTGTACCTGAGAGATTCGTACAAATGTCAGTATTGTTATGAACGATTCCCAACTCCTGATCTATCAATGGATCACGTCATTCCGAGGAGTCTCGGGGGAAAGCTCGAATGGGAGAACACAGTCACATCCTGTAGAAAGTGCAATGGGAGGAAAGGTAGTCTATTACCATCGGAACTTCACATTGTAGGGATGCAACTCAAATCTAAGCCGCGTCGTCCTTCATTGTATGAATTAGCTGCTGAGGCACAGAAATTTGTGCCTCGTAGAGTCCATCCTACTTGGGCTCCTTATTTGGGATTAGATACGGGCGAAACACAATATGCGTCAGTGGATGATATTAGTAGAGGAAAGCGGAACAGACTGAAGAATCCACCATTGTAAAGATTGTACATATATGAGGGATGTAAATGAACAGAATGTATCAGGTTCTAGGTAGTAGTAGCCAGATCAATCTAGCTTTATAACCATTAGGACTATGTGATTAGTGATTAGTTTATTCCTAATGTACTGATATAATGTATTGTTTTCAATGTCTATTCTCTTCGAAGTCGCTTTGCCTGCCACTACCATTAATAATACTGCTATTTCCTAATGGTATTGTCGGTTGGGTTTGACTGCTAGTAACCCCATTTTGAAACTCATCGTCTGGAAACGATTGTTGTATGATACCCTCGAGATGCTGTCCGCAGAGACTCAGGCTATGTCCAACTGTAAGGATAGACGATATAGCTAAGGAGAGTGTCAAACGAAAGCCAGGAGCATAGCCAACCTTCTCTCCTGATGTATTGAGTGTATCAAGGTATGATGAATGTCGTTCAGCCACAATATTCAAAGTATCCAGCACCAAGTCCTCAAAGTTACGAAAGACCGCAATAGCTCGAATGGTCTGCTCTATATCACATGAACCAGGCCTTAGCAATCCATTGGGAAACACAGCACGTAGATTGTCTCCACATTTACTCAACTGTTGTGCCATATCAACCAGGCAGGTCGACAACAATGTTGGCCAGTAGAGATTCCGTACACGATTGTTGTCGTTTAGATTGGAATAATAACCAATGAGAGACTTGATTGACCTGATGAGAAGGTCAAGCTGGGATACTATCTTGCTTTGCTCTGCCAATAGATTGTTATATCCAGCACTATCAAGAGCTATATTGACCCCTAGAGATGGCTCTTGGAGACCTGGTCGAAGTTCACCTTTGGCAATATCAAGTGTCTTTGAAACTACATCCCGAGTTGAATCCAGTTCATTTGCCAGTGATGGAAACTTCTCATATCCCTCTCTTAACAACCACATAGGATCGTCTTCAGGAAGGTGTACTTTATCTTCTCCTCCATTCTTAGTTCTAGTAATGGCTGAGATTGAGCCACAGATCCTCCCTGAATCGTAGAAGAAGTGCTCAAGGTCTTCAAAGAATTGCAGTGACGATGCTTGAACAACAGTCCTAGAGCTCCTTGGAAAGACCAGTACCTCAACGAATAGGAAGAGCACTACACCGGTGAATATCAACATGACTCTCATTCCAGCATAATCAACCGCATCAATCCCGTTATCAAAACTTCCATATAAGATACTAACGACAGAAGCTGAGGCGTACCGGCTTGCGTAAGGACGTTCTCGGTTTGTGAGAAAGGTTGCGGTGAACACAAAGATACTCAAAGCAAAAAGCTTGACTGCCCAATGTGATCCGTCAAAGAGCTTGTTGATAAGCATGGCATATCCACCGGCAACAAGAGTACCCCACAATCGATCGACTGCCTTGGCAAATGTAGCTCCGGTAGTCTCCAAACTAACAACGGCAGCTGTCATGCCTACCCATATACTATTAGGATATGCAATTGCCTCTCTAAGGTATGGAATTGCTACCCACAACGAGCCGAGAACTAAGCCTAAGCCAGTTTTAGCTGCCAGCCTTCGTTTACCAACGTCCTTCCACAACCATGGCATTCTGAGGGTATCTACCAGTTGAGATATCCTCGACTTTGTTGATTCTTTCTCTGGTGGTTGAACATCAGCTTTACTTGTAACCATTTGTAGAAGCTCATCAACAAGACTATATGTTCCCAAGAATGCAACACGTTGTCTGATAAGGGGTCCAGCAGTCGATGCGGTAGATCTAGATTCGGCATCTCTTTCAAGAAGTAATGTCTCAGCGTCGGTGATTGCTTGTCTCATTGCTTTCCTGTAGTCTTCTATGCAAGACTTTAAACTACCAAATATGATATCCTTGTTTCTCTGATTTGCATTTGTCGAGCTATCAAAGAAGGCCTTCTCACTCCTTTCATACTCTAGAGTGAGTTGTTCAAGAGCAAATCCTAAGTTCATCGATAACTTCGTCTTTACTTCTCTCACCGTATCATTCTGTGATGTAAATTCTTCCCCCAAATACATCTGTGTTGTTGCCAACTTGATTAATTCGGCATGTGTCTGTTGTTTCTTTGAGCATGAAAGAAAGACCTCGAGTGTATCAAGTTCTGATTTTGTCATTTGTTTCTCAGCTTTCATCGACGGCAGTTGGCCTTCAAGTTTTGTTAATGTTTGTTGTCTCCGATTGACATAAAACTCAATCAATGTTCGAGCTTGTCTAGCACGGGTGGATGATTTGCCAATATGGTTTGTATACTCTACTATACTTTGTAATAGCTTGTGAGTTTCATATGATAGTTGTTTAATTGTATTCTTTGATTGCCGTGTACAAGTTGTTGATTTCGATGTCGGTAGAGTAATGAGATGTACTAATAATGCAACAAAGGCACCAACTAAACACGTTCCAATCAATCCAGGCACGAAGAAATTGCCCAAATCTTGCTGTGGTACAAAATCATTATTATCAAATCTTCCACTATACCTCAAAGATAGAGGGGCTGCCACAATCAGATAGAAGATGAGCAACATCATATTCTTCACCGTGAGGAATGGCCATGGGCATAAGATGATAACAAAACCTCCTGTCATGGCCACAAATGGAAGTAATATGGAATAAATCCTCGTACTAAGCATTCCCAATAATGTTGCCACTCCCCAACTACACATACAAATCGGCAAGAACGGAACAAAGATTGCTTTTACTACTAGAATTGTACCCCCTAGAGTTGATTGCAAGGTTGATATGGCCAATACATTCCCAATCCATGCAACGGGAAGATATTCTATGTGCGTGTGTTGAAATAGTTCGGGAGGGTAATTAGAAAAGGATATGTAAGTAGATTCGATTGTTTAAAAGATACGATAAACATATGCCAATCCATACAAGTCGATTGATATGTGCTGTCATAACACCCACAAAACAACCAAATGCACATACTATACCAAACCATATAGTACCAAGTCCAAGACACTAAAAGATAGCATGACATATGATATAGTGACACATCATATTATGTTCCACATAAAATCTTATATCTCACCTTGTCCAGAATATATAAGTAAACTCAATGTAACAAATGTAGTAGCACTCGCCCTAACAGCCTCACCAATACGATCTTTCAATTCACCAGTTAAATGTATAGGTTCTCGACTTAACAATGGTTCATCTTCTACAAACTTTGCTATGGATTGACTAATTGATTCTGAACGACTTAGTAATGATGTTAGTGATGATCGTCTTCGTACTTGTTGTTGTGTACCTTCTTGTTCTTCTTGTTGTTCATCTAATGTAGATAATTCACCTAGATTTAATGTACTTGACCATGCGGCTCCGTCGGATTCACGTCGCTTCCATCGTTTACTATGCCTCCTTCCTTCTGGATTGTCCACTCCGTTGTTCATTTTGTATTTGTATCTTTATGTTTTGTTGCAATTGCAATAAGTATGTGTGCGGTCTTAGAATTCTTCCACAAAATATTACGAAATAAAGATCTATATTCGATGTATAAAACATACGATTGTTCATGCATTTGTGTCGTGGACGAGGAGAGAGCACTACATATAGCTGTCGGCCAATAACATAAAAGTGGGAGAAAAAAAAGATACCGGATGTAATCCTCCCCCATCATTTTTTCATTTTATTCAACAATGATGGTTAGCATACCAAGCAGCTTATTCTTGCTCGGATTGGCACATAGTATACAATCTTCTTACTCATTTTCACCATCGATATATACAGTTTCACCTAGAGTTGCTTCGTCGCTTGATATGATCCGCAATAGAGGATTAGAACGAAGAGAAGAGGGTGCTTCTCCTCTTCGTAAGTTTATGATGTGTGGTTGGTATTATTATGTATACGGTGTGTGTAATAATATGGCATTGATATTGAGAATATCGTGGTATATATGATTTTCATAGTTTTCAGGTTGTTGAAAGGTTCTCCATACCGGAGACTCCATATTTTTTGAATTGCAGTTTTTGTGCACAGCATGAGCAAATTGCCATCAATGCATTGCATTTCATATCTGTATTGCTAACGTCACAATCTCTCGTATACTGTACAACATCACTACTCAAACAATAAACAAATGCATCCAATCAACTAAAATAATAGCTGGAGGAATGACTTTATATGTCAAACCAGCAGAGGATGGAAAGTCTGTCGGTGATTGTCCATTTGCACACTTTGTCCGTATGGTCTTGGCAGAGAAGGGATTAGAATACGAATTAGTACCCTCAACACAGGACACTAAGCCACAATGGTTAATAGAAGATTATGGTGGTAAAATGCCTGCATTACGTCATCGTAAGGAATGTTATGTTGATTCAGAAGTTATTGCACAATATTTAGATTTCTTCTTTAAGGAACCAGAATTATCGGGAAGTAGTGCTGATACGACAAAGGCTACAGAGGCTGTGGATGGTTTCTTCCCTGCAATGGCAAAGTTTGTGAAACATAATCCTAATGGTGATGATGAAGATAAGGAGAAGCAGGCGGCATTAGAGGAAAAATTATCAGCACTGGAAACATTTTTAAGTACTGATACACGTTCTGGTCCCTATTTGGTTGGTAATGGTGAACAATTTACATTATTAGATTGTTCCATGGCACCCAAGTTATATGCCATGGATGTATGCTTAAAACAGATTAAGGAGAGTGCCATTGACGTACACTCAAATTATCCAAAGGTACGAAAATATATGGATGATCTATTTGAAAGGCCGAGCTTTGCAAGTACTGTGGAGTATGGACCCGAGACTGTCGTTTGGGGATGGAAATCATATCATTAGATATTGTGAACTGTGTGTATATCACAAGAAGTTTAAACCACTGGCTAGTTGTTATGAAGTGGAATGATAAGCATAATCACATCGGTTTCAATAAAAGAGGACTTATTACCTTAGTATGACTGTCTATCACCTCTTGCTGCCTTTAAATGCATACCCTGCAACATTGTGCTGGAGTGAATAGCATCAAGATGGATTGCAATTTGCAATTGAGTTTCTCCAACTAATCAATCCCATCAAACCCATCAAAGATGGTAAACATCTCCCGTCTTCAATAATTCTATGATACACATCCACATCTACTCCAGAATATTGAATGGTTCAAACCAACTCTGAGGCCGTGGCTCAGTCGTCATACCCAAATAAAATATAGCCGGCGCAAAGGAATAGAATAATACCATCCTAGATTTTTGAAAGACATAATTTATATCGAACATTTTCTTTGCCATACTTGGTAAATCTGATAATTGGAAGGAGAATCCTTTTGATTTTCTATTCCTTCTTTTTGGTACTGGCATGATTAATGTGTGATTGTTGTTTTGTTGTGTTATTGATTTGTTGTATGTATGAATACTTTTTTGTTGTTTGATATGACAGATGCTGAATGCTTTTAAAATGGTATCTTTGTTTAAATATTGAATATCCCAGATAGAATAAAGCAAAAAGGTTAGAAATACGATGAATTGAAGGTACAACAGTATGTACATAATATCGTAACTACAGACAACAGGTAGATTGCAAACATCCATTGGATTTTGATCATATCATATTATCATCACAAGAGATGTGAATATGCGCTGCGCGGAGACAAATTGTACCAAATCATCTTAGTGCGGTATGAAAGAGCACTCCCTCTAGCCAACATATCCAGCATATAGACACTAACAACATCCACTCACTAATATATTATCCACCTCTTATTCTCTTCCTTGATTGGCCAATGGGCACAAATTATTTGCAAATCTACGAGGTGATGACGACGGCCAGACGGGCAAAAAATGCTAATCGTTCTATCTCTCCTCTATTGTACCTCATCTCTATCATCTAATAGGAGACAAAAGGTATCGATATTGTACTGTTGAGAAGGGGGGGGGGAGTGATTAGTAGTCTGTAGCATAGTAGGATCAGCGAGTTGCAACGACATCCAAGGAAGAGATGAAGGATACCAAAAAGAGGATCCCCCTAAATTGCAATGCAAATGACAATAAATTCTTCTGTCTCTCTCTAGGTAATTCATGGTATTGGATAATATACGGTATCAAATGCGTTTATATACTATTGAGTTGTTTGTTCATTTGCGTATGGCCGCAAGAAGTGCAGAAAACATAACAGAAAAGCGAACCAAACTCGGATATGATTTCTTTTGATTTGGAGTTCTCTTCCATCAACATCATCAGTCATGCTCAAGTTGACACCCAAACATGACATCCGTTGCTCTCATAAATTATCAAAGAGCAAAATATACACAACAAATAATACTGAAATCAATATAACAGAAAGAATATAAGTAATCAATCAATAGTAAAGAATGCTTGTCTCAGGTTTTATGATACCATATGCACAAGTGGTCAAGGTGCAGGCCTCGGATACAGTTCGTAATGTCGTTAACTTGATGTTACTTGACCATGTATCCTGTCTAGTTATCGTCTTGGAAGATAAAGCAACAGGGATAATAACAAAGACGGATGCCTGCTGGTGCTATCTGAATGGTATCTCCCTCGACGCTCAGGTTGGAGATATCATGCCATGGACGGCAGGATTGAAGAAGATTCAGTCCAATGTCGATAGGGATGGTGCCGCCAAGTTCTTGGAGAAGAATAAGGTACACCATGCATTGGTAGTAGATGAGGACGGGAAGGAAGTAGGATTGATCAGTTCATTTGATATCGCGCAAGAAGCTGCCAAGGATGCTAGTAAGTAGTGGATGGTGTTTGTGTATATCATGTGTCTCTTTCATTTTGTGGACTGGATCCTCACCTTACATGTCCCTATTTACGTCCCTCCCTCTTTTAATACAGGAGCATGGCCTTGGCATCGTCAAGAAGATGGAAAAGTGCATCCTATTACTACTCATTAGACTGTTTGATTTGCTTTTGATTTGTTTGTTTTGACTTAGGAGATATACCCGAAGAGTAGTAGATGTTTGGCATACATATATGCATAGGATGGAATCAAGACAGACTTAGCTGAGGAGTCAAGAGCAACACGAAGTAGAAGGCTATAGTTGTCGTCTTGATGTGATATAAGGATAGTCTTCAAAGGTAGAGTGGTTTAGATTCATAGCGATGTAATCATCTGCCACGATACAATTGTAAACTAATCATACTAGATATAATAACCCACTGTTCTTAAAAGAAGAGATTGGTCAAGTTACAACTCTTTTCTATTTTACAAGCTTCTTCCTGATGCGATATGTTCACATCTAATGTCTTTCCTTCTCCCGCTGCCGCACGTTCCCACAGCAAACACACTCTTTACTCCATATTCTTCTTTCCAAAATCAACTAATACACCACCCACAGCACTCTTACCCGTCTCTGGTATGCAGATAGTCATATCAGGATTCATTGTATGTTTGGGTGCATCGGCGGGATAATTCCCATCGGGAAAACAAATACTTAGAGGTGGTGGTGGATTACGCATAAATAATGACCCACCCGGCATATAAGGTACACAGTATGGATCAGGATGGGAGTTTTCGTATAGTTCAGCTTTTCCTTCCTGTGGTGTTATTATAATAATGGAAAGAGAATGTGGAGGTGAGAATAACATAAGAGATAGACACAAAAAAAAACCCTGAAAACAACCCGATAAATAACCCAACTCTCTCCGATTTTATAACATTCACCCAATACATATAATCAAAATTAACACCAAATTCTACACCGTTTAATAACCTTCACATCATCATCTCCAATTACTTTTACAATAACTAAATTGAAACTTACCCTCAATAATCGTGATGCCTTGGCAAAATCACATCCCCTTTCGGCATCAAATCTACTACGTAACTCATCAGCCTTTTCTAGGAAAACACCCCGATCAATACACCAACTTGCTAATGTTTTCAATGATTTGCGATATAATCTTGCAACCTATTGTTTGTTTGTTATGTTAAATTTGAGTTGTTTTTGTGTTGTAATTTTTGTGTGTGTATTGATGTGTATTAGTGATAAGAGATGAGATGTTATATTTGTGGTGAGAACTGAATTATGTATAGAATAAAACACAAGTTAAAGATATATCAGCAGAGCCTATGCTATTCCTGAGATATCATATCAACATCAAGTTGCAAACAAAACGTCACCAAAAAATTGCAACACTTCTTATCTTTTCTACCTCAATATCAAGCCTCACATCATATAATATAACCACCGCCACATACACAATACATACCTCTTGATTATGAGTAAGCTGCACCGGCTTTTGCCGAATCTGCGCCGCCGCTTCCCTGAATGCTTGATTCATCTTCTTTGCCGCTTTGCAATTTGCAATAATGAGTGGTTCAATTCTATTTATATTTCTACCTACATAAACATTATAGTTAGAAACCTGAGTTTGATATTACTTACTGTGTTGTGTCTGTTGTGTTTGTTATTATCCTTGGTAGATATGTATTGTTGGCGGCAGAGGAATGCACATACAAACAATAGTTAAGAGGCAACAAAAGAATATGATAATAATGTCAACAGCAATACGTCATTTCTTTGTATACGGCTCTCTCCGTCCAGATGATGATTCATGTCAAAGTTGGACAAAGAATGCAGTGTCTGGTCTCAAACAACAAAGAGCTAAATTATTGAATGCAAAGTTATATCAAGAAGAGTATGCCTGTGCTGTATTGTTAGACTCTCCTTCTTCGATAGAAAGTAGCGGTAACAGTAGTAGTGTATTCGGTTGTTGGATATGTATTATCAACTAATGACGAGCAACTATTCAAAGAAAAGTTACAGCTATTTGATCAAATAGAATGTTATAACTACGACACGGTTCATCTGATAATTTATATGATAGGACAGTGAGAGATGTAGAACTGATACCGTCTACATCTGCTAATGGTAATAACAATAGTAAAAGTAAGAAAGAAAGTGTAAAGGCATATGTATATCATCGTACTAATCAATGTAAGAGGAAGAAGTTGATACCGTCTGGAGATTGGTTACAACGGGAGAGATGATGACAATATGTGATTTGCAGGTTGATGCCATATATAATAGGATACACAATTAGTATTAATGAATGAATTATTGATTGGGCAGTGGAGAGAGTCTACATCACAATCACATACCATATTTACAACACAACGTTCAATATTAGACTACAAGACTATTATCATATCATTAATTGCTGAACAATCAAGTTTTAACGGCACCAGCCACGAGAGCCAGTTTTGCTACAACAAATATCGTACAATGCACCAATATCTAGGTCTCTAAATCCAGATGGACGACACTTGCTCCTGCGATGACAAACAGGGTGTGCATCCTTGCGGTTCACACAAGACATGCCAGATCCACAGTTTGAAAAGGGACGCCGACATTTCTCTCCCTCTTTCAATCGTTGAGCTACAAAGTTAACCACAGGATCTTCTTCTTCTTCATATGTATCCTGGTTATGACCCATGAATGACAAAGCCTTGGTAACTACATCTTCCTCGGATTCGTGCTCTACATCATTGATATAAACACAATGCTCGTCAAGGATGTCTGAAGTATCATGATGGGCATTCTCAAACTCATCACGAGAGAGAAATCCATCACCATTAGTGTCGGCAAGAGATTCAAGAGCTCTATGAAGGTCGTATGACGCCGCAACCTTGCCCTCGGGACAGACAGTATCGGAGAGTTCCACCATCTTTTCATTATCAGAGTATGACATGTATTCCGAGTAGTCATCTACCTCATCAAGAGTAGTAACATCGACTAAGCCTCGATTACAAGTGCCACAAGGGTTACAATTACGACCGAATTTGTTACACCAGCACCATGCGTTGCACTGTCCTCTCCGCCAAGTGATTGGTACCCCAGAATTGCAAAACTTCTTGCGGTTTGAACTAAAGTGGGTCATCCAACACCCCGATCTATCTTCATTGGGACATACATCAGAGCATTTCTGGGCTTGTACCGACTGATAGGGACTCATTACCATCATCATAAGAAGGAGAGTTGTGGTGATAAGTTTCATCGTTGTTAGTTAGTTGTTATTTTTTAGTAATGTTCTTTGGTTTGTATTGGTTTGTTTATTAAATTTATGAGCATCAAAGTATGAATCCAGACCAAGAATATGGCAAGATACTTCGAATCCCATAGAGATAAGAGATGACCAAGATCAAGAGCGGACATATCAATATCACTTCCTCTTCTTTTAGTCAGGAGGAGGTGGTCTTGGTTCTTGGTATTCTAATATAGATAGTTATTACCTTGGATAGATTGATTAATTATCAGTGTTATCCGCATTTTATCCATCGGTATTATAAACGATAAGATTGTAACATATAGCACTGTCAATATATAGATTTGGATCAGGTACTGATCATTCTTTCAATTGGTGGTGGTCGTCGGTATCCTAAGTAAGGCCGATACATACTCGAACTACACAAACTACAGCATTTAATTAGTTAGCAGCATGTTGCAATCTCTAATAGCCCGCCGCACAGGCCTTATGGCCGCCAGAACAGTCCAAAGGACACAAAGGTATGTTATACACATTGTTATTTTTATATCGGGGTGATTGTATAGCCGCCAGACGTACTCCCTTTGCTTTTCACAAGTTTATTGCAAAGTGATGTTATTTTCCACATAATAGCTTGCCTACTTTATCTCACATACCCCTTGCCTTCGTATCTCTCGTTACTATTATTTGCAGAAGGAAGATGGGTGGTGGTGCATTCGTCGGTAACGATAAACTGAATGTTAAGAAAAATAAATTCGTTGAGGAATGGTAAGTACCCAAGTAGTGCAGCGCAAATTATCATCACTTCTAATGTATGCCATCGCCATCTATCAAATTAAAAACAAAAACTGCAGGAATGGAAGACGTGAAATTACCGAAAAGGCATTCGAGGTAACACCATCGAACCTACCATCAATAATCTTTTGTTGTATCATCTTCCCGTATGGAATTTATCACTTTACACGAAAGGAATTAATTAAAAAGGGTGACCCGAGGTATAAACAGAGTGGATTAATCTAAATGATAATGCAATGGATTGAAACTGATTGGGGTAGGAGTTAGTTTAAGAGTTATTGATCCTTGTTGGAGCATAGGGGGATTTGATATTGGAGTTGTTGGGGTTTGCTAAATTGGGGAATTGATGAGTATTGAGACTTAAGATCAACGTTTGGTATTAAGGTTCAGTGATATCTCCGTGGAAAGTGTACTAAAATAGACAGAATGTATATTTATTTCAATTACTTAATAGGCGTTAGTACGAATCATAATGAACATCTTGGGGCAGTCTAGTGATATGAGTTTTATTAGTATGTATCAGGCGAGAGGTTAACCGTGGGGTGAATGGATATTATTTACCTTAACCCCTGAGATGGAAAGGTATATCTGTCGACGAGCCATAGTTGTTGCCACCGCCACCGCCTTTACTATTGCGCTTCTTCATTTTCTTCTCAGCTTTCCTTGCTGCCTTGGACTGCTTCCTTTTTGCCTTGACCTCTTTCTTCTTTGTCTCTTTCTTTTCCTTCTTCTGCTGTTTCTTGTTCTTGCTCTTTTCTTTGGGTGGAGAGGTGCTGCTGCTACCATTCCTGTTCTTTTCCTTCCCCTTGTTATTGGGTGGAGCGCCACCATTGAGTATTCGCTCCGCCTCTTGTACTTGTTTTGCCCGAGCTACTTCAGTAATATCCTTCTTCAACGCCATGCGTTGTTCCATCTCTTCAGTCGGCGGGATAATCATGGCAAGGATCGAGTCGGTAGGTTCCATCGGTTCCGAAACATATGCCAACAATACCTTATAGGCATGTTCAAATATCCTTTTAATCATTTGCATACGAAATGCACCCGCACCAACATCAGCCGTCGGATCTAATGGATTCTCCATTGCCAATGCAAATTGTCGTGTTGGTTGCCAAAACACATCCTTCATTTCCTTCTGTCCCTTGGGAAAGTAGTATCCATCATGCCGTACTGATATCCCCGTCGTGACATAATTAAAGTCTATACCATAAAATTCCAAAAAGTCTAATAGTAATGAACCCAAATTAAAATGCCGGCCTCCCGATCCACAATCTCTCTTTAAATCATCACGTACACGATGTTGTAAGAAACTCACAATCATCATTTGTAATAAGTAACTACCAATACCACCAGTAAATGGTTTATTAATATCCCTTGATGCCAAGAAGTACTTCAGTACAAAAGTTAATGGACGTAAGGGTGGCATACTTTCCATGAAGCGATGCATTAACTCGGCACTTTCCGGTCCATTTGGTTGATCGAAGCATACATCGATATCAATATTGTACGGTGCTACCGTAAACTTGACTAGTGGAACTCGTGTCTGTTCGATAACTTCTAGGTATGATAGATGTTCCTCTTCCTCTTCAACATCATGTGAAGTAGTATTGTCTTCATCACGTGCTGCTACCTCTGCTGCTCTTCTCATTGCAGCCTCTTCATTCTGTTGATCACTACGTATACCAAATTCATCTCGTACCGCATCTGCGAATCGATGTAATGGATTACTTTTTGTTGTAAAGTCTTCTTCTTCTTCTTCGCTACTCTTTCCCTTCTTCTTCTTACCATCATCACTTACTCTGTCAGTAGTAAATCGTATAACAAAATCAATATCACTACCAGGCAAACATAATCCAGTAACTTGACTACCAAATGGTAATACCTGTACCTTATCCTTACCACCAAATATCCTTTCAGCTAATTGTGTAACTCTTTCGACCATTTTAGTACGTAATTGTAATTCGTTTGGAGTTGGTGACATTACGTTAGTGAATGATACTATTTCATTGTGTAGACGTATTAAGGGTGGTGTACGTGATATTTGGGGTTGATTGTAGGAGTTGTTGTAGTTGTTATTTCCATTTCCGTATCCTCGATTATTGTTGTTTCTATACTGCTGCTGAGGCGGCGGTGTAAATCTGGTATGATTTGGATGATTAGTACTGGAATTATCGAGCCATGGAATTGTTGGTTTATTCCTTTGTTCATATCCATTGTTATATTGACCTCCATTACTTACAGGTCTACAAGTAGAAGCAGCAGGTGACATTGATCGATCACGTTTCCTACCAGATAACTTTTCACCATAATCTGAACCTTTATATGTCTCCTGCTGTTTAGGAACATCACTAGTACCGCCATTGTCAACATTTGAAAATGATAGAAAGTCCTCATCTAAGAAGTTCTCTTCTTCATTGGCATTGTTGGTATTATTGTTGTCAGTGGCAGGCATTTTCATTGGTATAACTTCCTCTTCATCATCCATGGATACCGATTGATCATCACTGCTATTATCGTTTGTATCGAATGAAGCTGCTACCGCGGCTAACTCAGCTTTACTCTTCTTACCCATATCTTTTCTCAATGATTCTTTATTATGGTGATGTATACTTGCTAACAACAATACCGAGTAAAAGTGCTGTATGCAGAACCAATAAATGAATGACAAGCAGGGGTAGTTGCAGTGAAAAGTAATAAGGTGCTCTAGGATTTGTAAACACCCAGACGAACGATATAAAGTCACGACCACCAATTGATATAGTATGAGGATTAGGATGTGGATCTACTTCGGTTGTATGGATGGTCAATACAATTGCAATAGACATCGCGAATCGCAACTAAACACACACCACAGAGCGAGGCCACACGCCACAAATCATACACATTTTCATGCGGAAACTCCTTTTAGGATAAGATAGCGATAACCACCACCAATTGAAAGTAGAAGAAATGCAAATAGATGCTTCTATATATCGTCACATTAACAGCAGCGGTATGATTCTCCCCCTTGATTGACATATCATCACCAACAACAAGAGAACCAATCAACTCTCTCATACTCTTAGCCTGAGGATACCGGACTTGAAAAAAAGATATTTTGAGTTGTCTCATGTCGATTTGCCATCTGCACGTACTCCACCGCCAGAATAATAGCAAACACTGACAATGAAAGAAGGAAGAATGCAAAGTATACTATACACAGCGGCAATATTGGTAGTCATCGGCCTAGCGGCTATCATTGGAAGTTTAGACTTAGATTCACAAATGCTTGACCCTTTCATTGCATTTCAAGTTTGCTATGGTATTCTTCTTGCAATCTTTGGTTGTGTACAATTATATGTTGCCATAGCACTATATAACAATCGGAATAATCTACTATTGGAATTATATCAACCAGTATGGTTGGCACTATTTGCATTAACTGGATGTATTGCAACTTTTGCATCGTTTATGTTTGTATTACCAGAGTATGATATTAGTTGTGCATTACGACAACCATTACTCTTTATGTGTTTTACCTTCATGGGGAATATATTAATAACGAGGACATGGAGGATTGGTTGTATTATGGGTGTTACACAATCATTTCGAGTAGAAGATGATAATGATAATGACCGAGCCATCTCATCAGTCATCACAATGTCAATCATGAAAGTTTTAAGTAAAACATCAAGTTGGATAGGGTTCATTAGAAGTTGTGGAAGAAAGAAATCAGTTAGTAACGTTGGTATTCGTCGTCAAATCACTTTTGTAGACTCAGTATGGATAGTATTAGTTTTGATGATACCGCAAATCATATTGCAAGTTGTAAACCTATCATTGCCTAACGTTAGATGGAAAAGTGAAGAGATATATGACGGTGGTTATGACAATATATACATTTGTGAATCTGATAGTGGTCCATGGTCTCTGATTGTCGGAATAGTATTAGTCATTATGCCCTTCTTGATATCTTTGCTGCTAAATACAAAAGGTGACGGGGCACTGCCTGATCAATTCAGAGAGCTAGATGCTATGATATCCTCAGTTGTATCATCAGTATGTATCCTTATCATTACATTACCATCTGCTGCATTAGTTAAGGAGATTGTACCCGAAGTATATATGTATTTAATGGGAGCATCAGTCTTAAGCTTCGTACTTCCAAACTGTTTCCATCTTGCCTGGAAAAGAGTATGTGTCATTAAGAGCCAAGGGACATCGGCTACTCGAACAAAAAGATCATCTTCAAATACTACAGCTTTAGATAAGGATAGCGAATACACCTTTGCTAGATTGAAACAAGCTGAAGATGCAGCTACGATGAGCAAGATGTTTGAAACGATGGGACAGCTAAAGAAGGCACTAGAAGTAAGTAGGGGTATCCTCACTTTGTTCAAGTCAGACGGCGAGTTCTCATGGGAGACTGAGTTTGACTCATCAGAGGTGAATACTTTGGGACCAAAGGAGTTAGAAGTAGTGGTTTCAACAATGATTGATAGTGCCAAACGTTGGCTTAAAGTTCTCATGACGAAACCTGGCAAAGAGGAAGAGGATGAGGCACAATTACGATCTGTCAAAGCATGCAATGATGCGCTTAACATGTTTAAAGAGGCACCTGCCAAAAAGCTGTTAAAGGATCGGAGTGTCGTGTTCCCTGGCTACTCTTTTATGATTTCAATGATTAAAATGGGTGCTTACAATCCTCCAGATGGTCAATCTCTTGAGGAGTATGAGTGTGAACTTGCATGTAGCTTTGTCAAAGAGACAGTCTTCCAACAGTATCATCACTGTCGTGCCCTTGCAATGAAAGCTGATATGTTAAGAAAACATGGGAGATATGAAGAGGCTGTTGCTGTCACTGAGGAAATGAAGTTAGTCTACGACCCTCATCTCCACTCGAAAATCATTCTCAATTAGTATTCGTCCGACCATTGTGCTGATATCTTATCGGCAGCAGTATCATGGTTGTGTTATGTGGATCGAAAAGAGGAGGCACTAGCACGTTGTGACTATATCATTCAAGAGATACTTCCAGTGATCGGAGAACGAGAGTTCATTAGTCTGACGCTAGTATTATACCCCATCCTCCTATTGTACAAAGACATGGGGAGAGATAAAGCTACAGAAGCGCTTGAGCTATACAAGAAACATGTTATTCAGCCGACAGAAGGAGAGAAGAGACACCCAGTTGTAGCCAATCTGATAATACCGATGACGATCATACTGAATTGCCGTAGCTCTGGAGGAGGAGATACCTATGCTTCAATGAAAGATAACATATCATATGTGTTGAATGATGAAGAGGAAAAGTATCCAGCCTGGTTAAAAGCTTCTTCAGTTTCTTATTTTGATGTGTCAATCTGTTCTCTTTATGCAGAAGCTTGCTTGTGTCTTTCAAGAATGAATGAATGTAATGAGGAAAGTCGTGCAGCTCTACTGAAAGAAGGTCATCTCTACTTGGATCTTTCTGACGCTTCTCTGAAGAACGAAGATGGTACTACTATTACTTCTACTCTGGCGTATTCACATTACTCTCGTATACTGTCAGAAATCAAACAAGGAGATTGATCTCTGAACAAGATAAGATACTGTAGAATGTAATTGATATGTAAATAGTTTAGAGAACTTTGTACTAATCCAAGTTTACGCCTCGGCGATCTCGTGAAATCGTCATTTTTACGTAGAAAAACATTCCACGCGTAAGCCACGTAGAAAATGCAAAATCTTATCCAACGCTCAATCCATAACACCAATAGCACTATCAATATCTACGTCTTCTTGCGATCAATAATATGCGGGTGGTGTCACGGATGACAAAGAATTCATAGAGTAATTTTAATTTTAAAATCGTCCATCATCAATTTTGTTTA
>Ga0214479_100163_pt1 | contig 41211 bp, 30 predicted proteins | sample M1_20Mar14CPVII9_5_FD_165054 | JGI IMG/M metagenome (GOLD analysis project Ga0214479, IMG submission 165054) | Marine eukaryotic communities from Monterey Bay, California, United States - M1_20Mar14CPVII9sort6BwellE14 | ecosystem: Environmental > Aquatic > Marine > Unclassified | place: USA... | reverse complement strand
TAGGAATGACCAATATATGCACTGGAGCCTGTGGGGTGATATCACGAAATGCCAGCGCTAGATCATCTTCATGTACCTTCTCGGAAGGCCACTTGCCGCTCAATATATTGTCAAAAGCTGTATCAGGGCCAGCGCCATCGCCTGATGATAATTTGTATTCATCTGCGGCTACTTTTGCCTTTTCTACCTCGTCTGAAGACATATTTGAAAAGAGTTTTGTACTTTGATTGATGTTATTGATATGTTTAGGAAGAGATGAGTTGGCTGTAATTAATGATGGCGGTGTAAATGCTGTAGCGTATCCTAGAAATCGAGACGACGACGATGTTGCCAGTAAAAGAGGTATAAATCGTCCACTGTAATACCAAATGATATATGAGGATAAGATATTATTGTCGTCAATGTGATGTATTGTGATGTAGATCAGTTGTGAGGGGGTTAGAAAAATGTGAGCACCAATAGCATTCACACGGTAAAACTTTACAGCCTATCACAATATTATAAATTACCTCATATCAGTGGTATTGCAATATCCCTACGCCTACTTACTTGCTGTCGATAGATCTGTATCTTTGGCTGACGGTTTGTATCTTCCAATTCCCGTGTCAAAATCAAAAACCTCATGGCCCCTCTTCAACACCTGATGGCGAGCTCTGCTACTACATATATAATGGTACTACGAGCACTGCTTACTGCTATTTGTATCTCGAGTTGTATACTACATACTCATGGATTTCAACAGCAGATAGCTCCGCCACTGCATAGAAGATATGAGGGTATCTTCACAAGATATCACCCATCAACTTTTACATTGGCATCAAGTAATGACGAGGAAGATATAGATGAAACAACTAGAACTGAGATACGAAACATTGCAAATCATATATCAAAGCAAACATTAGAATCTTTACTATCATCATCAGAAGCGAAACAAATATCATATGAACTACTATTCAACAACAATGAATCATCTTCAATATTCAATGACAAGACATATGAACAATATGTAAAGTATTGGAATAAGGTTGTCAAACGACTACGAGAAGAGAATCAACGTACTCCTGCTGACTTGTTGGGATATGAACTGTCAAATCGTATTCTATCATCTATACGAGGTGACGGGAAGAACAACAGCTTTGGTGCCGATCGACAAACTGTTCTAACCTTCCTTGAAAGTGATGCCGTTAACTCATTATTCTCACAACTACTATATGATGCAATATTTGAGTTTACATTAAAAGTTGATGTTATTGGTAATATCATATCCAAGCTACCACTGCTAGGTCCAGTACGTAACCAAGTCCTCAAGGAATCTAAAAAGAATATGGATAAAACGCTCGGACCTTTGTTGCAGAGATTTCTAAGTGGATATACTCGTGTGGCAATACGACAAGCTGTAGACTTTGTTGTTAGTGAAGAGAATGCTTCGGCCTTTGGTGCGGCAAATGCCAAGCTAGCTCAGTATCTATTAGAAAAACGAACTGTTGTTGAGTGGATACCAGAGGAAGATAAGTTGAATGAATATAGAGAAGAGATATGGTCCTATCTTGTAGGCTTGGAGACAGATGGAGATGGTAATGATAATACAAAGGTGAAAGAAGACCAAAAGAAGATTGTGAATCAAACTATAGAGTGGGTATATGACTTGGTTGGGGACAAGTGTTATGAAGACGTGGGGATACAGGTTGATGATATCCTTGATACCAGTCCTACTCTCGAGAGAAGCCTAGGAAAGTTCTGGAAGCAATGTCAGGATCTGCCTGCTAGGTAAAGTAGATAAATGAAGTCGATCCAAACCCAAACACAATCGAGTCAACATTGAATCCCCTCCTCTCTTGTGAGGGCGATTATTTCTTGGAAGTTCGAAGTGCGAAAGGATACCTCCTCAATTACTGACATACTGAGCAAACGAACACTACTACCTAATACTTGAAATATCATTTACAATATAAAATTTGACAGTAGTACCTAGATATAGCAGAATATCAATTGAATTAGTTACAATAGATAGGAGAATCATGGCGCGGAATAACAACAATAATAACAATCATGATCATCCACAAGATAGACTTGAGGAGGTGGTGGTCGATGCAACTCCGAAGGGTTACAGTATAGATGTACGTGTCTTTATTGCAATTATAACAACAACAATGGCACTAGCCTTTACTGCGGGGGTAATGTTAGGGCCGACTAATCCTTCATTAGTTAACCCCGTGTTAAATTTGTTGGGTGTACCATTACCAATGGCTGACGAATCAACATTATCCAGTATAACTGGTGGTGGTAGTACTATTAAACAAACAGATGGTATGAACATTGCAGCCCCGGCACGTAAAACTGCCGAGGGTGACGATTCTGATCTTAGCAATAAGAGTAGCAGTACATCCAAGAAGGCTAAGGAAATTATCATCGGTCCTAATGGTGAAGTTCAAGTTGTAGGAGGCGACAACAATAATGATGAAGAGGTATTAAGACAAGCTAAACGAACACCAACGGATCATGTTGCAACCTTGGGATATAAGATTAAGGAAACACATGTTAATATTGACACACCTGCTTTAGAGGGCAGCGGAGAGAATATACCATATGATCGTGACATATCCTTCAATAATTTAACCAAAGAGGATAATGGTGAACAACCCGTATTACGTGATCAAAGTAATCCATCGGGACAACATTTACTAGTGGATATTAAGAATCTTGAGGCAGCCTTTCTCAACTCAGAGGCACGGCTAGCTGAGGCGATGCAAGAGTCAGTGAAGGCAGCTGGATTGACTATGCTTTCTTATCATTGTCACTCTCTTCATCCTGCGGGAGTTTCATGTGTGGGAGTATTGTTAGAGAGTCACATCTCCTTCCATACATGGCCAGATGAGGGAGTAATTACATTGGACTTGTTTACTACCAGTGAAAAGCCATTGTTGCCTGCTCTGAAAGATATTGAACAGTGGTTTGGTATTCCTCGTGTTGATCCTGAAAATCCAGGAGAGATGTTGAAACCTGTTACATTATGGTCACATGAACTTCGTGGGTTCCGTACCGAGGATGAACGCAAGGCACACTACCTGGATGGTGAATCTGATTTAGCCAATTGGGTAACTTCTCCGTTGGAAGTGGTATATAAGAAGCAGATTATTACATTGCAAACTGAACATCAACGTATTGATATTTGGGATGTATTAGAAAGAGATGATACACCTAGTTATGAAGATGGTAAACGATTGGGATTAAAGCCTGGCGATCCTCGCTGGTTGAGTAATGAACATGCAAGTCCTACTCGGTTGTTCTTTTTGAATGGTTCCTTAAATGTGAGTGCTGATGTTTGTGTTGTGTGACCTTTTATTCATTCTTAGTATCCCCAGATGCTCACCCTACACTTATATTAAACTTTTACTTCATAGACCATCAAAAGTAATGAACGGGAGTTCCACGAGTCTCTCGTACATCCTGCCATGTTTGCACATCCCTCACCAAAGAATGTTGCAATTATTGGTGGCGGTGAAGGTGCTACTCTCCGAGAAGTCCTCCGTCATAAGTCTGTCAAGAAAGCAACAATGCTTGAGCTTGATGAGAAGGTTGTTGAGATATCCAAGAAGTACTTGCCCACTCTTAATGATTGTACTGATATTGTTGGAAGCTCTCCAAACTGCTTTGATGATAAGCGTTCTAAACTCATCTTTGCCGATGCCTTCAAGTACTTTGTCGACAAGCAACAGAAAAACAAGTTTGACGTCTTAATCGTCAATGTCAACGACCCCGAGGCACACGATGAGTATGCTGATAGTAATGTGATCAATGCACTGGTCAAATCGCTTACACCTGATGGTGTCATGGCAGTTCAAATAGGATTCGCTCCTTCGATCCTGGACCCACGAGCTGACAAGGGTGTAAATCAAAAGCGTGAGCTCCTTATTAACAATCTCGAGGCCAACCCTGAAATTGCTTCCATTCACATATATGAAGAAGCACATTGTGGATATTGGGAACCTCGTTCCTTCCTCGTTGCATGCCGTGATGTATCATGCCGCAAACACTGGTATGCAGAGACCGACGAGGTTGATTATCAGATTTATGAACGTATCAGTGGAACAAAGTCGGGCGAGCCAAGTCTCGTGCACTTTGATGGTGCCACACAGCGCTCCTTCCACGCCCCTCCTCGTGCTTGGGAGACAATCTACTGTCATCGTGATCCAGAACCATTTGAATGTGCTTACCGTGGACTTGACTTGGATAAGGAGTTGTTTGAATATGACCCTGATGACGCCGAGGGAAGTGCTTTCGAAGTCCGTCCTACAAAGGACAAGAATGATGATGGTAAGGAGAAGGATGGTGCCACCGTCTTTGCCAAGGTTGACATTCCAGAGGGCTCGTTTATCATGCCCACTCATCTCGCCGCATCATTTGAGGTGTCAGATGATAGCATGGAGAATATCAAGGGTGAGCCAACTGCCGAGATTGAAGGTGTGGGCAAAGCGACCGTCATTGAAGATTTTATCGAGTTCATCGATACCTACGGCCATTCGTCACTACAAGCTGGAAGTGGAAAGAACTTTGTCGAGATTGGTGGGTCTTTCTTGATGCGAACAGTTGATGATGAAAGCAAGGCAAATGTTCGTCGTTGGATTCCTACTCATCCTGTTGGAGATCGTCCCAAGTTTTCGCCAGTCTATGATCGTCATCGACATTCATTTGATGTCTTCATCGTAGCGAGCCGTGATATTAAGGTTGGCGAGGAAGTGCTTAAGCCAGCAAATTTGTGGTCGGTCTAGTGGAGATACAGATATACGGGGATCAATAGGGGTAAAGTGATGAACATAAGCTAGTGTGAATATATACACGTTTGAACATTATTTTACATTATCATATCCCGTCTTTCATATACGACACGAGACGCTTGGCACAGTATCGTTCGAGCTTATCAGACCATAGATAGTTATGTAAGTGCTTAAAATTCCAATCAATGCGCCACCAACCACAAACAAGTATGGTAGTACTTGTTTTCTATCACTTCTATCATCCATCATGAATAAGCCTGGCAGAATGAAGCTAATTATACTGGCAGCGGTGCCGCCCATCAATCCAAATATGACACTAATACCTGGGATAACTAGAGCAACAACTAATGCAGACCCTGATAAGAGTAGAGTCAACAAAAAGTGTTCTAAAGGTGGACTCTCTGTTGAGTAAACCTCTTCCTCGTTCCCATCAACAGGCATACCTTCTAATGACATGTGAGGGATTAGAGTTGGCGAATTACCAAATCTATCATTTGACGACGATATCAACAATGGATCTGTCACATTCACATGATCATTAGTTGAAGAAGATCCTGTGCTAGTATCATCAGCATGAACTGTTGGAGACAAACTCCATAGGCAATTGTTGCATGTTATGCTTGAAAAGAATCTATAGCATCGATCACATCTCCGTCTCCTTTTCATTCTCTCCAAGATGAGTTTAAGCGTTACTCTAGCTGGTAGTATATTGAATGGAAAGGCTACAACGACTGCAACACAAACAAACACCGACGCTGCAATCATCAATGGATCATGGGTAATTTTGATACAATAGTCATTTAAAATGTTGTCAGTTGTAGCTTGTGAAAAGTCGAGGTATCCGAATAACCCAATGCATATATAGAGTGACATGCATAATATCACTCCTTTTCGTGTGATACCAGACATTATTTGTTGTTTATCGTTTGTTGATGCATGATTGTTGGGGGTCAGCTCTTCATATATTGCACATACATTGACTTGCTAAAGAGAATGTGATTAGAATAATATAATCATAACAGCATACTCATGCAAAGAACAATACTTACACACGAGAATGCAAAGATTATAATTGGAAATGCTTGAAATAGATTCCAAATAGAATCTGGCCAAAGCATTGAACTAAGATCAGTATGTGTATCCTCGCTTAACACAACTCCATGAGTTATGGAATGAATCACTGATGCAATAACAAGGAAGATAATACTCAATACTCCCAACGAAGAGAATCTCTCAAGTGATTCTACATTTCTTTGCAACGATAGTGGAAACATTATCAATGACCAGAATAGTACCATGATGTGTTCTCTACTATACATTGATACAAATGCACCATCCTCATTATCCCACAAGTATGGAATTGAATGAAGACCTTGATCTAATATATCTCCAACTGCAACAATATATGCAACTGCAGTACCAAAGCAAAAGATTAACAGCGATATCTCCAATACTCTTCCTGCTCTTCGTCCTGCCAATCTAACGGTAACATCTTCATATTTGTAAAGTCCCGTCCTTTTGCAAGATTCTATTATGATATCTATGGATACAATCGTCAAATATGCCGATAATATCAAAAGTAGAATACCAAACACTACCCCAGTCAAACTAATTGCAAATGGTAAGGATAGAGCACCTGGAAGATGCGCGTTTCATAGTTTATGAAGACAAAAGAGAAGAGATTGCAGTATGTTAGTACATATGATATGCAAAGACAATCAAATTAAGATTCATAAAGGCCAAATGAAGCACTCAAATCACCAACACTTTCCTGCCCCGAGTGTAGCAGAACATAAATTGGAGATCGAACCAACACTATTCTTTTGTCTACATGATGTGTTCAATGTTTCTTCTGATGATGATTGGCTAAAACAATCGCCACCGCCACTACTAATATTTACATCATTATTTGCTCTTCCTCGGCGTGGTGATTCTCGCTGCCTTAGATTGTTGCCCATACCGCAACTTCTGCCAACTATCTAACTGTTTGTTTCCTGTTTCTTCTCTTGGTTGACCAGTCTTAGATTGTTGTCCATATCTCATCGCCTACAACTACAACTTCTAACTTCTCCAATAACTGATTCTGTTTTACAAAGTGAGTATGTCTAAAGAATGGTTTACCTCTAAAGAGTTTAGATGAAAACCCAAAAAAGTTGTTTGTATTATTATTTATTGTGATGGGGTGTTCAAATAGCCGTCAATTATCAGTAGCCAGCAGGAAGAAGGAGAAGGAAGCTTCTGTGGAAGCACGTATATCTGGTGAGTATAGTTTTGTGTCTAATGTGCGGTACCGAATGTTGTGCGTTGCAATACTCTCATAATTTTTATATCTTTTATTGTAGGTATACTTATTTACATTATCTACAAAACATAATATATATTTATACTTAGGTCAAGGAGAGGTACAGAAACTGAGTGTTAATATGCAGTTTGAAGAACTACCACATTCACTGTTGGCTGAGATTGCTTCCTATACACGCAGTAGGAATAAGAAGGGCGTTGGTTCAGATGTATTACTCGCGGTGGCGCTGTCAGGTTCAACCAAATCCTGGGAACAATGTCAAAGTACAAACACCATGCAGCTATTATCTCCAGCTAGCAAAGCTGTACTTTCCATGAATACCGATGATTGGGGGAAGAGATTTGAGTTGTTTGATTTCGGCCAATTGCAAAATGCTTCAGGTTCCAAGTCACCTCATGAGAAATTAAATAAATGATGTGGGTGAGTTACGTGTAGAAATTTGTGATGGTATGTGTGTTTAAAATTAAACATATGAGTGCTATGGATGGGGCATTTGGGGCACGCACAGATACTAGCCATGTTGCTGTATGTGTCGTGATTAGAAAGGATATGTATATTGCAAGAAGGAGCGGAGGGTGTGCTCACATCTTGTTCACATATAATGTTCATAATATCTTATGCTCTTTATCCACTCCTATACTAAACGCCGACACATGCAAGTTCTAAAAGCTGCTTTGATATGTATTGATGCTGTCAATAATGTCAAGTCACTCAAGGTGACTAGTTGTGTTGGCATATCAGGTAGTGGACTGGAATCAATTAGGATGTCAACAATGGTTGAACGAATTGACATTAGTTTAGTATCAGGTGATTACAAAACAAAGTCAAACAAAGATATAGTTGAGAAGACAAGCCTATCAGAGGATCTTGTTCTGCCTGTATTGTGTAGTATTTTGGGAAGGTCATCGTCGTCGTTGAAACATATTCAACTGTCGTTAAAGTGGAGAAACAAAAGAAGTCCGGAGCTGTCTAGATTTATGGAAGAGTACAACGAGCATCTTGAGACCATGTCAATTACTTGCCAGCACAAGACAAGGGGGCGGCAATGTGCGAATGAGTCCGAGGCGAGGTTGCACACATATGGGGAACGATATGGAGTTCAATCATCTACTTGCTATGATTGTATGAAGCATTCCTGCACAGATGAGTCTCACTCTCCTGACTATTGTCCCCAGTGTCAGAAATATCATTGCTCCTCATGTGACTTCGTTTTCAATTGTTTGGAATGTTTGAAAGCTTCTTGCCTCTCTTGCGCAGAGGTTCATGTTTGTCAAGAGTGTTACATGCCATATTGTAATGATTGCAAGACCTTCTTCTTTTGCTTGAAGTGTTTCAAGCAAGTATGTAGTATGGAGTGTTGTACTATGGCATTTTGTATGAAGTGTTATCATTCTTACTGCTTGGATTGTGCCATGGTTAGTTTCTGTGAAGGATGTAACACGATGTTGTGCAACGATTGCGAGAGCATGTCTTTCTCAGGTTAGTATTGTTTTAGACGAGATTGACCACTTTATTTGACCTTAATTTGCTTTCATTTAGTTGCCTTAACAGAACACATGTGCTAACAGCAGTTGTCCCTTTTCATCTTTCAGGTGGCAAGATTTTGTGCAGTGATTGCATTTAGGTGTAGTTGGCGGTGTGATGGTTGCTCAGAGCCAGAGCTTCTCTTGTTTTGTTAATGTCTAACATAGAACAAACGAAACTCGAATGTATCTATCTTATATTCCCTTAGGGGTAGCACCCGCAGCAACCTCCGCCAATGCTCGTCGTACTAATGGCAGTCCATTCACTACATTCATTCCCAAGCTTCTGCTATATCCAATCAAGCTTTGTAAGCCACCAGAGCTACCCATGCCACTATCATATGTCCCATCTGCTACACTTCCTGGTAAATTACCACTGCATCCGAATATCTCATGAAGTCCATGTACACCCCCGACTATAGCAGAACCTTTGATCATTCTCTCTTGATTATACCGATCTAGAAATAAACTAGTACCACCAATATCCATACCCGAGTCTACGGCTTCTTTGATCAACATTGCTAATGAGTTGACATCACCCATGCCTAGATTCAATCCCTGTCCTGCCATGGGATGCATGGTATGTGCAGCATCGCCGACTAATGCTACACGGGGTGATGTATATCCGCCACTAGAAGCTGTAACATGTGACATGGTAAGATCAAAGCCTAATATTGGACTAACAACTCCAATTGATTTTGGTGGCATTCGGAAGTAGTTTCGTGTCGGTGCCTCTGTCCATGTACCCATTGTTAATGCTGTGTTGGCAGTACGAAGTAATGAGTCTACTTCTTTGGCAATTGTAGAAACAAATGGTATAGAAGGTATGTTAGAATTGTTTGGAAGGAGTGACGGGTTCACATTTGGTCCTTGACATAAATGCTTGTTGAGTGTGGCCGTGAAATCTGATGGTGATAAAGATAATAGATGATTCGCCTCTGATGGTGTTGTCGACCAGACAACATTTGCATATATTGGTCCTTCTTTACTCTTTTCTGAACTACCAATATCAGCTTGACTATTCCAAACTGGAAGCAAAGCAATTGGTCCATGTGGTAGGAATCTTTGAAATGCAGTCTGTGCCATACTCGACTCTAATTTAACAGTGCATGTTACAGCCTTTCGACCGTACGAGCTTGTCATCATGGGAAAGGTACCAACTGTCCGTCTTACTAATGAATTGGCACCATCGGCAGCAACTAGTAGATTTGTAGATATAGTACATGTTTCAGCGTCCTCATTCTTGTCTTTATTTATTGTTGATTGAGTAAATGATAGCTTGACTAGTGGCGGTGGTTCGACATTACCCATTTGACTTGTTGATGGAGCATTGATTGACTTGATTTGTACATTATCCAATAGATTAATACGATCATCACTCTTTAATTCATCCCACAATGATGATACCAATGGTGCATCCTCTACTAATGCACCTAACCATGGCCGTCTTCTTCCTTTCCTTGGATTATTGCTTGCTGAGGCGTCGTTTTGTTCTTCGCCACTATTTATATATCTATCCAAATCAACTAATCGTCCATCATTCACGGCCCCTATTAAATCTTCCCCAACAAAGTGCAACTGAGCTGGTCCGTCATGCTCCCACACTTGCATAGAGTTGTAAACACCACATCTGTTGGATCTTATTAATGATTGCAACACATTCGAACCCAAATATGATAAACTTGTTGGTGACAATGCATATGCTCTTGGATGTGGTGTTTGAGATTGCTGTTTACCATTCTGTTGTATGAGACTATCTAATGGTGGAGGTGAAGACCTCTGTTCTAATAAGGCAATTTTGAGTGGCCTACGTCGATTATGTATAATGTTACCTATTGAAGAGCCGATACTATCATCTAATAATAGTCGAGCAAGTACTGAACCAACCGCTCCACCGCCTGCAATAACAACATCGTAGTGCTTATGCTTTGTTGGTATAGATGATGCAAATCTGCAATGCGAAATTGATTGATGATGAGGTGGTTGTACACAAGATGTGAATGTAGGTCGCGTCCGCCTCAAAGATGAGACGATGACCGATGACAACTGATTCCTAGACATCTCTACTATATACCTTCACTGCTGAATGTAGTTTATAATTGCTGCCAATAGAGGGTAGTAATTGCAATAACACAATCTCCATTGATGACAAACTCTCATAAAGTGTCACGTGCACACACCAATTGAAATTGGTATCTTTTACTCTCATAATTTGCTTACTCATTAGAGTATGTACGATAGTGTACTTGATGCATCTAATTCCCATGCTTGATGTGTGATATTATCTGATATTGTTAAGATTATTATAGACTATACTACTGTTACAATGATATATACACGCTTACTTATACCTACTGCAACTTGGCAGCGGCGGTGTATTAAGTTATTGCCGTCATTTTCATCATCAACAACAAACAATGTATTGATGTGCAATACTCAAACTCAGAGATCATTTGCAACACAAAAGAAGAAGAAGAACAAAGGGAGCAATAAACCGCAAGATGTATACAAACAACAGATTAAAGCACAGCAGCAGCAATCTTCATCAATTATTGGTAAGCGTCCAGGACAGACTAGTTTCTCTCCGCCTACTGAAAAGATTGTGTTAGAAGCTAATACTAGTACTCATCAGTCATTATCTACTCCAAGCAAAATCAAATCAACAAGTGCACACATTAAACATACTCATATGCCACTAATTATCCCACCATCTATTCAATCATCAATTGCTAATCAACCATTATCATCCTCTTCGTCATCTACTTATACTGACAATAAAAATGTAGCACATACTCAACCATCAATTTCAAAATACACACAGGAACTAATTGATAAAGAAGATAGTATATTACGTCAACAATTCCTACGAGAGGGGATATTACCACCACCTGATCGTCCTAATATTATCAAATCTAGTACTACTACTACTGATAAACAAAGTACTAACAACATTACACCTGTGGAAATCCCAGAGGCACATCCATCAGGTGTATCACATGCCAATCCAGAAGACATACTAGACATGGCATCAATGTATGACCCATCAATTCATTTACCAGATAAACCAAATTTTAATTCACCTACCAATCGTATCAAGTATGAAGCCGGGACACCATTGACTGATGAATTAATTGCCTATATTGGCGTGAGAGGTCCTATTACTGTTGCTGAATATATGAGAAGAGTATTGAGAGATGGACGGTATGGATATTATACTAGTAAGGGATCTAGGAGTGGTCAGAAGATGAATAGTGGAAGTGCTACTGCTGTTGGCGCAGTTGGTGATAATGTGGAAGACGATATAGACGATGATAACGATTGGGATTTAGATGATGGCAACGACCCGTCTTCTTCTGATGAACAAGTGGGCGGTGGAGAACAAGTGATTGGACCAAGCGGGGACTTCATCACTGCACCAGAGGTATCACAATTATTCGGTGAATCATTATTAGTTTGGTTAATGACACAGTATCAAACATTGAACAATCCATCGAAGATACAGATTATTGAAATCGGCCCAGGGAAGGGGACGTTGATTTGTGATATTGTACGGAGTGCAATCAGTACCTTTCCTGACTTTGCGTCAGCTTTGTCATCATCAACCAGTAGTACTGCAAAAAGTAATGATGAATACAAGAGTGGTCAAGAAAACAAGAAAGTGGCTATCGGTGTACATTTGGTTGAGGTTGCAAATGGTATGCGTTCTCGACAGAGGGAGTCACTCCAACATCTAGAGAATGAAAAGTTGATTGTGGATAAGGGTTGCTCTTTCCAATTCTCAGATTCTTCTCTTGATGATGACACAGAAGACTCAGACGCAAACTCATCATCATCTAACAAGTCTGACTCGTCATCGATAGAAACTGGCAAAGAAGAACAAAGCACAATCTGCTTTTCATGGCATGATGTTTTATCATCAGTCCCAACACATAATAGTGTTACTGGAGAGCCAATTCCAACCTTTATCATTTGTCAAGAACTTGTTGATGCCTTGCCTGTGCATAGCTTTCAAAAGATTGAAGGTAATGTATGGAGAGAAAGATTGGTAGATGTTGTTATTCGTGATGAGAAAGAAGCATCCGACGCTGCAAATGATATCCGATCAGCCGTTACCAAGAGGTTTGCAAGTGCAGAGGAACCGAATGATGCCGTCTCTTCAAAGCCAACACTAGACTCATCAACAACAGAAGACAATAACAACAAAAAGTTGCCTAGACTGAGGTTTGTTCTTCCTCCCGATACAACACCTGCTCTTCGATCTATGTTGCGTGTTGATAATCGCGGCTCTCCTACTGAAGACAATCCCTCTGCGCAAACCCTCAACTCATTACCCGTTGGGTCTATAATAGAAGCATGTCCAGAGGGCCTGGTCTTAGCTCAAGATATTGCTGATCGGATAGAAAAGTGTAATGGCGGTGCTGCTCTTATTATCGACTATGGTGGAGATGGATCTTCAGGCGGTGATACTCTGCGTGGGTTTTGGAAACACACACAAGTACACCCTTTGAGTAGACCTGGAGAAATAGATGTTACTGCGGATGTTGATTTTGGAGCATTAAGAGAGGCTGTGAATCAGAGAATGAGTCTGGTTGACAGCATTAAACGAAAGCAAAGACAGGAGGGTAAGAAGAGTAATTTTGAAGATGATGCAGCAGTGGATCAGCCATCAGACGAAACTAACCAGCACAAACCAGAGGCGTTTGGGCCCATTACTCAAGGGAACTTTCTAGCACAAATGGGTATTGTTCAACGAGTAGAAAAGAAGATTGAAGATCCTGAAACGACAGATGATCAAGCGTATGAGATATACTCTGCAATGGAATGGCTAATGGTACCGGAGCAAATGGGTGAACGTTTCAAAGTGCTAGCAATAGCACAAAAGAAGCAGGGCTTGTTTCCACCGCCAGGGTTCTAAGCGTTCTTTAGCGAGTAGGGTAATACACTTCAACAAGGTCTTGTAAATTTTGTTAATTTAGGCGTTCTCATCAATCTTAGTTGAAGTTGGTATCAATCACAGAAAGTAATGGGACTGTTTCGACAACGCGAACACAAACTATGATTGATGAATACATGAGTGTTGTAAACAGAAGAGATGATGTTACTGTCTAGATACTTGAGAGAGACATATCAATATGAAACACAAGGCGTTGACGAATCTCTTTCGGAGTTCAAAGAAGAGAAAGGCAGAGGAGTCGCCTACTCCTAAACCAAAGCGTATGATATGTAATTGGGAGGGATGCGATAAATGTAAACAACATGGTTGTTTTGGGTATTGTATGAGACATTCGCACATTGTCACCGCTATGCGCCATTCCAATACTGTTAACACTCAAAGACAAACCAACCCATCACCTGAATTACTTCTTGTAGAAGATGCTCAGAAAACTGCAGTACCAAATGAGATGCACCAGAACTCAACCCGGAGAGGGAAATTATGCGACCAAGTAGAATATGCAATTCATGAAAAGAAGCAACCACAAGCGACTAATGTCGAGCATATATCAGATAGGGCTCAAAATGGTTTTAAGGCGAACCCCCAAGAGGCGTCACTGAAGAAACCCCCAAAAGGTGTCGCTAGACAAAGTACTGATAATGGTGATGTTCAGCCCTCACGACAAGTAGAAGTCAATATCCTGAAAGATGAACAGCATCAACGTGCATTTCAATCTATATCTGAGGCTCGAAGGATGCACAACCTACCCGACAAATCTGAGTTTACAGAAAAGGTTGATGCCAATAAGGATAATAAGGTTAATGAGACCTGTCAACTAATTCTCAACGATCTAAAGCATAAGGATCGACTCAAGCTATTTGTTTCTCCAATGGATCGGTTTGCGCACTTTGATAGCATACCAGAACCTATGGATCTCAGTACTATCCAAAAGAAACTAGATATGAATGAGATTGAGTCACTTGAAGAGTTCGCTCGTCTTGTTCGTTTGACTTTTGAGAATGTTATTACATTCAAGATTGCTTCCAATTCCTGTCTTAATGATATTGTTCAATCTACGGCATTATATCTACTTGTGCAATTCAACTGGAGTTTCAGTTATTGGGGAGGTCATTACTTAAGAGTTAGTCAACTTCAAACAAAACTAAAGAACTTGTCGAAGATTGGTTGCCGCTTCAGATATAACTAGAAATGTAATGGCTGTTGAACAAGCAGAGTCAGAAGAAGAGGCTCAAACAAGACAACAAGTCAATGTTGAAGGCAAACAACTCCAATATCAACAACAGGATGTAGAGGCTGGCACAAAGGAAGTGGCAAATAAAAATGCCCCTTGTCAGAAGCCTATCAAGGATGCTAACCCAGTAAAGCAAGATACTAACTTGCGAAGTGATGAGGGCAAGACTCAACTACCGCAGAACAAGGCTCATAAGCCCACAAATGAAGAAACTATCAAACAGGAGGAAGAAACTGATATTGGTCAAGAGGAGTATTATTACTTTCAAGTTATTATTGCAGGCAAGGAGGCTGAGAATATCAATGTGATCCGACTGCCTCGCCGACAAGATCTTACATTTGCAGACCTCCGTTATGAAATTGAAGAAGATGTGGACAACTACCCACATGACTTTAAGTTCACTTTTTCAGCGGAAGGATCGGTATGCATTAGCTTAAATCAAGAGAAGAAGTGGACTATTTGCGGCTATGGCTTGACGAAGAAGGGAGATGGCAGCTATGAGACTCCTTACAGTGTATTCATTAATAGGGAAAATTTTCAGTTCTTCACAGCGACGAGGTAGTCTAGGTTAAGTAGTAGTCAGGACTACCATTCTGTATGTTCATTGTAATGCTGTATTGCCTTATATATACGTCTTTTAAGAAGTATTGCTTTGCTCTTCGTGATATAGTGCATCTTCATATAGACTCTCATGCCACAGATCAAATGACCACAACCAAGATATCTCTTTATCTACAAGCTTTCCTTTTGTATCAACTTCTTGTATCTGATGAGCCGCCATGAACTTGAGAGGTTGGCCATTCAACATTCCATGAAGAGGATGCTTACCAATAGGCTTTGGAAAACTCAAAGCAAAATCATTAAAAAGTAATAGATGTTGAAAGAACTGAAAGGTATATTCTGTCTCTGTATCAAAAGTTGGTTGTTTGTTTCGATTGGCATATAGTTTGTCAAATGCTTTCTTCCGACTTTTTATACGAGTTGTTGTATTGTCAGAGTCGGATGGCAATGATGCCTTTTCATTCGATTGATGTAGCACTTGTAACAGAGATGAAGGATATGATGGTTGTGGCTCGCACATGTCATCTTCTATACTTTGATCAGCAGTTGGTCCATTATTGCGTCTCTCTCCTCCTGCTTCTTTATGTTGCTTGATAACAGTCTGAGCAGTACTTGCCAGCGGAGACAAGAACCTCGGGCAGTCGCCTTCTAAACGAGCTTGCAATTGTGGAGCGAGATGACTTATTATTGATATTGCTCCTTTGCTTATAATCCGTGGGGGTAGATGCCCCGCTGGATGATTGAATATCTGTCCAGTAATACATTCTGATATCGGAATGTTTTGTACTTTAAACCTTCCTCGAACGATTCCTTGAAAGGTTCTCTTTCTATTATCAAAGTAGTTTGCTTTTGAATCGTCACTATCAATATCATCTGATTGGTTGTTTAAAGCATCACATACATTCTTAATCCGTAACATGGCAGTACCAATGAATAACTTTGATTCAAAATCAATCACTAGACATTTTCCTGGCTCTTCTAATCCATTATTAATTGGTAGAGTGCATCCGCCACAATAGCCCGTGCCAGGTAGTGGTAAATAACTATCTGAAGAAGAGTATCTTATTCCCCTAATTCTCATTCCCGACTCTGGACTAGGACGAAGTAATATTGGACGTTGTGGCCATTTCTCAGGAGGTGACGGTGGTAAATTTGTGTAAGTATCTTTGCATGGATATGAATGTGGTTCTGTTATGGGTAGACGATCGATGGTGACATTATTACTGCTTGCAGATAATCTTCTACCGCCATCGCTACTAATACTAAGCCGTCTACAGGTTTCGTATACATTCATTAACTCATTCTCAACAGTAGATGATGTGCTATCATCTTCTGTTGGTACCAAATCGTTATCAAACGAAGAAGATAGTATCATGTTGATACTTAGGTACTTTGATGCTGTCTTCTTTGGTCGCCGATGAAGATATAGTTTATGAGTGATTCTTATGAACATTAAATGAAGTATTTATGCCGTCTATGCTCTCCATTATCTGACTTATTATCTTGCTACACACAGCATGCAAAATGCTCAAGCAAATTATGTGAAACTTGCTATATGAAACTTGCTAAGATATTCAAGTCTTTATGAAACTTCTAATCCAGTGAATGTACCCCTTGCCCCTTATCACTTATCCACTCAATTCTTAGTAGTGTGCTCTTTGGCTCTTTGATAGCCGCCCCAGGATTATATTATACATTAAATTGATAGATTAGGTGATTAATTGGTTATAGTTGTTAGTGGAAATTTATTTTGTGCATACCTTGTGCACATAAATCAATACTCAACAACAACCAAAAAAAAATAAGTGGCTGATATACCAAGAATAGTAATCAATATAATCATACTATACCTATAAACTACTGATTGTTGCAATTATTTCAAACGTCAACAAACACGTGAATACATTGACATTATACGGTTTATAAGTTGATTTAGATAAATAGAGAGACTTTTGATAGTTTTATTAGTGAGTGGTTAATATACTTTGTTTATTGCAATAAACATTGTAAATGCCTCAATAATTCATTAATTATTATGGGGCAAAATAGAGAAGATCGTGATGGACGAGAAGAGGAGGAAATGAAGGAGAAGTTATTACGTAAAAAGTTACAAAATAAACGCAATTCTAGTAGTAATATGCGTAGACAATCATCTCGTGGTTCGGAGGGTGGTGGTAGCCGTAGAAATAGAGGTAGAGATGATAATAGTTTTGATGAATTTGGTAGGTCAATTACAAAGGATGGAAAAGGTAGTAGGGGTAGAGATAATAAAAGATCAGATACAAGGGATAAAGAATATAATGATCGAAAGAGGAGAGATGATAACAGGGGTAGGAGAGAACGAAGTATGAGCAGAAGTAGGAGTAGAGATCGTCGGTCAAGGAGTAGGAGTTATTCGCGATCACGTACAAGGTCATACTCGTCTAGATCTAGGAGCAGAAGTTCTTCATCTCGTTCATATTCAAGGAGCAGAAGTAGAAGTTATTCAAGAGGACGTCGTGATTCCAATAACAATAAATATTCGGATGAACCACAAAGACGGGATGAAGAGAGAAGAGAAATGAAAGAGAATAGATGGCAGGCACCTCCACCAAACTTTGACAGACCACCACCCCGATTTGAACGTCCTTCAGAATATCATCCAAGGCAGCAATATCATAATCAACACTATCAACAACAACACCAGCACCATTATAGGGGTCCTACTCCACCACCTTATCAATCCGGTGACATTGTATCAGGAGTAGTTACCCGAATCGAAAGCTATGGGGTATTTGTGGCACTAGATCCACCACAAAATGATCAAAATACACGCAGGCTGTACAAGGGATTAGTTCATGTATCAGCGTTGCGTCCACCTGATCAGGGTCGTGTTGAACATCCATCTGAAATTGTCAAAATGGATCAACGGCTAACAGTGTTAGTGTTAGAAATTATACCACCCGAAGATAATGGAATGATGCCAATGAGAGGTGCACCGCAGTATAAGATTCGACTTAGTTTGGCAGCCATTGATGAGAATACTGGCAAGGTTAGGGAGGGATTCGTTATGCCCCCTCCAAGGGGTAATGTAGTGAGGGAGCAAGATTTTGGTACCGGTGACGCTGGATATTATGGTGCTGGCGGAGGGCAAGGGTTTGGAGGAGGTGGTGGAAGGAATATGCGCAATAAGGGGGAACATCTTGTTCAACGTGCAGAAGAAAGACGCAGACTTCGATTAGCACAGGACGGTATGAATGATGGGGGACAACGAGTTCATGAAAAAGAAGATGGAGGGGCTTGGAAGATATCAGTTGCTCAAATGCAATCCTATCACAGAGGTCAATTACCACCCTCATTCTTGGTTTGGGACATGCCACGTGAAGAAATGGATGAAAAAGATGAGCAAAAGAAGAGTGGTGTTGATGATTTTGGTAGAAAGAGACCGCCTCAAGAAGAGAAAAGGAAGGATGACGGTCAAAAAAGGGACAAAGAGACACGAAGACGGCGTTCCAATTCATCTTCATCATCGGGATCATCGTCATCCAGCTCATCATCATCTAGTAGTAGCAGTTCATCGTCTTCTTCTGGAAGTAGCAGTGAAAGTGAGGATGATCGACGCAAGAGGAAACGCCGTGCCTCCAGGGGATCAAGAAGAGGTGACAAACGATCAAGTAGGCAGTCAAAACGACGCAGACGAAGGAGTTATTCGTCTTCTTCAAGTAGTTCATCATCTGACAGTGACAGTGGAAGTGATTCATCTTCTGATTCTCGTGATCACAAAAAGTCTCGAGAAAAAGAAAAGGAAACGAGAGATGATAACAAAGATGATGAACCCAAACTGGAGGAAGACAGTGCTGCTGTTCCAGCCAAGGCGAACGAGTCTTTGGAAAAAGACCTCCCAATGGATGAAGATGACTTACGTGAAGCACAGGATTTTAAGAAGGCTGTGCAAGGTAAAACTCACGCTGATGGATCGGATTCTGACTCCGATGATGACGCTGGTCCTCGGCCTCTCACACAAGGAAAGTCAGATGCTGCCGCTGACTCTTCAAATGCAGCCGCATCAAAAGCCTACGGCGGGGCCTTACTCCCTGGTGAGGGTGAGGCCTTGGCTGCATTCGTCCAACAGAATCTGCGTATTCCTCGTCGTGGTGAGATCGGATATTCAACTGGAGATATTGATCATTTCGAAAAGTCTGGTTTTGTCATGTCTGGGTCTCGACACGCTCGTATGAATGCCGTTCGTATCCGTAAGGAGAATCAAATTTACAGCGCAGAAGAACAACGTGCACTGGCCTTGATTACATTGGAAGAGAATCAACAGAAGGAGCAGGCATTACTACAAGACTTTAGGACCATGTTAAAGGATAAGTTGAAAGACGGCGAAGGAGGAGGGGGTGATAATGCAGAGGAAGATAAGGGTTTAAAAGATGGTGTTGGAGCCTAGAAAAGTTGAGTCATGAAGATATATAAAATAATACGGACTTGTGTTAAGTATCTGCAATCTTTATGATGGAAGCATCCTAGGTATACACACTAGAAAGACAGTCTGATAGCATGCTTGACACGCACGAGGCCCCAATCCGACAAACAAATCACCAAAACCTCGCTCACTGACAATGTCTGACATAGTTTTGATTAGTGATTTGCTCTCCCCATCTTCCATTACTTTTGATTGACTCTCAATACGTGCACATTCAAACGGGGTATTCCAAGCCGACAATGTTCCTCCTATACAACCAGCAGCCAATTCACCAAGTGGACCATCAATGCCAATCCTTGGCCTTATAAACTCTGTGAAGCCTTGCCGGGAAGCCCAGTTACTTGCCTAGATGTCATGAGCAAGACACATTTGATGTGTTGTTGTTATCAGTAATATATGTGAGTCAAAAGAAACATATATCATACATTACACACATACCTGTCTCATTGCAACTGCAGGAGTACCTCTGTATAATCCTCTTATACCTTTCTCTTCTATTACTTGCTTTGCAACTTTCAAAGCTGATATGTTTTCGTCGCTCTTTTGTATACATGCAGTGACAAGTAGAGAAGTAGGGCCCATTACTAAACTTTGAGCGGCTCCGCCACCAGCGCCTGCACAAAACCCAATTACGGAAGGAGGTATGTTTAATCCTATACTCTTTGAAAGCATTGGTGCAGCAATATTGTCCAGTATTATATGTATTGATTCCTTTGCTGCCAATAGAACACCACCAGACAATAATCCCTCAACCATTCGAGGAGATAGACCTCTCCACAATGATTTAACTCCCTGTTCATTTATGATCTGTTTCAAGACGGAGAATGTAGGAGGCGGTACTTCACCAACTTCACGACATTTTATATGCTCAAGACAAACACTACTTTTCCAGACTTCCAATGGCTAAGATGTGTAGAATGTTCAATAATTGATTAAAATAAGAAGAACCCAAATTAGTACTCGACACAATATACCAGAGCAGAGATTAAACCCAAAGTAGTACTCAGCACAACATATCATATCAGAGCAGAGAGCTTGTGTAACAATGCAAAATTCAAAACATCAACATATCTATCTTCCTTACCAAGCCGCCAGTCAAGTCTGCTGTACACTTGAGAAAAGAACCACGAGCCAGGTTCTTAACAATTGGAGGAATATGTACAACAGCTTCAGATATAGAACTACATGATATTACTAATATTCCAATCAATAGAGAGATACATCTGAGGAATGTCATCGTCATTGAAAATGAAGTGTGATGTGGTATCTTTTTAGCATGCACTACAACGCCACACAGACCACACTATTCAATAGAGCATGAATAACAGAACTACAGATAGTTTCATCAGTATACGAAACTGTAATTGCAATATGCAATGGTATAATAAGTTTGATTGTTTTCTCCCCTAGTTTGATGAATGAGACTCATCAGAAAAAAGGAATCGCTCGGTATCCTTAGTAAGAAAGTCAAGAGGTTAGAGAAGTCCTCTTGTCATCTATCTTTGATATCAATACTATTCAATTCAGCCCATAAGAAGCCTACCCTTGCCAACTAGACAAATACTTTTGGCAAAGACTAAGAAACATAAAATGCCTCGGGGTAACAATTGCTTAAATAATGCAGTTATACTCTTGATCCAAAAAAAAATATGTGATAAGCCTCCATCAACAAACAACAGCAAGTATTTAACTCCTAAGCAACAACATAGTTTGGATGGACTGCCAACTTCCGTTCTGGTTCTGGGATTTCCGAGTCACCAATAATTACAAGCACATGATCCACCTTTACTAATCTTCTCAATACTAAATTGGTTAGCTTTCTCATGCGATTCAACTCCTCCAACGAGTCGCCAATAGTCGATTCACATTGTTCGAGGTACCATTCCACTACTTGATTCCAAGTAAGGTATGTAGCTTCTTCCTGCTCCTCACCTTCTACTATTTCGGCTTCAGATTCTCGTGAACGCAAGTACGTTGCAATTGCATTTGATATAGACTCATATTCCTCAAATGTAATTTGGGTCTTCTTCTTCTTAGCTTTCTTGGTCTTTGATTTGGGCTTAGGTGGTTGCTGCTGGGATGACTCATCATCGCCTTCCTTGGCTTCCTCCATATTAGCATCTGGTGGTTGTTGTGCACCGTCTTCTTCACCTTGATCTCCTCCACCTTCAGCAGCTGCTGCTTCTTCTTCTTCATTCTCCTCATAACCATCAGGAGGTTCATCAAACTCATCATCGCCTTCATCAAATGTTACATCCTCAGTCTCAACATGAATAATACTCTTCCTCAATAATCGAAAGGCCTCTCTGACATAGCTCGGCCTTACTAAATCATCGCAATGAAGCCTAGCTAGAGCCTCGGAAAGTCGAATCAACGACTCCAACTGACGTACAGTGATACGATAGGCTGTACGACTGCGTCCCATCGTATCTCCCTGACGAAGCTTGCGATAACAGTCTACCAACACACGACGACATTCTTCAGTAATCTGAGGGTTCAATGTTCTTGCAAATCGAATGTAGCGTAGCATTTGATCTTTAGAGAAAGGTGGGTCAACTACCGCCTCATCACATCGATGAACATCAATGATATGCTTCGCGACATTGTAATCGGCTACATCATCCATCTCATCCAATACAACAAAGAACAGATCAAAACGACTCAAAATAGGTGCCGATAACTGAACATTGGCTCGTAAAGTCTTGGATCGATCATATCGTCCGTGGATGGGATTAGCGGCTGCCAATATTGAAGCTCGTGCATTCAAAGTAGCTGTAATACCAGCTTTGGTAATACTAATTGTCTGTTGTTCCATGGCCTCATGAATAGCCACTTGATCAGTCTGATCCATCTTGTCAAACTCATCAATACAGCAAATACCATTATCGGCAAGCATCAAAGCTCCTGCCTCGATACAAAATTCACCCGTGTCTTGATCTCGGACAACTGCGGCAGTTAAACCAGCAGCACTTGCTGCTTTACCAGAGGTATATACACATCGTTCAGGTAAGAAGCCATGGACAAACTTTAGAAATTGTGATTTGGCAGTAGATGGATCTCCCACAATGCATACATTAATATCTCCACGAAGACGAATACCCTCGGACGTTGTCTTATGGACACCAGATAGAAGCATTAGTAAGATACCACGCTTGACTTCTTGATGACCAAAGGTTGTGGGTGCAATCGAGTCAGCAAGCTGAAATGTTTGTCAGAACAAGATGAATGAGATTGGCACATACAAATCCATAACAAGGCAATGTAAAAATCAAACACACACAAAAATACCTTATCATATAAATGACTCATGCCCTTCATACTACGAATCTCCTCCTTCTCTTCTTCTGTGAACTCCATTGCCACCTCTTGTGCTGTTTTTGGATTATCAGCCGCCTCGGCACCCATACTAAACAACCAAGACTCGTTGACATGCCCCTCACTTGACATCTCACCTTCTTCACCTCTGCGTCGTACACGTTCAGCAACATCCGAGGGCAAAACACAACATGCGACAAAGCAAGTACGGTAGGTTAGTTCGCGTACTCCTAATGCAGCAAGGCCTTTAACACCACCTCCACCGCCCGAAGCAGCCTCTCGTCCAGCACGTAAGTTACCTGCCGAGTTGGAAGCCCTAGCAGCCTCACCAGCTCGAGCAAGTGCACTCCCATCGGGTACAACTACTAAACTTCCTGTAAGTACCACACGATCACCAGCTTTAGCACGTTCAACCATTTCATTACGCACAACTACATCAATAGTACGAGGCATGGATCCCGGAGGAATTTCATCTGCATTCTCTTGCACACGTAACCTCTGCCAATCAACAAACTCACTTCCACCACCAGTATTCTCGTCATCAGTACTCCCTCCTCCTGACACTTCCAAGTGAAAGTCACCTGGATTACGATTCTGACATCGAGGGTTACGACATAATGGAGGACGTGTCAAGTGATATTGTTGTAATACATCAGGCGCTACCAAACCACACTTTTGACATCTAAATGATCCAACCAATAACTCAGGCCTGACATCTGACGTACGGGTAACAGTACCACTAATTGCAGAAAATCGTCCAATAGTACCAGTTCGTAATGCCCGAACAGGTAATACCGTAGAACAATTATATACGGCCACGAAGTACGAGTGAACAACATCACTTTCCTTCATTTGTCCACCACCTCCACCAGCAACTTCTTTATCTAATTCAGGATGATAACCCAATACAAATTCTTTAGCCGCACGACGTAAGAATGGTTCAAATCGTACATATTCTCCCTCAATTGCCTCGGCTAAATCTGGATCATAGGAATGTAAATGACGATAATTAACACATATTGTACTTGAGAAGGAGGACATTTCATCTGCATCATCTTCGTCATTATCCTCATCGTTATTATCATCTGTATTTTTAGTTGAACCTTTAGATAATTGACGTTTAGCTAATTGCTGAGCTTGTTCAATGTATGGATAGTATGTATGTGTCTCCTCGTGTTCCATATCATTTTCATCTGTAGTTTGTTCATTAACAATCTCAGAGCTGAAGATGGTGCACCGACATATAATTTTATAAAAATAAAATGTTAGCATATCATATGAACATAACAATAATAGTAAATTATGTATACATGAAATTAACACACATAAATTGATTTATACCAATCAAAACAATACTTACTAACTGTTGAGAAACTCATTAAATCGAACCTTGACTAATTCACCACCCTCATCTACAACTTCAAACGCAGTGGCCTCACCGCCTTCGCCAGCTGTACCCTGAATTGCAGCGTTCGCCGCTTCTTGTCCAGGTTGTCTACCACGTCCTCCACCGCCACCAGCCTCGCCACCAATACCCGTAGGTGGTCCAACATTTGGCATAACTGATACCTCAGCTGCTGCTCTGGCAACCTCTGATGCATCATCTGCTAAATCTTGTTGTTGTTGTTGTCCGGCTCGTGGTGGAGTTATGCGTTCAGATGATAAGGATGCGCCTTCGGCACTTGATGGTGGCCTATTATTATTCGGCCTATTAACATTAGATGAGGATAACATGGTCTAGTAAAGGTTTGAAGTTGGCATTGGTTGAAACAATTTATTATGAGAGTGCATCATCAGTAAGCAGATTCTTACCTAAATAGTATGGGTAAGATACCTTGCTTTGGCGAACTTACAAGCAAACACTCAAAAAGATGAAAATGAGATCTTGTGGCCAATCTTAACTTGCGATAGATCTTGCTTTGATGATGATGATCGTCATAAAATACTATGGAGCCAGCGAATAAGAGAGTAAAGACAGAAGAAGTAGGGAGTAGTGGAGGAGGAAGTGGCGCCGGCGATAATAATGGCGACGGAAGCCCTCCAACAAACCCTTCTAGCAACACAACAACAAATGCATCATCGCCATTGCCATTGAAAGCTGGAGGATGTGAGCGACCAAATGACTTAGTATTGGTAGGAAAGCTTACTGATGCGGAACATGAAGTTGGTGTGGGATTGGGATTGAATGCAGATGTCAAAACATGGGTCACAGACTTATATCGCATAAAACATTGGTATCTTGAATTGCAAAATGTTGATGATGTTGTTAATGTTGATAGACGCAAGATAATGATCAAAGCTACATGTACTGGATTCCCCTCTGATATACCTCCTGCTTCTGGTCTGGCAGGCATTGCAAATAATGATCATGGTCATGCCGTGATGAGTAACATTCAACTTCTCATCTACAGTGGTCAGAGTGGAGATAGTAGTAATGATGATGCGGCGGCGGTTCATCCTGGACTATCACCGTGGGGAATGATTTCAGGCACACCAGCAGCGTGGTTTGCTCAACTAATTGATACGCCTAGTCAGTCAGCAAAACAAATTGCTTGTGAGTTCGGCGGATCAAAGGTATATGTTAGGCAGGCTGAATTGTTGGGAGAACAAAGGGATTGGCTCCATGAGTAATAGCACTGGACTCTTTTTCTTTAAAAGATAACACTATATGTCATCGGGAATAAGAATATACTTTGTATAAGCATCAGTTAACTTAACAACAATATAAAGCACTTCAATCTAGTTATATTCATTATTCCTTTTCTAAACTATATGTAGAGTCAAAGCTTGAATGTTCATCTACTTAGCTGTCTCTTCAATCTAATGCAGGATTAGACTCGAAATTCTTAACAGCAAAGCTACTACCACATCCGCATGCACTTTCACTTTGAGGATTACCAACAACAGCGAATGAACTTCTTATCATCTCCTGAACATAATCAATAGTACTTCCTCGTAATAAGTCTAATGATGTTTGATCAACAACAACGCGCATACCATCTTTAACTAATACTATATCCTCTTCTGGATCTATTGTACCATCTTCTTCATCATCATTATCTTCTGTATTATCTTCTGAGAGTAATAGAAATTTGTATTGAAAGCCACTACATCCGCCTGCATCGACATATAAGCGTAAGAAGACTTTCTCAGGATTTGGACGGGTCGATGCCAGTTGTTTAATACGTGCAGCACAACTACCAGTGATATTTAGAGTTTGTTCTGAATTATTTATTGTAGTTGTTGTATCTATGTTATCATCAGTTTGCTGTTGATGTGATGTGGGACTGTTAGTATCTTCATTATTTTCCTCCGATGATATTGTTTGTGTTACCATTACCATGGATCTTCTAATCTGAGATTTATTTGTTATTGATATATCATGAGCAGGTACTACTTGCAGTGTTTGTTGTATGATATTTCTATTACTATTGCAATCGTCTAATATTCTTTGTGGTTGTTGCAAAGCAACTGAAAAATGTGCATATGATATGTTCTTTCTCCGAGGTACAAAAGATCGCCGCACAAATAAACTTGCAGCGCGATTGATTAATGACATTTTAGAAAGAACAGTGGCTGGTTAGTTGGATAGTAAGTATAGTTATGTGAAAGATAGGTAGATATCAGTACAAACTTTATGTTGTGACCGGGCTAGTGTGAGATTGGTACCATATTTCTTATATTTTGTGCAAAAATTATTACATATTCGTTATTTGTAACCAATAACCTCACTAACATTCGATTAGTGATTAAAAGTTTAGGGGTTTTGAAAAATGGCCAGAAGTTTCGGGGGTAAACTTCATAAACTTCACTTTCAAAAGTTTCATAGGTGTGGATATATACTGGATATATACGGATATATACATCCATATATATGAATTTTGTACCCAAATAACTAAGTAATGTACAGATATTGGGTACTTTGGTTTAAAAGTTTCTAGATTTTAAACAAGGGCCAGAAGTTTAGTACCAAATTTATGGAAAGTTTCATGCTTAGAAACTTACACTTTAGAAACTTTTAATCACTACATTCGATGCCTCTGAAGGAACCCTCTCTTCAATACCTATTGTATTTCATGTACTGCCGATTGCCGATAAATTCAATAGATAAATTTTAACCTTTTCAATTAGTTGCGGTATTTACACAAATTACTGGTCAACACGATATCCCCAACAACAAAAGGTAGATACAAGTTATAAAAGCCTCCTCTCTCTAGAGAGAGCCTGCATCAACAATATTATGAGAGAAATCCCATCATTACGTATTCTATGCCTTCGAGCTGTTGGTCCTCCAACATGTAGTCCAGAAGCAGCATTTGGCGGCCCGCGTGTAGCAGCCGCTTTAAAGAGAAGTAAGAGTGGAATTGTAGACGATAGTGATAGTGATAATGAAGATAATAATTCTAATGCTATCGTTGAGAAGGAGAAAACTGATAATAATAGTGGTGATGGTGATGTGGATAAAATCATCCCTCTTGAAGAGCCGACACTAACATCTGTACTACTTAAGAAATTGCGCAGTAAAGAGTCACCTATGCAAGCGTATAAAGGCCTAGCTCGTCCAAATGCAAACGATGTTGATATTGCCCACCCCTGGATAATGACTGTTCATCCTCCTCGCGAAGATGGTAATAATGAACCTTTAATTACTCCAACTGATGGCACTGATAATATGGATATTGACAACGAAGATACATCATATGAATTCTTGGCAATTGAAAATAGTAACCATGCTGTTGAAACAATTCAGCAGTTTATTGATGCACTTGTTGAATCGGGCAGAGCAAATGATACACGTATGGGTGTACATTTCTTTCGTGAATGGGTGTATGCCATTACTGGCAAGGAACCCAAGGCAATTATACCTAAGAAGAAGATAAATAAGAAAAGGAAGATATCTATATCGGCTAAAACTACTGCAATTGATGAATCATTACCACTGGGATCATTATCTTTACATAACTTTGCCGCTGGCTCCATTCATACCTTCCGAAGTATGGAGAAGGCAAATGTTGGTAGTTGTTTGGGAACACTTGATATATCAGGGGTGCATGGAATAACTGATTCTATACTGACAAATATTATATGCGGGGGATCATTTCCTCGGATTAAACGTCTTAGTGTTAAGAATTGTCGTAAATTAACCGGCAAGGGTATTGCATCGTTGTTTAAATTGACAAGGTTAACTGCATTGGATGTTGGAGGTTGTTATAACGTTCTTCCTAATGATGTCGTGGCTTTGGTTGAAAGACACCCGTCAACAAAGAAGGGTGTCTTCACAGAGATATATGCCGGTGGCTTGGGTTGGACGGATGTAGCACTGGAGGAGTTGGTTGATGCAACTGTGGGATATTTGCGTGGATTGGGCGTTGGTTTCTCGCCATATATTACAGGAGCAGGGTTAAGCCTCACATTGTCAAAGTTGTCGTCTACATTAGATCGACTTGCAGTGCCTTTTTGCCCAGGCATGGACGATGCCGCAGTGTCGGCACTTGGCAGTACACTCCCCAAGTTGGCAGTACTTGATATTCGGGGCACTAATGTGACTTCACTATCTGGTTTGCTGGAGGCCAGGGCTGGAATTGCATCGACTGGACACTTGTTTGTATTAGCACGTTACAGTGGAATATCAAAGAAGAGTCTTGATGAAACTAAGAAGCGATATGAAAGTGTAGCTTTTGATTGTGTTTTGGATGGGAAAGGCAATGGAGGGGGTATTCGGAGGTAATGTTTAATGAGGTGCACGATGTTGTAAGATGATATTTCGGAAATTAGAAACACTCGTTTGTTTTAACTATTTGTAAAAAGGAAGCTGTGTCTTCTCAATTAATCTAGAATCGCTAGTAATTCGGTAATTCAGCACATGGGAGGTGAGCACCAAGTTACGAGTGACAAAAAACGAATGGTGATGGCCCCGACAATATTCGGGCACCAAGCACGTCAGGCATGCTCGGGCAGGTGCAGTTTACCCGATGCTCAGAGAGTTTAGTAATACAATATAGTAGTAGATATAGTAGTAGCCAGTAGTTGCCTGAATCAACAGGTTTATTTTCAATAAAATGCATTGCAATAGATTGGTGGTGGTCCCTAATTGGCGAGCTCAACTGAAAATATTCGGCGATCAACCTGCGAATCTCCAATGGGCTGTGCTAAAGATTTATCGCCAGTTACTCGCTAATTTCCATTTTATTCTTAAATTACCGGACGGAGGAAAAGGTGATGGAGTAGTTTTATCTGCTCCAGGTTGTGACGTGGAATAGATAGATCATAACTCGTACTAATCCCCGTATTATTATTATTAGAGTTGGAGTTGAGCAATTCCAAGTAGTTGATATAGTTGCAAATCAGTTCTAATGCTATTTATTTGTAGTGTCTCGGTTGTAGTAGTATTATTTTGATCTTAATCATCGATTAAACACAGCTAATTTTTCGTGCACATAATAATATTATCAAAAATACATTATTATTTATCTATTATGGGCAAGTCGATATTGTCATACTGGCAAAGAGTATGTGGTATACTAATGGTCATGTGGGTTGGTCTTAATTTCTATCTTGCAGAAAGACTGAGTATTCTGGTTGATATAGTACCAGTTGCAGAAAACAGTTATGATAACACACAAACAATAACCAATTCACAAAGTAGAGCGGGCGTCGATGTTATACCTCATTTTCAACAACATATAAAACATTATTCATTCGATAGAAAGTTGGCCGAGGATACACTTGCTACATATGGTCATGATGTTATATATCAACCACTACGTGCATATATTGAGAAGAAGTTGAATGATACAGTACCTGGTACTATTGATAAAGGGAACTTGGATGAAAAGAAACCAAAAGTAGAAGTTGGACGACCTGGTAAATGGTATGTTCCGCTACCACTCCGTGAAGGTTCACCGGAAGATGTAAGTAGTATGTGCTTTGAATGTTATATCGTTATCATCTATCTAATCAAATCACTCACTAAATGTACATCACACAGCTTCGAATGTTTGAATATGGACAACGTCTTAAATCTTGCAATGATATGCCTGCAAAGTTACCCGTAGACCGTGGTTTTGGAAATCATGCGTCTCGGAACGTTAACAACAGAGATACATTCTCCTCTGGAAAATTAAATGTGTTGGAAGAAGCAGAAAAGGGTTGTCCAGTTAATGCAGATCCGTTTCTTCCTTGGTTGCATGATATGTTTCCGAATAAAGATGGTACAGTCATTCATTTTATTGCACAGAATAAGCGTCGATGTAACTCGGGAAAGATTCATTGGGAAGATATACATGCATTGGAACCGCAAGTAACAAATATGCAGCCAGTGAGTGTAAAGAGAATTGATGAAGCAACAGCAAGGAAACTAGCACCAAAATTATGGAGTCCTTCAACAACTAATAATGCCACAACGACTACTACAAGGTATAGACTTGCACCGCATGAAGAAGCTGATTCTGATGGTATGTTCACGAGTTTTATATGCAGATTTAGAGCAATGGATTATACAAAGTCCCCTCCTGAGCAAGTAGTTGTTGGAGAATCCTTATCAACATACCCATACAACTACGAATATGTAAACTATCGTAAAGATCTTGGAGACTTGAGTATGCTAACTCCAAAAGGGAAAGACAATCCAATGTTTTGGCAATCTCAATTTCGTTTTGATTGTCCAGTACCAGAAGATAGTGGTGATTTGCAATCAGTTATTGCATCTGGTGATGGTGTGCTCTCCGATGGTACACCGAGTGTATATGTTGACGTAGTACCAATACGAACTGCTCCGAGATATGGCAAACGAATGTCATACTTTACACCTGACATGGCTGGCAATCCAATTGAAAGTTTGAATAAGGATGTATTTGGTTGGGGTGATCTTATGGAAAGTAACATCCTTAGAGTTGACAACAATGAACAGATAGGTATTACTAACTCAGAACATCCTCCTGGTTTGATGAAAAATGGTTTCTATCCTCGACTGTTTTGGGGCGATAAACATGTTTTGCCTAGAATTGAAGCTAGCGGTCGATGGGAAAACTTGCCAGTGTGCAAACACCCCGGTGTTGGCTATGATAAAACAAAAGAAGATGAGAATAAACCTGCTGGAAATGTTAAAGGCATGGAAAAAGAAGTACCAAAACAACACAAATTGACTGCCTGTCTATGGGCTTCTGCGTCCTTTACAACAAGAGGTAATGCTCAAGCAGTATCTGATACAACAACTCGATTGATAGAATGGATAGAGTTTCATCTGCTTGTTGGGTTTGACCACATATATGTATATGATAATACTGGCGCTCATACAGATGAAATATCGTTGGAATCTACTCTTTTCCCTCGCTTCTTGGACTCGGAAGTGACTCGTATTGACTGGCCATATCGAGTGTGTAACAACAATATACCTGCCCACGAGAACACAGGTGAGCGTTCCTCTCAGTATGCTGCAGAGAATTCTTGTCGAGCAAGGTATGGACCTTATACTGAATGGATGGCTTCGTTTGATACCGACGAGTATCTAGTGCCAATGGGTAAATACAACAATATGAGAGACATGGTTGATGATGCAACAAAATCGGGCGTTCAGATATTGACTTTTAAAAGCACGAGAGCAATTCCAATTCGTTCATATATGGAGCCATTTCATGATCATAAGGATTGCGGTAGTGAATCAGACCCTATCTGTCTTAGTGTTAGAGAAGGAAGTCTATTTGCACAAGTATACAATTGTAATGCGGAGAAATCACCCAAGCCGTCGTGGGCTGAGCGAGCCAAGAAGCAATTATATCGTGCAGACTATGTCTATGCTCACTATGTACACTATGCAACCGTTAGTGGTGGCCTAGTACGAACAAAGGATGAAGCAAAGAAGATGGGAGAGCCTTGGTATCAGCATTTCCGTGAGACTAAGAAGACTGATAAGACAACTGATGAAATCAATCAAGCTGTAATGCTTCATACAAAGACAACCGTACCAGAATACACAACTGATTGGCAAACAAGATGTAAAGATGGTGTTAATGCTGGACATGGCAAGGATTGTCGAGTTGGTTTCCCTTGGCCTCAGAATGATGACAAGGGTAGTGAAACAGCAACACCTGAGGGATTTGGATATAATTGCTTCACAAATGAGAGATTAAATGAATATTGGATACCAAAGTTGCGTGATGCAATTGAAAGAAGGGATTTACGAGTAGAACATCTAGTAAATAATAATCTTATATAAGTAACTTCCCTTTAGCTGTACCATTTCGTTTCACTTGCTTTATGTGTTGATTGAGGGAGAAGGAGGCACGCTTTAGAGTACGATAGTGGACAGCGCATACATGTATGAGGGGCAGAAAGACTAAAGATGGGTAGGTCGGAGTCGGTTCGATGCCGTCTTGGCTGCCTGGTAGAGAGGATACCTGGTATCCTATGCAAAGATTTTACTACGATACTAGGTAGAGCGAGCCTTCGGAGATCTTTCTCTTGAATTCAATACTAATACTAGCCCTCTCAATTGCAATAGTCTCTGGCATATATCATAGAAGCAGTTATTGCAGTTGCCATTTGGTTCGTTGATATTCTTCGTAAGTGCTCCCGCTCCATCCGCACTGTTCACTGTACATAGAAACATATCATAATATTATAATATCTTTGAGAGAACTCCCAACAAATTAGTGAGATGGGTCAGTGTTGTTCGTGTATCAAACAATTATCGAGGTCATCCATAGAAATGGGTAGTACCGAAGAGGATTTAATGGAGTCTGCGCCCCAAGTTCATTCAATCGATCGAGAGATGAGTGCTCCTTCAATCAGAATAAGAGGCGAACTGAACAATGAAATAAGTGGATATGGGTTAGCACTAGCAGATGTTAGTGCCGAGCCAGATCGAGCCTATTGGGAGTGGAGAGTAAAGATATCGAATCCAAATGGTGATAGCCCGTATCTCTTGTTTGGTGTTAGTAATAAAAGGAACGCAAAGTTTTATCAGATACTTTTGGAGTCTACAGTGCCTCCCGAAAAGCACGGTACAAAGTTTATGTGTAATATACCGAACTTAAAGGATGGAGATGTTATTGGAGTAGCAATGCAGCAATCAGAAATACCGATGATACAGTTATATCTCAATGGGGAATGTCAATATGACTCTAAAGTTCCGAAGTTTCGAGGTACAGTTTTTCCTGCTGTATATATCCCACAATCTGAAACTACAACAAGTAGCCAGTTCCTTTACAGGGAAGATCAGTTCATACATGGTCCACCAAGCCAAGGATATGAGTGCTTGATAGCAGAGAGAAGTCTCATGTAGATTAGATCTGATTTGCTGGGAATACAACATACTTCACAAGAGAGCTAGAGGGAGATCTAGAGTATTAATTTTAGTAGTAAAAGATTCAATTGCATTAGATACTTTATTCATCACTACCTCAGATTTGGATGTCTATCAAAGGGATATGTATCTTTATAACATCTCTCGAATGCAGCATCGATATACTCCTCTGCCTTATCAGCACAATTTGGATTCGCTTTAACTGACAGTGCAGCACGACGTTTGACACATTTGCCTCCGTGACCTATAAAATCAGTCATTAGTCTACCATTTCTGTGGTATTTAGAACAAGCACAAGATATGTTGAGTTGCATATGATATGTTGTATCGCATTGATTTAAAAAGCATTATATGATAGAACTTACTGCATCTCGCGAAGCATTGAGCATTCTCCAGATAAATTCTCTGCTCTTATTTCAGTACATGCCAAGTGTATACAGTTTTTGATTGGATCCATCTTTGTTCTGTATAGCACAAGTTGAAAGGATTGAGAAGCGTATCAATACAGATCAAATGCAAATAATCTGTAATGTTTCTTACCTGCACATGTCAACAGCGTGTATAAGTTCATGTACCATCGCTTCATGAGCATGTGTTTCATTTCGTAAATGTTGCTGACAAAGATATATCTCTGGAACAAGTCTCAACTTTGCTCCACCATCCTTTTGCTTTGCAAGTAGTTTATCAATATCTTGTTTTGTTTGAGCACATGATGAATCATTCTTCTTATCGTTTGTTTTCTTACTCTTACTACTATTATCAACTGTAGACGGTACATCAATTTCTTCTACTGCACCAAAACCACCAACTCGTGGAGCATCTTTACAATCTAAACATCGAATGAGATTATCTGGTGGCTTGCATCCCAATTTTGTAAGTCTGTCATATAAGAACTGCACTGTAACATTTCTATTAATACCACTAGCGACATATCCTTCACACGTTTCCTTTTCTTTGATAGTCTTTTCTTTAGCCTTTTTGATTGCATCGGCTTTGGCAGCTGCAATAGTTGAGGGGTCAATACTTGATGAATTATCTTGTGACATCTTTCTTTATGAGTTTGATATTGTTTGCACTGATAGATGTTGTATTGCAATTGATACACTGATAATACGATATTGTAGCTCAAGCAATTGGGTAGTGAAATGAACTAATTAAAGACGGCGTCAATATATAATACAATATCTCTCCAGAGGCCAGCAAACAATACAAACATTTTATCACAACCTCGTCGCAACCTCTTCATCATTGCAAAAACGACGGACAGACCTTGAGGATGCACTTCAAATTCAAATCAAATATCAAACCTCTCTAATATAGCCTTCTGTTGCCTTTACGCCATAAAGATCTACATCATCCTTGTGCTAATATATATCATAGTTAGTATTATTGATTATCTCGGTGTTTTTGTGAGGGCAAAGAGGTGACACTCATAAGGATACCAAATCAAATTAAATCTTTCAATTTCAAGTGCTCTTACAATTCATACTCCGATATCGTTTACATATCAGGGGGGCTATACAACATCATATTAAAGAGTATTATTGAGGTTATAATATATCGGCGCTTATTGTGTGTGGAATTTATTAAACTGCAAGTATATATTGGCATAAAAAAATAGATATTGACATTTTTTGTTGGGGTAACACAACTAAGATATATTATTATATAGCATGATGTACGTTATATTGTATACCATCCTTGTGATGGCATACGTGTGCATACAATGCCATGCATTTAGACGGATAAATCATATATCAATTATGCCAATATCAACAATAAACAATAAGGGTATCCTAAGTAGATTTCATCGACATAAAGCAGGTAATACACAATTATTTATATATTCAATAAGGGGAGGTAGTGATGAATACAACAACGACGACGAAGAAGATAATCAATATAATAATAGTGTTGAACAGTATGATGATGAGTATATAGAAGACTTTATTTCATCATTTGAAGCAGAAATGGCAGATATTCGAAGAGAGGCTGAGTTGGAAGCTGAGAATGAGATGCAAAAGTTACGTGGATTAATCGATCGTAGGGTTGAAGAAGATATACAAGGGGAGGAAGTTTATGATGATATAGAATCTGAAGATTATGATAAAAATGGTATTGAATCAAATGAACAACTTGAAGATGAAGATGCTGCAATAGAAGTTGATGATAGTATTAATGATGAGCCAATAGACAATGAAGATGAACAAATCGCGGAGAGTGAGGTATATCAAGATGGGGAAGAGCTTGATAATGCAATAACTGATAATGAAGGGAAAAAAGAGGAGCTGAATACAATACAAGATGGGGAGGATCTTGTGGATGATAGTGATCGATCTGAGACTGAAGAAAGCGATGAGGAGCTGTCTGATGATATTGAAATTGAAGATGATGTTCCATCATCCAATCATGATGATGTCGAGAGTGAAGATACTATTGATTTAGATATTGATACCGAAGATGAAGGGGAAACTGTCATGGTTGAAGACGATGATTACTTACCATACGATGAAATAACTGAGCTACCCAATGAGTCTGTTGTAATTGGTGATTACTCAGAGGAGTCAGAGGAAGAGGAATCAGGTATTGACACTACAATTTCTATTGACGCGGAGGCTGCTACACCACCTGATGTTGTCGATGACGTTGAGATAATATCAGATGATGACGAGGATGAGATAATATCAGATGATGACGAGGAGATAATAGAAGATAAGATGATTGAAGAGGTGGTCAAAGATGATGACGAGGAGATAATAGAAAATGAGATAATTCAAGAGGTCAAATCAAAAACATCGAAGAAGGGAAAGAAGAAGTCAAGCAAACAGGGTAAAGAGAAAAAGAAGATAAGAATAACAGAGTCTGAAGATGAGGAGGATTTGTCAGATGGTAAAGAAGTAGCAGTAGGAGGGGATTCAGTGATGCTAACACAAACTGAAGATGAGGTAGCTCAACCACGACAGTCAGGTCTTTTGTACTATTTACGGTCAGATCTTGGGAGAGCGATATGTCTCTTTGCTGCAACTGTGGCGTTAGCCATAATAACAAAACGAATGGAAAGGCAGCTTCTTGCCGCGGAGGCCGCAGAGGCAGCGAGTAGTTCTACTTAATAACTCCTCACATCATATTTATATTAACTGGCAACAGGTACCCCTAGCTAATTGTTTCCTCTATTATTAGCTTTTGTGTTAAATCCACACATCATTAGCCCATCCCAATCACTCTTCACTCACAAATTATTGTACCCACTCTATCATCGTTCAGACTGATCATGCAAGTATCTCTCTTACTCCTCATCCTCTTCGGGAATCTCGCCATAGATCCACATGCCCTTACGAGTTTTGCGTGCTTTGCCTTCAGCTTCTTTGAGGTCCTTAAATAAAGCACCCATCGCGTCGCTGCTTCCCCACTTGTCAAAGACGCCAACTCTAGCCAAGCCCTCGCTTGTCAACTTCTCGTTAATACTGGGAGTGTCGGTATCAGAGTCATATAGTGATACAAGTACCTGACCTTCAGATTCGCCAAGTAAACGAGCTTTTAGGTCTTTACCCCACGCCATACTCTGGAAGAAACGAGCAGCATCAACACCGTCGTCTTCCTCAATAGGGCGGACCTTAGTCAATGCAAGAATGCCATCTTTGGCCGCGGCAGGGATTTGATCAGTACCAAGGGTAATATCAAGAGGGCGCAAATGAGTTGCGGCGACGACATTGCCAATATTACCGTGGTCAACAAATAAGACCTTGACCTTGCCCTTTGGTAGCTTCTCGATGACCTTTGCTCTATACCAGCTATTGGATGATCCATCATTGAATAAAGCTGCCACAACCTTGCCAGGTTTGACTTCGCATGGGGCACCATCGGTTCCGTTAGTATCGGTGAAGATCTTCATTGAATCATCAACAACCTTGGCACTCTCATCGCCAACGACACGGAAATAGAAATGATTACCAGAACGGATTTCACTAATTTGGATATCAACAACCTTCTCTTCAGCCTTTGAAAATGTTTTAGCTTTTGGTTCATCAGTGACTGCCTGTTTCACAGACCAAATACCCAACTTGTTGTTTCGTGCAGCTGTCTGAGTATCAATAAAGACTTTGGGAGCTTCGCCATAGTCAATCTTACGTTGATCGACAGTGGCGAGTCCAGATGCTACAAGTTCAATAGAGTAATTCCTTCGCTGTCCTCCCTGACCGACATGTAGATCACCAGTCATGACACCACCATTCGTAACCCCACTGATTGAAACCTCTACTTGTCGTTGTAGAACATTCATGCGAGAATGACGCTTTGATGCGTCTCCAAACGGCTCAGCGGGTCTAGCTTGACCTCTACTAATAGCACCGGGATTAGGGGAAGGTTGAGGACAACGGACATTTCCCAATGCAAACATAATGTAGCAATTCTCAGAAGGAACAAAGAGCTTATATCTAGATCCATTGAAAACATAATCAACAATCGCCTTTGTTTGACCAGCACGTTGCAAAGATCCAGCATATGTTTTGGCCTTCTTTGGGTCAGCTAGGTCGTTGATTACCTTCTTTTTATAATCCTTATCTGAATGAATTCCCTTGTTAGATGCTTTAGCAGCGCTCTTTGATGGGTTGAAGAGAGGACGGATTCATGGTTAGTTAATGGGAGGGAAAATGCTATAGATAACATCTTTGCACATAAGATATGCTCACCTCAGCAGCAACAAGTTCATCATATCGGGCAGACTTCTCATCATCATCTCGATGGCGTTGTGTAGTAGCAAGACCTTCAGTAATTAGCACCTCGCCAACATCTGCTCTTTTACCGACAGAGATGGTGCCGAATTGCCGTTTATCAGTTCTATCAGGACCCATTGGGATCTCCTTTTCATAATGGATATTAACCTTGACAGCCTTACCCACGGTCAAGACACGCAATCGTTCTTTACACTCAGCGGCGTATGGCTCGTCAGGCTTACCAGTTTTCTCATTACCCGATCGAGGTGCTCGGATTGAAGCGAGGGAAACCTTCTTAAGCTTGGATTCGTCATCATAAGTTTCGCCATTGGGAAGGACCATTAAAGTATCGCCAGAAAGTACCTCAACAACAGTTCCCAAGAATTCAGATGCTCCAGTCAGTGTTGGTGGTTTGTATGTTTCAAACACGCCAATGTTGGCACGCTGTTTAAATACATGATATATGTGGTAAGCGAATATTATCATTCGATACGCCTAAAAAGCACACAAAACACTGCAATCTCCTTACCTTGGCGGTATTCTCGACAATACGAAGTGGAGGTACATCGCCGGGGTTCAACATACGAATTGACCAGTCAGAAATGCGTCCCAAACCATTCTTAAGTACCTCGGCAGCAATATTCCCACGAGGATGATTAACCGTACCAACGAGACATACTCCACTCTTATCAGTGCCATGCAATGTAATCTTAAGCTCACGTTGTAACAATCGAAGTTCTACAAAGTCACGTGCGGCATCAGCAAATGGTTCACTGGGCGTAGGAGGAGTGACCCTTGAATTACCCACACGTGGACAAGACACGCCAGCTAAGATCAATGTAAATGAACCATATAATAATCCAGCAGATTCTAATTCCGGATCTGTAACCATACAACGGTATCTAGATCCATCAAAGATGTATTCAATAACACAGGTAACTGATCCATTGGTACAAATGCGTTTCACCTTCTCAACTAATGTCATGGCTTGGAATTCATCACCTGCATTCAATACCTTACGTACTAATGGCTTGGCAGAGTGAACACCGACACGTGAATTAACCGCCTCCTTATATGCAGACTGTAATGCCCTATCATAATCTTCTACACTATCATCACCACCATTGGTATCAGTATTTTCAGTAGCATCACTACTAGTGCCGACTACCTTGGGTGTACAAAATCCACGTCTAACACTTTCTACTGCTAAATTCCATTGTTTGGATTTGTCGGATGGATCAGGGATAAAGAGTAAACCATATACACGATCACCTGCGGCTGCTCCTTGTTTACTGTTGTTTGTGATTATTTTTGGAAGTTAATTTGCAATTGTTTTGTTGATAATTACAATTATATAATGTGTTTGTTAAGAATTGCAATTGATGGGTATAAGATATTGAGTGCGTATGTGGTGCATGCAAAGATATTAATTAGCAACAAGCCCTAAAAATATATACACATAACACATGCACAAACTGCACAAAAAAACTACTTACCGAGTTTCAAAACTAACACTCTTTCCAACACATAAAGTTCTAAGCCATTCACGTGAAGAGAATGCGGCTGGTTCATCTACATTGGCATTAGCCTTTGAGGCCATACGAGGGGCAGATACGCCAGTTAATGTAAAGGTAACTCGAGGTGCTGGTGCTCCTGGTACTGAGGATACACCACGAAGAACGACGGTATCACCGCTTAAGACGGATTGTACCTTGGCAGAGCCGCGATTAGGGAGGATATTTACCATTCTGATATTGTCTATGAGTTGATTTAATAAATACAATGATGTGGTGTGAAAGATATGTTTTACAATAAAATTGACGGACTGAGATTACTACCATAGTGTTCAGTGGTGGGCCCGTGATATCTTATCTGTTCACAACAAAAAGAAAGAAACAGAAAAAGGATACCCTTCGCTAAGGGATGTGACGAGCCGCCATTTGGCGTGCATATTTCAACCAGCGCAGAGCAGAAGGCTGCCAAATGTTGTAAAATGCTCGGTGGCACGCCGACCTTCAACCTCTCCGCTATTAGCAGCATAGAATACTGATAAATTGCAATGGTGTAGTTCTTCAATCAAGACTGGTACGATATGGCATGGTTAATTATATAGTAGGTTTATTGCAAATTAGAATTTATATCACATGATAGGAGAAGAAGGTGCATCAAAAATTAATAGAACATCAACAGCGCATTGGTATACAAAGAAAGAAACATAGATATCAAATTGTTCCTTATTGGAGTATAGATATCAATATAATCACTAATTGGATAGAAGAGTGGGCTACATAAAAAATATGGCGTATCCTATACGGCCAGGTGAGCAAGATTGTCGAGATTATCTCAGAACAGGACGATGCAAGTATGGAGAATCATGCAAGTATAATCATCCACTTAATGTAGAAAGCGGGGGAGGTGTCAAACCTACGAATCCAGGAGAACCGCTCTTCCCCGTGCGTCCAATGGAGCCGGCATGTCAATACTTTTTAAAACATGGCACATGCAAGTTTGGCCAGGCATGTAAATTTAACCATCCCAGTGGCTCACCATTGGCAGGTGATGTCTGTATGCCGGCCGGGCAGCTAGTCTTTGTCACGTCTAATAATAACGGTATTACTGGTACGTCGTCGTCATCTCTAATGCAGGCTGCATCATCGAATTCATCAGTTCAAGTATTACCTCAAAGACCAACAGAACCGAATTGTATTTACTTTTTGAGGAATGGCAAATGTAAATATGGCGCTACTTGTAAGTTCCATCATCCTTTGGATGCTATCAATAACAACAACAACCTCATACAACAAACCGCGACAAATAATAATGAAAGAGATAGATCATACTCTATCTCATCCTCGGGATCTCTAGAACGGACACAGCAGATGATGCAACAACAGAACATATCATATGCTCATGTAGCAGGTAATGTTACTTATGTTCAACAACAGCAGCAACAGCCACAAACACCGCAGAGACTACAACCCATTACTGAAAGGGCGAGGCCTCAACAGGCTACACATATACTGCTACCCGATGGTCAAATAGCTGTTATACTTGATTCTCAAAGTTTGCA
>Ga0214479_100162_pt1 | contig 41306 bp, 29 predicted proteins | sample M1_20Mar14CPVII9_5_FD_165054 | JGI IMG/M metagenome (GOLD analysis project Ga0214479, IMG submission 165054) | Marine eukaryotic communities from Monterey Bay, California, United States - M1_20Mar14CPVII9sort6BwellE14 | ecosystem: Environmental > Aquatic > Marine > Unclassified | place: USA... | reverse complement strand
GCACTGGAGGTCTATGGTGATAGAAGATATCTATGATTACTGATACACCAAAGAGATTTTGTTCTCTTTAACTTAAGCTTCTTCCACATAATACACATATCCACCCTATCTCCGAAACCAACCCATTATCTTTACTCACTCACTTATATTAGGAAAAGGGAATGTCGCCTACCGAAAAGATATCATTCCTTCAATCCACCTCATCCGTCTCAGATGCACTACCCAATGATCCTCTCCAGTCCAAACTCCATTCGCTCAAAGCTCAGACACTACAAAGTCAGGCAACAAGTGGATCATCCATGTCTCAGATTGTATTTCGTGAGAATACCATTGCCGTAGAAACGAAGGAGTTAAGAATGGCACTATTAAAGATTCAAGATTTAAAGAATGATTGGGAAGAGGATACCAATAACAATTCAAAAGATGCCAAATTCATGGCATTATTAAATGGATACGATGATGCCATTTCTCTAGCTAATCAAGAGTTGAAACAGTTGGCTGCACTTAAATCTGGCCCAGCCGTCAATGCCAAGAAGTTTCAACTATCAAACATTGTTGGATATTGCAAATATCAAAAGCTAAAATTGGTAATGGGACGGAATGAGGAATTAGCTAATGGTATCATATTGAAGAATAAGAAGAAGGGCATGACACTGAAACACTTTGAGGAGGTAGCACATTTATATGACGCATTGTTACAAGATGGACGGGCTGTTGCGTCACTTCCTGGTGGTGGTTTTTTGGAGGACTTTGATGGTAGTACGACATCAGCGGTAGAAGATGAGTTCCTTTTGGAGGCGAATGCCAATATCTTGAGGCTTCGTGCATTGCGTTGCTACTACCTTGCAAAGATGCATGCCTCGCCACATGTGAACAAGTATTCTGAAGCTGTAGCACTATTAGATCAAGCCGAGAGTCTAGCCCAAGAAGCAACTGAGGAGATTGGTGCATGTGATCAAATGGAAGGAGGTGAAGTCTTGTTGGAAAACTTGGAGAGTGTAATCGAAGAAATGAAAGGAGAAAAGTGCCGTATGTTGGCTGTATCTTATTTGAATACAAACACATCGTCTACTGTTGACAAGTGTGTACTAGAGAGACTACATGATTATGGCATCCCATCCGCAACAACACCACTAGCTCATGTCCCTCCCAAGTTGGAACCAATGGCATGTAAGCCTAGTTTCTTTGATGTTGCATTGAACTTTGTTAGTGATTATCCTACAGAAGAGCTTGATCAAGTATTAGAGGAACATGGAGATGGTGGTAGCGGTGGTGGAGAAAGTAAAGGTATCATGGGTTGGTTTCGGAGATAGGGTGGATATGTGTATTATGTGGAAGAAGCTTAAGTTAAAGAGAACAAAATCTCTTTGGTGTATCAGTAATCATAGATATCTTCTATCACCATAGACCTCCAGTGCAGCTTGAAAATACTCTATTGCAACCTGATCAGACCAACTATTTATCATGTAACCTCCAGTTAAAGCATCGAATACGAGCCATCTATTATTGCGGTTGCAAAGAAATGGTGCATGACTGCCTGATCTAGCAACGGCAACCATACCTCGTTTTGTCCCTCGTATCATGTCAGCAAACGTCTGCCCATCGTGCATATCATATGGTGATATCTCGTACAGATTTTGTATATTGCAACATGGATCATCAGCCGAATTTAAAACAAGTTTCGGTGTGGTAATGTCTTCAAGCTTATTGATTGGATTTATACTTCCATAGTATGAACTTGTATTTGTATATCCAGCAAATACAACGCCTTCATCAACAACTTCTTGCAGACTAGAGGCCGCCAACATCTTATCCACCGCATCACTGTTGTATTTACGGAGTACTTCTTCATTTTGAAGGACAAAGTGATCTTTGACACCTTGTAACAGTAGATCGTTATATGGCCATAAGAATCTCTCTCTTTTCAAGACTGTCGATATATCATAACCAGGTACAACGTCAACCGAGGCAACTATGACTGGCGGATTGGATTCTGGCTCGTCAATACGTCGTCTATCCCACTTTGACAGAGCAGTTACTGTCATCGATGTGCCGGCTGAGATGCCATATAGAAAGAATGGCGTGTCGTTTGATACCAACTCTCGTTTGATGTAATTGTAAATCTGTTCTAAATCATCCACATCTCCAAATATGTTCATCCTTGGTACCTTTAAGAGTTGTATCAATCCGCGTCTGTTAACCACAATAGAACGAAATCCAAACTCATAAGCTTTTCTTATAATACTATTACCAGGTAGATCCTGTGAGCGACATCTTAAACCAGGTTGAAAAAGTATAACGGGTGATGCTTTGTTGAATCCTTTGCTATATGGAGAATCATCATCAAAGGGTGGGAATATATCTAGCAAGATGGTATCATTCATAGCTTGATGTTCATGTAGATTACTGTTTAAACACTCGATGTCTTTGTTGATACAATCACTGACTTCGACAGCTATTCTTTGATACGGTATACCACCTCCTTTTTGATGTAAAAGGTTTTGTATCATCCACGGTATGAATTGTATATGTCTATTGCGTAGTAGTAGTGGTGGTTTGGGTCCGATCTTTATCAATGGTACCCTTTGCAGTATCTCATTTAACTTTGAGTCTGTACCTTTTATAAGATCAGCAAGTCCTTCATTTGTTGTTGTTAATAATACTGGTAATTCAATCGATATAAGAAGTAATATTATACTGATTATATACTGTGTTTTGTTTGTGGATAGTTTAGTGTCATCATCAACTTGTTTACTTGATGATTTGAAACATGAAGTATATATACGACGACAAAACCAAACAATACACATGATGTGAAGTATGATGAATGATAATGCCGCGATAAGACTAGTTTCATGATTTGATGTTGGAAATTGAGTATGCCAACCCCAGAATACTTTCATCAAGCTTTCGAATGAGATGAATGGCAGTCTATTCATACTGACTTTTATACTTTTAATAATTTGTATGCTTCTGAAAACAATACTACCGATACAATGATACAATGCAACTGAAATACTACAACCGCAGTCTATCGATGGGTGGAAGGGTGCCAATACAAGTACATATACTAATCAATTACTCTATCACTATACTACACTACTATGTCACTACATATACGTACAGTACTAAAAGAACATGAAGTCAGTTATCAAAGACTCTCAATTACACTCTCATATTTTTAGTGCACTCAACTCAAACACCATCACAACGACTTACTTGTGCAGTGGTGTATATATACCATAGGCTAACAGAGAAGTACTACATTCCCCTCTTCTTTATTATTCATAATATTTCCATCTGCTAATTGAAATTGGATACGATTTTTATCGGCGGTCGAATATCAATAAAAAGAAGTTTACATGCACTTGTTGAACCTTCAAACACTTCAGTAAACTTATATACATACATACAAATTGCAATAATGCCACGAACAATACAGCAATCTTCTCCTAAACATACCAAAAGTAAGAACAAAGCGACCGAAAAGTCGCCTTCCAAAAAGTCTCCAGCTCACAATAAATTACCACCTTCTCAAAATAATAATAAAGGTGCACCTAATGTAAAGGTGGCAGCAAAGACTACAACGGCACGTATAACTAAAGATGGGACAATATTACCTGCAACTAAAGCTACATTATTACCAGATGGGACATATGCTAGACCTAGGGGTCAAGCGAAGAAAGGTTGTAAATGGGATAAAGTTAGGGGTGTTTGGGTTTCAGATTGTACAATTCAGGCTAATGATAAGCAGCAACAGAAGAAAAGTAATCCAGCTACAATCGATAAAACAACCAGCCCTTCAAAAGAAAGTACCGGCAATTCGTCTAAGAAGCATGCAGATGCAGATAACCAAGTTGATGATGCCCCCGTCAATAGAAAGTCGAACTACATTGGGGTTAAAAGAAATAGGAAAGGTGTGAAGTGGAGTTCATCGATCGCGCTCAATAAAAAATGCACACATCTTGGCTCTTTCACACTTGAAACGGATGCAGCCTTGGCATATGATGAAGCTAAGCTGATCAAAGAGGAAAGACAGGTCAACTTCAAGACGTTGAATGAATACAAGAAAGCAAAAGAAATCGAGTTGAATATGTTGGGGTTGAGTAATGATGATGCCATGACACAGACAGAAATACAATCAAAGGTATTAATTATTGCAACGAGTAATAAGAAGCAACAGCAACAAGAAGAACAACAACAAAAGAAGAAGAAGCGGTCTCACCCTCCTACAATCGATAATACTATGGCCCCTGCGAAAAAGAAGGCTAATAAAAATGTATCAAACAGCCGGAATAAGTCTTCTAGTAACTACATTGGAGTTTGCAGAAGTCGCAGAGACGGTGATAAGTGGCGATCTCGTATCACGTTCAATAAACAACAAGCTGAGCTTGGAGAATATACACTTGAAACGGATGCAGCGTTGGCATTCGATGAAGCGGCGAAACTTATCAAAGAAGTCAGGGTTAGGGATGCACAGGTCAACTTCAAGACATTGAATGAATACACGAGAGCAAAGGAAGATGAGATGAATAAGTTGGGGTTGAGTACTGATGATGCCTTGACACAGGCAGCAATACAGTCAAAGGTATCCATAGCTATTGTAACGAGTGATAAGCAGCTTGGTAGCACTAAGATTCCTGCAAAATCTATGAAAGAGGAAGACTCATCTTCCAGTTATACCAACAAGAAGGCATCACACACAAAACAACCTCCTCTATCAAAACAGTCAGCTAAATCCACCACCAAACAACCTGCTTCATCAAAACAGTCAATTACTCAACAGAAAAAGAAGGAAATGTCCACGGAACCATTGCAACTATTCTCCTTTGACGCATACAAAACGAATAATGATTCTTTACTATCGGAACGGCCAAAGAGGAAAATAAAGTCAATATCTCGATTTGATCCTGCCTTAAAAGAGAAAAAGTGTGCCGTTAAAATTGGATATGGCTTTGCTTGTCCTGAGTGTGGTAATAACTGCACATATGATTCGAGACAGTGTAATGAATGTCACTTAGAATGTTGCTACGAGGCCGGGGTTGGAGTTGTTATTTTGCAAGATAGAAGGATTGATTACAATGCTTTTAGTAATCCTAAAATGAAGTCAACGTCCAAGGTAGTAGAAAAGAAGGTATCTGCAACTCAAGATACAGTAAACAGAAAGCGGTCTGTATCCAAGTCTACAGATGATGGCAACTCAAACTTACCAAAGACTGGGTCTTTGAACGGTGATAATGGCAGCGATGGTGTCAAAAATGATACCGAATCTACGTCTTTGAGGAGGAGGAAGAAACCTCGTCTATCCACAGACTTGCCTGCGAGTCTCAAGGTTGCCACGAATAGTGATCTGGAATTTAATGTCGCAAAAGCAGCTGCGCCGAATAAGTCTGACGATTCCACTATTGTATCAAAAGGGGGGTCGTGTTCATCATTAACCAGTTCTATCAGTCAACCAATTCAGGAAAAAGAAGGTATTTCCAAGAAATCATCAGCAAGAAAGCAGCAGATTGATGGACAACAGGCTGACTCAAAGTTCATCCGAGACATGACGAAACAACTTTCAACTCTTCAATCAAAACATGACTCTATACTCGCCTCTATGAACAGCACTGAAAAAGAATTCAAGGCTACATTATCAAAGCTTGACGACGCTATATTACAAAGGAATCAAGATGCCGCATCCTTTAGTAAAAGTTTAGCATCCTCTAGCTCCAAGATTGCAGATATTAAGAAGAAGGTTGCATCACTTGTCGCTGATAGAGATGAGTTTGTCAAACAGGTCGAATCAAGGGGGCTGCCATTAGTTTCTTCGTCTCCTCTTACAAGTAATTACTCAACAAGAATTGATTCGCTTGAAACAAGAGTATTGAAACTGGAGACGGATTGTGATGCCGCAAAAGAACGAGTAAAAGATCTCATATCTACTAAAGACTTAGCTGACATTGAAACCAAGCAAAAGGAGATTGAGCATCTCAAGCAGCAGCTTTCTGAACATCAATCAAAGATAACTACTATGGCAACCGAAAAGGCCTTTCTAGTCGAAAAGATAGCATCTACTTCGGTTCAAGAATCTAAAGTCCGGCGTACTGCTGGAGAACAAGCTTCTAGGATATTAGAACTTGAATCAACTATTGCTTCGCTTGAAACTCAAAAGGATAATGTAGATGCAAGGGTAAAACGCACTGCTGAAGAACATGCTTCTAAGATATTAGAACTTGAATCATCTATTGCCTTGCTCAAAACTCAAAAGGATGATGCCGATAAAAAGTTAAATAGACCAGATTCTGAGGTCAAGAAGATTGTAGATGAAGGGGGTGTCAAATGTGGGGATGTGGGATACAAGGTAAGTAGTTGGTATACTAGTCACATCTCCTTTGATTTGGGCTTTGGGTTCTGATTGTGAAACCAAGTAGTTTGTGGTTGAGTTGAATGAATGTGTAATCGTGTAGATTGCACTTTCACTAATAAACTATCCCCTCTACCCTCTTGTGACCATTTTGTGGAACTAACTACTGCTTCCCCAAGTTCAAGAAGTGGTTTAAGCAGTATAACGACTGGTATGATGGGGAGGTGGTAGAACTTGTTAAGATTAAAAACTTTAATCGGCTTTATCGTCGATGCCAATATTCAGATGGTTCTGTTGAGGATTACATTATTACTGAAATGAAGAAACCTTGCTTCAAGCCAAGGTAGAGTTAAGGATAAAAGGTAAGTGTAAGTAAGGAAGGAAAGTTGAGTTACATTGCTTTGGGCTCGGCAGTATCTGGTTTAAGTTAGGCATATCATAATCAACATATCTTAATTTAACTTCTTGCGGTGATTCCATCTATTCATTTCTCTCTAAAACAAACTCTTCCTGCTTACAAGTTAAGGCTCATTTTCTTGGCAGCCTCCTTCATCTCTGCACTAATCTCAACCTTATCACTTGCATCTACAAACTCGGGAAGCTCATCAAAGTTCAAATACCTGTATGTGTCGTCGGCAGTGGCATCAACCTTGGACATGTAGGAAAGGTATTCATCCACAGATGGAAGCTTTCCCTCGATGGAAGCCACGGCTGCTAACTCGGCACTGGCTAGGTAGACATTGGCTCCCTGTCCAAGACGGTTGGGGAAGTTACGTGTCGAAGTTGAAACAACAGTGCAACCTGGCTCGACACGAGCTTGGTTACCCATACACAATGAACATCCTGGCATTTCTGTACGTGCTCCAGCGGTACCAAATGTGCTGTAATATCCTTCATCGGTTAGTTGTGCGGCATCCATCTTTGTGGGTGGTGCAACCCATAATTTCGTGGGTAGTGTAGCAGTCTTGCGATCGGCAAGCAATTTACCAGCAGCACGGAAGTGCCCAATGTTTGTCATACATGATCCAAGGAATACTTCATCAATCTTATCTCCGGCAACCTCAGACAATAGAGCACTTGCATCAGGATCATTAGGAAGTGCCAAAATAGGCTCCTTGATATTGTCCATGTTGATCTCAATAATCTCACAGTATTCGGCATTATCATCAGCTTCCATGAGATGTGGGTTGGCAAGCCAATCCTCCATACGTGCAATACGACGTTCCAAAGTACGTGCATCTCCATATCCCTCAGAGATCATCCATTTGAGCATGACAACATTCGAGTTCAAGTATTCAATAACGGGTTCCTTGTTCAACTTGATGGTACATCCAGCAGCACTACGTTCGGCACTAGCGTCACTCAACTCAAATGCCTGCTCACACTTTAGATCAGGTAATCCTTCAATCTCCAATACACGCCCTGAGAAGATATTCTTCTTACCCTTCTTCTCAACAGTCAAGAGTCCATTCTGAATGGCAGTGTAGGGAATTGCCTGAACTAAATCACGCAATGTGATACCTGGTTGCATTGTTCCAGTAAATCGGACAAGAACAGACTCAGGCATATCCAATGGAAAGATACCAGTAGCGGCGGCAAATGCTACCAATCCAGAACCAGCGGGGAAGGAGATACCAAGAGGGAATCGAGTGTGTGAATCGCCACCAGTACCGACAGTATCTGGTACCAACATACGGTTCAACCACGAGTGGATGATACCATCACCAGGCCTCAAACTAACACCACCACGTGTCTGGATAAAGTCAGGCAGGGTATGATGTGTGACAACATCTACTGGCTTGGGATAGGCAGCAGTGTGACAGAAACTCTGCATGACCAAATCAGCGCTGAATCCCAAACAGGCCAAACTACGCAATTCGTCACGTGTCATCGGTCCGGTAGTATCCTGACTTCCCACAGTTGTCATGGTAGGTTCACAGTACTTGCCTGGGGGTACACCATCAACACCACATGCCTTACCAACCATTTTCTGTGCCAAAGAATAACCCTTGGGTACATCCTCTGGCTCAACTGGCATGGCAAAGATATCAGACACGCTGGCGTCACGTCCTAATGCAACACGTGCCTTGGATGTTAATCCCCTTCCAACAATAAGAGGAATACGCCCTCCGGCACGTACCTCATCCAACAATACATTAGTTTTTAACTCAAACTTGGAAATAACTTCATCACATGCTGCATCAACAACTTCACCTTCACGGGGGTAGATATCAATAACATCTCCGGTATTCATCCCAGACACATCCATTTCAATAGGTAAGGCACCTGAATCCTCCATGGTATTGAAAAAGATGGGTGCAATCTTCCCACCGATACATACTCCACCACTCTTGATATTGGGTACGTATGGAATATCCTCCCCCATAAACCAGAGAACAGAGTTCGTAGCCGATTTACGTGATGATCCGGTACCAACAACATCACCAACATATGCCAATGGATGTCCCTTCTTCATCAACTCTTCCATTTGACTTAATGGACCAATCTCACCTTCAACTTCTGCCTCAATCCCCTCACGTGAATTCTTAAGCATGGCAAGTGCATGTAATGGAATATCAGGACGACTCCATGCATCTTGAGCTGGTGATAAATCATCAGTGTTGGTTTCACCTGTTACCTTGAATACTGTAACTGTAATCTTATCAGGAACATCAGGTTTAGAAGTATACCATTCAGCTGCTGCCCATGATTCTAATACCGAAGTAGCAGCTGCTTTAGCCTCGGCAGATGCCGAAGATGAGTTGTAAATATCAACAACATCATGGAAGGCATCAAATACTAATAAAGTATGCTTTAACTGCTCAGCTGCACAATCACGTAAACTTGTATCAGAACTAGAAAGTAATGTAACCAATGTCCCAACATTATATCCACCTTGCATGGTACCCAATAATTCCACTGCACGTACTTGTGAAATTAATGTGGGTTCAGTCTCGCCTAATGCCACTGCACTCAAGTAACTAGCCTTGACATATGCCGCCTCATCTACACCGGGAGGGACACGATTACTAATTAAATCAACTAATTGATCAGCATTGGCATCACCCACCTTTGCATTCTTAATTTCTGTAATCAAGTCGGAACATTGGGCTGCATCTAATGGCTTGGGTGCGATACCACCCATCTTACCCGAGGCCATTGCAGCACGTTCTGCTACATGTGCATCATATGATTTTAGAAACTCAGAGTTTAATGGTGATGTTGTTGAATAGTTGGATGTTTGTTGTTGAGATGCGAGTGCAATTGCACGGCTATCAAATTTTAATCCATGTCCAATCCATTTATTATTTTTTGATGTATCAACATTGGTTGCAAGTGATGAAAGAGATGCATATGAACGTTGTACTATCGTTCTATTGTTGGCTGTTTGACGACTTAGAAGGGCGGCACCCCGACGTGCAGAGGTAATTCTCCCTAGCATGATATCAGTAATCTATATATTATATCAACTATCAACTCTAACCAACCTCTCAAGATAATTGCAATCAACAAAAGATTTCATAAATTTGCGGCTGGAATCAGGAAGATGAAGGATACCTGTGACTGTGACAATGATGCATCTGCTTTTTCTTTCTTGCATCTCACTCATTGCAATCTATTAGGTATGTAGTAGTATGTAGGTTAAGTGGGCATAATTATTATTATACATCTATGATACATATTGCAATACATATAATTTTGAACAGGCTATCATCTTCCATCTTCATGAAGAGTATCCGGCAATAGAAGTGTGGTATCCTCGTGCGAATTAACTTCTCTTCTCTAACTTCAGCTCCCCCTTTATCCAGGCTCGTCTATGAATATATTATTACCACGGACACGAAGATTAGTAGCTCCATCACGAGGTCGATGTTGAGTCTTATCAGTAGTCTTGTCAGTAGATACCGCATCAAACATATTTGGCCACCGATGAGACCGTACTCGAGGCGGTATTGGTGCAGAAGTAGGAGACAAAGAAGGAGGAGGCGATTCTCCGTCAAGGAAAAGATTATTACCATATCGAGATGGATACTCGTCTCTGACAGGTTTTGTTGCGTCAGTATCAGCTGATGACGAATATGATTCCATCATAGATTTGCATACCGGTTGTCTTGTGGGCCTATTTCTTACTATTGAGGAGTAGTTCTTGCGTGTTGGTTTTGTTGTAGTACCTTGAGATTCTTCACATTTAGGTGTAGGTGATGATATAGACTCTGCTTTTACTTCAGTCTTCGGGGTCGGCTGTGAGGTTGGACCGGTTGTGGGAACCTGGAGAGAAATGAGAATAGAATGAGAAGAGTGTAATAAGGAGAGGCTATTGGTGACCGACATATTATTCTCACCTTGGATGGCGTGGTAGTAGGCGGTAAAGTAGGAACCTTCACAGCAAGTGAGTGACAAAATAATATGAGCATATGAATGAATAGAAAAGACATATGTAAGAGTATTGCTCTCAACTTACCTTCGAGGGCAATTTGGTAGGCTAGACAAAGGAGTGATATGATACTGATAAGGCACAAGTCAAGAGATAGACTCGATATAGTACAGCGCATATCTTATACACAACAGAAGCTTACCTCTTTTGTTGGCGTTGCACTTGGGCCTGCCGAAGGTGCCTTAGACGGGCTTTTACTTGGGCTTTTACTTGGACTTGTTGTTGGATCCATCAGTGGGTCTGCAGAGGACGATCCTTTCGTGTTTGGTGTTGATGTTGGGCTATGAGACGGCTCAAGTGTTGGAAATAAGGTCGGAAAGAAAGTAGGATTGTCGGACGGCCATGGAGTAGGATTGTAGGAAGGGCTATCTTGGGTTGCAGGAGAGCTTGTTGTTCCACTTTTACTACTCTTACTCCTCTTTCCGTTTTTCTAAAGTTCAAAGGATATGGACATGATGAGTCAAGAGAAGTATACAAACGATATCAACAAAAAACTGGACACGTACTGAGGACTTGGAGCCCGGACAACACACACATTCGGATCCAGTCAATTGCCTTTCAAACTATGTATTATATGTCAGTATTGAAGAATACTCATTAAAAGATGTATGAATGATGATCACAATAATATGTTTCATAGTTATAGAAACTCACCAATGTAAGAGCATTCGATATCGATATCATCTCTGAAGCAAACAGCTTGGAAGTTTTTGTTGTCTAGGGGTAGAAGAAGTACAGAATTAAGTTGTCTTGTTTTGATATGGTATTCATCAAACTAACTTAGTGTAACTCACCGATGATTTTTCAGACTTCTGATATATTGAATGGTCAATGCATAATATACGAGTTAGATTCTTCAAATTGGGTATTAAAGCTGAGTAAAGATGATAGGCAATGACTCACCGAGGACTTCGAAAATAATGCCTGAGACAGTAAATGAGAAGAAATAAGTGAGAAGATTGCGCAGAAATATATTTCACTATCCATTCTCAATGCAAGGTAGAAACTCACCGAGGACTTGCTGAATCTTTTACCACCCTTGCTACCACTACTGTTCTTCGAAGACTTGGAAGATGGGCAATAACAACATGTTGTTGGCCTAAGAGAAATTGATGGATTAACAGAATTACTCGGGTTTGCCGATGGAAAGCTTGAGGTTGATGGAGAGTCGGATAAACTAGGATTGGCAGATGGTTGAGATGATTTTGAGGGCCTGCTTGACATGGTAGGATTGAAGGAGGGCGCAACTGTAGGAGGAGGAGTACCTGCGGGCTTCGCTGGTTGTCGTGTTGGCGACAGGCTTGGCTGTGATGAAGGTTGAGATGACGGCTGTGATGAAGGCTCTGTTGACAAGGTCGGACTGGATGTGGGCTGTGACATGATATAAACAAGGGAGACAGAGAGACAGAATATAGAGTCTTTTCTGAGAATGGATACTGCAAAAGAACAATAATGACGGCTGTGAATGATGGAGTCAATTCAGGCACAAAAGAAATGCTCACCTCCTTTGTTGGCGACATACTAGGCCCTACCGTGGGGCTAGATGACGGCTGTAGTGAAGATAGAGAGCAGAAATTATCAATTGTGAGTAAGTGTGATGAAAAGGTATCCTCAGAAAATCAAGAGATAGTAACAGCACAACGCTTATAATGTACACATGACAGACGCCTTACCTGTTTTGATGGTGATCCTGTTGGACTCTGCGAGGGTGACAAGGTTGGACTGGATGTTGGCTTGACATCATGAAACAATTGGAAGAAAGAGTAAGTAAGTTAGTTGTACTTGTTTGAGAATGGATACCGTAAAAGAACAATTTGCTTACCGATTCTGACGGCGCCTTTGTAGTTGGTTCTTCTGTTAGTGCGTTTGATGGCGATGGGGATGATGTGAGGGTGTCTGTTGGTTCAAGCGTAATTTGTTGAAGTCTATGTTGTCTATGTTGCCAATGGTGCCATTGAATATCTGCCCTTCCTCTTCTATTAGCAAATACCTGTGTTTATATAACGAGAATGTCATCAGTTAGGCTTGTTTTGGGTACATGAATGCTTATACAAATAATTGAGAAAAGACATATCTTACCAAGTCTGAGCTTGGGATTGAAGATGGTTGAGTAAATGGTTGAGTTGAGGGCTAGAGAGAATCAGATTGTACAATGTTAGTATTTAATATGGGAATATGCAACTATATCATTAATTTCTACTTACCTTAGATGATGCACTCGGCTGATATGATGTGCTAGGAAATGATGATGGTAGAGTAAAGGGCTGCGACGAAGGACGTGAGGAGCTACTTGGCTGATATGAAAATGTCGGGAAAGTTGTATTATCCATATCCATTCTATGCATGTATCGACGTTGCCATTGTTCACTAATAATATCATCGCCACTAATTGTATTCGATAAGGCCTATGTTATTGCAAAATATTGTTGTGTAGGGAGAAGATAGGCATTCATAATAGGGGTTACTTGAGATCATGAGACAAATAAGAAAGAATATATCTGAATATGATGATAGAGCATTCTTACCATTCCTTTTTGAAACGGTGCCATGAATGCAGCCGCTGATAATAATCTCTTTATAAGCATCCTGCTAACACCTATAAAGGCAATACAAACAAACTTCTTCTTTGATACTTTAATCTCATTGAGTAGATTATAAGGCGTCCTCGTTATCTTACTAACTTCATCACTTGATCGGTGTTCTCATATGTTCCTTTTGAGAAATAATGCTTGGAAGACTCAACATTCAGCTGAGCTTCAATATTGGTGTTCTCTTTCTATAACATGTATAGTGATCACTTTCTTTGAAGGCCATTTATGAGTGGATCGTGTGGGTTGAGAAATAATGGACAAATCTGGGGTCATTGAAGTCTGTAAAACATGCATGCACTTATGACATCCTTCGGTTTCGTACCCTAGAAGAAACAATGCTTTGATTAGATGAGGGAGAGACCTTGATGGTTGCATGTGCCAAAAATAGAAGGAGGAGGCATTATAACTTACTAAAAGTGCCTTACATTGCCGAGGAGATACCACTGAAAGTTTAAGGAAATAAACTTCGAAACTCGGGGACCATCTCTTCCCCGTCATCTTGATAGATAGATTATTAGTCAAAGGATGAACTGCTATTATCATCCATATTGGTAGGTGCAGATTCCTCTCCAAGAAGCGCACGGATCAAACTTTCTTTGGCCTCTAATCTCAACTTCTCTCTCCGGATCATATGAGAAAGCTTTTCTACTCGATCCCAATGATCAGTTAGACTAATAAGTTCTTGGAAGTTGAGTATCGGGTCCATGCCCAACTCTATAAAGTCTTGGGCAGCAGATTCTTCTAAACTTTCTAGTTGGTTTTGTACCTCAATTGGTAAGGAATCCCTCTTAATCGGTAATTGTAATGGTCCTTTATTTTGCATAGCAACTGTAACTGAAAGTTCATTGACGATTGATTGCAGATTAGTTTGTTTTGATTGACGTATTGTATTGCAAAGCATTTGCCAGGTTTCGATGAGCTTCCAGAAGTGTTTATGATTATGTATATCGTCACAGCTAAATGTCGGTAGAGTCTCGACAGCACTTCTAGCAAACTTGGGTAGTTCATTATTTGCTAAACTGGCGCTGTTGATATATATTGACCTAACTTGTTGATAATCTTCTATTACTTGTTGTGCCATTTCATCCAATTCTTCACTACTCCTGTGATTAGCATTATTATCAGTATCTGTTTCTTCTTTAGGGACAGGATGTATCTTTACATTAGCAATCAGATAATCATCATTGCCATACTCATTCTGTTCTATTGATATAATATCAGCAACTCCAACTGATTTGCAATTAACAACTACTCGATTAAGTGTTGGAAGTAACTTTCCTGGCCATGTACGAGCCCCGCTGATACTTCTGTCATCCGTATCAATTAATTGCATTATCGTTCCAACAGATGCAATCCGATTGGTATCTCTTGCACGAAGACTGGTACAGAACAAGTTATCTTTCCAATGACCATTAACAATATCCTATGTGTAATAGTTTGGTATGAGTTTCATAAGATGGATAGAAAGTAGTATACAAATTCATATGAGTATAGACTCACCATTGCCATTTTAACATTCTTTGGCTCTATGTTAATAAGTGTATGATTCTCACCAGAGTATGGTACATGCACTGCACCCAACGGGTATAATGGCATCCTCTTAACTTCACAGCTGATATCAGTATCAGTTTTTATATAGTTTGTATCAGCCGGGTCGAACCAATCAAACCTATCTTTTGCCAAATACTCATATGCAGTATCTAAATCAGAAGAGTATGTTTTCTTGGTAGATTGCTGCAATGTGGTTATAATACTATTATGCCGTTGCTTATTAATCTGTTTATGTATGTTGATGGGTGGTAGTGGTATAAAGGCGAGATTGGTTGATCTACTTGCGAGTATTTCAGAGGCAAAAAAGATTAACACTGTTATCACAAGGCGACGTAATGATGGCATGGTTTACAGTATATAATATATGCAATATCAATTCTACAATCGGCCAGTCGTCAGTAACAGCAGTTATGTGGCCCTAAACTCTCATGGTAGGTAGGATACCTCTACAAACAAATCAGAAAAAAATATACTTGTACACCATCCATTCAATCATATATCAAATTATCCTTCCATTGCATATATAAAATAATGGCGTCTCCAGAATTACAATCCAAAGTAAATGCTCTCACATCTAAAGTTGAAGTGGATTTAACAAACATGGTTGATGAAATTGAGAGATTGAAGCTAAGGCCTTTGGGAAGAAAGAGCTTCGTGATATTGTAACAATTATATTTATGGTCTATAGTAGATGATGTCCAATCAGGTCTCATACAATGTTACCTTCTGTCTCTACCTGTTTCTATACTAAGAACGCTGCGATATTATCTTCTGCTACATCAGGTAGCTTCTTCTCATAGCAAATCTTTGCTACAATCATCTTTACCGTGTTTTCTGTACGCAAACGTTTGGCCTCATTCACTAGTTGGTAGTTGGATGTTAGAAAGTATATTCATTTGAATGATTATAACATAGCATGACATAACATGTACTTACAAATGCCAATCACAATGCCCCTAATTTCAACCGTTTTCTTCCCGTCAAACATGCCACATGTATTCAATATACATGCAACTGCTTGCATTGCCATTTTCAGAACGGGCCATGAACTAAGAGGGGTAGCACAGAAGTGACTTTTTGGGGTTGCTCCAGATCCTGGTGACACCAACCTCACGTCTGATTGATAGTATGTTGTTTTATATTTTCCCGTAGCCTTACGGGCAGTCTCTTCCCACTCAAGTGTCTGAAGATCCTTCGTGGAAGTTACTAAACTATGTGCCAGATGTCCAACACCTTCTGCAATTGAAAGTGCTGCAGCTAAAGTTGTCTTCAAAACCTCAAGTTGTACTCTTGATTTCAATCCTCGGACTGCAATAGCACAGGCATTATATGCTGTAAAGAACATTTGTGTGGCGGGAGATGTAGGATTGTTGTTCAAATCGCCTGCCAATTTGACGCTAGCAACTACTTCACGGAGAAGATCCCAATTGTCGATTGCTAATGAACTGGGCAATCCGGACCAATGTACATCAGCTACCTTCTCATTAGCAAGGGCACGTAAGTATCGTTCAAATGGCAATCTCTCCGTATCCACCCATCCAATACCATGAACTGGATGATAAACACCGGGCAGAAATGTTGCTAGTAGTACACCACTGAGTCGCCTCCTACTATCACCAAATCTCCAACGACGTACTGTGTCAGAAGAAGGATTACTTGATCCATTTTTACGACCTTTCCTATCCTCCACTGGTGTACCACCATTACAATAAAGGAATTTATGTAGCGCATTTGATGATTTATCTTGAATATCCAACAAATCGGCCATTGTTTCCTCAACATTCAATAATGTAATATCATCCTTCAAGCGTTCCACAATATCTTGTCCAGAAATGGAGGTACGAAGGACTGGCGTCTCAACACCTTCATTATTATTATATGATAATTCATAAATACCAACTAAAGGTAATTTTGTTTCTTTCCTCACTGTAGAATCCGACCTATGAACCATAGTACCAGAGGTTCTTGCCTGCTGCAACAATTTACCACCTGACAAGAAAAAAGTTGTATCAACATCACCAGGAGTGGGGGTTGCTGCTAATAATGCGAAACGTTTATTGCGATGATCATGTATGGCAGGAGATAAAGCCATGGCCAGTGTATTAGGTGTTGATACCATTGTAGTACGGATGGGAGGTTGTACACTGCCATCACTACTCGTTTTGGTAATTAACCAAGTAGGTGGTAAAATTGAAGTACCATTGTTACCTCGTGCTGTCAAGGAACGACGTGTGGAATTATTGGCTGCACGCACCCTTCTTTCCTCCCCGCTATCTCCACTACCATTAGCATTGGCAACAGCAGAAATATTATTAATAATTCCACCATTACCTGACCCAAAGATATCACCTGCACCATCATTATTATGTTGTCCGTTGTTTCGTGATGAATTCAAGGCACCACCTCCACCACCATTTCCAATTGAAGTGCTTTGTTGTCCGCGCCTTCGGCGGGCTGCCGTCCGCGTGCCAATATTGTCAGTGCTCGACATTATTTAGTTGTTTCGAGGGACTACTACAAGACATACAGAATTCTCATACTGTGCTTGGGGTAAAAATTTGGGGTATAAATAATTTTTTTTTTGGCTTGAGGGTATAAAATTATGACCCCTACAGACTCGTAATTTTTTTGACCAAGAGATTGAATAAAATGCTTGTAGTTGGGTATGAGTACCCCCTATAAATTTTCACTCAGGGGCACATACCGGCAGATACCGATCATAACCCACTTAAAGGAATGGGCCAAAGAAAGTAGTTGAGCATTTTATTCCTGGAGTGTAAAAAAATAAAAAAATACCCCACAGTTTGCACTCGTTTAGGATATGCTCAAAAGGAAGCTACAATTCAACTACCTAAGGCCGACCGACCAATCATAATATCAATACTTTTACTATTGTTAAGTAATACATACCATGGTTACATTAACCAATCCCACAACCGGTCAGGAGTTTGAGGCTGTATTGCTGGATGAAAGTCCGCAATTGGTTCCTTCAGGAGCACATTATGAAAGAGGGATAAAATGGAATTGTGGTTGTAAGAAGATTGATGAGAATATGGGTTGTGATGAGAAGGGACATGTTGTTTACAGTGTGACTATTGGTGATCAAACTGTAAGGGTGCCGCTATGTGCAATTCATCAACAACTACTTCGTGCTAAAAACAATAATCTAACTATTGTCCCTGACAATGTGGTATGGGATATTGAGATACCAATGAATGTTGTTAATGAAGAGGGAGTAGTTACTGGTCAAACAAACATCGCTGTTAGTGTAAATGGCGGATGTTTAGAGTTATTATCCCGTTTAATCCTCAATGGACATATGACTATCAGGAATGTAGCACCCGCAGAGAATAATGAAGACTTTCAACAAAGATATAATGATATGGTAGCAGCTGGTATGTGGGATCATGAGACGGGTGGTGTTCAGCGGGGTTGTCAAATATTGGTATCAAAGGGGTGGGTGGAGTTGCGAGATATCATTCGTGAATACCTACCATTTGAAGAAGCTGAATATCGTCGTATTGAGGAATCTGATGAGAGAAAATTCTATATGATAATTGCTGCAGCATACGTGGGTAAGGGGAGGCGGAAATCTAAATCAGGACATGGATATATCTGTTTTAGTCCCCATTGCGATAGGTACTACTATGGAAAGTTTAAGGATCGTACCAATCGATCATGGGGCAACTCAATAACTGCACACAAAGGTTTTCCAAAGTGTACAAGATTCTCGAACCGATGTACTGGTGAATGGATTAGTATTATCTGTCCTAATGGGACATCACTTACAGGAGATGATTACTGCTACGGCTGGGATGAAAGCCATGAAATGGAACACGCAGTCTACAATGCCACTGGAGGTATTACTTCCACATTTGACCACGGCCATGCAGACGAGGAGGTTACCGAAGCAATGCTTGCTGCAGCAGCAGAAGCAACTTTGGGCGCAGGAAATGTAGGTGATCTTGATGACAATGACGAGGACGATTGGGATAGTGATGAGGAGGAGGAGGAGGAGGAGGAGGAGGGAGAAGAGGAGGAGGGAGATTGGGTGATTGATCATTAGCAAGCTTTTAATTAAGAACTTTATTTGATACTGGCTACATTAGATAATTGTGATAATGATTCTAAATCCAACACATCTAAAAGTTTACGATAATATAAATTAAAGCATCGAGCCCTTCTATGCATCAACATATTTAAAATATTATGTTGCCAAGCAAACTCTCAAGTAGGAGGATACCTCTACTAAACGGAAATCTTTAGTGATCAGAGATCCAATCATCTAAATTATCCTTCCAACTTCCATGCAACGATGGCGGAATTACAATCCAAAGTAAATGCTCTCACTTCCAAAATTGAAGATGATTTAACGAACATGGTTGATGAAATTGAAAGGCTGAAGCTAAGACCTCTGGAAAGTCTGTGTTAGTGTTATTTTGGCATATGAATTTATGTGTTAAATATGAAGTCTCGGTGGCTTTGTATTATTTGATTGCCTTGCAACCCACATGTTCTAACAGAGTTATATTTACCTCTCTTTTATCATCATGAACTGTGATAACGCGCATCTTCCAGGGAAGAAAGATGCACAGTTGCATTGTTTCATGTTATGATAAGTGAGTGGTAGTATATTGTTTATAGTTGTATGTTTATCTTTGTTGTTGATATTAGTGATGTGATACGGTTATGCATACCATTGACACATTGAATACTTATATGATATATGAAACTCATTCTAACTGATCATTTAATGTGTATATCAAATCCGATGAAACATACCTACAACAAAAACAAATCATTTTAGAGCTGGGAAAAGTGGTCGTAAGGAACAAATTGAACAATGTAGTAATCAATGTCAAGTCACTTATCAACGTGCAGGGTCGGCAACACAACAAGAGATTGGAAACTTCCAAAATAGATTAAACAATGCCATGATGCAATGCAATAATGATGCACAGGCAATGGTTACTCCAAACATGACAGAGGATTCAAGAGCAATGAAAAAAGTTGAAGCTAGTTTATTGAAATGTATAGAGGGAGTGGTAGCAAAGTCTAGAGATGGGCTTAAACCAATGAAACAGAGGATTGAAAGTCAAATGTCTTAAATATCTCTTGATTTGCAGTTGTTATGATCACTGATTAACTTAAAAGAGATCGGCATCAACTCCTCTTCTAATACCCGTCCAAGTTATATCAGAAGTTGCATTGGTCATAAAGATAGGCGGTATTGGAACATTCTCGTCTACACTAAACTCATGTAACTGTAACGGTTGTCCAATCTTCTCTCCTCCTTCCACTCCGGGTAGTAGCTCTCCTAGCATTTTCAACCATTGTCTATCCTTTCTAGGATGATGTATATGACATGTAGTAGGATACATATGACATGTGCGATACATAACTTTTTGATCACTACCGACGAATTGACCTGTAGTCGCCATTGTCCAGAAGGTATCATAGAATGCAGAATATAAATTGTCTATTCCATGATATGTTCCAATGAAGCTGTTTCCTCCGATCAATACTTGATTACCACTAATGACTGCATCTTCTTTAAAGTTGTATGGTATCATTCTAAACATTAATGTCGATTCATCTGACACTCCTTCTTTGGTAATATTTATTCTCACAACACTCTGTCTATATGCATGTGGAGCAGGATTTCTAAAGTATCCGGTATCGACCCAAGCAAATTGTGTAGTATTAAATGGATTGAGCATGGCTGCAGTATGTAATAGCACTAGCTTCTCGTCCCAAATGACATATAGCATCGTATTGACATTCTTATGATGTGTCGATCCTTCTGGATCAATATTGTACTGATCTTTCCAAAACGTCTCTTGTGGAAAGTGCTTCTTCAATCGTAATTCATTAGCTGGTAATGGTACCACTATTGTGGGTGCATGTTGTCGTTGTTCTATGAAAAAGTTTACCCATCTTGAGTTTGGTTCACAAAAGATTATCATTGGATCAGCAGTTGCCAACAGTTGTCCTGATGTCTTTTCATACATTCGTACTGGATGTTTACTACTCATTTCATAGAATGCAGTGATGATTGTAGTAGTTGGTCTATTATTACCATCCTTGGGATAGTTTCGTGTTGATCGACACTCACAATCATCTAATTCTTCGTCCGACAATACATTCGCTTCAGATTGATTCTTTGTTAGAAATCGATGAACAACATTACTAGGACAACATTTTGGAGGCAAACCCAATATAGTTGAAGATGATGATATTATATGTTCATGTATAGATCTATCCCATTGTGGGAATTGTGGTGGTAAATACCTGAGAGTATCAGTATGATCTGATTCTAATAACTGATTGTATCTCCATTCTATTGTACTTTGAACTATACTTGCTGTGTTATTTGAATGCAAATCTATCTGTATTAATGTTGATTCATCCCATGGACGAGATGGTATATCTGAAAACATTGTATAATTTGGTTCAAGATAATATATTGGATTTGGTGGCTGATTTGTTGTCGTTGTACTGAAATATCTTCGAGGTTTGCATTTGCCAGGTGAGCATGTCCTCGGAAGTGGCAGCGGTGCTACATCATCTTTCTTTAGTTTTCGTATAAATGATGATATATCTGGTGATACAAAGTAGGAGTTACTTTGTTGCTTCGGTTGTTGTAGTTGCAATCTATCATCAAGTTGGGTTGGTATGCTTGTGTTGATATTGAGTGTATGTGTTAATAGGAATGGGAATAGCGCACAGATTATCAGCAGAGCAATCAATACAATCCGAATAAACCTTCTGAATATACTACTACTCATTCTCCTGTTTGTTTGGCCGTCTATTCAGCAATTCTAGGTAGAGTAACTCTCACCGTACAAATCAACTCTCATAAAAGTAAGGCGGTATCTTAGATATTACTTTTATTTGATAAGAAATAACCTTATCCTCTTTACATACAAACCCGAGTGTAGAATAATGTTTGTTTGGCTCGGGGGAGAAGAATAAGTATAATAAGTACTTCAGTACGTCAAATACAATCTCGTGTGTATATTATATAGCAATATGGATACTTGGTCGAAATTTGAACAGCGGCAGAAGAAGAGTCGCGAGGATACATCCTCGAGTGCTAAAAGAAAAAAATATGATACCAAACAAATTGGAATAGATGCTCTTTATGTATCAAGTTCATCATCTAATATTGCTCCTGCATCTGCTACATTGTTACGTCATGCTGGTTTGAATGCGCCTAGTACTGATAGTTCGAAAGATGGCACTGCTGATGATAGTGAATTTAGATTAAGATTTCATTTTATGAGACCACATCCTTCTTTAGCATTTTCTTTGGAGGAAGGTACACATCAGGCCAAGGATGGAGATGATACAAAAGCAAATCATACCAAACAAACTAAAACATACAGCAATCCAGCAGTTGAAGCATCAAAATTGATGGATGCATACAGAACATCACAGATAAATAAACAGTTAGATAGTACTAAAGAAGATGGTGATGATAATAACACATCAGATGAAATCAATACAAAAACTAAAAGTTCAAACATTCCATTGGAATTGCCAAAGTTACGGATAAACTTAGCAAGTTTGGTAGAGCCACCATTGATGTCATCTTGTTTACCAGGAGATGATGATAGTGAGGAGTAGAAAATGATTTGTTGTGGTATCATATTATCATATGTATGTGATCCAAATGCATATCAATTTAGAGCTAAGATAGTCTACTAACACATAGTCTACTAATACATATAATCAATATAAAAGAACTTGTTGTATCATAAAGGTATCCATATCTGATCTTTACTGAAAGCAGACAATAAAGATAATATCCTCCCACAACACATACATATATACTTTAAACTCCAGTCTTTCCTACTCGATGAAGAAGCTGATACGAACTAAGACGATTCTGTACAATTGTTGCAACTCCCCTTTCATTTTGTAATGGCGTTGCAGTTAATGTCAAATCACTCACTTGATCAACCTCTGATAAGCACCGCACTAATACTGGACAATGTATCTTGCTCTCGACAACTTTGTTATTGAATGGATTGTCATGTACTAGATTGGCTACTGCCGGCGATAATCTTAAATCAGCTTCGGCACTAACAAGACAACTTTCACCATGAGGTAAGTGACCAATCTTCCATGTCACTATACGCTTTAGAGAATCCCATACTCCATTATCTCCCTTTGTAACTTTGACAGTCTCTGCTACCAGTGTTGTGGGAATGGCCACGATGATTGCAAAGTTTGACAAGTCACCCACATTACTCAAGTTGGATCTTATTTGAACAATAACTCGACATTTATTTTCTTTAATTGCCGCCTTTGCCTGTACTAATATTGGCATGTTTTGAGTCCGAACACTCATTGAATAGTTGAGTATTTCAAATCCAGATTTTTGACTTTTTGGTATATCTACTCTGTATTGTAATTCATCATCGTCTTCTCCATGTGATTGGAACTCGCAATGTTCTTTGCATTTAATGTTTGCCAACTTTGCCATTGGACCGGATATTGACAAACCAAATGGAGCATTCTCCTTGGCATTTGATGATTCAACTCGGGCCTAAAGATATGTATGTGCATTATAATCATGTCATACAATATAATATATGTAAGTATGAAACACAATATATATATCATGTAAAAGAGGAAATATGAATTATTAGATATGATCATTACTGTAATGCATATAACAGTATAAATCAATCTACTACTTACCGTGACCTTCCCTTCTATCGATAACTGAGACATACTACCGCCATCTCCCACAGCCATTGATGATACCTCCTCATGTAATGTCAATTTAACTCTTAATTTAGGCGGTAATGGCTTAGTGCCCGTACTCTCTTGTACTGATGCTAGATTATATCGATTGTCTTGTTGCAATAAGTGTGGATCAATATTTTGCTTTGTTGATTGTTTAGATTGTTTCGACTTTCTTGTGTTGGTTGTTTTGGATGTATTGCTTGAATCTGAGCATGTGCTCTTGATGTTTGCTCGGGAGTTATTAGTCTCTTCTTCGTCATCGTCGACTACAGAGAAGGGATCAAATGGACTCTCTGCTCTTGACATGTCGTATATCTTATCTTTGCAATCGATTATGTTGCGTATCCTAGACAGTAGTATCCTTCCACGTCAAATTGTTTGTTTATCCCTCGACAATATGCAATGCTCAGTCTACACTCCTGACAACACAGGGTAGTTTGATTGAACGTATCATAATTTGCTTGCCTAACATTATCGTCACAAATAAGTTGTCTACTCTTTCGCTTTGTTTTTGTCTCACTATCGACCGTTTGATAGCCATTGATACATACTCACAGCCTAAAATATGATCAAATAATGCTCTGCATTGATAATAGGCCTAACTGATATTTGCTTGACGAACCTCTCGTACTATCACCATTATCTCTGCTCAGGAATAACAAACACTATTGCAATCCTCCCAATTTAACATCTTATTCGCGCTGTATGCAATTTGATAGTATACTCCAAGACATAAATTAACATCACTGCCACTCCAATTAAAATTTTGGTGTCCATCATCAAGAGATCTAGCAAGTTATAAGATAAGAAACATATCCACTCGATATATACAACTGCAATACTAATTTAAATATAATAGTATTAATAACACATCCAAAAAAACTTAACACCCACTGATAAGCACAGCTATACAATAATTAGAGGTACACATATCAATCAGCCCTCTACATACAAACAAACTACACAAAATAAACAAATAAATCCTCTACTTAATAAATACTAACAAAACAAAATGTCCAGACGCAGAGGAGAATTTGAACATCGTACATCCATCTTTGAGGGTGCCTTCCGTGCATGGTCACATCTCGGGGGACAAACACCTACAGACCTTGAAGGTAAATCTGCAGCTGATTTAGATCCATTAGATTTTCCATTAATTAATGATCAACGATTGGTAGCAGAAAAGGCAAAGCAAGCCAAGAATAAGAAGAAGAAACAGCAACCAGAATCTGCTAATGATAATAAGGATACTAATCTTGATGAGAATGGCCAACCACGACGTGAGTGGGCATATGAACCACTACCCCGTGTTGGCTTGGCACATCCATTCGTTCAGGCAATCTTATCTCCGTGGTTGGGACCTGATGCTGATCAGGATGCTATTCAATTGGGATTAACCACCTTACGTACTTGGTGGCAACATCGTCGTAAGGGTGAAAGTCGTAGTGCAATTGTTGCCTTAGGTACTGAAAAGATGCAGGGTGTTGTCGAAGGATATACACGTCACTTTTTTAATTTGGCACATTGTTTAATTGTGAATGATCATGAGGCACCACCCCGGTCATTACAGGGTAAGCTTAGCTTTGATGAGAAGAATACGGGAAATAGTAAGAAGGGTAAAAAGAGGGTTAGGGAACAGGATACTATTGAGGCAGCTGCCATGGCCTTTTCCAATGGAGGTGTTGCTCCCCCGAATGGTGAAGCAGGACTTAGTCCCCTGGAACGTTTACAGGCTGCACAGGCACGTCAACTTGCCGAGGCGGGTGGTGTGCATACCAATCCTCAAATTGGTTTGCCCGATGCAGTAGCCAAGGGTATTGAAATGAAGGGACGGTGTGTACCCGGAAAGGTTAATCTTCCAGGATTAGTCCAACAGGTTAGCTCGGCGGCCACACAACTTGCCCATCGGGGTATTGGGGCAAATACTGGAGGCATTAATACATCCACAAGGTTGAACAATGTCGATCCATCCAAGTATGGGGATCCAAGTGTAACCCCCGTCGTTGTCGTATCACCCAATCAAGGCACGGGTGTGAATGATATTCAATTCTACATGACGATTAATGGTATCACATGTGCACACTGTGTCAAGATTGTTGAAACTGTATTGAAGGGATGTGTTGGATCTCGTTCACCTATTAACGGGTTACTTGATGCTGCCGCCGATATGGAGTTGAACATTGTCTTAATCAAGATTGAAAATATCAACGATTGTCGTCGAATTGCTCATGAAGCCGCACGAAACTTAAGTATGGTTGGTTACACTGCCAAAGCGAGGAGTGTATCTGTTCCAAGTGATATGACATTGCAGAATATGTATTCGATGATGGAGAGGACTATTCCAAACGTATCACCATTGGTAGGATTCCAGTGGAATACTGAGTGTACCTGTCCAGATAACAATGTTTTGCGTCAAAACTGTCCCAGACACTCTCAGTTTAGCCCGGGTATCATTGATGTGTTTAACAAAACAGAAGAGCTCATTGATGGATTTGCAGCGGGCTGCAACACACGCACTGGTATGCCCTGTACCGCTGGTGTTCATTGCTATTGCAAGGCCGGGGAGGAAGAAGTTGCTCTTCCCGCTGAACCCCAGGATAACAATGGGTACATGTCATACCAACAGCCTATTCAAGATAGTGCTGGACTCAGTGGAGAAGGAGATGGAGGGGGGAGACAGCAGCGAGGTCGGCAATCCATGCGCATGTCCATCGGCGGTCTTGGTGGATTGGGAAGAAACTTTTCCTTAACATCCAACACAACATTTGGCCGTGCAATGTCAGGTCTATCAGCTCTATCGATTGATTGGGAAAACATGGAAGATTTCGACATCAATGTCGATCATAGTGCAGGTATCAATAATGATATCATTGATGGACAACAGCAGCAGGCGCAGCCAAATGATGATCAAAAGCAGGGTGAAGGTAGCAGCCCAGGGAACTCTGATAATGGTGCTGCGGAATATGATGATCAAGAAGGTCCTAGCCGTGGGCCAAAGGTTGCTCGACGATCAAGTCTACGCAATCCTATTGTCCAAAATGGGAGCTTGAATGTCTCATTCAATATGTAAGAAGGACAGCGAAATGATATTGTTTCGTATTGAAAATGTTCTGCAAGTTTATGTAAATTAATGTCAACCAATATATCTCTTAGAGTATTGATGATCTAACATATGCAAATTAAGTAAGTCTGTTTGTTTAGTGTATGTTCATTACTTTATCTAGCAAAACAGTTCCTTCGAAACATAGAGTCTCCTCATCATGACTACCTAATCTACAGTAAGCTCTGCCTTCTTCAGGTCTGTTGTTGATTGTATATTTGTCTGTTTCTTTGATTATTCATTTCGTTCAATTCTAATAACCCATCCTCTAATAAGGTAATATAATTAGAACCAACTCTTCTTCACTTCTACCTTTCCGTCAGCACTGCCTTTAGGAATCTTCTTAAACCGAAACTTGGGAGCTCCACATGGCTATTCATTACAAACATACCATATGATGTAAGTGTTCATTGTTCTTTTACACTATATCGGGAAAAAAATGAACATATGATATGCACAAACTGTATAATCTTACCGGACATTTATACTTATCGGTTTCCTTTGCCCAGGCAGCTGGTCCCTTTGTATATACATAACCACAATCTTTACAGAGATAGTCACCTGGCTTTCCATCATCTTTAGGAGGCCCTTTGATTAATAGAAAAGGTAAGTGTTGAAGTAGATAATTAGATTAGCAATGATCGAGATACCTTATTCCATCCCTTACTTGGCTTGTTTATTGTTGTAGAATAACTACTCACCAAATATCATTCCTAATTGCATACTACTGCTTCTACTATTTGCAATTGATAATGTGGTTGGTGTAGTTTGAAAAGCATTAGTGAAGGATGCAAATAAAATGCATATCATTGCCACAGTGACGATTGTAATTGATCTGAACATGTTGATATTATATGATGTTGACTGTAGAAATATTGTTGTGGATTAATCGAGCTGCTTATTGTTTACTAGGCAAATGAGTACGAATAATTTGTTATAGTCTCCTATTCCTATGATTTCTTATGATAAATAAGTACTACCGTAGTCAGCACATTCATTTCATTTGTGACACAGATGACGTATGTGTGTCAACTGTGTCAGTATAGTATGAGTCACTTGCGAAAACTGCTGTGCAGTTTTCAAAAACAGCAAACATCGTCTTGATAGAGTAGATAGGTTAGAGTATCATTAACTATCATAGATGATCTCATTATAAGTTATCCAAGATAAGTTATCCAAGCGTTGTAAGATATACACTTTCCAAGCACAACAACTAAAGTCAATGTCAGCACAAGTAATAATATCCACGGTACTGCCCATCCTCGGCCTCGTTAATGGCTTTGTTATGCTTATATCACCTACAACAGCTGCCAAGAAGATTTACAAATTTAATGACAAGGAGAGTATCAAACCGCAAGTTGTTGATCTAGTGCAAGCCAACGGTGCCTCCTCATTTTCGTTAGGTGTTGCTGAAATGTTATTATCATTTACAAACATTAGTTTTAGTAAAGCTTTGGCCATGTCAACAGTCCCAAGGGTATGTTTCCTCTTCTATAGCATGACTAATAAGACCAAGTTTGGAACAGAGCTTTCATCGCCTAGCAACTTAATGAAGATTATAATTGCAACTATGCTCATTGAAGGCAAATGGTTGGGTGATGAAAGGCGGTCTATGCAATTTCGAGGAGGATTCTATCTTCTCCTAGGATTTTTGTTCACCTTAGTCCAAACTTCATTGCAAATAAGTCAAGTCAATTTGATAAAAATCCAACTACTGAACGATTCCTTAGAGCTAGAGGAAAGGTGGACTCTGTCTTCGGTACACTTGTTTATTGCCTTGCAACCATGTCATACACTCGATCATTAGGCTATGCGTGTTTGTCTTGGTTTGTTACATCACTTTATGGAGACATTTTGATTAGTAGCAGAGATAGATTTAGATCGGATGCATTTGTGCAACTGCTTATTGCTTCCGTTTCTGCGGCAGTTCTCTTATCAGCTTGAGATTGTTAATGTGAAGGTTTACCATTCACTTATGTATGTAATCTAAATATTATTGTTTGATATTCTGAAGCTTTATTCCATCTTTGCCCTTTCTAATTTCCACTGGCGGAGGAGATCACCCTTGTATTGTCTTTTTGCATCCTTCAAGCTAAGTTTTAGCTCATCGTCAGTAAAGGTCGTACTACCATCATTAGAGTCATTACTACTTGTCAGCGCTTCAATCACATCCGAGCGTATATCGTTATCTATACTACTGGATGATAAGGCGAGCTTGAGCATAGTTGTCTCGAAAAGTACTTCTTTGACTACAGTAGAAACTTCCTCGGCAAGAGGTAACAAATATTGTTTGGTTGCGTTTGCTTCGTCGTGACTAATCCATAAATGATTCGTATCAAGCAAGACAATGTGTCGAGTAATCTCATTGTGTTTCTGCAGCAACAATTGTTCAATCTCTTCTAGCTCAGTCCTGATTGAGTTGATTGCTTCTAAATCGACTGCTCTTGCCCCTGCATGACCTGTTATATCTCCTTGAGTCTTCTTTACCAGCTCTAGAGACTCGTTTGCAAGGTTTTGGAATATAAACTTGGTTTGGTCCACAACATCATTGCTTGGTGTCATGTTATCGAGAAGCCACTCTCTTATACCATCACGATGGTTTGGAAGTTGCCAAAGCACATGCTGGAGTAGTAAACAATCAATATAGTCAACGCGATCTCTTCCATTGGATATTGCCACTACCTTGAGCAGTCTAGCCGATTTGACTAGTCGTCGGTCCGAGACATATATACCTAATTGATCTCGAAGGAAACTCCTGATATCTCTGATCAGTATGGAAATGTTCTGATCTATTGATACATCATTCAATTTGCTTGATATATCAGCAACGACTTCATCTAATGACTCGGATATATTTGAATCCACATCAGGTTCACTTGTTGACAATAATTGAGTACTAAGTATCTCCATTAAGCCTTCATCTGAAACTGAAGTAACATAAGATCTCAAGAGAAAGCGATCCAGCAAGGCATCGAGTTCTTCAGAGTCTGGCAATTCATTACTGGCACCTATCACACATTTCAGAGGGCAATCTTCTCGATTGCCTGCACCATTATCAAACTTCCTCTCGTTCAAAATAGTGAGTAATGTATTCAGAATTGCAGAGTTTGCCTTGAAGATCTCATCGAGAAATGCAACGGTCGCGGTTGGTAAGAAACCTTCGGTGCATCGTCGATACTCGTCAGCTTCCAAAGCTCGTAATGATAGTGGCCCGAAGATTTCCTCCGGCGTTGTAAATCTAGTGAATAACCTCTGAAACATGGGTCCTCCACAGAGCTGTGCTATTCTCCTTCCAATCTCCGACTTAGACGTGCCAGGAGGACCTACCATGAGTATATGCTCTCGACTTATCATTCCTAATACTACTAATCTAGCCTCTAAATCTCGTTCGACGAGTCCCGACTCGACATGAGCAATTGTATCCGATATCACACTGCTCGATGGTGGTGATGATGTGTTCATATCTGATAATGTATGTTTCCTCTCTTCTAGTGTTTGTTCTGCAGTCTTTTCTAGTGACTTGATGGCGTCTTCTACTCGCAAAACATACTCTGGTTTCTCTATTGGAGTTTCTTGGGTATCATCTCTATTGTTTGATGACTGGACTTTCCTACTTCCGCCTCCTATATAACTTTTATCGTCGCCTTCAAAATCCCAATAATCATCGTCATCGTCGTCAAAGCGTTGCTTCTTTGATTTAGCTGATCTATCTCCTCGTTTATGTAGTTTCATATGCAAGTCTCCACATGAATAATCTGACTGACTCATAGCATGTAAAGATGTCCCCGAACGTCGCTTTGTTGACCATCTATTAAGGAAAGATTGTCGTGTAGGAAGAAACCTATTAGCTGATGCGGAGAGTGATAAAGCTGAAGCTGACCTTCTCGTGTTCATCCCTGCATATATATCATCATTCATTACTCCATTAAGACCATCATAATCACTTAGAAAGTCATGCACTTCAGTACAAAGTAGATTCATGCTTTCACTTTCTCTTTTTCCTACCAATAAGCCATGTATCTCAGTTCCGGTTTGTTGTTTCAGCCCTTCAAGCTTTGCGAGTATCAACTTTGATACAGGTGGGTTGGGCAGCTCCCCGTCACTTACCAAAAGTAAATCCGATGCTGCCAAATCATTCTCTAATACTTCCATTGCGTGCTTGAGTGCACCTGTAACATCAGTACCACCGCCGAATGAATATGACAAGAAATCTAAGAGTCTTCGTATGCCATTAGCATCACAACTGATGTTTCCACTTTCAACTGTATTACTCGCTGATGAAAAGGCTACAACACGACATTCTCTTCCTTGTCTATGTGCTTCCGTAACAGCAGCGAGTACTACAGCTTTGGAGAGATCTTCTCTCGCGCCCGACATACTGTGTGAAGTATCCAGACATATAATTAGCGGTCCTCCTGAGGTAGAGGGTAGCTGCACACTCCGTCTTGTATTTGGTAGAGGTTTTGTTGGGACATCTGTCCAGCCAGAAAGTTCATAGCTCAACAGTTTGGATTCTGCTTTCTTTGCCAAGAATAGTAATCGAAGAGCACGCATAGATGATCGAAGTAAGACGGCCTCTGTTGGGAGCATTGTACTTAAATCATCTGATAGGGTCAAGCCAGATACTGAAGTAGGATCAAGGGGGTCTAGTTGTACTCCCGTCATATCATCAGTGTTGTATGATCTTTTTCTAGGTCTGAATCGACGGTAGTTGGTACCACTAGCTGATTGTCTTTTTCCTAGCTTTGATAGTAATTCTCGTAGCTCTGGCATTGATGATATCCTTCTCTGTAAATCAGGCATAGGAGACCATCCATTGTGTGTCCATATAGCATCGTTGATACCAAAATTAGACTCCCCTTGTTGGTCTAGCAACCCATGATCATAGCCAAATACCTTGTCCAGTTGTGCAACACCCTGTACTATTCCACCCCATTGCTCTTGTAAACTGCTTGATAATGAGTCTGCTAATTGATCCAATTCATCAATGGATAATGGTTCATACTCAAACTGGGTAGAATAATCATCTTCTGTTATATCTTCTTCCCAGCTATACTCATAATCTTCTTCATCATCATCTATATCATCAGACACAACCAACTTTCCTTGTCGTTGTGCTTTAATGAACTGCACAACAACTTTAGCAACACTCAACAATACAGATGTTGTTAATACTTTTGGGTGACGCCGAACTAATCTTGGTAAACCAAGTTTGGACAACACATCAAAGACGTATGAAAATAATGGCTCATCTGGCCAACAAGTACATTGAGCTAATTCGAAATCATCCATTGTTGGTAAATGTGCCTTTCTTAATGATGTTTCCCATGTTTGCAAGCCAACCATTGCTTTTGATGCATCAGAGAATGTGAAGTGTATATTATCAGTATCATTTCGTATTGACCTCATTAGGAAGGAAGTTAGTAGTGGATCTAATTGTGCTGATGCATTCGAAATTTGCAGTGATGATACAGAAGAATGATGATGTGTTGCAACATTTTGTGGATATAAAGGTATGTGACGAACAGATGGTATCAGTGATTGCAGAGAAAACCCATCACATGTACATAATACGAATACTGCGCTCGTGTAAAGCCGACATACGAGCTGCCAGCGCCACATAAACATCATATCTCCAATAATACCACAACTCAAACAATCAACCAAAATCGTTCGATCGCCATTGGTTCCTTCTCCTCATCCTACATAACTCCTACCTCACTTTTCTCTAGCTCTCTCCTCCTACATGCTCATATCTCCTCTACTATCTCTCTTTATATCCTCCTCAACAACTACTAAAATGGCTGCTAATAATATAGGTTTCATCGGCTCTGGAATGATGGCATCCAGTTTAATGGATGGTATCGTTGGTCAAGATTTACGAAAACCATCACAAATGTATTGCTCTGATATTTGGCCACCAGCTCTACAGGCAGCATCAAAGAAGGGGTATAATGCCAATGAATCAAATGCTGATGTATGTGCTAATTCAGATAATGCTATATTCTTAGCGGTGAAACCGAATTGTATCATGGTAAGGAGATTGTATGTTGTATATCATTTATTTGTGCACATCATATGTTCATTTTTCTATCATCATACATTAGGGAGCATGTAAAGATATAATGGAAGCAAAAGATTCTGGAGCTGTCATCATTTCAATTGCAGCGGGTGTTACATTAGAAACATTGGAGAAGGCATTACCAGGTCGCAGAGTAGTTCGTGTTATGCCTAATACACCTTGTCTTGTCGGGCAAGCGGCATGTGGATTTGCTTTAGGTAGTCATGCAACTGAAGATGATAGAACACTTGTGAAAACTCTTCTCGATGCAGTTGGGTTATCAATGGAGGTGAACGAAACACTATTAAATGCTGTTACTGGTGTAAGCGGTAGTGGACCCGCATATGTATTTCAATTCATTGAAGCTCTCAGTGATGGCGGAGTTCGTGCAGGTCTACCGCGTAATGTATCAACAATGTTGGCAGCTCAGACAGTCAAGGGAGCTGCTGAGATGGTACTGAAAACTGGCAAACATCCCGGTGAATTAAAGGATGCTGTTACATCTCCTGGTGGTACGACTATTGCCGGAGTTGAGGCATTGGAAAACGGGTAAGAAGATATGTATATAATACTTGTTTGTATATTGTGTTTAACATGGTTATGTATAATATTAATGTCGTTTTTCATTACGCAATATCTTTCCATGTATGATAGAGGATTCCGTGCGGCTACAATATCAGCAGTCACTGCCGCAACAAAAAGATCAATGCAGTTGGGAGGCACTTCTGATGAGGAAATTAAAAATAAGTATGGACTGTGATGATGAATGAAGTGATGAGTTTATCTTAAATGGCTAAAGAAAATAAAGGTGTGTTTCAATCACTGAAGGACATAGTATGTTTCAAATCTGAAGATCTGGTTATAAGGCTAAAAGAGTTGAGTAATCTTAATGCTTTACATACGCTACCTACCTATGTTCATGTGAGCCTAATTCCACATGTAATAAAGAGGGTCCACCGGAATACGATAGTAAGTGCTTGCTCCTTACATAGCTTCCTTAAACAATATAATATCAAATATGACGGCAATTACTTCTGCTATTATCCATATTGGTAGCTATACTACTACCGATAAATCCCCTGCGGTAGGCAATATGAATATCGTGGTACAATCGCCTGAAAAACAGACTCTTTCCAACTGCCTCTCAAATGGGAACATAACAATTACACTATCTTCTTTGCAATCTATTAGTATTTACCTTCAATCATCTGAACTACTAAGTCATTATGATTCATTAGCATTAGCATCATTAGTTCCATACCTATCACCCAGCGGTACAATTGCAGTACATTTAGTATCGAATAATAATGATGTAGGAGGTGATGCTAGTGTTATTATGACTTCATTTGTATTAGCTGGATTAAAAACTGAATCAGAACAAAGAAGTGAAGGTGGTGGACGTGTATTTATTGCACGTAAAGCTGCTGCCACAACTTCATCTACATCTGCACCTACACGGTTGAATATTGGTGCCGCAAATAAAACGAAGGTAACACTTAATCTAGATGATGAAGATGATGATGACGACCAAATTGATGAAGATGATTTATTAAATGGTGATACTGCTAATGGTATGTTGGCCCCACCTCCGACAATAGATGTTGAGACACGTGCCAAGGCATCAGCTGATGATTGTGGTGGACGGAAGGCATGTGATAATTGCAGTTGTGGTAGAGCAGAGATGGAAGCTGCTGAAGCAAGAGGAGAAGAGAAGAAGACAGAACAACCACATAAAAGTGAATGTGGTAATTGTTCCAAGGGGGATGCATTCAGGTGTGCTGGTTGTCCTTATTTGGGGAAGCCAGCGTTCAAAGAAGGAGAGGAGCATTTGGTATTGCTCGATTTGACTGATGACGTTTGAGGGATTGTATGGAATAGGAGTAGAGAGTGGGGAATACGATATATGTTTGACAGTTCAATAACAAATAGCTTGGTTATTATGACCTCTTCTTTGGGATAGAAGCAAAGTTCTCCATCTTTGCTTTCTTGGGTACTGACATGCTATCCTTCTTCTTCTTTGCTTGTTTTGCCTTGCTATGTTTGTTATCATAGACATCGCATTGATATTCATATCGCTTCTTATCCCACACCTGCCACTCTTTCCAAACATGCTTATCATCATCCGATAAAGCATCCCAGCGATCTTTCAGTATACCATTGACGTGATCCTATTCATTTGATAATGTGATGTCAGTGTAAAGTGTTATTTATGTACACAAAACAACTTAAACATGCAAAAATATAAACTGACCTTGTTCTTCCTAAACTCTGAGGGAAGAGAGTTCTTAACTTCCTTTCGAGTACGCTTACAAAACAAGGTAAATGCCTTTTTGTTCTCAGCTGGTTCCTCTTCTCCATCATAATCTGGGAACTCGACAAACTCTCCCCCAACTTTTGCGCCGGTGACTTTCTCTTCTTCACTTTCATCTGTTTCCTCGGTAGCCTTTCGCTTCTTACCCTTGGTCTCAAGACGACCTTCCTTGGCTACTCCGAAATGCTTCTTGGTCTCCTTGGTTAGTAAATTAGTATGGTCTGAGTTCACATACCAATGAGGAGCTGTATCTCCCTCATCTACCCTCTTCTCCTTGATTCCTACAGTATCAATTTTGCTGCCGATAGCTTTCTTGCTACCCTTGCCTGGAAATTGAGATTGGAATTCATCTATAATTGCATCTTTACCCTGTGATCGGGCCCTTGCAATAATATTTACAAGCTCTGCTGTCATCTCCTCAGATAGATCTGTGCTCGATGGTCGGAAGAAGGTATCAATGGTCTGGACCCCATCAACATCCTGCAGAGCCTTTTGGATTTGAAGAATCTGTTTATCGATATCAGATACATTCTTCTCAAGCTGAGCTCGTTCTTCTAAGAACTTTTTCTGTGCTGCAGCCCTCTTCTTCGCTTGGAGCTCCTTGAACATGGGCAGCTTGATTTCGCCGGGAGGTAATGTTCGTCCTTCTTGTTCTGCTTCCTCGACTACTTGTTTCTCCAAAGCATCAACTTCCTTCTCGGCAGCTCTCATTAAGTACTCACATCTACGACCGATGACCTCAGGATGCAGACTCTTGAGAAAGTAGTCAAATCTAAAATTACTAGAGCGTCGAATAGCAAACTTGATTGCTTCCCAATTGCCATAGCCATACTAATATAGGATGCACAAAGAACAGTATGAGATATATGGCAAATGAGGCATGAAATGGAACAGAGATGATATACGTTAGTTCTCACCTTATGAGCCCAACACAAAAGATACCGATCCTCTTCAGCCGTGAACTTATTATCTTTTGTGGTATGTTTATGATGAATGAACTGCAACTCTACCCAGGGAATTTCAAACAAACTGATAAGCACCTTGGTTCCTCTCTGAAGGCCTTTAATGTCGCCAATCTTCTTCTCCCCCTTCTCAACATTCTTCACGTGTCTCTCGTACTCGTTTGCTGCAAAGCGCTTCTTTCCAAAGTCCTCCTTCCAGAAAGCCTCTGAATAGGATTGAATGGCACTGACGGGCTTTCCTACATCATTTGCAATCTTGGCATAATTTGTTCTACCATACTTTCCACTTGCTTTGACAAAGGCATTAAAATGATGTCTACTCCAGTCTGAAAAGCCTTCCGCCAGAAGACGAGTCTTCTCCTTCGCCTGATCCTCGCTGAGCAAAGGAGGTAGTGTATCAAGAGTTATGACTTCTTTCTTCTTCTCTTCGCTATCATCTTTTGGTTCTTCTTTCATCACAGTGTCTTCTGACTTGACGGTTTCCTCAGGTTTGCTCTCCTCAGTCTTGACAGTACCATCTTTAGACGCATCTACATTTGGAGGTTGGTCTTCCTCTTGCTTTTTGATAGCCTTAGTTCCACCCACCGCTAATTGCACCTCTTCTGGAAGAGCTCGGAATGCTTGCTCTTCTACCTCTTGCAGCGCATTCAATGCATCACGGTCAAACATCTGAAACTCCTCCATTCTCGGTAATCGCAACATCTTAGGAAGCCTTATTTCCTTCTTTGCTTTCTTCTTCTTCTTAGGCTGTTGCAATCCTTGCTGTTGCATTTGTTGTATGTATAATTGGTTCTCGTTGTATGCCACAGTTCGTCGTTCACGCTTACCCACATCCATAGCCATATTACTCAAAAGATCTTGTGTGAACTGGGCGTTTTTGGCTTCTGAGTAGTCAATACCTTCAAATGTCTGAGTAGCGATGCCGCCATCCAGTTTGAAGTCGAGTAGATCTCCTTTCTCTGCGGCTTGAAGTTTATCATTGAGTTCTTGTGTCTTCCGCTTCCCCGAATCAAGAATAAGGTCGATATCATCATCAGTAATGGACGAGTCTTTAGACTTGAAGATTTTGTCAGCTCCAAAGCGAATAGCATCCAGCAGTTCTTCGCTCGACAGCTTGTCTTTTTCATTCAATCGGCCTTGTTGTACTACCATAGCATCAAGTTTGAGCTTTTGTTGAGCGCGCTCTACAACCTTTTGCTCAACAGTATCTTCTGTTACCAATCTGAATACCTGTACTTCTCTCTTCTGACCTATTCTGTGAGCACGATCTTGAGCTTGTAAGTCTGCCTGAGGATTCCAATCTAAGGGAAAAAAGACGAACATGAGCAACAGGTGTATGTTTAAATCACAAGATACACACATGTCACATGTACATACCTGAATCATACAAAATGACAATATCTGCAGTCTGGAGATTAATACCCAATCCGCCGGCCCTTGTTGATAGAATGAAACAAAACTTCTCTGAATTAGGTTTGTTGTATGAATCAATACGTTCCTCACGATCCTCATAGGATGTGTTACCGTCAATCCGACAGTATTGAAAGCCTCTCATGTGCATATAGTCTTCCATTATATCCAAAATACGAGTCATTTGAGTAAACAATAACACTCGATGACCACGCTCTTGCAATCGAACTAGGAGCTTATCCAATAATACCATTTTACCACAATTCTTGACAAGATGTTCACCAAGGGGATCGAGTGACCTATCCTCGATGCCTGGAAATAAGTAGGGGTGGCCTGCACACTTTCTTAATTGCATGACAATATTTAGCACGGCAGTCCGACTTCCTGAACCTCCCTTTCCGGTGAGAGTATCCATATCACGCATAAGGATATCCTTGTACAACTTCTTTTGCATGGCAGACATGCCAGTGAACAAGATGGTTTCGCGCTTTGGGGGGAGACTCTTCTCAACGTCCACCTTAAGACGTCGGAGCATGAACGGACGTAAGATCTTGTGCAGTTGAGAAATGAGCTTATTCTTTTCATCAGCATCATCAATATCTAGATTGAACCACTCGTCGAACTGTTCTGCCGAAGCAAATACATCAGGCACCAGAAAGTTCAACAACGCCCACAATTCATGAAGATTATTCTGCAGAGGGGTACCCGTAAGTAGAAGCCTAAACCTTGTCTCTAATGTACGGACAACTCTTGAAAATTGAGATGCCTCATTCTTTAGCCTGTGGGCTTCGTCAATGATGAGATAAGACCATGCGAACTTGTTGAACACATTACGATCAAGGTTGAGAATCTCATATGTTGTCACCACCACATTCCATTCACGCTCCTCATCCTTCTGTCCTGGTTGCAATACGTTGGTAGCAATATCAAGACGTTCATCTTTGGTACCATGGAATTTGACTGTCGTTAGGGTAGGACCTACATGTATTGAGAAGGAAATGAGATGGCGTGTTAGATTACTATTGTATGCTTGAGATAGAAGAGAGATTGAGTTTCGTATTAAATCAAATAACTTACCCCATCGAGCTAACTCATTCATCCAATTACTTAATGTCGATTTGGGCACAATGATAAGATGTGGACCATTATCGCCCTTGAATTGCATCATGTAGACTAAGATGGAAATAGATTGCATTGTCTTCCCCAAACTAGCAATATAATTAATTGGAAGATAATTATGTTAGTCTTTTAATTTGGAGATAAACTTTTAAATATTCATATATACTTGACAACTTACCCCATTTCATCTGCAAGGATCCCATTCACCTATTAAAAACATGGACATGTGAGTATACAGATATCTGTTCATGCACATCATATGCATATTTATATACTTACCCCATTTTCTTGCAACCTAATCATCCAGTTTAACCCTTCCAACTGATATTGCCTCATCTTCTCCCCGTTTTGACCAAACGAGGAGGGTTGGGTGGTTAAATACGTAGCCTCGTGTTCATCCACTTCATTCCGTTCCTCCTCAATCACCTCCTCCGTATTAATTTCTGAACCCGAACTTGGTTTCCTAACAATTGTTTTACTATTATCCCCCTTTTCTAATGCTGAGGATGTAGCGGCTACACTGCTTGATAAACCCAACCGTGCCTTTTCTTCCCTGACATTACCAAAATGACTGAATATATCACTTTGCTTTAAGAGGAACTCTAATCTCCTTTTAGCCTGTTCGGCCCTTTCACTTCTTACATCCTCTTGACGCTGTTCAATGTATTTTTCCTTCTCGAGTTTTTCTTTCCTAGCCTTTTCACGACGATCTGTGTATAGTTGTTAAAGATTATGGTGTTATATTAGCGCATATGAATATTTGTTATATTGTTTTATTGATGCATAAAAAAATTTAGACACATCTTGTGTGTATTGCAGTAAAACCTTACCTAGTACTGCTTGTGATACTTGCACTGAACGTTTAGCAGGTTGCTTCCTGGAATCATCCGAATCAGATGATGAATCGGAAGAAACAGACGATGCAGAGGAAGAGTCTGAATTATAACTAGAGGATGAATTGCTATCATCACTATCATCTTCATAATCAGAGTCATCATCTGCTACCTTTTTCTTAACCTTCTTAGCCTTGGGTTTCTTGGCAGCCTTCTTCATCTTCTTCTTCTCTTCCTTCTTAGCCCTCTTCTTCTCGGCCTTGCGCTGTCCCTTTTGCCTTGACCTGCGTGTTGCACGTCCACCATACTCCTCACCTTGATCATCTAATATTAACGTATCACGTTCTTTTCGTAAACGTTCCTTCTCCTCTGCAACCTCAACATCTCTCTTATGCGACTCTGATAAATATCGGTTTTTATCTGCAGTGGCCATATCCTCATACTTCTTTCTATCAGGTGAAGATAGCTTTTGCCACCGTGAGGAAACCTCCTTACCCAATGCACCAACATCTGTTGATAGACCTGATGTTGATAGTTCATGATGGATTGATGAGGCATTTTCCTTCTGGAAGAATTGATATGCTGACTTTGCAGGCTTAATAGGTGGTGGTCCTAGACCACTATTACCGTCTCCACCACCAAATTCTGGCTGGACGGCCACCCAATCTGATCTATCCTCCTTTACCATTGTTGTTTGTGTTGTTTTGTTTGATTTTGTTTGTGTTTATCGTACAAAGGAGGATAATAAGTCGTACTCAGCTAACAATACAAACATCTTATGTCTCCTATAACCCTAAATTACATCTTATGTCTCACATAACCCTAATTTCCCTCCACCCCAAAAAAACAGTGGAAGTGTTCATCACCTTGTATATGACAATACATTATCATGCAAGTACTACTAGCAACTTCATGATGGCAAAACTCAACTTGAAACACACATGTTACCTGACAAACATAGTGAGCAGTGAGCAACCAACATCGCAAAGTGTGGATGATGAAGGTTGGTTAGAGCTTCAAATTATGTGCATGATGCTAGTTGCCTGGTGTCTGTTGAATGAGCATCAACTGGGTTTAGCACAACTGATGCCTCTCTGGCACTTCAGCGCTGAGCAAGATTGGATCTGGGAATTGGGAATGGGAAGCAATGTCAACCGCCCAACAGAACAGCCAACATGAAAACAATGAAAGTAACATGGAGATCCCTAGATTGATGGTGATGGTGTCCATTGTCCTGTTATATACATATACAATGGCAAATCACACTATCTAAGGACCAGAATGATGGAATACCACCACTTGATGGCCAAAAACATTGTCGGTTGGAAATTTTGAGGCGCAGATCTGAAGCTTTTGAACTACCAACAAGTGGCCACAGATGGGGGATGGAGGGCACTATAAAGGTGCTGATGGTGTTCATTGGCCTTTTATATACATATCCAATGAGGAATCATCAATATATAAGAAAGAGAGTGATACATGCCTTCGCGCGTTTGCCATACATTGGCTGGATGTTGGTTGGGTTTCGAGATTTTTCCCTGATCTGAGGCAAGCGACCTGCCAACAAGTGGACACAAAAGGTGGATGGAGGGCCCTAGAATGGTGCTGGTAGTGTCCATTGTCCTGTTATATACATATACAAACAGGAACCACCAATATACAAGAAAGAGAGTGGCCGTATACCTACACGTTTTGATGATACATTGTCGGTTGGAAATTTTGAGGCGCAGATCTGAAGCTTTTGAACTACCAACAAGTGGCCACAGATGGGGGATGGAGGGCACTATAAAGGTGCTGATGGTGTTCATTGGCCTTTTATATACATAT
>Ga0214479_100161_pt1 | contig 41525 bp, 25 predicted proteins | sample M1_20Mar14CPVII9_5_FD_165054 | JGI IMG/M metagenome (GOLD analysis project Ga0214479, IMG submission 165054) | Marine eukaryotic communities from Monterey Bay, California, United States - M1_20Mar14CPVII9sort6BwellE14 | ecosystem: Environmental > Aquatic > Marine > Unclassified | place: USA... | reverse complement strand
AATCTTTAATGCCATCCTAATTTGTTCGTAGTGTCCACTGTCCAGGAAGATATCCGAGCAGCCATGAAGAGTGAGAGTGCCGAATTGACTTGCTAATTCCTCACTATGAGTAAACTCTTTCAACACCTCAATTGCTTGATCTTTATACCAGTTCTTTTCATACTTTAGCCATTCTTTCTTTAGACCAATATATTCTCCGATAAGTGCAATACAATCTTCATTATCCAAGAAAGTAGATCTGATTACCCTTAGATTGTCTACATTCATGTGGAGGGTATACTTATTGATGAACATGTGATTCATAGACAGACATGGGGACTGCCGATAATGCAAGTCATATTCGTCAAAATAAGAGGTGGTAATATCTTCCACATCTGCCTCAATTACAGATTTAATATCATTGCTCATACTACTACTACCAATGCTAACGTCAAATGGGCTTACTAAATCCGGATGGGATAAGAATTGCTCTCCCCTCTGTGCATAATAGCAGCATACATTGTAATGCTCTTCATACCTCCCCGTAAAGAGAAGTAAACTCAACAAGTACTCTTTCTTCGGGCTTAATCCACCTTCTCTGAAGTTATGTCTGTCGTACTTATCGAGGTGAAACATATCCTTGACTTGCAATAGCGCAACATCCAAAGCAAGTTTATTGGTTCTATCTCCAGCGAATGCCTCCTCAATCAATAACTTAATCAAGTCTTCCCTGGCTATGAAGTATTCTTTAATTAGCTCTTTAGGATTTTCAACTGGTGTATAAAATTCGTACATATCTTGTGGCTTTTCATTTGTCAAATAATTGTGAATATCATAACGGCCCCAAGCAACATTGGAGTTGGAATTCAATTCAGTTAACTTGTGTCTTATTTCATTTACTTTATTTGCAATTTTGTGGCCTTGCGATTGCTGACGAACAAGCCCGTCGTTCAGACATTTCGGAGAACAATAAACATGGTACTGATAACCGATACAACGCCTTTCATGAAAAGGTATGTTGTGTTTACCGCAATTGCAGCATGTAGATTGAGAAGGTGCATCATCTGGCACATTGAACCGGGGTACTAACTCTTTCACATAATCTAATCGCTGTTCTTCATCCATTTCCAACCAATATTATTATTTAATACTACTAATGTGTTTTGTATATAATATTGGTGGTATAATAAAGTATAGAGTTATGTGTGTGCAGTGTAGGGAGATTATATGAGGTGGTGCACCGAACTCAAATCGAAGAGGTTATAAGGTTTTGTATACAAAGTTTTTGCAAGTAACTCTGTATTTGTTATGGTATTATTATACACAACGCGGTAATAACAACACAAGGTGTAGATTTGAGCTGCTTCACTACTTTATGTGCGCAGTAGGGAGGTAGATTTAAATCTATTTGACTAGCATTGCTAGGTACTTGCTAGTAAGATAGTTTTCATGCATGTGGATTATGAAATCTCCTTTCAAGCATTCCACATGTAAGCATTTGATGAAAAAAATGACATAAGAAAAATGACATAGCACCACATTATGTGACAATTCTATTGCAATAAAAGCATTTCGTATACCATCAATACTGTCACTACATCTCTATTAAACGCCCTTTCGATCAGTAGAGGTTTGGTGGTCGGTATCGTTGTCATTTGAGCACGAGTGGAGATTTGAGCCAACCAATAATTTTTGTGCATATCACATGCACCTCTAGCTATATTCATACCCTAATCAGCTACTCATACTCAGCAAACGTCGAACGATAAATATTGTTATTATTAGAGTGAGTCATTTTGTCTGGTGGTATCACTTTAGTATCGGGGTATTTGGTGTTTTATAGCAAGAGATTGAAATGTACTTATTTTGTTATAAATTTCCCATGCACCGAAACAGCTAGCTGTTATATTTCAACTATCAAACGTATTGAAACAACATTCCATAAACCAAAAAGATCAAGAAAAGTTGTATTCGCGTGCAATATAATCTGATACCAATCTGTGAAACATCAACAACCTACTGCAGAGAGATAATACTAAATTTACAAACCACAAATCTGACAAACCGATATAAATATATTTCAAAGTCAAAGCAATACAATATGACGGATGACCAGACAGCAAATGATGAATGCGGTATATGTTTGGAGACATTAACGGCGGCAGTAACATTACCATGCACACACAAGTTCTGTGCCAATTGTTTGGATGGATGGAAATCAAAATTTGGTTCTTCTCTTAAGGAAGAGAGGAGCAAGTCATGTCCTCTGTGTAGAAAGAAAATCCCTCCTTCAAAGGAAATGATTATGCAATTTGATACTCTTCGTAAATTGAAGAAACGTGAGTTCGAGGATAAAGGCGATACCTCTTCGGAAGCATACATGTATATGATAAACCAAATCAAAGAATTGGAAGAAGAGATTGGTGATTATGATGGGAAAGGCCTAGATTACGACGATGGATGCATGGACATACCTAATGAAATCTTCAAAGCTTTGAAGAAGAAGAACATGAAGAAGGTTATGAAATGGTTGGGATCTCCTGTCGATAAGAAGAAGCTGAGTGCAAGATATCCGGATCAGGTTAACACCAACCTAGTACTCTTGGCAACTCTTACTGCCAATTCTGACTTGCTGTCGATACTGTTGCAGTCTGGGGCAGATGTGAACGCATCGGATGCCAATGGATTTAATCCTCTCATGATTGCAAATACAACAATGAAGAATAGTGGAGTTGGTATTGAACAGGCTAAGATATTACTTGAATGGGGCACGAAGATTTCTCTGTCGTCGCGTAAAGTTTCATCGCTTGATGAAGTTTTATCTGTAAAGGAAGCATTTATTGTGGCGATAATCGATTATGGGAATACTGAATTAGCCAACCTCATTTCATCAGAGTTTGGGGGTCGACGATGTGAGGTAATCAACTTACCAAATCATCCACAGTTGAATGGCAAGGCATGTGTAGTAGAAAAGTATATTACCAAGAAGGACAAGTATAAGATCATATTCGAGGGATCAGGTAATGCAGCACTCGTCGGTCCAAACAATCTCAAACGTCGGGATAGAACTCCATTAGATTGTGGATATTATGTCTCATTCAAGAATGGTAGAGTGTCTCGTCGTGAGTTTGCAACCAAAGAAGAATGCCAAGCATATGTGTCTGCATTAGGCGGAGACGTAAAAGAGACTGCCAAGGAGCTGGCAAGTTTTTGAAGGTATGAGATTCTACTATATTATACCGTTTTCACACATAGACTAATAGGAAATGAAGAGAGAATAGGGTAGAAGTAGAAGAGATTACTGCGGTAATAGTATATTAGTATTAGTATACACGACGCTATACCATACAAAACAATCGGTAGCAAATCACTCTATAGATATATGATAGATATCAATAAGAAGGAAAGGACAACTAACCGGCAGGTTCGGTCAGGGGGGCGGGGGTGCAGCGGGAAAAAAACTCCGTACATTCCACATGTAAGTATCAGCAAATCAACTCTTATAAAAAGTAATGAAAATGAACATAAGATGCGTGCACATTTAGTATTGAATGATATGCCAATTCTATTGTAATAAAGGCATTTCATATACCATCAGTACTGTCACTACATCTCTATTTAACTCCTTTTTGATCGGTAGTGGTTTGGTGGCGGTTATCTGAATCTTTAGTGAGCACGAGAGTAGAATTAATTTTGTGTACATCAACTATCAACCGTATATCAGCACTCATACCGTAGAAAACAAGCATAATTGAATACAATACTCAATTATCAACGGCATTAATTGTAATTTCTCTACGGTAGGGACACATAAGATTTAGTATTATCCTAAGATTACAAACCACAATAATTAATATGGATGATCAAACAGATAATGAATGTGGTATATGTTTAGAATCATTGACGGGAGCAGTTACATTACCATGTACACATAAGTTCTGTGCAGATTGTTTGGATGGATGGAAATCGAAATTTGGTTCTTCTCTTAAGGAAGAGAGGAGCAAGTCATGTCCTCTGTGTAGAAAGAAAATCCCTCCTTCCAAAGATATGCTTATTCAATTGGAGTTTCATCGAACACAGAAACGTAAGTTGGAGGATATAGGCGATACATCTTCGGAAGATTACATGACACAAGTAGGTCATGTCAACCTATTAGAAGCAGAGATTGGAGATTATGATGGGAAAGGCCTAGATTACGACGATGGATGTATAGAAATACCTGAGTTTGTCTTCGATGCGATGACCAAGAATAATGACATTGAAAGTGTTATGGATTGGCTGGGTTCTCCTGTTGATAAGAATAAGTTGAGTGCAAGAGACCCTGATCATTTGAACTCCACATTAGTACACTTGGCAATCGATAGTACCAATTCTGATTTGCTATCAATACTGTTACAATACGGGGCAGATGTTAATGCATTGGATGCTAAGGGGTGGAATCCTCTCATGCTTGCATCAAAATTTTGTTTTGAGCAGGCTAGGATATTGCTAGAATGGGGTGCGGAGATAATTCTACCACCAAATGTTTATGAAAAATGTGGACTATCTAATAGGGACGCATTTATCCACACGCAATCTAAAAGGGCAGCATTCATCGTGTTGGTAAATAGAGCATTTGGGAGTAACAAATTAGGCAACCTCGTTTCATCAGAGTTTGGGGGTAGGCGGTGTGAGGTGATCAATCTGCCGAATCACCCACAATTGAATGGCAAGGCATGTGTAGTAGAAAAGTATATTGCCAAGAAGGACAAGTATAAGATCATATTCGAGGGGTCGGGAAATGCAGCACTTGTCGGTCCAAACAATCTCAGACGTCGAGATAGAACTCCTCTCGATTGCGGGTATTACATTACATTCAAGAATGGTAAAATGTCTCGTCGTGAGTTTGCAACAAAAGAAGAATGTCAAGCATATGTGGCTTCATTAGGCGGAGATGTAAAGGGGACTGTCGAGGAGCTGGCAAGTTTGAAGCTATGATTCTATATCGTATATACAGAGGGTGGAACATGGGAGCAGAGGATACGAAAGATATGCCCAACAGAAAGATATCTTTCTTCCGAGGATAGAGTAACAGAGATTGGAGATTAGCATGAGAAAAGGTTTGAGTTTGATCTTTGACACACTAATTTTGTGCACAAGATGTGTTCACTTTTCTGCAATCGGGAGGAGTAATATCTAGTAAATAGATACTGAGAGAATGTTATGCCTTATCTTATAGTTTGGTGTCCTAGTATCTTGTTTAATAAGAAGCAGTTATAGTAGCCAAAACATTTTAGTTTTACAATGATATCAAACACACACACTCTCTCTCATCATACTCTCTATTTCCATCTATTTCATGTCTCACATACTTCTCTAAACATATAGACATATCTCACAGGCCTTAAGATTGTGTACATCCAGGGTCATTAGGATCTGCTGTTGCGGACTCACCCTGCCAAGCAAAACCACGCTCAGCTCTTGTCGAACTTGGCGTGATACTTGCACCACGTTGACTAGATATCTTGACAGTTCCATCGGCATTTGAGGGATAGCAAGACATTGGTGTTTCAGCTTTGGATAGCTCTCCATAACCAAGCATATCGTCGTTATCAGAGGGGATCGCAACGGCTGGCTCAGCCGTGAGGATGTTTGTTGCTCCTCCGGCAATACACACGGCTGGATAGAATGATATGGAATGAGGAAGAGAGTTGAACAGGACACAAGTATTGCAACAAAACAATAAACTTACGAATATATGCAGCTTTATGAGCATCTACTAAGAACCGTCGAAACTCCTCTCGGGCTTCTATCGTTGTTGAAACTGTATTATCCCATCCATCGAGAAGAGATGTCTGCAATAGCCCAGCATCATCATATGCTCTCTTGAAAGTCTTCAATAAGTGCTTGCGGTATAGATATGTTGGTATCGCGGGGATGCCAGCAACGATGGCCGGACCAAATGCATCCTTTAATACCATTTGTAGTGTAAGGAGGAACTGTCCAACGAATACAGATGTGATGAGTATATCACTTAGGAATGGCCAACGTTCACCTCCCGTGTCAAACTTTGGCCGGTACATGAAGATACAGTTTCTTCTCCACAATGGTGCACAGAAGAGGTAGTATAATAAGGCCACGGGTGCCACAAGGGGTGATTGTGGTGCCAATGCAACTACACAAAGGAATACAGTGCCTCCATCAATGTAAACTCGGTAGGGAATAGGGCCGCCAGGACCGCCTCCCATTACACATCGTGCACAACATTTCCAACCTATACATCCAAAGAGGAAGGTGTTGACCTGTAACAGATACTGTAGTGGCAGTGTCATCTGATGAAAAGTGAATGTGGTTAGAGTATGTATCAAGATTAGAAAGGCATCTAACACTAATATCGGACTCACCGTCGTCCGGACAATGATCCAATTTAACCAAGTCGCAGCAGTTGTTAATGGGGTCTGTCTGGCAATACTTTCAAGCAGAATCTCAACACTATTGATAGTATTCTCAGCATTAGAATGGTCCCAAATACTAATTGCTGCATCAGCAAGGCCAGTAAAGGCAAAAGCTGTAACTAACATAAAGTACCAGTAGTATTTAAGAGCATATCGTTCAGCTTCTTGGACAGAAGTAGCCCTTGATCCTGAGTTTGCAATTCCTTTGAACATTATGGGGCATAATGCAAAGAACAGGGTATACAAAAGAGCTGATACCAATCCCGACAATATGCTTGCTGAAAAGCCAGTTGAATTGAGCCAATCATAGAAGGCAGGTACCGATTCTTGTAACTTTTGAGGTGAAACGAGGGTCTGTGCCAAGGTGATAGGAATCGTGTAGAAGATGTAGATAAAGGCCAATGATGACAAGGCAATGTAACGTCTAATCATCAACTGATTTTGATTCAAGTTCAATGTAACTGGTCGACAACATCCACGGCAAGTTATGATGTCACATGGTGCCGCATCAGCTAGAGGAGCTACGGGAAGTGTCTCCAAAGAGAGCCACTTCTGAACACCACGGCCATCCGCTAGACAATGCCTTGCGGCAACTGCTGCTTGACGGGATGAGAAAGTAACCACGGCATATGTAGAATCTCTAGCCAGTGTTGACGTTGCCTTCTCGGTCGTTCCTTTTGTCCAAGTGAATATCGCCTTTAAGGTGGAGAGAACATCAGACTTTATTGCTCTCATCATTGCCTTGATAGAGGGCTTGTACCAAATACCAGTTTCAATCTCTTGATTGTTTCTCGGACTACCAACTCTACTTTCATCATATTCTGTATTCTTTCTCAAGATGGACTTGACTTGATCCCATTGATTGTTTGACTTTGACCCGTCTCCATCTGATATTAATGATTGTATAGTGTTTGTCCTTCGCCTTAAGGATGGCTCTGCCATTGGCGATGATCTATTAACTTCGGATAACTCTACATCCTCGGATATGGCACTATTGCTATTGTTGAATAAGAATCGACCTTCGGCATTCATTCTTAGCACGGCACTTCTGGCCGTGGGTGAAGTAGAGCTACGGTTCGAAGTCGAACTACGAATTGAGGTCGGAACGTCTTGATGTGGCATCATTCCATTAGTTGGTGAATCAACCTCGACGGACAAGCTCTTAAGTCCATTCATACTTTGTTCTTCTCTCAAGATGGTATCCTCTATGTCATCAAGTCCATCGGCAGAAGTTGTGCCATTGATTTTATCACCGCCATCCACAGTTGATACCGCAGCCTTCATTTGGGCACATTTCAATTCATATTGTGCATTCTCTAATCGTATTACTGTAGCCTCCTCCATTTGAAGTAGCTTGTCAATGGGCTGTCTTCTCACACGTCCTTCACAACATCCGTTCGGACAACATGCCGCAGCTCCTTGAGCCATCTCTCTAGAATATACAGCCTGCTGTTCGGGGCCGTAATTTAGAGACCTGAAGATTTGATGATCAATATCTGATGTTTCTAATCCGGCAGTCGGTGCGGGGACTTCGGCAGCATTATTTGTTGCATAGCCATTCTCATCATGATTGGCAAAGGTTATCCTTTTTGATGACGATGATGGGGTTTGTTCTGCTGCACCGTCATAGCCTTCGTAATACTCCTCTTCAGATTGGTCAAAACAATCTCCTTCATTATCTTCTAAATCATCAATTGAATAGTATCGCTTCTCGTTGATAACAGATCGAATGAATCTCAACCGTCTCAATGCCGCCGCGGCTGCATACCACTTTCTCCATGCCTTGGCTAATTCGGGTGCACCGGGTAATATCGTCACGGCGACAATACTCGAACTAAAACCCGGTTGATTCGGCACACAATGGTCAAAGAATGTTGTTGCCACTGCCAATTGCCAATCAATGTTAACTCTATTTGAAAATCCCAATGCCGTTTCCATATCAACCTTGGAATTTAATACCTCGTCTGGTAAGGAGGGAAGTCCACCCACGAGGACGGAGTATAGTTCTATACTTGGGACTGTATCGCGCTGTTCGGGATTGGGTATCCATGGATTTCTGTGTTTCCTTGTATTGATATTGTTGGCCTCTTCCATATTCTTTGGTGACCCAATTCCACCACCGGGAGCTTCTTCTCCCTCCCGTCCTTTATACAAAGTCTTGGCCAACTCTATCTGTCTACTACCATAATGATCACTTTCTAAATAATAAACCCTCCTTAAAACTAAATTCTCCTTCCAATCTCTTTCTATATTCCGCAGTACAAAGTAGGTTATATACCATGTGCAAAAGGCAATAACATATAATCGCAATAGTGCATTGGGTGTCTCAATATTGGGATTATTATCACCATTGAATATAATATTGGCAATAGTTGTTCGACCATAGTCTGTTAATCTTGTAAAATCTGAACAGGCAACGGTGTCTAATGTGTTAATTGTTAAACACGATGCTGTCCAGTTGATTGGTAGGATTATTACTATGCATATGAAGCATACTAGGGCGGTTACTCGGAGGCATAGTGCTAGGTTATGGATGCAGAGAGTGAACAGAAGGATAGGAATTAGTGTATGTGATGTGAAAAGACAAACGAAAAATATATCATATCCCCGATTGTCAACTTCACTGCACGTCTCACATCGGTAATATCCCATATCACACCATATATTTCACCAAACAATCACAAACTCAGCTCAACCAGTGCAATGAGCACAAATACAAACCATATTGCAAATTCTTTCCAAACCAACAAACATCAGTAAACAACTACACACACAAATCCCCAACATACATTCACAATAATCCTATACAAAACAAACCCCAACTAACACAACAAACCAAAAACAAACACACAATACAATTACGTACCATTATACCGAAACAAAACAATAGCATCTAAATTAACACCCAATAACTGTCCACTCATACCTTCATCTCGTGTCCCCGTACCAGGCACGCCTCTAATCATTCGATCATAACTTAAATGTAATGTCCATGGTATCCATCCTAAAAATGGATTACCACGATCTTGTACATGTTTGTAATAATTGTTATTGTTGTAGTTATTTGTGGCTGTTGAATCTGATGTTTCATTATTATTTTGCAAATTGTTAGGGTCTTGAGATGTATATCCCTCCACATCACCATCATTGCTGTTATTACACTTCATCCTACGTTTATTATCTAAAATAATATCCTTCCTACTTCTATATATCGTATTACCATGCCGTGCCGTACATCGTGGTGCTATATTATTACTCTTATACATTACACTAATACCAAATGCTAATACTGTTAATATCCAGATACATATCCCACCTACTAGGGTGAGGCCGATTGCTTCGAGTGTTATACCGTTGTAGATTTCACCACGTTCTAATACTTTATTTTGGATTAGGGGTGAGAGTGTTGGTGATGTAGAGAAGAGAGGTGGTGGTGGTGGTGCACTGACTGATGTCATTTCTATACTTTGTGTATCATTCATTGTTGTTGTCAATTTAATTCTATACTATCATCAAAAAACTACTATTATTGCAAACCCCTTACTGCCGCTGTGTATTCTTCATCCAATCTACCATCTCTTACTCTACTAATGACAACTGACAACTCAAATAACGGCAAATCGACTTTCTCCAAGGCAAAACATCGTACTTCGTGCTTTTGTATAGCTTTTCTTAGTGGATACCTTGCCGTACAATATTATGAGAGTTCGTAGTTGCTTGTACAATATGTGTTAAATCCTCTATTGAATAGGCTCTCAATCATTAGACGGCATAGCTCTTCGTTATATTGATGCTCAGTAGCAGTTCTTCATCAGCAGTTACAATACTATTATTATCGGTCATCATTAACGTCGCCAACTCAGCAATTATCTATCCAACTTTTCTATCACCACTCACTCAATATCGTCGATATTGTGGGTCTATCGATTCTTTATATAATACTATGAACAGTAACTCAACAGCAACAATGGATGAAGCAGCAATCAAACTATTACGACAACACAAACAAACATTACGAAAGTATATCCGATCAAACATCAAATCAACCTACCCATCATCTACATCAACTTCCACAAACGAACTACTAACCTCCCAATCAAACTCTGCATTCAAAAAACTATTCACTTTACCACAATATACAAAAGCAAAAAGTATTGGTTTCTTTCTATCAATGCCAAATTATGAAATACAAACTCGTTCAGCAATACAACATATTGTGTATGTTGATGGAAAGGTATTATATGTACCTAAAGTTGGATTAGACTTTGAAGAGTGTGATATGAATTTGATACGTTGTGATACCGCTTCATCATCGGGGTCTACTGATATGACGTCAAGCAATGGAGATGAGGAGGATACTGCCATGTTCTATGACAATTGGCCAAGGAACAAATGGGGTATACCCGAACCTCCTTCTATAAGAAAAGACGATACAGCAAAACCGGGCGATATAGACTTACTAATAGTACCAGGGTTAGCATTTGATAGTAACGGATGTAGATTAGGTCAAGGTAAAGGATATTATGATCGTTTCATTGCCAAGATGCGTTGTCAAGAGGAGAAGAAGAAGCCATTACTTGTTGGGGTATGCTTAGAAGAACAATTCTTAGATGAGATACCAGTTGGTGTTGATTTTGGTAGTGCTACTAGAGGTCATAGTAGCAGTGGTATCATACCCATTTCGGAACATGATTATTTAATGGATATGGTTATTACTCCCTCGAAGAAATATGATCATACTTCTAGGAGGTAGTCGGTCGTCTTGTTTGATAAAGAGGTAACTTAAGATACTACACACATACATTACTCTGTGTTGGTACCTTTAGTTATTACTATTGTCTATGTCTTATTAACATACTCTAAGGATATTCTGATCTAACTTAAGTTCTAAAACATTCAATGTGTCTACCATCTCTGAACTATTCACTAATCACATTATTGACAATCAGAAGCACAAAAGGGTCCGTTCTGATCTTCTTGGGGTTCGTCTCGATATGTACAGTTTGAGGCAGTGAAGATATTAGCAGAGTTGGCGTATGGAAAGCTATCTTGCCATCCACATAAATCTTGATTGAAGGAACTGGCACCATAAAACATGTATTCCATATCAGTAACCCTCGAAGTATCAAAGTTTGACACACCTCGTCCACTGAATGATTTGGCACCACTGAACATGTCACCCATACTAGTAACCCTTGAGGTATCAAAGTTAGACAAGTCTTGGTTGAATGATCTCGCATCTTTAAACATGTATGACATATCAGTAACGTTTGACGTATCAAAGTTTGATAAGTCTTGATTAAATGACTTTGCACCATCGAACATGCTGTTCATCTTTGTGACACTTGAGGTATCAAAGTTTGATAAGTCTTGATTGAAAGAGGCTGCTTCATAGAACATGTAGCTCATATCAGTAACACTTGAGGTGTTCCATCCATTGATGTCTTCGTTGAACGTAATCATTTCATAAAACAAGTATGACATGTCTTTAACATTTCCAACACACCACGAGTTCATCGGCCAGCCATAGACTTTTGCAATAGTACATTTTGTGTTATTGGCACAGTTTTGACTAACATATGCACGAACTGCATTGTAAAGAATTTCGTTATAATCACCATCATCTGCATCGAAGCATTCGTAGATTGTAGTAGACGGGGAAGTAGATGGAGCAATACTTGATGATGGAGCGATACTAAATGTAGGTGGTGTCACAAATATAGTCTTATTGGATTGTGAAAGTGTCACACCCAGAGCAATTGCAAATGCCCCTACAAGTACAATAACTACTCCAAGTAAGATCCTTGTTCTCTTTTGCTTCCACCAAGGTAGAGTTGGCTCGAGAGGAGTTGCATCATACACCTCCCCATCCCCATCCTCAACTAAGTAGGCCTCTACTTCTGGTAATCCTTCTCGATTTGTTGATGCTGGAACTACATTGGCTTGTGTATCTGCATCTACCATTGAATCATTATTAATATTACCCGCCGTATCCTCATTATTATCAGGTCTTGACTGTGACTCTATATCCAAAGTCGCACTTGATTCAATATCCTCCCACCCTCTTCTATTCGTATCCCCTCTTCCTGTATTGGTAATACCATTTGATGGTTCATATACTGAATCTCTTCCCAAGGGAAGTGTTATGACTACTTCATTACTGGATACAGCTTCTGGTTTTTGTTGATTCATCATGTCGTCTTTTGCCTTCTTCTTTGCTATCACATCCTCGGTATCTTCATACTCTGCCGAATCGAATGGCACGGGCGGACTGGTTTCATTAACAGATGATACGTTGTTTCTCAAAACTGCTGATGTTTTACTGGAAATTTGAGGATCCGCTGCGTTTAGTGATTCTTCCAACATTGCAGCTGGACGCTCGGGGCCAACATCATCATCTATCTGTTCAACATCAACTCTACCCTCGGCTGAATTTGATATCACTTCAGCCATGCCCATCGGTAGAGGTAGGCCAGCAGCATGATCTCCTATTTGTTGCAATCCTATCGAGTTATTATTGTTTGTAGTATTAGTATTGGCACCAGGCTGATCATCTGATGTTTCAACTTCAACATCCACCTTCTCTTCTTCCTCCGAAGCATCGACTACTTTATTGCTATCCTTATCCATGATAATGATGATATATAATATTTGCTACTAAAGGATGTAATATTATTAGTACTACAAGTTAATACAATAACTGATAACTAAGTGTAATTCCCAGTGTGGAGGTCGATAAAGTTGATGGATTGTGCACAGTATCGTCGGTGTGCTAATGTGTTTATGAAATCCTTGTTTGACAGAACCAGACCAATAATAAAAACTTTAATTAAGTGGTGCTGTTGTATACTATCTAGAGGCGAATATACGGTGGCAGAATGATATAGGCGTGATTGTGTGAGATGCGTATGTACTTAACTATGATAAGAGGTGACACCACGGTTCAACTTGTTGAGACATGAGACATAATAGTTTTGGTCTTGATCAAGGGGTCAATTGCTCTTGTCATCTTATGCTCATGGAAGTAGTTCGCGTAATGCATACTGCCCATGAAATCAGCCGGAGAGGACCAAATAAATCATTAACTCTGTCTTCTTCTGATTCTAAATGTACATCAGCTACTTAACTATTAGTATCCATACTATTAAGATAACTTCTAATGGCTAATGTGGCATGTATTATTGTTTGTACACTACTCTACTACTAATCAATATGTACCCGGTTCGCTGTTGCAGCTACTCGTTCAATAGTCTCTTAGTCTTGCTGTGCTGTATTATGTCTTTGCCTTGTTTTGCAGAACCACGATCTCATAAAGAATGGACGGGAGACGGGAGTATTGTATCAGATATTCCTTCACACCTTATCTTCTTCATTGTTGCATATACTCTACTCTACTTTCTTCTTTTCAATTTTCATTTCTTGATATTCCATATAAAAGCACAATACAAACAATGGTCCCAACACCAAACCATTCACAACTTTTAATATCTTTACTAATTCCATTGATAACAAATGACTAATTGTATCTGCCGCTGGTATAACACCAATGAATATAACACAATTGGATAGTATACAACCTAAACATGATACTAAACGAGTATTATAATCTGTGGATATAGCTGATGCAAGTAATAGTATGAATAATCCAAATTTACATAAACCAACCCAACATGATAGGAAATGTATTATATCTTTTGTGTCTAAATCTAATTCATTGTAGTTTGTAAAGAGATTTTGTGGATCGATAGCATCATTATGTAATAATGTTAGATTGATACAGTCTAGTAATTCTTTTATTGCACATAGCGTGCCTATTATTGTGTAGAGTTTGCCCATGATGATGGGTTGAGATATTTGCGATGATGTTTGATGGTATCTATTATGTTCTGTCTAATTTTCTATTGTGCGGCTAATGATGGTGCTGAACCGTTTTCTTCTCTTTGGTATAGATGACAATGATATATAATACTAGAATATAATACCTATTATATATGATTGGCCAATATAACTACTCTAGTAGGGTAGGTACATATCTTTGAATACTTTGCAGGGGTAAAAAAGGATACCGTATCTTTGACACAAGATTTCGGGAGTTACAAGTTTATGATAGATTGTTCTCTAACTTGCTAGTAGTATGAGGTGATGATAAAGTACTTATAAGGTCTAACCCATACTTGTAAAACACCTATCACTTGTTCTAAACACTTATTTCTATTCTACATTCTCACTCGTCTGTACATCTCTACTCCTGCATGCTATATCGTATAAGCCTTTAATTGGGCTTTCAATTCATCTCTTTCCTTCTTTAACAACTCAATATCATTCAAGGCGTTTTGCATTTCAAGCTTCCAAGCCGACAACTCGATCTTGGTCTTAGTATGCTCATCTTCCTGTTTGACTATCTCTTCATTAAAGTCAGCCACCAACTTGTCCTTCTCTTTTTCCAACCTTGTCACTTTATCATGAAGTGCCCGTTCCATACTCTCAAACCGTACATGAGCCTTATTCATCTCCTCCTCAAAGTTTCTGTCCTCTCCTGATTCTTTAGATGCTAGAGCATTGATCTCTTCTTTGAGCTTGAGGTTCTCTTGGGTTAGCTCGTCCATTGACATCATTGCATTGTGGAACTCTGCATTAACAGTAGCGAGTTCAAGGTTATGTTGGATCATCTTGTCTTCGTGATCATCTTGGGAAGAAGTTTGGCTACTCATTTCACTCAACTTGCGGTTCAATACTTCAAGCTCACTCTTGTGTGTTGCATCCTTCTCATCCAAGGCATACTGGAGCTTGTCATATAACCCAGCCTCTTCCTTGATAGATGATATGTATTCTTCATGCAACCTTGATGCCTCCTTGGCCTTGACTTCCGATTCGGCAAGTTGACTAGTCAACTCATCTTGGCTAGAATTCAGTGCCTTGATTTCATCTTTGAGGACTACAATCTCTTGAGTCAGTGCATCTTGTTCATCCTGATTGACTTGGTTATTAGCAGCTTCTTCTAACCGAGTAGATAGGGCAAGATTGTGTTCCTCTAAAGTCTGTACTTGGTGCTCTAGCGAAGTAATCTCTTCTACCAGTGAATCAGTATCTGATTGTGTGTTGCACTTGTTGACCATCTTTTTCTTCAAAGTATCATTTGATAGCTGAAGCTCGACGATTTGATTCTTCCAACCTTCTAGTTCTTCTCGGAGAGATGTCATCACTTCATCATCAGATAATAGAGCAGCGTCTAAATCATCTCTTGACTGTTCAAGCTGGGCGGTCAGTGCCTCATTACTTTCCTCAAGTCGTTGAATGTACTCTTTCAGTGCCTCGACTTCTTCAACCATGGCTTCTTGTTGACGTACCATGTCGATCTCATCAGTCTCACGAGACATGGCAATCTCGTCAACACTATCTGTGGATGACACTTGCTCGTTCTTCGTGTCCATGATATGTTTGTTTAGGCATTCAATGGTGGCCTCCAGTTCGGCCACACGAGCTTGGAGTTGTACAGTTTCCTCTTGATAATCTGATATAGGCGAATCCTCTTCAGTGTTGGATTCTTTTTCTTGATCTTGGGGTACAGCTTGATGAAGACCCCCTTCTACTAATGCATCATCGAAAGGATTCACTGGCTTGTCATCCTCCTTATCCGACTCATCTTCTGACAAATCATCATAAGCAAATGGATTTGTAGCCAGCTGTGACAACGTCAACTCTTGAGGCTCTTGGACAGTATCGTCTTGTGGAAGTTCAACGTCGGGGAACATCTTGGTAAACTCGGGGTACACTCCATCCTTGGCAAGCTTGGTCTTGATTTCGGACAGCTCTGCCTGAGCCAATTCCAACTCTTCTACCAGTTTGCTCATCTTATCATCCTTCTGAGATAATGCCGCATCATATTCCAAAGCTTGAGTCTCTAATGTTTCAATCAACTTGTTATCCGTCTCAAGAGCACTAATACGGACTCCTAGTGACGCTTCCTTCTCGGTAAACTCCGTCCTTGCTTGTGTAAGCTCTACTAAAGCAGCATCACGTTCAGATTCCAACTCCTCCAAATCATCTACAGCCTCCTTGAGACGAGATTCAAACAGATCTCGTTCCTCTTGAGCCTTGATTAAGTTCTTGTTGGCAGCTGTTTCTTGATCACTCTCGATTGCCTTGAGGTATTCATCAAGCCGTTCCTTATCCTCGACAACAAGCTCATACTGTTCAAGGAGCTCATCATAGTCGGCTTGAAGAAATCCCATCTCTGCCAATTCTTCCTTTAACTCCTTGTGCTTGACTTCTAACTTGTCAAGATCTTTAGTAGTATTGGATAGGTTCCACTCAGTCTTATCCAACGTGTCATCCCTTGTCTTGATCACCTCGTGCAACTCCTTGTTGTAGGCACTGATATGATGTAACAAGTTTGATACACGTCTACCCAACGACTCTGGAGTAGGATTAGCTTGCTGTTCACCATCGGGAGCATCTCTTGTAGAAGGAACAATAGAATTCAAGTCTGGCAATACGGCCTCCAACTGTTGAGGAATGGGGCTTAGTACGGCATCCAACCTCTCATGTAAATCTTCCACAACAGATAGTCTTGATTCCAGAGCAGCCTTGCTACTTGTCAAGCCAGCCACGGCCTCGTTCAACTCTTCAACAGACTCTTCGGCTACTGACAGTTTACCCTGAGTCTCTTCTAGATCACATTCCTTATCAGCTCGTGCCTTCTGTTCACTTGACGCAATCTCTTCGAGCTTTGACACTTTACTTTCTAACTCGGTACAGCTCTCTGTTAACTCCTTGACTTGACGTCGAGCTTGACGTAACTGTTCACTCTTTGACTGAACATCCTTGTGGGTATTGTCTAGAGCCACCTTGAAGTGCCGAGAATCGGTATGTGCAGCCTCTAACTCTTGCATAACATTATGCAAGTGTTCCTTGGCAGTCTCGAGCTTCTTCTCAACATCATTCCTATCACACTTGACCTTATCAATCTCTGATTCAAACATTTGGATAGCTTCATTATACTCCTTCTTGATACGATCATTGTCTTCTCGTAGATAAGAACCCTCACTTTCCATACGCCGTAAAGACTCTTTCTCATCCTTCAACTCAGCCTTGATGAGGCTTAGATCTTCTCTTGTCTTGACAAGTTCACCTTCAGTCCGTTCTAAACTACTCACAGTATTAGACAGTATAATCTTCTCCTCCATTGCCGATGATAATTCATGTGACGTTTGCATCAATCGACCCTTGATATCCGACAATTCATTCATGGTATCATCCAATTGACGAACAAGAGTAGACTTGTCAGACTTGATCGTGGCCACTTCATTAGTGAGTATCTCAACCCCGGCTCGTTTCTCAGCAATTTGTGACATAAGATCAGAACATTCTTCTTCGTGAGATGTTAGGAATGATGAGTACTGTGCCTGCATGGACTCCTTCTCTTGTTCATGTGTACTTCTAAGCTCAGTAATGACATTATTCAGCATTTCCTTACCAGCCTTTTCGGTGGCCAAGTCAATCTCAAGTGTCTTCATCTTGGCAACAGTGTTATTATCAGGCTGACCGCCACCCATTTGCATCATGGGATAACCAAATGGCATCATGGGGAAACCATACCCTCCATTGTTGTTGTTGCTGCTTCGATCATACTCCTTCTGTAACGATGCCTCGAGGATCATACGACGGTTACGTTCCGATTGTAATTCAAACTCAAGCTTCTTAATTTCCATACTGTTCGGATTGGCATGCGCTTGAGGCATGCTATTGTAGACACGTTGAGCCTTGGCAGAGGCAAGTTCAGATGACAAGCGTTGTACCTCACTTTGTAACTGATCATTCTTCGTCTTGAGAGATGAGGCATTCATTGTGACAGTCTCCTTCTCTGACTTTAATGTACGAACAGTTGCTTGTAATGACGTCACCTCCTGTTGAGCCTTTTGGCTCTGTTCTTTGAGATGTATAATCTCCTTCTTCTTACTTACCAACTCTTCCGATAAACGAACATTCTCAATACCACCAGCATACTTCAGACGATTCTGTAACTTTTCAATCTCAACCTGTAACTCTTGTACTTTTGTTTCATGTACATTAGTCAATCGTTCCTTCTCATCATCAATAGCCTTAACTAACTCTTGATACGAAGTTTCACTAACATGTACTTCCTTACGTAACTGTTTCAGCTCAGCCTCCATGACTGTATTCTTCATAACTGATTGGGATGCCGCCTCAATTTCCTTACGATGTGTAGTATTGGAAAGGATACGTTCCTTCTTCTCTTGATCACGTTCATCTTCTACTTGTTTAATACGTTGTTGATATTGTTCTAATTGTGTCTTGAGTAGTTGTACATCAAACGACGAGGGTGATGCCTCCTTACTACCACCTGACTTACGATCCAACTTGTTCATATCATGTGGGTCAGTATTGATCAACTTGTGTAACAAAGTACTTGTTGATCCATCACCACCACCATGATGACTACAATGCATAGGAGACAAAACAGTCTTGGTACCATTCGAAGCAACGACCGTAAATTCACTAGCTTGACGACTAATAATGGGAGGTACCTCCATTAATGTTTGTAATTGTTGTTGATTATTATTTGTAGTACTGTGAATTGACCGTATTAATCCTCCAGATCCTGATCCAGATGATCGTGTTGAACGACTATAGTTGGTAGAAGGATGTGTTAAACTTGTGGCATTACTACGAGGAGTGGCCATGAAACTCATTGTTGTTGTAGAAGCTGCTGGTGTATTGGCTGATTGGATACCGGTTGATACAGAAGCAGTAGTGGTATGTCGTGAAGGACTATACATGGCACTATTACTAGTACTGACCAACGATGATGATGATGTTGGAACACCACGCTGTAACTCATTATACATACTCCTCACTTTCTCAACCTCGTCACAATGATCTGAATAACCAATATCAGCATATATCTTGAGACATGAACGTAATGTCTTCTTTGCTTCACTAACTTCATTCTTTTTAATTTGTACTGTACCAATATCGGATAATAGTCGTGCCATTTGAATTGTCTTGCCCTCACTTCCTCCACCGCCATTGTCTGTTGAACGAAGAGTATGCAATGCATCAATCAAATATGACTTGGCATCATTTAACTTACCCCGAGAATAGTAGGACATGCCCAACTTTTGTAGTATCAATGATCCGTCGGTGTTACTTAGTCCACTCTTATCACTGCTATTACTTGACGAGGAAGAGAAGGTAAGCTGCTTATACTCATAATATCCCTCCGAATAACATCTACCAGCATCATCATATCGATGTAACTTAACATATCCATCACCAGCTAAGGTATACGCTGATACCACCAATCTCTCCAACTTTTCCATACCACCACTGCTACTACCAAAGGCAAACTTATAACGACTCTCCATAATCTTCTTATACAATTCAATACATTTTTCAGATGTATATACACAATCGTTATATTGTTTATTGAGTAAATAATGGGTGGATAGATCATACCATACTGTTATTGCATTAGGATGAACATCGTACATTGATGACTTGTGTTGTTTCTTGGAGATGTCATCTCGATTAATGGATGTTATACCGTAGAATTGTAATGATTTATGATATGCTTCTATTGCCATATCTTGATTTGACGAGTAACTACCGACTTTGGTAGATGACGAGGATGAGGATGAGTCTCCACTGCAGAGCTTGGTGTATAGCTTTGCAATCTTATGATATACCTCGGCAATGTCAGGTTGGACCAATGTGTTCCCTTCATTGTGTTCATCACGACTGAGGCGGCTTCCCTCATTGTTATTATTGTTGCTTTGTGCATACTTGAACTTTAAAGGCGCTAATGAATCAGTATACATTCCAATAGTTTTGGTAATTAGTTCCTTCTCTTCTTTTGTTAATGCTCTCTCTCCCTCACTGCCCCTGCTCACTTCAATTGTACTATTCCTTCCGCCACCGATACCACTGCTATTCAACCCCTTACCCCCCATACCCCCAGACGTACCGGCCTTGGCAGACTCAAACAAATCTAACTTTTTATCAAACAAACTACCCAAGAATGTACACGCAATTCCCACCAATGTATGTTCTTTATCTAATACTTGTTTCATTATCCCTACTGCTTGGATGGTATCTTTAATTGCCTCGTTTAGATTACTTTCCATCTCAACTGTACCATTATTAGAATTTGACATATCATTATTATTGAATTGTACCTTAAGTTTCGATAACTTGAGTAATAATTTGGCATATATATACGATTGTTCACCATTTGAATTACGTTCTAATCGTAATAACTTTTTGATTGTTGATGTTGCTGATTTGTATAATTGTTCTTTGTTATTTCCCTTCCCACTACCGGTAGAGGAGGATTGTAATTGCTTCATCTTCTCATCTAATTTGTTAACCAACTTTTCTCGTTCAATATCAACATTCATAGCACGTTCCATCCTACTAATATCTCTCTTAATCTCTTTAACTTTGTCATCAAATTGGGACAGTTGACAGGTGTATAGGAGTAGTCCTAAACCATTGTTCAACTCGATATTACTTTCTTGATACTTATTGGCAATTTCTAGTGTCTTTGCTAGGTCTAGATGTACTTGTGCTAGCTGCATTGCTAGTGATATAACTTTTGAGTCTCGTTTATCATCTGATAGTTGTAACTTAATCATGTCCTTACGAGAAATTAACTCATCTAAACCATATTGAATTGCTGTAGTATAGGATGATACTGCATTTGATAATTGATTTGTTTTAAATTGTGATAGGGCTAGGGAATGATGTTTTGACATTGCTGAAGATTCTCCTCCCCCGTAGTCACTATCAAAGCCTGAGGGGTCGGCAGGGTTATAGTTGGGGCTAGTGGCAGGATCGGTAGGGCTTCGAGTAGGACTCTGACGTAATTCATTATCTCCTCGTGGTGAATCTATTGTTGGATTCTGACGTATCTCGCCTGGTGATGTGGTTGGAGAGCGTAACTCGTTGGTCTTTGAAGTAGCTCTTGGTGGACTGTCTGCGCTATTAGTATTGTTGGTACTGGAGTTGGGGTTGTTGGAGTTTAGTTGGATTGAAATTGACGATGGATAAGGATGTGGTGATAGATTATTATCGTTGGTAGAGTATGGCGGAGAAAATGGTGGATCAACCTTCTTTTTACTCTTCTTCTTACGCTTTGGCTTATTCGTAGATGATCCTCCCTTTCCTACATATTTAGTAGTAGACTTGGATGATAGCTTTTTACCATGGCTACTGTCATCTTCATTATAATGATCATTTGATGTTGGATTGTTAATTGGAAAATCAAATATCGAATGATTATCTTCAGAGTCGTGAGTATGACTTCGTATTATTTGGGGTGGACCTTGCGGTGAGTAGATTATCTCCATTATTGTAGTATATTGATATATATTATATTATTATATTGCCTCTTATTGAGTGCTTTGTTATTGCATTGCAATATGAAGTGATGAGTAGAGTTTATTAGAGGGGAGTTATTGAACGGATGAGTTGTCATTTTTTCAATTTTTTACAACAGCAATCGCCAAAATATGGCGATGCAACGAAATATCTAAATAGTTGAGTGAAGGTCTTCTTTACATACAGCGGCAGTGGCGTAGTACTGATACACGCTGGAGGCACTTACAACTTTTTTCATCTCGCTGCTCGGCCGGGAGTAGATGGTATGAAGAAATAGAGAGACTTTATTTAAAAAAAGTGACATATATCTTATGCTCCTCCCCACTTGTTGATGTTTGCAACTGCAATACATCAACTTGGATAATACCCTCTCTTGGCAACATGATTGCCATATGTGATAATATTGGCAATATATTTAGACATCAACCAAAAGATATTGCAATGGAAATACTACATAAAATTAGCAGTATAATCAGCCGTATACCAAAGCCAAAACAGATCTTTTACACTATATTAGAACAAGTTAGAACTGGAATATTAATTGGAACTTTTATTAAATGGTGGAAACACGAAGAGTTGACCTACCTTAATGTAGGTCTTTCAGTTGTTACAGTGGTATCAATAACCAGAATAAGAAATTACTTTCATACACATTATGTAGAGAGGGAGTTACTGATAGTTTCAAATTTATTACCAAGTTGGCAAAAGGAACGATTCACAACATTCTACATTCGAGTAAATTTGTTCATTGTAGTCTGTATCTGTTATGGTTTGTTCCCTGTAATATATTATAAGGGTGAGCCCATACTTACTGCATTGGTGGTGCCTATTTTAGTCGATTTATATAGGGTGTTCACGGATGACCTTGTCTTGTGGCAAATTACAATTAGCAATAGAATCGATATCGATACGTCTTTCCAAATTATGTCTATATTTAGATTAATTGACGTTCTAGGCATCAGATATCTTCTATGTGATTGTCTAAGGAGTGGGGAATTATCATTGCAGTCATTCAAAGCTTTAGTTCAGGCATTTCCGGGCTACATTTATTTACCCGATCGGGATGGATCAACTAGTCTGTTTCAAATAGCTTGCCAGTGTACGCATAACTCCTTGACTGTTGAATATATGGTACAGTTAGATGAGAACTTGTTAAACAATCGAGATGACAGGGGAAACACTCCTCTTCATTGGGCGTCTCGGCATGGAAAGACCAATAACGTGAGATATCTTTTGGAGAAACAAATGTCACTAGTTACAGTAGAAAATAAAGATGGGGATCTACCCATTCATCTAGCAAGTGATCGATTGAATGAGGACACCGAGGAGTGGATAGAAGTAGAAGAAGATCGTATCGAGATTGTATGGCGGCTGCTCCAAGCATATCCAGATTGTCTAGATTGTGTTAGGGGGGTTGTAAGTTGTTCAAATGGAAAGGATATTGATAAGAAGAAGAATAGATAGTTATGATTAATGTTAACATAGAAAGAAATATATTATGCTTAGATTCTAGTATTAGTATATCCCAATCTTAATCTTCCTTCCCCCTCTCCGACGACTCTCTTTCTCAATAACCCTTCCTTCTTCGATATCATTCTTTGTCTGTAAAGAATTAGGTGTAGGCATCTGCATTTGCTGCTGACAATAAGATATACCTCTCCTCTAGGTATCTCTCCCCCCTAGTAACCACTCCTTCGCTTTTAGCCGTTTGGGAATCATCGTAAATTGAGCTAACCTACAAAAGGTATCCTTCTTGCTGCTCCTCATAGCCTGACTAATAGATACTCACAAAAAAGTTACTTGTTTTTCACACCATTGTTTCAAATCATTGCAATTGCAATAGACCGATATCCTAGCCAAATACATCAACACTCTATCACCTTGTTATCGTCCAAATCATGTTGTCTATCTACTCTGCTGCCCTACCTATACTTCTATTTTTATCAAATCATCATCATGTCCAAGGAAATGACTCATTCAGCGAGATAGCAGCAAATCATCGAGCTGCCGACAAAGCATATAATACAATGCTTCGTGAATATCTCGACGAGGATGAGAATTGTCCTCCAGGTCCACCCGAGGGATGGCCACATACTGAACCCTTCTCGTATACTCCCGAGGCACAACTCGAGTATACCAACATGGTTGATAACGATATGCAAACTCAATATCAACAGTTGAATCAATTAGTGTATGGTGCGGGGGGTGGTATTCATCAAACTGAAATTGCAAGGCCGGAGAGTAGTACTACTGGTTACTATACAGGTGTTACACATATCCAACATGTGAATAATGAAAACTTGGTAACATTCTTCTTCTCGGCTGGCCGAAAGGATGGCGGAAGCAATACATACTCTACTATCAACAAATCAGATGAGAATCCATTCGATGGTGTACAAGAGTTGTACATTGATGAGGAAGATATTCAGCCATGGACATGGGTTAGTACCGAAACTATTGTTGATGAAGGAGAGGTGTACCATTATGTGTTATTCTCGGGAGGGAATAGTGGCCCAGAAATTAGTCCGTCTAAGTTGTACATCTACCAGGAAGATTCACATGGGGACTTGATATTGCCACCCACAGTGGCTTGGGAAGAGGATGTGTCAATTCTACCCGGTCCTGCTCGATTTTGTCTTGTGGAAGATTTGGGTGATATCTATGGTGAAGATGACAATCTGGTATCCAGGGCGGGGACTCCAGACCTTATCGTTACAGGGATTGGAGGCGTTTTCATCTATTCCAAACAACAGCAAGAAGATTGGAAGCTAGTACGTTCCATTATTATTCAACCCAACTGTGATTTATTCTATTTATCGGATCAGACTTGTGTTGATGATTTAACGGCTGCCTACTTGGGTGTTCAAAAGTTGGACGGGCACTTGATCATCGGGGGTAGGACACGAGCCAGAAATGCTGGTGCTGGACTCACGGAAGGTTTTCCAAGTATATCATATGATTATCGAAATGATAAAATCGTTCAACTATTCTCAGATGGAGGGCAGACTGTATCGGTGGCGTTACTAGATGGCAAGACAAAAGTCCTTCTTGGTACTGGATCAGAGACTGGATTAAGTGGAGAGCCGAACTTGAGTTATGATGTGACATTTGATGAACCCGAGGAGCACCGCCACAGATACCTAAATGAGACATATGTGAATGGAACATCCTACGTGAGGGGAACCACAAAGACGACAAAGACAACACAAAGGAGTAGAAACAGTCCTACTTCTACTCCAAGCAAAGCTCCAAGTAAAGCCCCATCGGAAGATCTATTACTTGATCTAACACTATCAGATACTCAACTAGCATTTGGTATGCCGACAGAGTACACCCCGTTTGAGGAGGTTGACTTTGTGCCAGTTAGTTCAGAGGAATATTTTATAATTCCATCGCCTGGAAATACGAAGACACGTCAGGTGCTGCCATTTAAGATTGATGACGATACCCCTGATTTGGTTCTAGAAGTCAACAGTGCACAGACATGTAACATCTACTACCGGCCAGATGAGGATATGCCCGCATCAAAGGTCTTACCATTGCCCGGATCCGAGGGGGTTGATACATTCGATGAAGATGGTATCTTTTTCTTTGCTCGAGCGGGGGATACATTGCTTATTGAGGATACACTGTATGTCATACTTGCAGTGTTTAATGGAAACAATACAGTATATTCGTTTAGTACTGATGTCTTTTAAAGTCCTACGGGGAGTACCTTATGAGTTTGTGTAGTCCATGTAATATGAATTAATGTATTTGTCTTTAAAGTTTATCCTAGTGTTTTTAGACTTAAATCTCAGCACGTAGACGACGGATTTGATCCGTTCCAATTACAGTAGATTAAAATAGAGATCTTGAAGTGTTTCTTCCTTGGTCAGCTTGTTTTAGAGTCGTTCTATATCGTCCAAATGATCGTCGGCAATGTAGATAGTAGCTATTATTTGGAGGTCGAAAATATTGAAATCTATGGCGATACAACGAAGTTTATTACTTGCATGGGTTTGTATTGTTGTAGGTTACCACAGCTCTTCTCGTAGTGTGATATACAATCCACCAACACATACCTATATAAGAAGAATTAAAGTGTTGGTGACAGCCGGCTGAATGAGGCGGGTAGTTTTTAGGCAAGATTAAAAAGTGTACACATCTTGTGCACTTCATTCAGCCAGTGCACTTCTTTGATAATCTAAATAAGTATACTGCAATACGAAAAACCTAAACACAACAATGGATATTGGTAGTATAATCAGACGATCACCAAGACTAATAAACACCTCACTACATATCTTAGGATGTATTCAAACTTTGTTATTGGCCGAAACAATACAACAATGGCGGAGAGGAGAACTAACGACATATCACCACCTAGCACGTCCAATCATTAGTTACATATCATTATGGTTACTAGGATATTGCATCATTTTCAGAAATGCCTTTAACTCTAAAAGCGAAGTTACTGAGTTAGTTGCTGATGCAGTTACTTTCTCGGACGTGGCGAAGGAACAATTGACAAGATGTTGCAAAAATACCACCATTTTAGATTTGTTCCTTAATGTGTGTCACGCATGTATTGTGTTCTCTGCAGCACATATGGATAATATATTCTATACTCCATTCATATTGGTTATGGTAGTAGGTTTATTCAAAGCATTGAAGGAAGACATTGTCTTGTGGCGAATAACTAATGGCAATACAATTGATATGGTCACTGCTTATGAGTTATTTACAATCCAAAATCAAGATTCCGGAGTAAACCATGATAATGTATATTTCGATGTTAAAAATGCCAAGCTGAATAAATCATCGGAAGTTCGGTATTATCTTTGTGATGAATTGAGAAGCCTAAATGCCAACCTTGACTTAGTCAAAGATTTACTTGAGACATTTCACGGATATATGAACATTGTCGATCGAGATGGACTAACAACCCCATTTGAATTAGCTTGTCTATTCTGTTCTGTGGATATTGTTCAGTATATGGTAGAATTAGATGATACGTTGCTAGATCGTCGGGATGAAAAGGGCGAGACTCCCCTGCATTGGGCATGTTATAATAGGGGCTTTCAAGGCCTCGACGTAGTCAATTACATATTGGAGAAACGAATGTCATTAGTTACAGTAGCAAATAAGAATGGGGATCTACCGATTCATGTGGCAAGTATATCAGATATCTTTATTGAGGAAATAGATCCAGATCCAGTATGTATCGAGATCGTATGGCGTTTGCTTCTAGCATATCCAGAATGTCTAGGTTGTGTTGGAGGGACAGTAATCAACTCAAATGAAACAGATTTACATAGTAAGAAGAATAACTAGTAATAATCAATGAAATAGATAAGGTATATATCAGAATTTCAAATCTAGTTTATTATAATTGCCCCGAGACTCTCCTCGACTCTCCTCTTCCTTCCTGCCTTCGAACATATGGTTTCACAGTACCGCCGTACCCCATCTTCTTTGCTATCATTATACTTGAGCAGTTACTTATCAGAACCAGTATTATCTCCACTCCTACCCACCGCCCCAACTACTTTCGATGAAGAAGAATTCATCCCCGGCAATTTCTTATCTTTACTGCATTGCTGTTTTGACTTGGTTGACGACTACCCACACTACCGGCACTACTAGCAATTGCAACATTCCGTTGTGAGGCAGGAATGACTGTACCATTATTATTATTCACAACATTACCGGCACCATCTATCCATACATTGTTATTTTGACTTATTTGATTACCATTCGCAATATTCTTTGCAGGATTCTGATGTTGTACCACGGCAGTTGATGCCGATGCATTACCAATATGAACAATCTGTGCACTCTTTGGTGGTTTCTTTTGAAAATTTCGTGCACCATGTCGAAAACATACACCTGCACATTGTACCTTATTAGTACATCCTTGGAATTTACATGTTCGTCTTGTAATTTTAGCTCCGTGGCGGATACATAGACCACTTTTTAAGGCGTTGTTGGTACATCCTTCATGACTACATTTACGTACCTTTGCCCCGTGTTTGATGCATATACCTCCCTTCTTGGCTTGTTTGGTACATCCTTCTACGGAACATAGACGGCGTACTTGTTTTTTAATTGGTAATATTGTTTTATTAGCCTTAGGGACATCTAATTTCCTTGTGTTACTTTGTGCTGCTGGTAGTACGGGAGGTGGTAAAACTGGAGGACATACGTTATTATTATTTGCAGTAATAGTGGTAGGTTGCTCTTGATTAGGAGTACTACTCATATATACTAATGCCATTGCAGCCTCATCCTTAGTTTGAGTATTATTTGGTGGTTGAGGTCGTTGAGTGGGATCGGGTGGTAAAAAGGGTTCCATTTTTATGTGTGTTTTTTATGTGCCGTCGTCGAGAATTAATATTTTGTTCGTGTACACTGCCGCCGATAGTTACGATAATAAAGATGATAAGATATTATAATAATCCACGGATTGAGAGAGCCGCCACCGAGTTGGTTGTTATCGCGTGTGTTCTGTGGCAACACAAAACACATGGCGGTATCCTGATCTTTTCAACTTTTCAACTTTCAACACTCAACGCTATCATCTCCCCCTCTTGTACCAAACGATATCGCCTCTAAGTTTCGGCGGCTGTGCTATTTAATCAGTTGTAGTATTAGCATTTGCATTGTCCATAATAGAGTTTTGCAACTGTTATTGGACATAAGATATGTTCTCCCCTCTACTTCTCCTCTTATCATTCATCGTTGGCATTGCTACATCATCGTCATCACTATCAACATATCAATCACTACAACAACAATACTACGAACTATTAGCAAGTTACGAAGATGATGATATCAACTCACCACCCGGTCCAATTAATGGATGGCCACATACTCAACCCTACACCACAAACTACAATGACTTGGTATCCTATAATAAGTTACTTGAACAACGAATGTATGTTACATATCAACAAGAATACTTTGCAATATATGGTAGTGGTAATAGTAATGAGAATGAAGATATGTTGCATATATCACAAATAGCCAGGCCAGAGGGTAGTACTACTGGATATTATACAGGTGTTACACATTTTCAACATGTGAATAATAAAAATTTAATTACATTTTTATTCTCGGCTGGACGACATGATGGCGGTACGAATACATATTTTACCATTGATACAACAGAAGAAAAGAATCCATTTAGAGGTGTACAGGAATTGTATATTGATGAGATGGATGTTAGTACATGGACATGGGTTAGTTCTTACACTGTTATTAATGAAGACGAAGATAAAGTGTATCATTATGCATTATTCTCGGGAGGGAATGGGGGAGGCAAAGTGGGTCCATCGAAGCTATACATCTTCCAAGAAGATGATAATGGGCAACTAATGTTACCACCGACTGTAGAATGGATTGAGGATATATCAGCTATAAATGGTGCGGCACGATTCTGTCTCTTGACAGATTTAGGCAACATTTATAATACCAACAAGAAGGAAGAAATTGAATTAGTATCGAGCAAAGGAATGCCTGACATTATCATTTCGGGTACTGGTGGGCTATACATCTATTCAAAACAACAACAACAACAACAACAACAACAAGGAGATTGGAAACTAGTACGATCAATATCAATAGACAAGGATTTGAACGATGATACATCAGCATTTGTCGGTCTAGAATATATGCAAGATGAACGACATTTAGTCATTGCTGCACGAACAAAATGGTCAAATCGAGGAAAAGAGTTTACTGCACCTACATTAATATATGATTATCAAAATGATAAGATTGTACAAGAACTATCAAGTAATGGACAGACTGTATCGGTTGCATTGGTTGATGACAAGTCTCGGTTACTTGTTAGTGCTGGTGGTCAATCGGGGTATACTGGACAACCGAATTTGATGTTTGATGTATCTTATATCGATAGTATAGAAGGAGCAGATATGGAAGAGGTAGTAGTGGAAGTTCATAACACAACAGATCAGCCGTGGAGAGGAAGATTTCTGAAACAAATAGATCAACATCAAAGACGAAACAGAGCTGATAGTATGATCATTACATGGAATGAAGAAGAGAGTGAATCGTCTCTACTAACACCATTTCAAGCTGAATCCGAGAAGGATGTACAAGGACTTCAACCATCATACTCCAAAGCTACGCTTGAACTATCAGATACACAACTAGTACGAGACATGCCAGTGGATTACACTACATTTGACTACATAGATCCAGTGCCGGTTAGTTCCGAAGATTACTTCGTCATACCATCACCTGGCAAGACTAGAACACGACAAGTCCTACCCTTTCAACTTACAAACAACAATGATCAGAATACTACTGATACGTCAGTCGACTTGATTTTGGAAATCAATAGTGCACAAACATGTAACATATATTACCGAACAATGGCAAATGAAACGGCAACAAAGATTATGCCATTGCCTGGATCCGAGGGTAGGAATAATCAAGATGAATACTACTATACACGGGCAGGTGATGCATTGGTTATTGGTGATCAGTTGTATATCATCCTTGCACAGTATAATGGGAATAATACTGTCTATTCCTTTAGTACGAGTGTGTTTTGAGGAGGAGTAGATTAGGGAGGGGATGATCTAACAAACACTGATTATAATGAGCAGCTCTTGATGAATTAAACTCTATTCTACCAACGAACGATTAATGAATGATACCGTCTGACCAAGTACCCTACAAATCACACACAACACAACGACACACAATTAGAGAATGTTACATCCTCCACCACCACCACCTGGGGGCTTCTTGTGAAAGACATTTGGTTCTTCGTGGGAAGTAGTAAATGGCTCTTCCTTCTCTTGAGCATGCTCAGTAATATTCTTACAAGCTTCACTTAATGTCTTCGCCTCGTTACATATCTTCAATTCGTATTGGAGTGATTTCACCTCCTTCTCAAGCATTGCTGCCTTGTTGTCTTCTTTGGTTTCGGTTGACATCTTGGTATGAGCTAGTCTGAGTGTGAAAGTTGATTAAGAAACAGAGAGGGAAGCAGATATGATGTGGGTAAGATTAGAAAACGATGTAATGTGTAACAAAGCATGAACAATGACAACTTACGAGTAAGAATGGTAAGTGATATGTGAAATGAAAATAAAATGGTGTCGAAGGGTATGTAAAGTTAAAGTCCTATGTACTTACTCACATACCTCTTCTTCACTTCTCACTCATACTTCCACTTCGGCATTGCTCTGTCTCAGAATATACTACACCACTAGAGAGGAACCACACAAGATGGGAGCATCATCGTCATGCTGCCGGCCTAGACGGACAAGTCAAATTGGTATACAAAGCAACACGACGGATCAACAGCTACTACAAAACGACAAGCAACGCAGATCATCATCCTTCTCACAACAACTACATAGTAGTCTGTCGGCCTTGATACCAGGAATGGGCAAACATATAAGTTCATCGTCACTTGTCTATGGCAATCATCTAACTCTACCATCCTCAGCATTACAAGTCATTCACAACAATAACAACAATACTAATCAGCAGCAACAGATTAACATTAACGAAGACGGCTTTCATTTTCATCACTTGATTGATACTGGCGGCTTTGGATTTGTATTCAAGGCAACACGAAAGACAACAGGCAAAACCTACGCCCTCAAGGTACAGCCGATGGAGTTTATGAGTCGACTAACACGATCAGCAGCCTCAGGTAGTGGGTATCGTAGTAAAGTGAATGAAGTATCGTTGCAAATGGAAAAGACGGCATTGGCAGCGTGTAGAGGACATCCATTCATTGTTAGTTTGGAGTATTCGTTTCATACACCACTCTACGCTATTCTTGCATTAGAGTATATCCCAGGAAAGTCCCGTTTGTATTGTTCTTTCTTATCATGTGCCTATGTGTGCTTACCTTTAAATCTCATGCACTAAACAGAAGTTATCATCTCGTCTCTTTTAACATCATTAACGCATCTTCAGGCGGCACACTAACTCGTTTCATTTCACACAGTCCAATGAGTAGACTACCATGTGATTTGGCAAGGATATACACTGCCGAATTAGCACTGGCTTTAAACTTTATGCACGAGAAGGGTATCATTTACAGAGATGTCAAGCCATCCAACATTTTGATTGACTTGGATGGACATTGCAAAGTTACAGACTTTGGACTGGCTGGTTCAATGTTGATGAAGAAGAAACAGACGTCATTCAATCCTCAAGAGAATTCAATCGTAGTTGTGGATGTAGATAGTGAAGAGGAGAATGAGACAACAAATGACAAAGGAGAAGACCGTAGCTCAAGCAGTAGTAGTAGGTCGAGTGTGAGTAGTGAAGAGCCAGAGTGGTTATCAGAAGACGACGAAGATCAGGCTAGAGGCACGGATGATTATGTCAAGGGTAGTCTGTATCGAGTAAGAAGACGTACACTCTGTGGAACGGCAGGATATCGACCACCAGAGCAAGTAGGTGAACGATATGTAGACTATGCCAATCGAAATGGCTATGACGAGAGAGTAGACTACTTCTCACTTGGTGTTACAGTCTTTCTTATGGTTTGTGGCCAACGACCATTTCCAACACGAAGAGAAATGATGTTAAGTGATAATGAGTTACTAAAGCAGTCTGGAGGTGTGAGTAGTCCACCGAGGAGGAGATCGTCAATCAGCGATCATAATCATTCAAGTGCTATCCAACGAGCAGCAACTAGAAAGTTAATGAAGGATGTCGAGTTCAAATGTGAGTGTCTACTTTAAATGGTTGATACGTATGAGATGAACTTGACACTCACACTTCTTTCTTCCAACTACGACTATAGGCTTGATGACGGAAGTCAAGTTTCCAGACTTCTTGGAGAATGAGATAGAAGCCAAGTCGTTTATTGAACAACTACTAGCCAAGGATCCAAACAATCGACCACGATTCGATGGTATCAAAGACCATTCTTGGATGTCAAATGTAGACTTTGATGCGGCAAAGCTCAAGGCAAGTAAGCTGCCATACGATTGGGTACAGAAACATGCCATGGCTGAATCAAGAGCAAAGCCAAGATCAATGAGACGAGCTTCCATGACGAGTCAACACAAAACAAAGACTGATCTTTCTGTTACTTTGTTTATTGAAGATATATGTGCTCAAATGATAGAAATCGGTAGAGATGAGGATGCCGAAGAGGCCGCTGCTCGATGGATGGCCGTCCCAAGCTCGAAGACAGAGGCTTTGTTTAGACATTGGAATTACATTAGTGATGATGCCTTGAGGTTGGAAGTCGATGCAGCAGCAAACAATAGTAGCGACAGTGTTGGTACTTCATCAACAAAGTTTCCAAGTCGACGAAAGATGAGGCGTGCTACTCAATAAAGGTTATGAATAGATACAAGGATAGATATAAGAGACTCCGTTAATAGATATTACTCTTTGTCAGGACTAACATGGAGTCTTCTTCTTCTTCTTCTTCTTCGGAAGAGCAGTCTAACCTTTTCAAAAGTAATTGAATCACTTTAGTCTTCAATGCAGAGCTTGTTGTTTTTGAGGTCATTGGATTGTGAAGATTGAGAACCAGAAGCACAAAAGGGATACCACCTAAGACCAATATCATCTCTAGGCGGTAGTACTAGTACAAATTCAAGAGTGGGTAATAATGTCATCTAAAGTAATGATGGACTCCGATGTTAATTGCTGTATCCAGTCTAAATATCAATGACAAGTAATCAATACAACTAAATACTGATCCCGATTGATGATCAACTTGGCAACTTCCTCATCAGTCTTGGCTACATAGACTTGAAGTATGTCCCCATCATATGCGTGGTAAATAATCTCCTCGTTAGGAGTAACATCAAGGTATAAATCTCTCCAAACTTTTCTCTGTTGAGCTGCATCATATGACAAGACAATATCTAAATCTATATCCAGCTGATTATGTAACTTGATACCAAATTCATTCGGATCCTCGGTCTCATCAGAAATCTTATAATAATGTTGATCTCTCTTAATCTCAATCTTTGATACCAACTCATTAGTTCCTGATTTGTAGACGTGTATTATATCTCCGTAAAGGGATGTCATAGTCGTGGGACACTTACTATTAGCGAGCTGGGTCTCTTTATTTTTATTACTATCTGGCCTAAATGTTAATGCCAAGTAATATGTCATGTTATTATCAGAGCTCATCGTCATCAACGAGTTGCCTTCTTGCTTCTTTCTTATCCCTTCTCTCCTCCTCTTTAGCAACCAAATCGACTTCCAATGTACCTCTATCATCATCTTCTTCTACAGTATGCACATGATCAACAGCGTCACCACTAAGAAACTTATTCCATATCATTCTTAATCCAATTTCAAAGTTGGAGACATATCTTGGTACATCCCAATATGGATGCATCGGATTCGTTTGTAGACATGCATTAATCAGTATGGTTCGTATTGTATTGAACCATGATGTATCCTGACCTAATCTGATGGCTATATCTTCATATTGTGTACTACCACTATATGCATTTAGTTCATCTAATCCCAATACAACATTGGCCGATGTACTAACTCTTGACGACATGTCATCACCATCAGATCTTGTGACGATTGGTACACCGGCATATAATGAATCTTGAGCTGTGGTATGACCATTATATGGATGTGAATCAAGCATGACATTGCATAACGAATATGAACGTTGTTGATGATCGTATGGATTCTTTTCCCATTGTAGAAAGTGAATACGATCATTAATGTCGTTGAGCTTGGAGTCATTCTTATTATTGGTGGCCTCGTTGATAAACTTTTGTAGATTGACAACTCCTTCCTTGGGATTCTCTAGCAGACATAAGATACTGTTATCAACCTCTTCTAATATACGAATCCAACTCCGTATTGTCTCAGGATTGTGTTTGAGAAACTTGTTAAAATTGCAATATACAAATGATACCTCATCATTCTCTTTGTGTCTTCCCAATGGATTGGATGACAAGCAGGCATTCTGCTGAGGAGATCCTATACCTAATTGAAATGGTTCTCCCTCCTCTCTTGGTATGTATTCCAATCTTGGCGGAAGTACCTCCTTTTGTACAGCATGTCCTTTACTAAAGAAATGATTGGGCATATACATAAACTTTTCAGTATATAAACTTTCCAACCTCAATGGACTAACAATCTCATCCGTGACTATATAATCAAAGTATTGTGCACCCGATGTCATTAGAAACTCTTGATGTAAGATCTGTACTGGTGCCGGTCGTAGTGCCATTAATCCTGCCGCACGTTCACCTTGACGAGCATATCCATCCCATTCTATTAATATTTGTATTTCATGTTTGTGTATGTACCGTGCCAATCCGATATGATCATTTTGATATTCTTGTACATCATGGAAGTAATCTACCGTATCAATAACACGTTGACGCCAATCAACACCTCTCATGGTATTCTGGATAAAGTTTGGATGATCAGGTGGACCAGTTGAAAAGATATGTATTTCAACAAGTGACGGGTCAAAGAACCGAAACATATCATGTGATAGATATAAGACGGCTTTGGAATTGAAACTACATGCCACAAATCCAACCTTGATTGGTGGCGGAGTTGAGGCTCCGTCCTTCATCTGATCTTCGTGTTGTTTGAGAAACTTGGTAAGCATATCCTTGACACTATATGGTAAATCATTCGGTCGATCCTGGACACTAGTGCCATCATCTTCAATACGTGCACGTAGCTCATCCATACTTGCTTGAGACTCAGAGGCATATCGTTTAAGTACAACTTGTTCATTTGATAATGGATATCCGAGCATCATGTGTGGATGTACACTTGTACTACGCTGCCAATGCATAATCCCTTCATCCTTGTTATTGTTGTTGTTTGTATAATAACTACTGCCTATACCATTTGCCCGTATAATTTCATCAGTAATATCATCTCTAATCAACCTTCTATACATTTGTACTTCACTATTCGTAACCTCCTCTATAATCTTCATATCCTTCTCAAATCCTGTACCATTATATCCCCAATCACATAAATTGGTACGTAAATAGATTGCATTTGTACATGCTGGGTATAGTTTCATGTTGGATTTCATGCATGATAATTGAAATATATAAGATGCTTGTTGGAGTTGTTTGGTATTGAAATATTGTGTTGCAATGTTGTATAACTCTTCTGGTGTCTTATCTTGCAATAGGTCTTCAATATTGTTGTTGTTGTTGTTGTTGATTGGTGTCGATGTAGAGGACTCATCTTTTGGTTTAAACTGACTCCAAAAGTCATCATTAACATTCTTCTTCTGCTGTTGTTGATTATCCTTTGCAATGTCGACTGCATCTCGAATCTCCACCAACCTCTTCTTGAACTGCCAATCACCACCAACACTACTACTATCATCTATAATCTGCTTCAATTCCAAAGCATATAAATGACTACCATCCCGTTCCAATGCTTGTTTTAAATATAATTCACCTAATGAAATTTGATCTCTCATATAACTTTCGGCGGCAATGAATGTTAATCCATCAACTACTTTATTTTGATATAGATAACATTGTAAGAATGGTGTGAATGCATCATCTACTTTATATGCTTCTTGTTGTTTATTATTAGAGGAGGTAGTAGTAGCTGTACTGTGTAATATTACAGCTCGCCATAGATATGTGGATGCTTTGTTATATTGTTTGAGGTTGAATAGGCGTTGTCCTTCCGCCAAGTTGGCCGGACCATCGTTAACGTTAACGTGTGTATTATAATCATCATCTAATACTACTTGATCTACCGCATAGACCGTGTTATTGATAGACAATGTAGACAACAAGAACAGCAGTAGCAGGATAAGTGCATAAGATGTGATCAAAATTTTCATATCTGATAATGATAGTTGTATATAATCAAAACGACTGCTACTGGTCAGCAGATGAATGCACCAATCGATAGACCGTTAAAAACTGATCAATTGGGTGTGGTGAATGTATACCAATGGCAATATTATGATATCTGTGGCCTTTAATCTTTTATAAGTAGCGAGCATACAAATAAAATCAGTATCGTAAAAAGTAAATTGATTTACTTAGGTTTTGCCGTGATTACATGTGGAATAAAAGAACTTGAAACACATGGACCAAAGCAGTGATTTGAGTAAGGGTTAGAGTGGGCAACTGTAATCTGAGATTAAATAGTTGTAGATAATAAATACTGCAAATGAAAACAAGTATCTGTTGTGAAAAGTATAATCCATCTTTATATTTACTTGTGTCATCGTCATATTTGACAAAGTTTGAAGCTCTAGAAACTCATGAGCACCAAACCCTTTCCTTGTTGTTGTTCAGAGAGATGATGGCATTCTGTGCATCTGTACCACCGACCCCCCAAAAGAGATTATTATTCTTAGCGAAGCAACCATAATCCGCATACGATCCAGTGTAAAAATTGGCATACCCCTTCTGAAATTGCTCCTCGCATTCTACTTGGGTCAAACAGGCGGTAGTTTTTGTATTTGTAGGAGTAGTAGTTATGGATGTTGATTCTGTAGTTGTTAGCGGTGAGGTAACTGGAGAGTATGTGGTTGTTTGAGACTCTATTGTGACCGTGAGTGTTGCAGTATCACAGAGCCCTACACTATCACATGCCTGATAGACACAAGTATCGACACCCGTAAACCCTGGATTGGGAAAGTATACCACTTCTTGCAAATCAATTGAGATAGAACAATCACCATTTGATGCATCAGTGGTGATACCTTTGACAGTTAGAGTCTTTCCTAAGGCAGGTGTATCATTATCTAAGACTGATACAAATATCATATTATCTTCACTGATAGAAAGATTGGCACTGTCTGGTCGTGCAACAGGTCGTTGAGGGTCTGTTGAAAAGGGATTTGTTGTAGAGGCAGAAGTTGACTGGACAATAATAGACAAGACGTTAAGTGAATAGGATCATTTCTTGGAAAGAAAAGATATCATTTGCCATGAAACTTACTACTGCAGAAGATTCACATTCTGAGGCACAAAAGGGTCCCATCTGAGCTTTTCGAGGATTGCCTTGATATGTACAGTTTGATTTGGCGAAGATATCAGTGTTGTAGGATGAGTATGGAAAGCTATCTCGCCACGCACATAAATCTTGATTGAAGGAGGTAGCACCAGCAAACATGTATTCCATAGTTGTAACACTTGAGATATCAAAGTTTGACACATCACCATTAAAGGCAGATGCTCCACTGAACATAGACCACATATAAGTGACACTTGATGTATCAAAGTTTGACAAATCTTGATTAAATGATGATGCATGATAAAACATCAAGCTCATATCAAGAACACTCGAGGTGTCAAAGCTTGATAAGTCTTGGTTGAATAAACTGGCACCCTCAAACATTGACCACATGTCAGTAACGCTTGATGTGTTCCAGTCTGAAATATCCTCATTGAAAGTATCCATATCTTCAAACAGCCGTGACATATCCTTAACACTTCCTACACACCACGAGTTCATCGGCAAGCCGTATATTTGTCCGATCTCACAATCTTTATCATTGGCACAGTTTTGTAATACATATGAACGGACTGCACTGTAAAGAATTCCATCGCTACCGCCATCATTTTCACCAAAACATTCATAGGTTATAGTTGGCGGAGAAGTAGATGGGGCAATACTTAATGATGGAGCGATACTGACTGTAGGCGGTGGTGTCACAAATATGGTCACCGTTGAGTTGGTTGATTCAAATCCAACATTATTGGATTGTGATGATAATGAGACTCCCAAGGCAATTGTCAATGAACCCACAATAAGTAAGACAACTCCCAGTAGAATCTTTGTTCGTCGTTGTTTCCACCAAGGTAGGGTTGGCTCGAGAGGAGTTGCACCATAGATATCATCGTCCACGGCATATGCTTCTAAAATATTTGTCTCGTTGTTCTCTACACTATTAGCATCTACTACCACCTGTGCTGTGGCATTTTCAACCGTGGCAGTTTCCACTGTTTCAGAGGTTATATTTGATGGGTCGGATACTCTAAAAGGATCTAATAACATTGATGGTGGTGGAGGCCTTCTGATTATTTCAGGTACTTGATTATGATTCCCACTCACTGGAGGTGGAGGATCAATCTCGCTTTGATCCGAAGCTAGAATGATTGGAAGATGATGTGTCCCTACATTTTGCACTGGCTCAACATGAGAAGTGGATACTACTACTGGCATTTGATTCGTTAATGCCTTTGCATTCATCTTTATAACATCATCATCTTCTTCTCGTTCATACTCTGTAAAGTTAAATGGCACTGGTGGACTAAGTTGATTAATAGACATTTCTCGATCCACCAATATCTTATTATCAGGTACATTGTGTGGATGAAATGGAGTCGGTGGTGAGAGTTGGTTAATTAAATCTGTCTTATTATCGGGTATATTGTCAGTAGCCGCTTGAAACTGTGCATAATTGAATGGCACTGGTGGACTAAGTTGATTAATAGATGATAAGTTGTTTGTTATATCCGATGTGACCTTATTGACAACATCAGGATCAGCAGCGTTTAGTGATGCTTCTAACATTGCAGCTGGAGGCTCGGGGCCTACATCATCATTATCTAATTGCTCGACTTTGCCAATCTTCTGCTTCTGAGGCTTGGCCCCATTTGATATACCCTCAGCCATACCCATCGGTAGAGGCATATCACTGCTATCATCATCCATTAATTGGAACCCAGACGATAATATGGCTAATGATGATGTGTTGGTATTATTATCTGTATTGGTACTACCCTCAGACTGAGCTGATGCACCATGATTAATACGGCATTCCTCGATGTCCATGTTGACGGCCGCATTGTTGGTTTCATTATTTTGAATGGGCATGATAATTGTATATAATATGTAGTTAATTACTAATAAATAATACAGTTCACAAAACTCAAACTATACTTACAAATATAACTATAACAATGTTATTCAGTTTTATGTGTGTGGAGTGTGTAAGTGTGATATGAGTAATGAAGATTATCAAAACGGCTGATGCCAGTTGGCAAATCCGATAGAGCGTTAAAACCTGATCAAGTGGTTATGACGAGTGTACCTATACCATGTCAATACTGTGATATCTGTGGCCTGCGCCTTATTAGCACCTCCGTCCGGCACATTATAATTTAAAAGTTAAAATTAAAATGAGAGAAATATTACATGTGGAATAAGACTAACATCCTCTAAATTATGATGTTCCATAAGAATTGCAGCACATTGGACATTGGGCCATAAATAATCATCATTGATTAGTAGGAGCCTTTTTCCATTGTGTTGAGATAAGCGATATACGTAGTAAGCAACCGCTGAGCCCTTGCTGGGTATATATTTGACATCTATTGATATAAATATAATATATCCTAGTATCTTATGCACACACAAAAAAACAGCAACGACAATGGCCATCATCACTACTCTCTTAGTATTGCTAGTGATACTACATGCAGTATCATCATTTACCGTACCGTCATCATCATTAGCACGACAATATAATGACAATAAACAATCAACATATTATAAATCAACAACGACATCATCAACAACAATCCTACACGGTTTATTCGATAACGATACAGATGCATCAGATAAACCATCCGAAATACCACTTGAATTACGTGATGAGATATTCGCCGCTGAAGCTAACACACCCGCCGCACAAGGACGACAACAACGTATAGTAACTTATATAGTATTAACCTTTTTAGGTGTCACGACAGCATTCTTTAATGCCTTCTTATCTGACTTACGATTTGGTGATGGTGCTCCATCAGAAGATTTGGCATATTATGGTTTTGATTGGGTTAAGAACAACTTCTTGTTGAACTTTGCATTTACTAATAAGATCGGCGGTGCGTTGGGATTGTTGGGTGCGGGGTTAAGTGGTACGTTGGCTGAGGTTGAGGTAAGAGTTATGATTGGTATATGATATGCACATAATATGATTTGTGCATATAAGATGTGTGCATATATGTGCACTTTTATATAATATATGCTGTTATTCTCGCTAACTTATGCATATCACAATATACAGATACGATCCAAAAAGGAGAATGCAGAAAAGATATGGCAAGAAATAGAACGACGTCAATCATTAAAAGATAACAAAGTTAACAAAAAGATGAAGAAACGTTCACAGCTTACACAATCGAGATCGAAGCGTGATATGACGGGTACACAGAAGAAACGACTTTCTGCATTAGAGGAGTTAATGGTAGATGATGATAATAATGATGTAGACGAGGTAGTAGTACAAGAAGAAGTAGAACAGAATACTCAAGATGAAGGAGCTAATACAGAATCAAAGGAACAAGAACCTGCAAAAGATGAGGGAGTTCTGGGAAAGATTAAAGGATTTTACGAACGAGCGGATAGTATGGCCGCATCACAAGCACTATTACTTAATAAAGAATTAGAAGATCGGGGCGTGATTGATAAGATTACTGATGAGAGTGGATTGAAAGTCATAGGAAAGGAGGCGGCTGCGGAAGCTAGCAAATCCAGTAAAACGAATGAGTAATGATGCTAGTAGTAGAAATGACTAAGTCTAAAACCGCAACAATATCTTTCAATTACTAATCTAATATACATACGCTTTGGTTTATCAAACTCATAACTCCACACCCATATCATTATCATATATCTTTTCCGAACATATGATCCTAGTATCTAATGTTCCTCTTTCGGTAGTCACTCCCTTCATTTGCAATTACCCACTTATTCTCAAGCAAGTATGGATGAGCT
>Ga0214479_100160_pt1 | contig 41909 bp, 37 predicted proteins | sample M1_20Mar14CPVII9_5_FD_165054 | JGI IMG/M metagenome (GOLD analysis project Ga0214479, IMG submission 165054) | Marine eukaryotic communities from Monterey Bay, California, United States - M1_20Mar14CPVII9sort6BwellE14 | ecosystem: Environmental > Aquatic > Marine > Unclassified | place: USA... | reverse complement strand
ATGTAAAGTCTACTTTGTATTGTTTAAATCCAAGTGTGGGTATAGGTGTTGGATTTAATAATGATAATTGTTCTGCTAATTCAATAACGGCTTGACCGGTTGAACCTACATTTAATGTTTCTTGACGAAAGGAGTCTGATGTAAGTATACCTTTTGATTGTGTTAATTGCTTTGTTGTATCATCTTCTTTTGTTATTGTGAGAGTTGTTGTATTCTTCTTTTTAGATTTGGATATCTTACGTACAATTCTATGTAGTAATCGAATGATATATCCTCGATCTTCTTTATTATTATTATCTTCCTCTGCTTCTTTATTATCTTCTGCTTTTGTTTTGGTAGCGGCAGCTGCCTCCTCTTCCAGTGCTCTCATGGTATTATACTCATCCACTGCACTTAGTAATCTTGACTTTAATTCATTCCGTAATAGTTGTACTGTATCATCGGATGAATTCTCAATTATAGATTGAAACTTTTGATCATTAGTTGTTCCACTGAAGAATAGATTGGATGATGATTGTACTGGTGCCGGTGTGAGCTTGTTGAGACTAGGATGGGGCTTGTTGGATAATCGTCGAGTAGACAGCCTTGTAGGTCTGGTAGTAAATGCCAACACATGTTGTGTATCAACAATGCATACTATTGCAATGCATATCAATAGAAATTGATGCATATCTTGTGTATCTTTTGTGTGAATCGTATAATATACTCTTTTACTTTGCAGCAGTAAATGAACTGTATTCTCCTAACCAAACTCCAAACTCTACCTCTCTATCTATCAATACTATTAATATTATAAGCACAGAGTAGAAGGCCTCCATGATTCAGAGATTTCCATAGTATTGACCTTTTTTCCTTCAAACACGTGGAATATTTTTTGAGCAAAATGTCATCGCTCCACTTTTGGTATCCTATTTTGTTAGGGGCCACTGTGCAAATATTGGCCGCCGAATTCGGTGAGGAGGGGCCTATAATTGATGTCAACAAAGTTGGAAAGGCTCATTCTAGACCAGAATTGCAAGCTGAATCGATTGGTAATGCCGGCTTAGGACCAAATTAAACATAGGAACTAGTATTTGACTACTCAAAATCCCCATAGTGAACAGGGCTGAAAATGCATGGTAATATAGGCAGTGCTGCTATTGGTACAGATACATTATCTACAACCATCCTAGCCTGTATTTGAACTATAAATATGTATTAGAAGAGATAATGAACAATATTTTATCATATATAATCTATACTATTGCAATAAATTGAAGATACACTGTATCATTTTCACTACTAACAAACACACTATAAAATAGGATACCCAAAGTGGAGCGATGACTTTATTATTCCACGTGTTTGAAGGAAAAAAGGTCAATCGCTTTGTCATTCCGTCTCAAGAATTCTATTTTGTTGTGTTGGCAAAGATACCAAATGGCAAGGATACGGTTACCCAAGAGGTTCTAGAAACGACTGACTCAGGCCTCTCTCAAGAAATAACGCATGCAGTATTTGTCTAGAACCTCCGCGTGTAAGCTCAAAATGCCACTTTTTCACAAGCGACCAATGCTTTCGTCGACGTGTGGTAGATAACAATATAATATTATACAAGAACTGGCCGACCGCTCATAATATACCTTAACTTATACCTAACACACTGCTGCCCTCGTAATTTAACAATATGATGTCAAACAATATGAGCTCCCCTCCATCCAATAACAACAAACTATCATCCCCACCCAACAATTCAGATCTCGAAAGTCTAAACTCTTCAGATAATGATGATAACAAGGCACACTCCTTCCGTGAAAGACGATTAACATATACAAGACATCATGTATTAAGTGATAATGCCGCTGCAGCTGTTGCTTCATTATTAGCTGATGGTACTAACGATTTCTCTGACGATGATGAGATGAAAAAGCCTGCTGCTCAACAAAAGCAAGATAATATAGAGGAAGAGGGTGGAGCGGCACCGAGTAATGAGAAGCGCAAACAAACTAATGATAATACAGATGTAGATGAGCGACCAAAGAAGAAGAAGAAGCCACGTATATCAATCAAGCTCTCTGCCAACAACTCCACCACTAACTCTACATCCAACACCAACACTAATAACAAAAAGCAACTAAATCATCTACCATCACGTATACTACACGCCGGTGAAATAGTCCGTCGTTTATCTGAAGAGGAGGAAGAAGATAATGGTGAAATAGGGAAGCATGATACAAGAACAGGAATGTATAGCCACCCATCACATCCAAACAACCACCACAATTCACACAATTCTACAGAATATAAAAGTAAATGGCGCAGAAGATTTTCATACTCAACTAAAACTCCCGATTCACAATTACCATTCCCACGATATCAAGTGGGTACATTTAGTTGTGCTGGATTGGAACCATTGTATGATAGTGACTATGGAAGTAGTTCTAGTGATGATGAGGAGAGTTGGGATGGTGAGAGTAGTAAGAGAGAGGAGAATGGCGGCTGGGATAAGAAGGAGAGTGATAATAATAGTGATAAAGAAAGTGAGGAGGAGGATTGTGGTAGCAGTGGAGATGGTGGTATATACGCCAATAATTCATCCCCATCTAATAACAATAATGCAGGCAGAGGCAAGGTACTCCCTACCAATCACCCTTCCAATCAAGACAAATCACCAATAAGTCCAATTAAAAAACAAAAACATACAACATCAAAAATTAATCAAGATCGTGGTGGTATAACCTACCCTTATGCTAATTCGACTAATATGGCATTATTTAGTGTTTATGATGGTCATGGTGAACGTGGTGAATTAGTTAGTCAATTTGCACTTGGGGAGGTTGGACGATTGTTAGAGGAACGATTGGTTAGTTTGGATAGTAATAGAGGTAGTAAAGGTAAGGGGAGATTGAAGGGTATTGCTGAAGATAACGAGGAAGAGAGTGATCAAGACAATACCACAAAACCACAAGAACAACAGGAAGAAGAATACATAACAACATCAATCAAACAAGTATTTAATCAAATTGATAATGATTTATTAAACGAAGAAGATATTGAACCAATGTATAGTGGTACAACGGCATGTATTGTTTTATTAAAGGAAAGTAAGTTGTATACTGGTAATTGTGGTGATAGTCGTGCTGTATTGGCTAAGAAGAAGAAGAGATGTCATACTAAAGAAGAGGGAAAGGATGTTGGAGAAGAGACAGCAGACAGAGAGCTAATAACAGTCGACTTATCAACAGATCAAAATCCAGATTCACCAGGCGAGAAGGAACGTATCGAATCATTAGGTGGATTCGTCTCACCACCACCTGAACCTGGCTTATCATCACGTGTATGGTTAGATTCCTCACATACACAAATTGGATTAGCAATGGCACGGTCGATTGGTGATCATGCCGTAAAAGGTGTGGGTGTTATATCCGAACCAGAGGTTACGACACATACAATTGATGAAGATGTTGATGAATTTGTTATTATTGCCACTGATGGCGTTTGGGAGTTTTTAAGTAGTGAAGATGCTGTTGATATTGTTCAGAAACATTTGTATCTTGATGATAATGGTGAGGGGGAGAAGAAGAAGGAAGGATGTCATGGGGCAAGTGTAGCATGTGAGGCATTGATAAAGGCAGCATCTGATAAGTGGCATGAACATGAAGGCAATTATAGAGATGATATTACTGCAATTGTTGTTCGATTGAAGGACTTGTTGCGTTGATATTTAATGTATAACGATATGCATATGGATCAAAACAAGAAAAGATACTATGTCTAAAGCTTCTATGCTATGCTATGTTACCCTCTTGTCTGTACCAAATCCATTCTTTACTTTTGAAAATGATCGTTAAGCCTATCAATCAGATCTTGTTTACGCCCACTAACACGTAATCCTATGTCTCGTAGCCTATCTTTTAGTTGAACCACTGTCAAAAGAGACAAATCTTCTGGAATTGAGGCATCAGCATCATCATCAGCAGCATCTTCTTCCCCATCTTTGCTATCCACATCATTATTATCATCATCTTGTGCAGCAACTTCTATGTTCTTATATTCTTCTGATGCCCAGTGGTTAAGTGTCTCAAGTCTTTTCGTACTGAACTTCCTATCCATAGCCACACCTATTAACTTGTCATTAAGATCTTGACGGATAACTCCGGCTCTATGGTATGCCCAAACTGTGTTCGATATTTCTTGTTCATTATAACCATTCAAATTATCAAGTGAAACAATATGATCTGCCACTTTGTCGAACAGATCAAGGTGAGGTACTTCAGCTTTTGCATATGCATAAACTATATTGGCAAGGTTCTGCGGTGAAAAGTCGTTCATATGTTCAAGTGTAACAATATGATCTCCCACATTGTCAAATAGTTCTGGATGTGACACCTCAGCCTTGGCATATGCATATACTATAGTGGAAAGATCCTGCGGTGTGAAGTCATTTATATTGCCGAATGAAACAATGTGATTAGCCAGTTTGTTGAAAAGACAAGGATGTGATACTTCAGCTTTCGTATACGACCATATAGTATTGGCAAGGGCTTGTGAATTGAAGTCATTCAGTTGTTGCCGTATAATGATATGATCAGCCACTTTGTTGAACAAATCAGGATGTGATATGCCAGCTTTGACATACGCTATAAGTATGTTGGAAAGATTCTGAGGCTGAAACTTATTCAGATGGTCATCTAATGCAACAATGTGATCTCCAACTCTCCCATATAGCTCATGGTGATGTACGTTTGCCCTTTCAAATGCCCATACTATATTGGCAAGACTCTGAGCATTGTAATCGTCCAAGTTGTCAAGTAATACGATATGATCGGCCACTTTGTTAAACACATTAGGGTGTGGTACGTTTGCTTTTACATATGCCCAAATTATGTTGGCTAGTTCTTGTGGCTTAAAGTCATTAAGTTGATCCAGCATAACAATATGATCTCCTATCCTGGTGAATAGATCGGGATATGACACGCCAGCCTTGGCATATGCCCATACTATGTTGGAAAGAGCTTGCGGTGCGAAGTCATTTAGTTGCTGCCGTGTAATAATATGATCTCCCACTTTCTCATATAGCTTTGGATGAGATACAGCCTTAGCATACGACCATATAATGTTGGCCAATTCTTGCGGGTTAAACTTTTCTAATTTTGGAATACTTTTCTCGGCAATATGATCAAATAATGTACTACCGTCATGAAGGATGGGCACGTATTCCAATAGAGCATATGCATATGCTACATCTTTCAAAAGCCGTGGCTTAAACAGATGGAGTTTGTTTACTGCCGTTCTTGCGAGGAAGCTGAATACTGCATCTCTTTGTCCAATGAGGATACTGTGAAGATATTCTTCATAACTACCACTACCATACCTTCTCTTGTTCCTTTGAAGTGCTTGAATGATTTTAGCAAAGCCGAGGGTTGTTGCTACTAAGTATCTCGGTCCGTAACTGTGTATTTGGTCTGCTGTTTTTAGAAATATTGCTTCTAATTGTGGTACTAACTTAACTCCTCGCTCTTGATGTTGTTGATATCTCAATAATCTTGGTACTGCCGACCAAAATGCAGATAAGTTACGTGGTGTTAATATTTCTAAATTGTCGTAATATGGTACAATTGCGTCATCTAGTGTATTGAATTCCTTCATCATTGGAATCCTGTAGTTATTATTTGTAGAATGTCTTCCTCGGTCATTTCCTCTACCTCTTCCTCCATGATGTGTACCATATCCGATAGTTGAGCTAAACTGACGTAACTGGTTAGCATTGCAATTATTAATAATGTTGTTTGGTTTATGATAATGGTATTGTCTTTTATGTATACGACGACTTATCACATATTGCAATGAAGATGTATGACCTATATAATAATTTTGTTGCAAAGTTGATGTAGAGTAAAGAGATAAAGTTCGGATAGCGGCGGCGGTGGTGATGATATCATTGTCATTACAAATAGTAGAAGATGATAATACTCTATTTCCACCAATGGCATGCTGACATCTCTTTATTACTGATATTCTTTGTCGTTGTAACATCATCATAAAAATTTAGGAGTTGGTGTATGTGGTGTGGTATCTTCCTTTTGTGCTAAATATAATTCCACTACAACAAAACCAATACTATCAATCGAAAGAGCGGTAAAAAGTGATCTAATCCTGTCTACGACGGTATACCATTATGAATATCACCCACATAGGTTGTTGTTTTGTTGTTGTATTGTTTCACAATTGTTAGTTTTTTGTAATCGGGAGTCTTTAATTTTAATATAAACATTTATTTTATGTGAATCTACATAAATCAATCTTATACTTATTACGAGCTGGTATATATATATCAGTAGTAGCAGTAGTAGCAGATTCAAGACTTAGTAGTTTCAAAGCTCTTTCGATCGATCGATAGTAGACTCGTCGTTATATAGTATTATTAGTTTATCCCAAAAAAGTAGGAAGAGATTTAGGTGCACCCTACCTTCTATAATTTATTAGTTTCAAGCAAGCCCTATATCAATTCATAAATAAAACAGTCCGGTATATATAAGTAGTGGATCAATTTAGTTTTAACGCTCGGTCGAGAGAGTAGTGGTCTCGTCGTCGTATTGATACTCAATCCAAATAGATAGAGATAATTTTTTGCCTTTGTTTCGGTGCACCTTCCTACTTTATTATAAAACATAATATACAAAAATAATATGAATAGAGTGCACGTCGGTACGCCACCAGGCGATTATAATGGGGGGACTGCGACTGAAGTTTGCTTTCATGGATTTGCTGATCTAACCACAACAAGAGGAGAAGAAGTTGAATCACCTGAATTTTCATGCTGTGGTCATCAGTGGAGGTTGGAAATGTTTCCAGGTGGCCACAATGAATCAGCTGAAGGGTATGTTTCCGTATCTCTTCGTAACATGACAAATACATGTATCAAAGTTCAATGGGGTTGTAGTGTAAGAAATGCAAATGACAAAGAGGTAGTTCATCATAAACCATTAACAAAAGAGTTTGCTGCATTCGGTTCACAAGCTCCACAGCATAGTGGCTGGTGCAATGGGAACTTTGCCAGACGATCAAAACTTATGAATTCATTAGTAAATGGGTCATTGGTTATTGAAGTTCGAATGAAACCTACGTCGAAAGACGAATCCATTACTCAGTTCATACCGTCAAACCCAATCCATAAAAATGTACTCGAATTATTTATGGATGAAGAAACAGCAGATGTAATATTCGAGGTAGGAGGGGAACAACAAACAAAGGGTAAACGTAAGAAGGCGAAGGCATCTACTACCAGCTTTCATGTCCACCGAAATATCCTGAAAAAGTGTGCCCCAACACTGTACGAGATGTGTGGAGTAGTAGATCGAGGGGAAATTACTACTGTATCGATTACAGATGTTACTCCTGAGATATTCAAACATATGATGTACTATGTATATATGGGGGTACACTATCTGACGAGGATCTTCAAAAACATGCAAGTGATATCATTGGCGCTTGTGATAAGTACGGAGTAGTACACCTCAAGCTTGAGGCCGAGGCATATTATGTTAAATCAATGAAAATTACAATGGATAATTTGATGGACATCTTACTCTACGCTGACTCCAAGAACTTAGCTCTACTAAAGGAGGCGGTAATGGATTACATTGTTGCAAACAAGCTCAGCATTATGGGAAAGGTATCATTTGATAATGTGCCTGGAGGTCTGATTATGGATGTCTTAGCAGCTATGGCAAGAGGGGAAGAACAAACAGGAGATGACGCAGATGATGAAAGTGTTAAATACATCCGAATGAGGGTAGGAACATTGAGGAACATGCTGGATGAGAAAGGATTGGATGTGGATGGATCTAGGGAGGCTATGATTGCTTTACTCAAGGAGGAGAGTGCTTGAACATGTGATATGTTGCGATTGTTCAGAGTAAGTTCGGATGAATACCCTTAGAAGATATATGTATATGGGGTTTGTGATCGTTGATGTAAGCATAGTTTGTCCTTGGATATTCTTTTCGATATAGAGGTGCTTAAATTCGGCTTTAGTTTTAAGTTATAGTCCCCTCTATTTACATTTGGCATCTCTCCCCACCTCACATCGATCTCTATTCACCGTACATCTAACGAATGGATCATTATCTCTACAATTTGGTATCATTTCACTTGATATGTGCTGTAATATACGATTCTGTTGATCATCGTCATCACCATCCGTAGTGATAGTGGTAGTATCGACACCCTCCCAAAACGAAGGACAAGGCCAACTAGTCATGTCACTTGAACGTGACATTTCACTCGCAAATGCACCTTGTATTGACTTCTTAAACAAGTCATTATTCTCTATACTTGATGTAGTTTCATCCAATAGTAATGATGTATACTCGAACAACTTATTCAATACCGAATCATCATTTTGATATTGTTTATTAACAATTTCATCAGCTTCTATCTTCCAAGTTGCATGTGGCTTCGATTGATGTGGATGTTGCTGCCCACCGTGTCCTTCCCAATCCCAATCTTCTCTCCATATAAATGCTAGTATGGATGCTAATGAGTCTGTCGGATCTTTGATTATATCCTCTGCTGATAGAGTTAGCATTGCAGTATGTGCTGATACGTCTATTTATTTGTTAGAAGAGTATATAGATATGTTATTAGTTCAAAGGTAGAACGACAAGAACATAAGACAAGGCAACAGCTAACATTTATACTCACGTGACATACGACAATTCCATCTCATAACCAACGACAATATCATACCAACTGTACCGATACTAGGCACTCCCAATCTTCTACCCAACTTCATTTCATCAATTGTATCCTTCAATAAATCATTACTACTACTTTCATCTTCTTCGTCCTTCTTTAGCACCATACCAGCTGTATACAAATATGTATCAACAACAGATAAACTTAACGGCATTACATTTATCCTAATTAACTTTGTATACCCATGACTTTTCCCATATCCATAAACTGGTACACTACTTGTTATTAGAATTTCTAAATTGAAATGTATCTCTTCACTAGTTTGTACCAATGTCTCTTTGATGAAGTTTGCAATTGTATGACTAATGAAATTTGGTGTTATCATTATACCAATCCGTGGTTTTTGTTTCAACATGCTATACTTTAAATCAACTTGATCATGATGTTTACCTAGTGGGACATGTCGAAGACATTCACGTTTGCGGTGTGTTGTTGGATTTATTTCATTATTGGAATCATCACGTCCTGGTATACATTCTTTACTTATTGATGTTGTATATTTAGTTGATATGTCGGTTGGTAGAGCAATGGATGTTGATAATTGTGATATGTTTGATAGTATGTTGCCTATATTCTTTTCATGTTGATATGTTTTCAATAAGTTGGCTTGCTTATCTTTTTCTTGAGATGGTTGCAGTATACCCTTAATCTTTGGTAACGACTGCTGCTTCCTTCTTAGATGGTCATTATTGTCATCTTCAAAGAAAGTTGTATGAAACCATGCTAACCAGTGTGTACCTAGCCAAAGGAGAATGAGTAATGATATCGCTGCTATAATCTTCTTACATAGGATAGCATTATTGTGCTTTGTTGGTTTTGTTATTGTGACCATGCTATTGAGAGTCTAATGAGATGCTATTATAAACCACCAATTATTATATCTTGAGGATATTGTTACGAGGCGGCAGATGCAGGCTTCCTATCTCTACCTCCTATGTACGATGAATCGGCCACCAAAGTTCGTTTGCGTTAAGTTTGGCTGTTGTTGATGCATATTTGTATACAGCTGGTATAGCGTTGAAGAAGAATGATGCAGATGAAAGTAGTATGACCACTAGTGCAGATATTCTTGCACACCGTGCAAAACAACTTGCACCGTGCAATTGCATTGTGACATCGCTAAAGAGAGATCAAAAAGAGCAAAAAGGAGGGCATATTTAGGGGTATCGCTCGCTTAAATTATCTATCGTGAGAATTGCATTAGTTGGTAGTAGTTGATAGAAGTATGTTTCATTATGAATATCGATATGATACATACTACAATTACACGGTGCTCGTTGTTTTGCATGATGTGCTCGAATATGTGCTCTCATAGTCATACATAATAACGCTCACTGTAACACGTGCATTGCATTTGAGACTTGAGTACATGAAATCTGCACGCGTTCAGCCCCACATGCCCGCATTCGCTATCGCTCATGCGTGCATTTTGGGGCTTCACTAGTGCAGATTTCATGCACTAAAACCTCGCATGCACTGCACTGGTTACAGTGCACGTTATTAAAGTAGTAATGAATTATTGAAGGATACCATTGATGAAATGAAGCTGGGTAAAAGATTGGGAGTGCCTAGTATCGGCACGGTCGGTATGATACTTTCATTGATTATGAGATGGAATTGTCGTATGTCACGTGAGTATAAATGTTGGCTGTTGCATCGTCGCATATTCTTATCTTTCTTCTTTGTGCACTAACATATCTATACTACTCTTGTATAACAAACAAATAGACGTATCAGCACATACTGCAATGCTAACTCTATCAGCAGAGGATATAATCAAGGACCCAACAGACTCATTAGCATCCATACTAGCATTCATATGGAGAGAAGATTGGGATTGGGAAGGACACGGTGGACAGCAACATCCACATCAATCAAAACCACATGCAACATGGAAGGTAGAGGCTGATGAGATTGTTACTAAGCAATATCAAAATGATGATTCAGTATTGAATAAGTTGTTCGAGTATACATCATTACTAATGGATGAAACTCAATCAAGTATAGTGAATAATGATTTGTTTAAAAAGTCAATACAAGGTGCATTTGCTAGTGAAATGAAACGGTCAAGTGATATGACTAGTTGGCCGTGTCCTAGTTTTTGGGAGGGTGTCGATACTACCACTGCCACTACGGATGGCGATGACGATCAACAGAAACGTATATTACAAAGCATATCGAGTGAAATGGTACCAAATTGTAGAGATAATGATCCATTCGTTAGATGTACGGTGAATAGAGATCGATGTGAGGTGAAGAGGGATGCCAAATGTAAATAAAGGGGACTACATCTAAAAGAATATCTATATCTAAGGATAAACTATGCTTACATCAACTATCACCGACCCAATATACTATAATATACTTATCGAAACAGGAGAATAGGAGTTAGTGATCGTACCGAGAGTCTCAAAATACGCTGCACTAGTTTCATATTCGGCTTCGTTGTTTATTTACCACTAACACTCTCATCTAGATAGATGAAACATCCAACTAATTACAAATCAATCATCATTATTATCGTTGTCCTCCTCCTCGTCGTCATCACTAGTGTTGTGCTCCTTGAGTAGGGCAATCATAGCCTCCCTAGATCCGTCCACCTCTAGTCCCTTATCATCCAACATCTTCCTCAACGTCCCCACCCTCATTTTGTTGTAATCTTTACTATTAGCCCCACTGTCTCCTGCTTCTTGTCCTCTTGATACAGCTGCTAAAACATCTGTAATCATGTCTCCCGGGACGTTACTGAACGATACCTGTCCCATAATATCTCCTCTATTTTCCACAATATAATCCATTACTGTCTCCTTGAGTAGAGCAAGGTTCTTGGAGTCCGCGTAGAGTAGATTATCCATCATATTACCCGTCGTAATTTCTGTTGATTTAACATAGCATGCTTCTGCCTCAAGTTTGAGATGAACTACACCATACTTATCACAAGCATTAATGATATCTTTTGCATTAGCCTTTAAATCCTCGTCAGATAGTTTACCACCGTATGCATAGTAAATCATATGCTTGAAAATGTTTGGCTTGACATCTGTAATTGAGACCGTAGTAATATCCCCTCCACCCTCGACCGGTTTACATAGCTCAGCCAACATTGTTGAGATATCTTGTAGTATGAAGCGATGAGCATATAAAGTTGTTGTAGTCTTTGACTTTTTGTTGGTATGTTCCTCACTTTGAAGGCTCCCATTATCAACAACCTCAAACACAACATCAGCAGATTCCTCATCCATAAACTTTTGTAAAACATTTTTACAAAGGGGGTTTGTTGGTATAAATTGAGTAATTGATTTGTCAGTAGACATGGACTTCATTCGAACATCAATAACTAATGACCCGTCAACTAATAATTCCATAATTGTCGTTCTATTGGCAAAGTTTGCATTGCACCGACTATTATACCGTGGAGCTTGAGCACCAACTTCTGCAAAATCTTTTGTGTATAATGGAACATGTATCACTCCTTTGCCATCTGCATCTTTAGTACTGTAACCATATTCAACTTTGAAACTTTTATTGGTTTTATTGGTAAGAGCAACGGCAATATATCCTTCATCTGATTGCGGTAAACCACCAGCAAAAAGTCTCAATAACCACTGATGACCAAAGCATGAAAATGTAGGTGATTCAATATATTCACCTCTTGTAGTTGATAGATTTGCAAATCCATGAAAGCAAACTTCAGTCGTAGTCCAACCTGATAAACTAACCGATGGTGTACCTACTTCCACTCTACTTGTACTCATATTTATTATCTCTGAATTTATCTTGTGGAGTAAGTAAAAACGTGCAACTTAAATATTTTTAATAGCCTAACTTTGAAATATCTAGATATCTAGCCTTCTAAATACCACTAAACTAAGAGCGTTAAAAACTGATTCAAAGTGTATCGACGATACGATAGACGATATATATTCTAATACCAATTGATGTTTAGAAAATAGCCTCTCTAGGTTAAGTGTAGTTTGAGTTGAGTAGGTTTGAGTACTGATAAAATGGAAGGTCCTTGCTTCCTCTAAATCTCTTCCTCTTTTTGGGATAAATATACTATAACGATGAGACCCCCACTCTCTTAACTACTTAAACTTGATCTGCTATACTACTGAACTTACTGATGTATCCTGGATTAGATATGTCCCATTTAGTAATAAAAGACTCCCAATTAATCTAATTTTTGAGTGACAATCGCCTATCTCTATTGAGAGTAGTGAGATAGCCGGTATGGTGTCAATTTAGTATTTGGTATACCGTCATAAACAGGATTAGGTCAGGTTTTAATGCCCTTTCGATTGATAGTATTGGTTTTGTTGTAGGTTGCATATATGCACAATAAGGAAAGATACCACACCCATACCCCAACTCACCAATTTTATTTATACGATGTTGTTACTACGACAAAGTATTAAAATATTACAGAGATGTCAGCATGCCATTGGTGGGAATAGGATGCCAATTTCTTCTACTATTTGTGGTGTTAATGATATCATCATCACCGCCGCTGCTATACTACGCCCTCTATCTCTATACTCCACATCAACTTTGCAACAAAATTATATAGGTTATATCATCTTCATTGCAACATGTGATAAGTCGTCGTATACATAAAAGACAATACCATTATCATCATAAAACAAACAACATTAGTAATAATTGCAATACTGCTAACCAGTTCCGTCAGTTTAGCTCAAGTGTCGGATATCATGGTACACATCATGGAGGTAGAGGCAGGATGACCGAGGACGTCAGTCTACAAACAGAATGCCAATGATGAAAGATTGCCGTACACTAGATGACGCAATTGTACCATATTACAACAATTTAGAAACTTTAACACCACGTAACTTATCCGCATTTTGGGCTGCAGTACCACGATTATTAAGGTACCAAGAAAGAGGAGGGCACTTAGTATCACAATTAGAAGCAATCTTTCACAAAACAGCAGACCAAATACACAGTTATGGACCAAAAGACTTGACCACAGCAACCCTCGGCTTTGCTAAAATCATTCAAGCACTTCAGAAAAGTAAGAGGAGATATAGTAGTGGTAGTTATGAGGGATATCTTCACGGTATCCTTATTAGTCAAAGAGATGCAGTATTTAGCTTCCTTGCAAGAACAGCGGTAAACAAACTCCATCAGTTCGAGCCACGGTATTTGAAAGATTTAGCATATACATATGCTATATTGGAATATGTGCCCAAGCAACTTGATGACGGTAGTACATTGTTTAATCATATTGCGAGAAGAGTATCCCATTACTAGATAAGTTCAAGCCACAGGAATTGGCCAATACTGTGTGGGCGTTCGAGAAGGTTAAAGTACCTCATCCAACGCTATATGAGAGAGTTGGAGATTATATTGTTGCATCACAACATCTGAATGATTTTAAGCCTCAGGAGCTCTCCAACATACTGATAGCATATGCCAAGGCTGAAGAATCACAACCTAATCTTTTCAAGAGGATAGGAGATCATATCGTTACACGGCAGCACCTAAATGACTTCAATTCACAAGCTCTTGCCAATACAATATATGCATATGCAAAATCTGGCATATCACATCCTGATTTGTTCAACAAAGTGGCTGATCATATCGTTATGCTCGATCAACTGAATGACTTTGCTCCGCAGAATCTCTCCAACATAGTTTGGGCTTTTGAGAAGGCTAACGTGTCTCATCAAGATCTTTATAAGAGAGTGGGAGATCATTTGATTTCATTAGACCATCTGAATAACTTTCAGCCGCAGAATCTATCCAACATACTAATTGCATATGCCAAGGCTGGAGTATCTCATCCAGATCTGTTCAACAAAGTGGGAGATCATATCGTTACACGGCAGCACCTAAATGACTTTAAGCCACAGAATCTTGCCAACATTGTATGGTCGTATGCTAAGGCTGAAGTATCACATCCTGATCTGTTCAACAAACTGGCTAATCACATTGTTTCACTCGATCATCTCAATGACTTTAAGCCGCAGGATCTTTCCAATATAATATATGCATATGCCAAAGCTCAAGAACCACATCCTAATCTATTTAACAAAGTGGCGGACCATATTGTTTCATTGGACAACTTGGATGGTTATAACGAACAAGAAATATCAAACTTGGTTTGGTCATACCACAAAGCTGGAGTTATCCGTCAAGATCTTAATGACAAGTTAATAAGTGTGGCTGATAGGAAGTTCAGTAGGAAACGACTTGAGACACTGAAGCACTGGGCATCAAAAGAAGAAAGTATAGAAAACCAAGAAGTTGATGTACAGGCCTATGATGAGAGTGGAAGTGTGGTATCGGTGGAAGATGAAAATAATGAGAACAGCATAGAAGATGATAAGGAATTGGAAGAAGATACTGCCTCTACTCCAGAAGACTTGTCTCTTTTGACAGTAGTTCAGCTAAAGGATAGGCTGCGAAACTTGGGATTACGTGTTAGTGGGCGTAAACATGAGTTGATCAGTAGACTGAACGATCATTTCACAGTGCAAGGTGTCGATAAATGATGGTATGAGAATATAATGAGCGTAACAATCGATCTATGGACATATCAATAGTAGCATAACTAATAGATGTTTAGTATCGGATATTGAGCAAATAAGATGCTGCTCTACCTATTTCATAGTATTCTTCTATTGCAGCCCTGACACCCCCAAAAGATCCTACATACATTACAAGACAGACACACATGCCACACTCATACAAATAGAAGAACCCAATAACTAAGCTCAAATCTTCTCCTCCTTACGAGTTTCCTCACCACTACTAGCCAACCCAGCAAAGTGACTAGCCATATTATACCAAACTTTCAAATTCGCCGCTAGATTCATCCACCCCCGTGGATCACTACCATAGGCATGCTTACATCGATTACTCAATGCAATGGGCGTTACGCCCTCTTCAATTATATTCGTAAAATGATGTAAACACCCGCTATTATTAAAGATTAATAATGATTGTTCGGTAAGTGTAACTCGGTAGTACATATCTAAATCCTTGAGGTAGTCGTGATTGTCCGCCGAGCCTGGTATATGAATGTTATCAATACCAGTAGTTAATGTTAACTTTCGTGTTACCTCGAATGGTGCAATAATAACATCCTTCTTTCCCCTTTTTAACCAATAAAAATTGGTTGTACCCGGTCCTAAATCTACATGTGCCAATCCACTTTTATAATTACCCTGGAACCATAATGGCCAATGTGCCCTAAAAGTTAATGGTAATAACTTTTTCACAATTGGATCAATACCATCTAACTTTACATTCATATTATCAGCTTGGACACTAATGCATCCTTCAGTATCATCATCATCAGTTGTTCGTGGTGGTGAGGCATTACTAATTGGTTTACCGTCGGTACGTTGTAAGATGAATGGTATGCCTTTATCTAAATATTCTTTACGTAGATATTTATAGTCACATGTTTCGGGGTCGAATATTTCGATTGGGGTTGGTTCAGCTCGGAGTGCTGGAGTATATTGTATTTGCAATGGATAAGATAATAAGATATGTTCATAAGATACGTGAGCATTCTATATAATTGAGTATATGATATGCACACACAAACAAACACATATACTTACCAGGATGTTTACCAAGATCTGAAACACGATCATCCAATCCTAAACTTTTGACAGTTTCATCAATACTACCCACACTTGTGGCCACACTTCCCGCAGACGTAGTCGAATCTCCCTCAATACCCTTATCAGATTTCGTAGCCTTGTACAATACTTGTGATGCCTTAGTCTTAGTACCGACGACACCATTTGCAATGGCATCGCCAGCAGCAAATCCCATTAAACCGACACCTACGACGGGTGTTAATGTTAACTTGCCTAATGCTTTACCAAGTCCACAGGCTGTGGATGAGAAGGCATGCTCTTCGCCTTTTGTGGGAGCGGGCGGGGCCTCAATTGTTAAGGTTGAGCATGGCTGTTCTTCTTTCTTTGTTAGGGATGGTATCTTCACCATTGTTGTTTTGTTATTGTTGTTGTATGAGGGGGAGGGGGACAGAGTATATGATTGCAATACTAATGCTATCGTTTCAAAATAGAGGTTGTTAGTTGTTAGATAGAAGAGAAGTTGAGAGACAAAGATCAAAGGGCAAATTTGCAAACAAAAGATCCAGTAACTTTATTCACGTGGATACTATCTTATCGAGTTCGGGCTGTAATTAGCCCAGGGGCTCGAGCCAAAATTGAAAAATTGAACAAAAGAAAGCAGTATATGACATTACTAACAATGATATGAACAGCTATGCCATATTGTATGTGCCTCATTGAACCTACTGTTACCAAATATTTGATCAACGAATACTCTAAATTTTGTATTGAGCCTGTCAACCGCTATTTGGTTGTGTATTGCAGTAGAATTAGCTAGCGGCATCTATTTGGGTGTCATAAAAATCTCTCAATTGCATTGCAATAGAAGTCGACGCTGGTGTATATATATCAACCATCTACGCCGTCAGTTAACAGTATATCTACTCTCTTCCCCTCGTTAGTATAACATAATAACAAACAATATCAAATCATGGTCTCCTACTCTATAGGCGCATCAATCCTACTTGCATTACATTCCACAATCATCAATGCCGAAGCCACAGCAGCTACTACCAAACGTCTACGTCCATCCACCACTACCGACAAGAAGAAGAATGTAGCAAGCAATGGCCGTACAGCCCCATCCAAACATGCACGCACCCTCTACTCCGAAGAGTACGGTATGAATATGAAAGTTGATACCGATAAAAAGTGTTGGGATAAAGTCCTGGGCACACCAAAAGTATGCGTACATGTTTGTATCACAACCGTATCTAATTGGATTGGTGATAAGTTAATGAACGAATACACTGAAAAACCTACCGAGAGTAAGTGTAAGGATGGTTGGGATTATGATCATTCGTACGATGATTCACATTCGTCTGGAGATGGATGGCATGGATATACGGAATGGCCGACATATGCACCTGTATCACATAAGCGTGATTCATGGAGTGGTGATGGACATGACGGATGGAAGTGTGAGGAGAAGCCTCATAAGGTAAGTCTGTTATTTGTTTTGTTTTGTTGTTTGTTGTACACATCATATGCTTGTCTTGTAGTGTTTGTTCACATCCTTGTGTTTCACAATTGTGGACTGTTCACATCTTGTGTTTCACATCTTGTATTCTTCTTGATACAATCTCAATACTGACCCCCGCATCTTCTTCTCTTCGTCTCCTATCCATCTCAACTCCATTCATCAATCTTCTTCCGCCAAAACTAAAAACAGCCAAGCTGGTCAAGTCCCTCCTACAAGTCATTACATTCCATCGATAATGAATGGTCATCACATTCCACTGATCATGATCGTTCATGGTATTCAAGTTCCTCAGGCAAAAGTGGCAAGTCTGGCTCCTCTGATTGGGGTTCAGGCAAGAGTGGAAAGTCTGGAGGCGGCTCATCGTGGTCATCTAGCGGCAAGAGTGGCAAGTCAGGTGGATATCATAGCTATGATCATAGTGGATACGATGACTGGGTGTCTTCGGGTGATAAGCTTGAATGGTATGCCTCAGATGGTAAGAGTGGGAAGAGCAATAGTCACCGTCAGCTCAGGATGGGCACTTTAAAGAAGATTCACGGTGAGTGGGGTGAGCATAGTTCCTCCTCAAGTGACGACGATTGGCATTCAGGCTCGGGCAAGTCTGGAAAGTCAGGGTCATATCACGACGATGATGACTGGACAGGCTCGGGTAAATCAGGCAAGTCAGGATCATCAGGTGGAGGAAGTTCATGGGGTAAGAGTGGAAAGTCAGGAAGTGGCGGAGATGGATGGGGTAAGAGTGGCAAGTCTGGTGGTTCTGGCTCATGGAAGTCCTCAGGGAAGAAGCCATCATCGTCATGGAAGGCAATTACAAGCATTGACAAGTGGACTGCTTCTCCTACCATTTGTGATACACCAACACCGACCATCATCACTGCCGAGCCTAGCTCAGCCCCCACTACTTCACCAACAACATCACCTACCTCAGCACCAACAACATCACCTACCTCGGCTCCTACTGGAAGCCCTACTGTTACCTCGAACAACATTGTAGAGACCCCTCAGCCCACTACCTGCCTTGAGCGTGAATGGTGAGTATTGTTTTGTTTGTACTAACTGTATATTCGATATTATGGAATCACATCATTCTCACCACGTGTTGTCATCCTTTTGTTTCATACCAAACTTAGGTTTTTTGACGGACAAATCTGTACCAACGGATTCCTCGATGCATCCAACGATGGTGGCACTCTATACACAACCCTAAAGGATTGTTGTGAGGATGTATTCCCCCAAGGCATATGTGAATTTAACGACATTTGTTTCACCGACTCGCCTACTCCATCGCCTACATATAGTTCAACTAATGGTAGTACACCAACAGTTTCTAAGGAAACTACTGGACCACCTACCCAGGCTATTGTGCCACGACGTGGTACTGGGGCTCATCAAGTTTCACACTAAGTCAAGAACAAGAAGAAGTTAGAGTTTGTTTGTATCCCTCAAGAAGAAGTCAAGCAAGAAGATGGAAGAAGAAGAGAATGTGATAGAGATAGAAGTGAAGAAAGAACAGAAGTATATTGTGATTTTAGTTTGTTGTACTATTAGCAAAAGTTAGAAACAAGGGGATAGTACACATCCATAAGGATTTGTGTATGTTGTTTACCCCTTGAGAACTTATTATTATTCGGCAAGTGATCAAAGTTTAGAGAGAGAAACGTAATTAACATTCAGTAACTTAATAAAGTACGTGGTTGAATACAATATCTTGCCTTAAGAAGAGTTGTATGTAGTGTGGTATATTTGCAGGGGCTGCTTGCTTTATTCGGTCGGAGATAACATGATTAGATTATTGCAATTGGGAGTCTTTGGCTAACTGGGACATTGTTTTTTAACATGTCATTGATAGAGATTGCAGCAATCAGCCTCCTACTTATTATAACATTAATTGGCATTAGAATATATTGTCTATCTCGTCTATCCGTATTATATCCAGTTTTTTATAAACGCTCTTCCGATTGGTAGGAGTTTAGTATTTCCTGGTCTATAGAGGATTCATTTATTTTTAGGTGCACCTTCATTTACTTTTACTACTAAAACACAATAAAGAAGATTGGTATACAATTAGACAGTATTGCAGATCAACATACCCTCAAGCAATGGTAGCTAGTGGTGAAATGCAATTAACACCGCTCGATGTAGTTATTTCCAACTCAAATATCAAAAACAGATGTGATATTATGACATGCTTACTTGATGCCGAACCTTCTTCGATACAATATGTTGATGAATGGGGAAGGACAATATTGGCCAAAGCATGTATTGATGGAGTGGCTTCATTATTTGAAGTAGTACAGCTTCTTTACAATGCATATCCAGAGGCATTGGTGATCAGGGATGACTATGGACGTCTTCCCATTCATCACCTTTGTTGCAATATAGATTTGGATGATTCTACTTTTCTTGATATCCTACATCTTCTGAACAAAGATGATGCCGCCGCTTTATTGAGGATGGCTGACGATGGTGGATACCTTCCCATTCATCATGCTCTAATGAACAGATCGGCTAACTTCTGCAAAGAACTCTTAGTTATGTGTCCAGAAACAGTTAGGTCCGAATCACTCAATGGCAACTTGCCAATTCATATAGCTTGCTGTTCAGGTAGAGTTGATACAGTGCATTATTTATTGGAAGTTTATCCCGAGAGTGTTCATGTTACAAACTTTAATGGTTACTTACCAATTCATGAAGTTATCTTGCATGGTTCAGAGAGAGTTGATCAGCATATAGCAGTGCTTGAACTACTGCTAGAATATGATTCGGAGGCGGCATCAAAAGTAGAGACTGAAATGTTCAGGTTACCGTTACATTTGGCTTGTATGTATGGGAATCTTCATTCTGTTCAACTTCTATTCGATACATTTCCGAAGGCTATTTGGGCTCGTGATCGGAATGGTAATACTCCGCTCGACCTATTATGGAAATCTGATTCAATTGGTAATATACCACTGATCAAATTCTTAGAAGGACAGTTGAAGTATGTTTCAAATGAGAGTGCAACCAGATCCCTACATTGTGCTTTGTATAATAATACAACTCTGGGAGTTATTAAACTGTTACTTGATGGAAGCTCCGATACGTTGCAGTTGGCTAATTCCCAAGGACTACTTCCTATACACATTGCATGTGAGTTCAGTTCGGTCAAGGTTGTCAATTACTTGTTGGACAAACAAATTGCGGTTCTATCAGCACGTAACTCGGATCAAAAGCTACCAATTCATTTGTTGTGTGAATCAGGAGGTGAAGATGAAAGTGTATCATATGTGGAAACAATCTACAGAATGCTTTTGGCCAATCCAGAGCTATGATACAAGTGATCGGATAGATAGAGGAATATAATATTAGGCTTCGATATCCTAGCATACTACCATTGCAAGTAACTCAATCTATACCATGGTATATCTCACAAGAAGTTAAATATCTAACTCATAATTGTTTGCTTAGTAACCTTTTAACTGGGCTTCCTTCACTAAGAGACAGAGGCACAGAGTGTATCAGCAATCACTGAATTCATACTCAGATGGATCATAGGTATCATCATCACCAGGATTAAGACTATACTGAGCACTATTTGCATGCTGTCTCTCCTCTTCCATATTAGCATCATTAGCTTCTTGCTGTTGTTGTGATTGTTGTGACGTTTCACTATTCTTCTTCAAGTAGGTGATGAGATTGGTATCGTTCTTATACTCCTCTTCCTTCTTCTCTCCTTCTTCTTTCTCATCGGCCTTACCAATAATAGCATCGACTTGCTGCTCGTCATCTATAATACCATCAAATGATACATCTGAACAGTAGTCTACCTTTCTATCATCGCTCCACTGGACATATTCTGGTACCGGTGGATGATCATCCACCATATCATCTTGTCCTACTTCTTGACATTTACCCCTCTTTTGTTTAGACGAATCAACAGCCATATTCGATCCTCTTGATAATGTCACTGACAGGTTACGTATCTTATCAATTAAAGTACTTGGTACTCCGTCCAACAACTCTGTTCCCCCGTCTCTTATATCCTTATTGTTGTTTCCACTAGCAGCACTTGTATGCCAACTTGATTCACATCCATCCGATACCTCTCCACCACTTTTCGATCGACGATGTCTATTGCTGTTACCTCCCCACCAACCCGATGCACCACTGGATGACTTATTCGATGATTTGAGACTACGTACTGATGCCCCAGGTTTGTAGGATGATGATTTATTCGATTGTGCTGATGATTTTGATCCTCCGCCAGTACCAGCTCCCCCTCGGTCACTATTATCAACGAGGGGTAAGCCTTGTACTACCAATACCTCATCATTATCATCCTTGTTATCAATATCAGATGATCGATTACTACGATCTTTCCACCAATTTGATGCCCTCTTCCATCCCCTTTGTTGTTGCTTATCTTCCCCCGTTCCTCGCTCTCTTGCCTTGATATCCTTGACATGCTTCCCCTTTCCCGAGGATATCCCGCCCTTATTCTTCTTCAACGGTGCCAACATCTCCTCCAAACTACCCTTCCTACCACCTATACCACCACCACTTATACCATCCTTCTCATCAATTAAATTCTTCAACAATATTAATAAATAATAATTCTCACTTTCCAACTCTTCATTCCTTTCACTTAATTGATTATTTTTAGTTTGTAATTTACCAATTGCACATTGTGCCGATTTTAAACCTGAAGTAGCCTGTTGTAATCCCAATGTATACTTGTTTAATTGTATTTGAGAAGTTTGTAATTCAGTATGTAGTTGTGCTACGTTTAGTTTTAATGCTATATGTTCTTCCATTATTATTGATTGTGATAGTGGTTGTGATTTGTTGGGTTGATGATTTGAGTTGGGAGGAGATGAGGGTTGTGGATTGGATGTGGTTGTTGCCGATGTGTTTAGTGTACGGCTACTATTATTGTTATCTTTGTCTTTATTAATACCTTGACTCTGGTTTTGTTGCTGTTGTTTAGTATCATTATTATCATCAACTGAATCATCTACAGAGGATACAATCGAATGCTCTTCATCATCTGATATGTGCAACATCTTATTTTCAGTACCAACAAATGAAGCACTACTATCAGTAGTCATTGAACATGCTAATAAATTTGATTTCATTTTGTTTGTATGTTCACTTAATTGTGGTTCAAAGGTTGGTATATCATCGAGTAGTGATATAGTTGAGCAGTTATATATTTCATTGTGTGATAGTGATCGTCGTAGTGAGGAACTCGATGGCTGATGTAGGTGTTGCTTGGCTAGTAGGAGACTATCTTTTAGTACCTGATCGTGATTACCATTTAGTATATCTATACTGCTATCATTATTAGTGTTGATATTGTCATCATGATCATTAGATTGCAACTTCTTCTTACTATTAACAGACGATTCGAAACTTTTTCGTCGTCGCCTGCTACGAGATCGACGACGCCGTCTCTCTCTTCTAGCCTTCTTTATATCATCCTCGTTATCACTACCGCTGCTGTTACTATCAACAGGAGGTGGAGGTTTGGTCAATATGGCATCACGCAGTTCATAATTAGTTGATATGATAACTTGACTTGAATGTCGTCTAGTTTGTTTATGATTTGTGTTTTTGTTGGGTGTTGTTAGTGACTTGTGACGACGCATATTATCAACTCTATATCAATTGTTGTGATGTAGACAAGTTCCTTTATAATATCAGATTGCAATTGCAAAATATGCCAATGCATGTTCATGTTGCAATAGAAGTAGGTAGTGGAGAAGATTGGGAGGGCTTGTGTCTATTTGCTGTGACTGTCACAATGCCCCGGTCATTACACATTCTTTCTGATATCTCATACTTTATTATCCTCAAGCGTACATCTGCTTCAACTAACAATGGTTCTATCTTTAAATTATATGCAAGGCTAATAGTATACTATTCAAAGCATACAGCCAAATTTAAGATCTCTTCCGAAAGCATTTCTATTTCAACTCCACACAATGACAAACTAATACTAATGTACACAACACAGTATGTATAACCACAGATACGTCTCATTCCCTTTCTAGCTTTACCAAATCATCACAACACCCCTTAGTTGTCACAAATCTCCTTGGTAGTCTCAACTTCAGTACTCTTCTCTACATCACCCTGATAAACAGTGGTGGTAATTTCACAAACATTCACACATCCAGTAACTACTGCATTCCGTTTAGTCGACCATGCCTCATCATAATGCTGGACACAATCTTTTGTTACCTTCTCGGTTAGTGTTAAGTTGGCTAAATCATTCGATGCTTCTTGTTCTACATCTGTTTCACTTGTTCGTTTAATCATGGTGGGAGGAGTGCTAATATCCTTACCTACCGTTGGAGTTGATCCACCTGTGGGTGATATTGTTGGGAATGGGGTGGTAGGTTCAGGAGTTTCCCTAATCCCAGGAGTATTTGGCGCTTCTGTAGGACTATCTGTAGGCTCTTGACTGGGTTGACTTGAGGGCTGGTTACTTGGCATGCTTGACGGCATTGATGATATACTTGGACTACTAGTTGGGACACGACAGTAGTCAAAAGGCTGCTCAACAACTTGATTGAATAGTAGCTTTCCAAACTCATCACCATCCAAAATTGCAGTTAGATCTGATGCACCGCAATCATTATCATAGAACCATCTCAATGCGCCAAATACAAAGCTACCATTGGCTGTCTCTCCTACCCATCGGATGACTTGAGAAACAGGTACATTCTCTAGCTGACTGAAAATAGACATCTCTGGATCAATATCGTCAGCAATGGATGTCAAGGAGAAGGTTGATCCATCAGAGAATTCAACATTTTCTACTTGTCTAACGGAGGGAATAAATGGTCTATCTCCTATCCTGAATTCACCAAATACAAAGCCAAAGATTCTTGTTACCTCATCTTTTGATTCGACATAATTGGAACTAAGATTGAGTTCTTCGGAAACAAGTTCTTCAGGAGGATTCATCAACATATCTTCTATATCATCCATGACAATGTTATCTTGCAATACAATAATCGCACATGACGTACTGTCAATGCCTGGATTACCTAACAGTGTATTTTGATTAAAACACAAGTTTGTGAAATCCCAGGTAATATCAAAAGCCTTTGGAGCACAAGTGCAGATATCCTCTGTTGGTTGAGAAGTTGGATTATCTGAGGGTGATTTTGTTGGATTGGCACTGGGCTCGGGAGAGGGTGATGTTGTGTCACAAATCGTAGGAGAGGAACTCCAGCTTGAACCCCATACATCTCTCTTCTTCCCACTAGTCCATTCAGAAGAGTGATGATATGAGCCGCCAGCTCCTGACTTGCCACCTGAAAGATGTGCGTTTCACCGTTTATGAAGACGGAAGAGAGGTGTGAGAGTAACTTCTGTTAGTATATGTGGTTTGTAAAGGCAATCAAACAAGAGGCATATAAAGGTCAATGAAGTACCACATCACCGACGGTCGCCGAGTCTTCATATTGAACACCCTATAACATATGACAAAACAATACAAAGGAAAGGCGGACTTACTTTTCCCATAATGGCTGCCCGACTTGCCGCTCTTACCCTCCGAGGACCATAAACCACCAGATTTACCGCTCTTGCCCGTACTCCAGGACCCAGACTTCCCACTTTTGCCCGAGGATGAAGTAGATGACCAAGTAGAAGAGGACCAAGATGAAGGAGACGACTTCTGTTCAACGCCCCAGCCATAACTAGTCCATTCGGTGTGAGTTGAATCACCAACTTCTACAACATCATATTGATATAGTTTACGACCTGAGACATTGCCTAAGCGTAACCCTATATGAGGAGAGAGTAAGATACGATACGAGATGAATGTTTTTATTTAGTCGAGTTGAACATTTATGTGGATAGGATACCTCAAAAGAGATGAAAGCTCAAGGATCGACTTACCACCGCTCTTGCCACTCTTCCCTGATGATGAGGAAGAACCTGACTTTCCACTCTTTCCTGAAGATGACGACCAATCTATAATTAGTAGTAAGAGATAGAGTGTAGGGTGACATATGTGAGCAAAGGATACCGTAACTCTAGGAAGAAAAAACTTATAATATTGCAAGACTTCACTTACCCTCACTACTTGACGACGACCATCCACTCTTGCCTGATTTACCACTGTGTGATCCGCTCTTGCCAGATTTGCCACCGTGTGAATTACTTTTACCCGATTTACCTGTACTCCATGATGACGTACTCCATTCGTCGACGGAATGTAATGATTTATGAGAATCCCAACTCGGCGAACTCCAACGCTTGAGCAGATTTGAATTACACTTCCAGCCACCATCATGATGCTCCTCCTTCTTACCCCATCCATCACTACTCCAACTACTACTACTTGAATGCTTCTTCTCCCAACCGTCAGACGTCCATTGATCATGTCCAGCATCAGCAACTGGTTTAACAAAATCAATTTTATCATGATTAGAATGTGGTGCCGAGGGCTCATAGTTGTAGCCGCTTGGTAGGTATGAGCTGCCAGCGGAAGGACCATGATACTCTTCTTCTTCGGTATCACCATACCTAAGTGTGATTAGCTTACGCTGCTGCTCTTGAGTAGTAGAAGTATCTTCTTGTTTCGATTGACGTAAGTTATGTTGTTGCTGTTGCTCAGCGGCATTGACTGTTGCAATACCACTGGTGATTGCTAGTAGTGACGTAGCACTAATTGAATAATTGACCATCTTTGTTAGGTTTTATTGATTGCAATGATATATTATTATGCTGGAAGAGGATAATGCCGCAAGATACTTGCTAAGATACTTTTATGATAAGTCAGTCCTTAACAGCGGCCGTCGGTTTGCTATATGCTTCAATTGTACTGGAATGATGCTCTAGCTATCTAATAGAGTACTACTTAGTATTATTATGCCGTCACCAACCCCAAGGTTTGTTACAGGTGTTGCAAACCACATGCTTGAACAGACAAAACATCAATTTTTCACCTAAAATTTGAGAAAGGATATTACCATACACGGCCATTTTCATGACCAACGGCTCTTCATGTGTCTCTCTCAATATGCTTCTGGTAAAGACAAATCTAAGTAAACACAACTCATTACGTCTATCTTTAAGAACTTATACTATGAAAAAGCCATGACTTCAAAACACACACATCTTTTCACTAAACAGCTATATTCTACCTCCTTTGTACTTCTTGCACTCTATGTTCACTATCATGTTCACGGTTACAATCTCATCTCCTTCTTACTTCTTTCCATTACGGGGCACGACAGTCATGGTCGGTGGTCCTGTAGTTTCCTTGGACACAGTTGGGGTACTACCGAATGTAGGCATCAAAGTGGGTCTAAATGTAACTGGACTACTCGTGGGGACGCATACATCAACCCATTCACAAGTCCCAGCTTGGGCAGATCCTACACCAAATGCCTCATCACAACACTCGGCGGCACTAGCAAAGAATGTCATACTATCTTGGGCGGCTTCGGGGATATCATATCCGTTAGAACATTGAAGTTGTGTTACCTTATCGGTCTTGATATACCATTGACGACCCTCACATGTTGTGGGTGAAGGAGATGGCCGGGGAGTTTCAACAACAACAACCTCGATAGGAGATGGAGTCACTGGGTTGAGTGTAGGATCCGGAGTTGGATTAGGAGTTGGATTGGGCGTGGGCTATATAAGAAAGGAGATAAGAACAGAGTTAGATGATGATGATCATGGAAAACTTAAAATAGACAGACACGGGAACAACAATATGAACTCACCTCATCTGTTGGTGCTGGTGTAAAGCATACATCCTCAAATCTACACTCTCCATTTGTACCAAATGTATTCTCACAACAGAGTTTCATACTTGCAAATGTAGTATCTGACTGCTCATCAAATTCTCCATCGTTGGTACAAACCGATCCATTGTCATACCATACACGATCTTCAGAACAGGCCGTGGGAGATGGAGTAGTTGGAGTCATGGTAGGCTCATCAGTCTCTACAACAACAAGAGGTGGCTCGGGTGGTGGTGGACAACATGAACATTGCCTAGATACGATATCAAAGAAGGCGTTCTTCATGAAGCTCAAGTTACCACTACCGTCACAGGTGTACTTCAAACAATCACCGTCAGTTTCACTACCGGCCGAGTTGGGAGCATAGAAACTCTTGGTTTCACAATCATATCCCTTGTCTGCATCAGAGGCCGCGTCACATTCATCACCAAAGATTCCTTCGACTGAACAGCCTGTAAAGTCATCGGTACCACAAAACTTTACAGATTCGGGAATAATCTCACATCCCTCGGTAGGAGAGGAAGAGGGTTCTGGAGTAGAGATGAATACTTTAGGTTCAACACAGATCTTCCCATTACAAGTTAATCCTCCACAGCATTCACCATCTCCACCACCACAAGTGTTACCAGTTGTTTTGCATTGAGTAGGGGCTGGTGTGGGTGACGAAGTTGGATCAGGTACAACAAGTGGGGGCGCCACTGTTGTCTGCGGAGGAACAATAATTGCAACGCAAGTGCCAACACTTGGACGGGTTGCCGCACTGCAAAATTCTACCGCAAGTTGGCCTTGGCAGGTTAGGCCGGCACTGCAGTCTGCATTAGAAGTACATGCTGAACAATCAATAGCACCAAAACCAGAAATAAGGTCTTCAATTGGAGGAGAACAAACTCTGGTTGTTGCACAAAAACCTTAAAGGAAGAGGGGGTAATGAGTCAGTATTATTTGCATAGAAAATGAACGAGAATACGAAACAATTATACTCACTTCCTAACCCTGATAAATTATCGAATGATAAATTATCGATACAATCCACAGTATCACAGCATTCTCCACCGAGAGGGACAGAGTTATCCTCAATAAGACACTGTGTGGGTGCACCTGTAGGTGCCTGAGATGACTTGGATGTAAATGCCTTACCACTCTTCGACTTGGAACTCTTACTCTTGGAACTCTTGGCACTAGGAGGATCACAGTCTACCCAATCAACTGACCATGATGAATGTGACCATGAAGGCTCAGACCATGAATGAGAGCCCCAAGACGCAGGGTCATGATGTCCTGACTTGCCTGATTTACCTCCCGCTGAGGATCCCCAATCACTTGAGCTCGAGGACCACGAAGCCTCCCAACCCGGATCATCGTGCCCTGACTTCCCTGATTTGCCGCTAGAACCCCAATCCGAGTGTCCAGACTTGCCCTAAAAATGATATAGGAAGAGCAAGAAGATAAGTTAGTAAGCTCGTGTACATATCAACGACGAACCAAACGAGATGAGGATACAACAAACTCTTACACTCTTCCCAGACGAATACCAATCATTCTCAACCCATACAATCTCGCCCTTCCAATCACCACTTGATGATGATGACGACCACTTGGTTGACTCGGATGACCACTTGGTAGAAGAAGAACTTGACCAAGATTTGTGTTCTTCCCATTCACCTTCCCATTCATGATCATATGATTCATAACCGCCACTCTTACCGCTCTTACCACCATCAGATGGAAGTTGACGATTTCCGCGTAACATACGACTATTACTCTTACCACTCTTTCCTGCACCGCCGCCAGTACTATTAGACTTGCCACTCTTCCCGTCAGAGTTGGATTTACCGCTCTTTCCCGAGCCAATACACTTTACTACGCCTCCATGATGACTGCTTCCCTTATTACTACCGCTATTGCTCTTCCCACTCTTTCCATCACCACTTCCACTTGCTCCCTTGTTAGCCTTACTACCTGATCCTTGACGATCGGTAACATCATACGCTGCATAACCACCCTCAGGACCTGTCATATCGGCATATCGCTGAGCCGCCTCTATTGTATCAACTGTGTCAACAATATCACCATTTCGTGTTGTTTCTTCCATAACTGCTGGCATAAAGTCTTTAGAGACTTTGGGAGATGGGTCTACATATTCTACTTCGGGAGATCCACCATCGGATTGTACTGATGAGTTATCGGGAGGGGAGCTTTTGGAACGACCGACTGTTAGTCCTACACCGAGGCCGATTGCTACTACTGATGTTGTTATTACTGCTGTTTTGATTACCTTTGGTTGTACCATCGTTAACTACTAGTTTGTTTGTCTATATGTTTATATGTTTTATATTGCTTTGCTCTAGTTGATAGCAGCGGCGATCTTATTTATATCGATTGCAATACCCTGTTGGAAGAGACGAATGATTGTTATCAACAACTCCTCTCCTTGATATGTTTTATGTTGTGATGGTGTGGCACTGCTCGACATACGTTTACTCCATGCAGTCGTCAATATTTCAACCGTGAGCGATTTAGTTCGTACTCTCCAATATTTGCTATTGATGACATTGTTAACCTTTGAGGTCATCAACATAGCCGTTCATTCTTCATTGCCAGTCGAGTGTCAATTTTTCAATAACGCGCATTTTCTTAGGATACCGCGAGCCAAAAATTTATCATACCATTAGCTAGTAGCTACTCTACTCCTAGATACTACAACTCTTTCCAAGATTGCAATAGATTGTAGTTGAATATAACTACTCTATCCATCAAATGGCAGAGGTACAACTAGTAACACATAAAGCACAGCTTCACCATACACGTATCCGAAAAACGTACGAGACAATGTTGATTACTCCACCTCGATCGATTAGGAAGAGTTTAAGTAAAATTGGTAGACAACAACAACAACAGAAGCAGCAAGTTGAAGTAGCAGTATCAGTAAATGGTGCCGTACCCAAATCTAGTTTACGTGTAAGTGATCGTTCTCCAAAGTCTCCTCGATCTCCCAAGTCTTCTCGTCGTCAATCATCATATCAACAATGTAGATCACCATCTCAATCTCCCGGAGCACGTCATTCACTCAGCAGAAACAACAGTAGTAGTAGTAGTGATCGTACTCCCGCATCACCAATACAATATACATACACCAAAGAAACATGTATAGTCGACCCACGATTAGTAAACCCTGTACCAAAAAGTAGTTTACGAATTAGTGATAGTACACCAAAACAAAGAGAATTTAAAAGTGGTAGTTGTCGTTTGTTATATAGTGAAAGTGCTGAGATGACATAGAAGATACTGCATATGAATATGCATATGATATCTATTGAAGGGGTGTAGAATAGGGAATGAAATGATTTGAGTTGACTGAGACTCGGAGTCATTGAACCATGAAGACATGGCTCAATCTATTGAGAACTCATAAGATGTGGGCAACGGGTGTAGTTGATTAAAGATATCGCTCGGATAGTCGAGAACATAAGATGTAAGAAATGTTCTTATTATGAAGGAGATGATTCACTAAAGCAGATAATAAACTGATATAGTAAATGTACACAAGATATAAAGTTCTAGTCTGTACTAGTGAAGATGTGGTAGAGAAGACTACTTGATATAATCAAACTGAAAACTGGATCCTCTTCAAATCTCATTGAGTTTGCACACATACATTCGCTCAACCTACTGCACTACAATGCACATAACAACCTCTAAGCCTTTATATCTCGTAGACTTTGGTTTTCCTTACGCAATTTCTTCACTTTTGCCCGAAGCCTATCGCTTTCCTCCCATAACTCATTGGCTTCTTCCGCCACGTTTGCCAGGATTGGGGCAACAGTTCTCACACAAACAGAGCAGCATTTCATCCAGCCTTTTACTTGGATTTTCTTCACACGACAATCATTGCAATATTCCTCCCCACAACCCCATTCATGCTCTAATTCCGACTCACAAGTATCAACACGCTCCACTTCATCGAGATTATCATTAATGCAATCCCCGTATTTGCAATTCACTCTTTTACATCCATCACCTGAACATACGTGCATGCAATCGTAAGCACATTCCATGTGACATACCTTCTTATCACAAAACTGACATCTAATCCAATCTGGCTGGCAATCAGAGCAATACTCGAAATAACAATCCATATTGGAACTGAAGCGAAAGATTGACATGTGAGCTTTCAATGATGATTTGTACACATACTGTGCCCCAACTAAACCAGTTAACACACAACAACTCACCACGATATTAGGACATTGGCACAGGCATGGCAAGGGAAAGTCCAATGATTTGGGCAATCATCATTCGAACACCAATTTGTTTCTGCACAATGTTCACAGTAGAACCTTTCACACACCTCACAGAAATGATTTAGACAGTCATCTCTGCATCTGCTGGTACAATACGTTCTATCACATTTCGAGCAAGCAAATGTAGTAATGCCGTACCGATTCTGTTCCGTATCAGAACAAACTAATGCACTACCCGCCCCACTTCTTGTTCTTGCTGCTCCACAAATCTCTTCACAATTATAACCACAACAATCAATCTCCCGATCTACTAATACCCTACGAAACTTTCTCAAAAAGTGTGTTAGTATATCACTCTTTTCAACTCGCCACTTCTTGGGAAATTGTATTTTCAACAATACACTCTCCTCCATATCGATAATACTTTCTAATATGGGCACAACTATCTCGGCAGATATCGGAGGTACCGGATCGATGACAGGACTTTCATTATCTCCAACTAAACTCAAATCAATACTCTCTAACAACATCGATCCAACTAGAGGAGACAATAGTAATACCAACACAATTCGTCAACTTTAATGTCTTTAAATTGTGAACAGCATCGGTACATGTTAATAACCATCGTAAATTATCATCCGTAATATTACCACTAAATAATTCTTTCATATCATTCATATCTATACTTTCCCATAGATGATAATGATCTTTCATAATTGCCTTGCTAATTGATAAATTAGGTTGTTGTGAGGTGATTGCCAAGCAAAATTGTAGACATGATTTTTCTGTGAGGTATGATGAAATGTTTGATAATACAACATCGGGGAAATCAGATATTTGAGTGGCGGTAGTTATTTGTCTTTGACGTTTGTTACTACGAGTGGCCACCATGATATTATATCAGGAGGACGCGAGAGTGGTACTTACTTAATGGTATAGCATACAAAGGAACTGACTTCAAAGTAATAAAATGAGGAGGTTGCTTGAGTTTATTCCCGTGTGATTGTCCGTGGTTCGTGATCGCTTCGTGACTTTGGCTATTTTGTCATAAGCAGAGAGTATAAAGTAGTGCAGCGTTAATACCCGAGTTCTTCTGCTATAAAGCAGCTCAAATGCCAAATAGTATTAGCATTAAACCTGGTTTAATACTCTTTCGTTTGGTGGTAGTATTGTGCTAGATAACTTGATACAGTGTTAGAGAATTGATATATAAAAATATATTTTGGAAATTGAAGAAGGTGCACCCAACAATACAATAATTAGGTATATTATGAGCGTAATTAGAGCGGATGTCGGTTCACAATGGACTAATTTGAGAGGTTGGACTACCACTGAACTTTCCTTTCATGGATTTGCTAATCTATCTACAACAAGAGACATTTATGTTGATTCGCCTGAATTTTCTTGCTTTGGTCATCAATGGTCAATTAGACTCTTCCCTGGTGGTAGAGCTGAATCAGACGAAGGATTTGTTGCCGTAGATCTACTCAATAGATCGAATACAGGCATAAAAATCCAATATGGTTACGGTGTTAGACATCCAGATGGTGTTGAGGTGGTTCGTTGCAATAAATACACAAATGACTTTGCTGCTTGTGGTTCACAGTGTAGTGCCTATTACTATGCAAACGTTGCCCCGAGATCATACCTAATGGAATTATTAGTAGATGGATCTTTACTTATTGAGGTTAGAATGAAGTCTATATCAATAGACAAATCAATTGCTCAGTTCATACCAACAAATCCATTCAATAAAAATGTGTCTAAATTGTTCAATGAAGAAGAAACGGCAGACGTGGTATTTGAGTTAGGAGGAGAACAAGCTACGGGTACTATCACCCGTAAAAAGTCAAAGACCATAACCTACTTTCATGCCCATAAACTCATATTGAAGAATAATGCTTCAGCTCTTTATGAAATGTGTGGAGTATCAAATGCAGAGGGGATTACTACATTATCGATTACAGACGTTAAGCCCGAGATATTCGAACATATGATTTACTATACATACGGTGGTAAACTTTCAGAAGAGGAGATGAAGAATAATACAAAAGATATCATTGATGCCTGTGATAAGTACGGCGTAGTTCATCTAAAGCTTGAGGCCGAGGCTTGTTACGTCAAATCAAATACAATTACAACGGAGAACATGATGAACAACCTACTCTATGCGGACTCTAAGAACCTAGCGCTGTTGAAGGAGACAGTCATGGATTATATTGTTGCAAACAAGGATGACATAATTGGTAAGGTATCATTTGATAGCATCCCAGGATTCGCGACTGATTTGTTAACTGCTATGTCAAGAGGTGAGCAGAATGAAAACAATATCAATAATAAAAACTACAACAGAATGAGGGTGGGAACTTTGAGGAAGATGCTTGATGAGAAGGGATTGGATGTGGATGGGTCCAGGGAGTCAATGATTGCCCTTCTAAAAGAGCACAGTGCATAATGAGAACATATGATTTGTGTAGAAATCAAGTGGGGACAGAAACCAATCTAATCTGCGGCGGCAGTATTTACCGATTGGTTTGCTACTATTACTTCTTCTTTACAAAAGGAGTAGTAAGGTATGGAGTAGTCATAAACTGTATAATTAGATGCTTTACAGAATACCTATATGAGGCTAATCCCTTACTCCTAAACCCACCTATTCTTGTTCGACCTCATAAGTCATGCCTATCCCTTTCAACTGTCAACTCATACTGCTGAATCTTCCCCTCCTTCTTCTTCGTCCTCCTCCTTACTTTCACTTGTCACCTCGTCGGAAAATCTAACAGAAGGCTTGTTATCGTCTTTCTCGACCAATATATCCTTTTTATCAAGCAGCTCTTCCAATTCTGCAACCCGGATTGTCAAACGAGCATTCTCTTTAGTAAGCGTCTCATTCTTCTTCTTAATCCCTTCTCTCATGACAGGGGTATCATAGATTTTGACTCCACCATCATCAGAGACTGAACTATCCATAGATGCTGTGGATGTTGTAGATTCTTGAGTTCGATAATTCGTGTTAGCCATAGAACTCTTAATTGAAGTGCCAAGCTTGGCTTTGTTCTTGTTTCGGTGCATCAACAGTTTAGGAACGAAGATAAAAAGGAGGAGACTTGAGCAAAGGATGAATATAATGCTGAAACGAGTATGATATGGTTAGTAAAACCAGGGAAGAAGAATGAAAGTAGATGGTACGTGGATAGACCTAAAGAAGACTCACCTAGCCAATACAAAGAAGTAGGCCTTTGGTTGATCGGTAACAATCACCATGACAGGAACGCCAATGAAACAAACCAGCATACAAGCTGCAAGCGCCTTTGTAATGTATTCTGATTCAGAGAACTCCAAGCTGATACTACGAGCATGGTATGCTTGGTACATTGCATAACTCAATACACTAAGGTTGAGCACAACCAAGAGAATAACGAATGGAAGATACCACTCAGAAGTGCAGTACCCAACACTTGAGATGGTGCGATCAAACCGGTCAACAGATGAAACCTCTCTTGTCCAAATCAACGGTGAAAGTCCAGTCCACAAGCTGAGGAGTAAGAAGTTCAAGAGTAAGAATACCACTAATGGACGGATAACATCTTTGGGCTCAACTTTGACTGATAGGGAGGAAGAAGAGGTGTGTGTTAGATAGATGATTGTACAATTTCATACGCACTCATGCACATATATAACTTACTTCGACGTATGGATGCACTGTTAAACAACTTGTTGATACGACGAAGCTTACTTGACAAAGCAGCAAATGACATTGAGAACCCCGTACATAGAAGCCAAGGGATAGACATACAGGCAATACTGCATCCTTTGTCACTTGCAATCTCATCGTCAAAACTCAAAGGAATGATGCTAGCGCCCATTAAGAATATTCCTCCAATGAGCAGTAATAGGAAGATGGGCTGAGACGCTTTGATTGTTCGAGTATTTCGATGATAGACCGTGAATGCCCCGAGGCCAATGCATAAGGCTAAAACAATACCACACATAACCAAGCCAGCCACACGGAGGCCTGTTCCAATGTAATTTCTATCCAATGTGATTTCAGGAAGGCCAGGCTGGATGTCCGATGTACCATCATTAAAGATCATTGGCGTAAGTTCATTCCATTGGCCGTTCTGAAACAAGTATGAGTTTGATGGTACGATGTTTAATTCACCATTCTCAGCTTTACCAGGAGCTTGAACATAGTTGACTAATTCAAATAGGGCAGACGATGGTGTCCTTGTACCGGTTCCTTTGTCTAGTATAATACTACCGGTGGCACCCTCAAACTGTGTATTAACAATCTGATTATAATGTGTTCGGCCGTCAAAGAAGTCGGTAGATGTTGATGATATATTACAAGCGGCTAAACCAACTGCAATTGTACTATCATATAAGAATGGCGCCACTAGCCTCAAGTCCTCGAAGAAGGCGTCATCCATAGGTTGGCCAACATAATCTGGCTCATGCTTAGGGTGCTTGTTTTGTACAAAGTACTCAATATCCTCCTCGTTGTTAAGTTCTTGCCACTTCTCTAATAGAGCATCGTATGTCTGTGATCCGGGCAAGCCCGGCATAGCCCGAAGCATATTCACACCGATCGTGGCAAGGTGAAGAGGAGAATTCGGTTCATACGTTTGCCCAGGCACTGCATTAGGTGATAGAGAGTCTGAGTAGAACCAATTGTGTTTTCCTGTGCCAGCAATACCTTGGTTGTATGCCTCAATCATCAAAGGGTTGAAATCTTTAGCACCTTCTACAATGGCAAAGATATAACGATATTGGGTACTTTTGACAAACGACACGGCTTGTTCAAAGTCTTCCGCTGTACTATCAAAAGGAATGTCAATAACCCGCAAAGACATGTCACTAGCATATTCCCCCGCTGCTTTTTGCAATGCTCGTGCACAGGCATTACCGTATCCGTCATTGTTACTGATATGAGAATTAGAAGTGCAGCGGTGTGAGATATGTGTGTTGAGAAAAGAATGAACATATGATATCACAAATGACCGGACATGAATATCTGCCACATAATGAACATATGATATGCACTTTTCATAATACCAACAATAACTCACTGAATAATTGCCAAATGATCAATCTTAAGTACATCTCGAAAGAACAAGATGGCAGGAATAGCAGTACCATCATCAGAAGTAATATGACGCCCAAATAATCCATGTTGGGATTTATCATCGAGTTGAGTACTTGTTGATATTGGACTATGAGAAAAGAAAAGAACGTGGTATGAGATGAACTAAACATTCAAAGCAACTCAACAAATAATCTTTGCAATCTCCTTGAATAATACTTCCTAACACCATATATGTATTAATCTTCTCACCTGAATTGAGGATATCCATTTAACCCTGTAATAATCGAAGTTGGCAAAGTCACCGCACTCCTCCCATTTCCCAAAAACACACAAGGTAACTTCTCATCAACATCACCCGGTCTACGATTTAATATCTCAATAGTTTGATCAACTCCCTTACTTTCGGACATTTCACTATCAAATAATTCTAATGTAAATCTAACATTGCAATTATTATTTAATCCCTCGACCTCGGGTATGACACTACCGTCTCCAGTGTTTAAATGTTGAATGGCTAGGGCTACTGCTAAGCTACCTTCTAGTACACCCATGAATGGGAAGGGTGTACGGGGTGTATCCGGCTATATGATATTGGTATTGTGGTTAATATAAAAAAGTACATAAGATGTACACTAAATTGAAGCGAAAAGAGGAAAACTCACCGGCGGACCTGGGTAGAACGAAAAAGGCATCATCATAGCCAAATTACATAATCCGATAGTATCACCATTACTATCGGATATAACATCAACATTACCCACACGGTTTATGGTACCATTGCTATTATTACTACGGAGCTCATCGTATTCAGCCAATGATGTTAGAATTTTTGTGCATTTGTTTTTGATGGTAGTAAGAGGGCTGCAATTGCAATTAATTGCAGTAGACTTTTGGTGAAACGTTTCACCAACATATTGTTGCTGTTTTTAAGTTATATATGGAGAGGCTTTGTTCCTAATATCAAGTGCCCTTCAACGAAGGAGGTGCCGGCCGAGCCGACGACATAAAAATGAAATGAAGAAACAGCCAGCTTTTGATTCTTGAGGCTTCTAGGGATCAAGGATACCGCTACACTCTCATAAAAGTTAATGATCGATTACATATCGATAATTGATTATTGATGAGGAGAGTTAGAGTTGGTTTAGATATAAGGTATCAGGAGGAATTGTATGGCTTATTATTATCATAAAAAGGATCTGTATTGCAAAATGATGGGCTCACTTATAATGGTGGTTACATACGTCTTTATCATTGCAGTCACAAGTTTAAAAGAAACGTTAGCATTTCTCCCCCCTCAAATTCAAAAATCTCTGACATCAGTATCAACTTCAAATCGATACAGTCCAACTTCAGACTTATTTGCAACAAACAAACCAGTAGAAATAACATTTCCAACACCCGAAGAAGCAGCCTCCATCGGTATACGAGATTGGCCACAACAATTCCATTCTAAAACATGGAGTGATAGAGTATCCGAAGGTGACATTGCAACACGCTATGTATTAGATGGTAAAGGAAGATTAACAATCGATTATTACGATGATAATAATGTTATGCAAAGAATAGATAGTCAAAGAGTATATCCTGGTACATTAGTTGAAGTTGATGGTGAGGCTAATTTGTTATGGGAGGTTGATAGCGATAAGCAGGGGATGATCATATTAACACCGAATTATGAAGAGGGTGGAAAGTTATTGATAGTTGGTGGTATACTTGCTGTGTTTTGTGCTGGATTGTTAATTGGATCGGGTGGTCTTTAAGAGCTTTGTAGCATGTTTGTTGCGATGTGGGGTGGAGCATGAGATGAAGAGAGGTGAATGAGCTAAAAATAATGCTGAAATGGCCGAGATGATTAAATTAATCGGAAGTGCGGCCTTGGTTCTAGAGATTATACACGAACACTATTAAACATTACGATATTATGTTAAACCGGCAGTCTTTTATAGTAGTTAGTATTGACTGTAGGTAGTTGTCGGTAGTATAAGGAAACGTCATTCAAGTCATCGTTCAATCATGCATGTTTGAGGAAGCTCAAGGAAAAACGAACGTTCATAATAACTCTACCAATACCTCCTTGGCATTAAAAGACTTAGTAGTAAAGTTTATCAACATCCTATATGATGGATGGCGATGAAAAGAACAACCGTGCTTTAGATGACAAAGGGATGGAGGAGTATGATTACGGATTCGATCAGTTCTTAGATGAGGAGGAGATTGATATTAATACTTTTGTGTTGCCTCCTCTACCGAAGTGCAGTATATGTGACGCGCCTTTTCCATTTAAGGCCAAAAGTAGTGTGTTTAAAACGTGTTGTGGAAATAGTATCTGTGGAGCATGTGATGAATTAACTGTCTATGGAGAAGTGAAGCGAAGGCTAGAAGATGAGCCACATACCTGTATCAACATAACGAGCTTGCAGAAGTGCCCATTTTGCAGAAAGAAGCCACCTGGTGCTGTTGCTGCTTTGGAAAAACTTGTTGAACGTGGTAATGGTAAAGCTATGGCTCATTTGGCACATCGTTTTCTTCATGGCAATGGGGTTCCAGGTGATCAGAAGAAGGCTATTAAACTTTATCATATGGCTGCTGAAGCTGGTCATGCTAATACATGCTGCTTCCTCGGGAAATCGTACTCGGAAGGTGAATCTTTTGACAATATTGTCATACAGAAAGATAGGGGTAAGGCAATTCGTTTGTTTACCAAAGGTGCCAGATTAGGTTACCCGGAGTGCTTGAAAAATTTAGGCGTGATGCTCTTTAAGGATGGGCAAGGTGACTCTGCTGCCCAGTGCTTTCTCAAGGCTGCTTCTGGTGGGTTGCAAAATGCACTTGGTGCGGTTAAAGAATTCTTCATGGCCAAGCTCATCACAAAAGAAGACTATGCAAGTGCACTTCGGAGCTTCCAAGCAGTCCACGATCAGATCAACACTGAAGAGAGGAAAAGATTTAACAAGAGGCAAGCAGCACACCGGACATTACACGACTTTGATTCGATGACAAAAGAGAGTCAGGTTGAGGTCTTGAATGAGGTACTAGGCCCGGTATTTTGGGGCAATACTATCGCATAGGGATAATTTGTTCGATATGTGTGACCATACGGTCTTAGAGGGCTCAAAATAGTAGGCTAAAGATCACCCTTATACATCCTATTAGAGCTATATGTTATTAATTAAGTTAGCAATACAATCATTATTGATCCCAGTTACGCCTCCTTGCCCAATCTCTTCTTTGATCTTCATCCATAAATGTCCATATAAGTATATTAGATTTCTTCTTCCCAGCACCTATAGGTATTTGATCAATCACCTTTATCTCTCTATCACCCTTCCTTATCCTTCGTCTCCCTTTCTTATTCATCATATAACTTCTTTTAATCTTATTTAGATTGTCATTCCGAGATACCAATGTTGTAAACCATAGGCATCTATCCCAATACATTTTAGATTCTTTGAATATCCGTTTAACAAATCGAACTTCTCCACCGTTACATATTAGTTCTGATTCTAAACCACCAAAGTTGTTAGATGATGCCACTACTACTTCATTCTTATTTGTTGCTTTGTCTCTGTCTGCTTTTTTGAGTTGTCCTCTACTCTTTGCAAGTCCTTTCAACTTACGAGTATTCTCGGCTACGAATTCTTCTCTATTGTGATAGAATGGTGGATTGCACATACAAAAGTCTATACGTTCATCTTGTTCCAATATACCATCGAATATAGATGAGTCTGAAATCTTCTGATGCCGTACATCAATCAAATCATCAAGTTCATTTGCTGTAACAATCCTGTTTGCTGATTCTATTGACGTTTTTTTGATATCTGATGCAATCATTCTCCATCCATATACTGACGCTGAAATTGTTGCATAGATACATGACGCTCCCGTGCCAATATCGAAACCAATAACTCCCGATCCCTTCGGTATCTGATCAGCATTATCATTCTCATCTTTTGATGTGCAATTTTGTAATAGATCCGCTACATGATGAACATAGTCTGCCCGCCCGGGTACTGGAGGAACTAATGAATCTTGTGGTAGTATATCACTATAACTAGGATTGACATTATAATCGGCAACAAGTAATGCTGTATTCAGTGCTCTAACTGCAACTGGATCTGCCCAGTCAACTGTTAGTCTCCCAGTTGGTCCTTTAATGATGTATGGAGATAGTATAGGATAACAAGTAACTAATCGATCCATATCATATGTTCCCTGGAATGTATTTCTGGGATGTGGTTTACCTGTATATGCCTTTCGTGCCTTTCTCAATTCATAATCTTCACTACTGAATGGTTTACCAAAGGGTGATGTTGAAAAGAAATGTGCAGTCGACTCATATAGCTGCCGTCGACAGGCTAATTTTGTTGATATCGATATCATGAACTAAATTATTATCCATTCATTTTATTAACACTCCATATACAGCATCAGTCTTTACTACTTATTCTCTAAAACAACTACTCATATCACCAATCCTCCTCTCCTAGCTACTCCCTCATTCACCTCGCTCTATCTATTAGCTTTGTAAGAGTAAACTCTCAAAAACGTTCCCTCTTGGTGGCCTTGGCTCATCAGCTCTACTTTATGGAAATGATCCTTTACCATGTCCCGAGTTCAAACGACGAGATGGTACTAAATGTGTCAATGCAGAAGCAGCATAAACTTGCCTGCCTCTACTAAGATGCCTCAGGTATCCTTCGACGTGCCAATGATATTTGGAAGAGGAAGAATCCTAATCTTTCGTTCAGTGGTTCATACAAGGCTATGGATCCTATGTCTTGGTTTAATTTTAATCAGCAACTTGGTTTAGTTACTTGCAAGGTTGTTTCTTCTCATCTCATCAGAGCTCATGGTAAGAATAGAACTAAAAACGCCCTGTTCGATGCCTTGTAGATGAAGAATGCCAGTGTCCAGATAAGATAGAACATTGGGAACTACCTCCCTCGGAGAGCGATTTATGCTGTGCCGAGTGTATTACTCATGATGATACTTTGG
>Ga0214479_100157_pt1 | contig 42344 bp, 37 predicted proteins | sample M1_20Mar14CPVII9_5_FD_165054 | JGI IMG/M metagenome (GOLD analysis project Ga0214479, IMG submission 165054) | Marine eukaryotic communities from Monterey Bay, California, United States - M1_20Mar14CPVII9sort6BwellE14 | ecosystem: Environmental > Aquatic > Marine > Unclassified | place: USA... | reverse complement strand
AACTAAAAATCCCTTTACCACCCACTCTACGATATAACATAATTTCACATCTCTCTAATCCAGAATCCAGCTAGTGGAGCATAAAAAGATACCGCAAAAGATCTTTTCATTTTTTCCTCTTCAACTCGACCATCCTGAACTTGACGAGTCTCCTCTACTTGATGACAAGGGTATAAGGATATACCAATCATTGGTGGGTGCGTGTCAGTGGGTAATACAGCTGGGGAGGTTCGACATTGCGGTACACGTGATGAGTTTGTCAAGCTTTCGGGCTGCACCAAGGGAAGGACACTTGAAGAGGATGAAGAAGATCTATGGATATATTATGAAGTATAAACATGGTATCATACGATACAATACTGACATGCCAGATTTATCAGATCTTCCAGTTCATGACCATGATTGGTCCAATACTCCCTATGCAGGATCAACCGAGGAGCTTCCTGGCAACATCCCTGAGCCTCGAGGTAAGGCAGTAAGGATTACCACCTATGCAGACGCAAACCTGTATCACAATGTACTGAATGGAAAGGCGGTTACTGCAGTATTGCATTTTCTCAACAAGACTCCTATTGACTGGTTCAGTAAGAAGCAAAACACAGTCGAGACTGCCACATTTGGATCCGAAGCATCTGCCGCAAGGACAGCCATTGAACAGATGAAGTCAATCAAGATGTTACTTCTATATCTTGGAGTTCCTATTCATGGGCCGTCGGTATTATTCGGTGATAACAAGACTTGTGTTGACGGGTTATCTCTCCCTCCATCAAGACTTCACAAACGCCACCTCATGTTATCTTATCATTATGTAAGGGAGGCCATGGCCACTGGTGAATATGTCTATGCGTATATCAAAGGGTCCGACAACCCAGCTGATATCTTGAGTAAGCATTGGGGACACCCCGAGGCTTGGCCACTACTTCGACCTATTATGTTCCAACATACAGGTAGATAAACAGCCATAATGGTTGGGGAGTGTCACAGAAACGCATTATGACGAGATGAAGGAGTCCCAATTAGCGGAAAGATACACTTTCTTGTTGAACTTGCCATCTGCACGTAGAATCGACGCGCACCGCTTTGTTGTGCTTATAATGTTTAGAATTAAAGAATAAAGAGAGTAATCGTTTGATTATACCTGTTAGGACTGGTTTATATATACCGTCGTGTATATTTATATCATCTAGGTTTTCATAGAGGACGGGAAGGCCATCCACCCTTCTTAATCTCAAGTCTACCGGCTTTGCTAGGCTGCCAAGTAATCTTGCTTGACGTAGTAAAGGACACTGCCAATTGGGCTGATGTTTAATCTTATTCATCGCAATCCAGTATAAATACTTTAATTACACAGAAAGTCAGTTTCTGTGAGACTCGTCGTCAGCCAAAAGATATGGAAGTCAATTATATGTCCGCCTAAAGCAGATTGAACAGGGTGGTCAATTTGCAAATCTACTATGCTATCACGATGATGACGCGTCGATCAATAATTGATCTGTTTATTATGATTGTATGTGCATTGCAATTGCCATCGTTGGGTGAATGATAATCAATCAACATCAAATTTTCAATGACTTGAAAGCGTTGAATTTGTCTGTAGTGGAGTTGTGAGGGTACAACTACAAACAGCTGGACTTCTCCGTATTTCTCTCTTTTGAGCCCATACGGATTACAGAATACTTATAGTTTCAGTTGTATCGCCAATCGATTCCCCGTCATTGAAATGAAAAATGACTGATCATTGCAGAGTTGAGTGAGAGAGAGGAAGTAGCCTAAACAATGTATTGATAACTAACACCCTCCCTCTAACCACTACACCTATCATCTATACGATGAGTCAAACACGCTACAGCAGTTCAACAACAACAAAGTCATCCGATTCTGAAACAATATCAACATCCGACCTATTAAACTTGGTCGAATCAGATATTAAATATTCAGATGGTAAAAAGTATGACAATGATAATACTGAAGAAGGAGAGTTGAGACGAAGTGCTGGTAGTGATACTGAAGTTAGAAATAATAGAAATAACAGTGGTAATAATAGAAATAATAGTAATAGTAGTAAGAATAATAGTGATAATAGTAGAGGGAGCAATGGTAGAGAAAAGAGGAGAGAAATTCAATCAAAGAGTGAATCAGCCTCCTCCTCTAACCAACGCCACAATAACCACAGCTCTACCCAACAACAACACAGACCAGCTCAATCCTCACAAAGGTACAACAACCACTCTTTAACCAATAGAAGAAGACCAAGTGATGAAAGAAGAAGATCAACAGGAGGAGGAGGAGCATCTTCATCAAGGTTGACACATGATAATTCTATATTTAGTGTACGATTAACATCACAGAATAATAATAGAAGACGTAATAGAATATCTGCTGATGATGAGTGAGTTTTAGTTTGTGTATATATGTGTGCTGTTTATTGTGGTAGAGGATGGTATGGTTGGTTGGTTGGTTGGTTGGTTGTAGGATTAGGGGATTACTGAAATGACCTGGATAACATTTTGTGCACATCTTATGCACTTTTTTCTTGAGATATTTGAGTTTCAGTTCTCAAAGAGCATCATCGAGTTTTGGGGAATGTATGGGGTGTGTTGCAATCGTTTTCGAGTTGGTGGGTGCATTGCAATCATTTTCGGAATTTGTGCATATCTTGTGTCATTTTGGAGAGATAGAGTTGGGTGTTGCTGCATTTAGATAGCCTGTGATTTTGACTCTCAATATCTCTCTAACCCCCTTCTTCTTTCTCCCCATTCTTATATATAAAACAACAAAACAGCTCACCATTATTTGGAAGTGATGATGATAATAATAGTGAAGATGATGATTCAGTGGGTGACATGTCTGGATTTGATTCCTACCGAAAATACAGTCCACACACTTCCTCTCGTAAAGGAGGAGGAGAAGTCAAGCACAGAAACAACAGCAGCAGTAGTAACAGTGCAGGGAGATCGAATAATTCAAGTAGCAAAAAGACTACATTTGCATCAGTAAAGCGTCAACGTATGCCATTGGGTGGCGGATACGGTGGAATGTTTACTAATAATAAAACGTCTGATAATGATTCCTCTGTTGATCATACTAGTTATGGAGGAGGAGGAGAAGGCAGTATGGTGGAAAGTCAATTAACAGGAACAACCGGTATGAATAGTGGAATTAGTGAAAGTTCCTCCAAAAGCTCATTATCATCCGTATTTTCATTAGCATCGAAATTATTTTCAAATAAGAGATATTCAAGACGTAATCCCTACAACTCTACTACTGGTCAATCAACAATATCGGGCAATTCTCGTAACTCACGATCAACATGGCAAAGTTCTGAAACATTATTTCACAACTCATTCCTAATGAAGGCATCAAGATTTTACATCAATTTACCATTTCGTATAAGATACTTTATACAATTATTATCAATTGTTGGTGTATTCTGTTTGGCATCATTGAATTACTTTATAGCAATGGAATCCAATCCAACTGTAATGAGGTCCATACAATTGGGTACAAGTGGTGAAGATGGGAATGGTGGGTCATTATTCGTACAGGATAATATATGGATGGAAGGTGGTGGTAGTCGGACACATCATATACCAAAGTTACGTGTGCGGCCTGTTGATCCAATTAAGGTTTTACATGAGGACTTGCATCATTCATCAAATGAACTACTAGAACGTGCAAAAGAAAAGTTTCGAAGTAGTTCAAGATTTGGACATCAATTTGGTGATCCTGACTTGATTGATGCTGATTCAGAAGATATGGATAATGACAATTCAAATAATAGTAATGGTATAGAGGGTATGAACCTTGACAATGGCGGCGGACCATTCAAATATGGATGGAAATCAATGCCACGTCAAATATATAATGACTTCTCAACAGGCATAAGTGATGATACGAAGACGATTGAAAATCCAAATAACAAAGCCTACTTTCAGAATAAGGCACAACATAAAGGTTTCAATCCCGAGGCATTAAATGTTGATGAGTTGGATAATATAAAGAATCGACCACCACCAAAGGGGACAGTGGCATATGTACTACCAATAACAACATGTTATGCACATGATCCGAAGGATAAAGAATCAATGAATTATCATCCATACTCACCAAATCATCCAAAGACAGAAGCATCATTTCGTGACTTTGCAATGATGTTACGTGCCATGATACATGCCTATTCATATCAAAATCCTGCTTCCAAATCGGTATATGATTATAAGATGCATGCTATTATACATCCTCGGGCAAAGAAATGTCGTAGTGTTACTGAAGACTTGTTCCATGTTCGAGATGGTAGTGAAGGTGGTTTATCGAATGGGTTAGAAGATGACGCTATGAATAAGGGTATGGTAGACAGATCGGTTGTATTGCAACAGCTGGGATATCATACCGAGATTAAATACCCTCCATTGAATAAGGAAGATATACAGGGTAGTGATATGGTCCAGAATGTTGATCTTAAAGACTTGATACGACTCTATGCCTATGAATTGGAAGAGTACGATGCCGTTGTTATGGTCGACTATGACACCCTCATGATTGGGAATGTAGACAAGGCTATTGATTTGATTGTGGATAGTACCATCGATGCTGATGATGACTCAGTCCTTGAACAGAGTAATAGTATCGATGCGGTATTCTCGTGGGAGCACGTGCCATCGATTGCATGGGATGCTCGAGCATCAGTGATTAACATGTCCTTCTTCGTACTCCGACCGTCCAAGGCAACGTTTCAAAAGTTGCTATTGAGGTATCAAAATGCACAATTCAATGAACCTCGAGGTTGGGGTAATATTGGCCGAGGATCCTTCACAGGATGGATGACGACACTTGGCTTCTTGACATACTACTATGACGAAGTTGCCAATGCCGCCAAGATGGAGATTAATCGATGTGCATATGGCAATACGGGAGAGAAATTTACACCCGAGAACTCGGTATTGATTACGAATGGAGGCAAGGTCGATTGTAGAGATGAAGGCCAAGCTGATGATAGCCAGTGTAAAGAGTGCAGTGATACAAGAGGAAGGTATGTAATGGTTGCTGACTTGTCGTACTGCCGGGCTCCGTGGATATGTAGTGATGAAGATGATGAGGATACGGACAATAAGGCAGATACGTCCGACAAGTTATTATCCTCCAAGCTGTGCCGTAACTTTCACAAGACGTGGTTCAGAGGACGATTGCAAATGGAGGATGTCCACCCACAACTCGAAAAGGGGAACGGGAAACTCTGTGTTAATGGAGAGTATCAACCGATGAATCTGCTTCAACCGAAGATCAATTATAGGCCAAAGTTCATAAATTAGATATCAAAAGCTAACTAGCTATTCTACTTGCCATCTTTTAGTTTAATACAATTCGTATAAATAAACCTATCTCACTGCAGTCATGCCCGATCTACATACCTGCACTCCCCGAGGAAAAGGAGAAACGATAGGTTAGTAGTATCGATTCCTCTCATCGGCCGAAGCAGCTCTGTCCCTCTGATTACTCTTGATATCACCCAAATATACTTGATATGCCTGTAATGCTTTTGTGTAATCATCTTTTGTTGCATATCCATTAGAGTATAATAATTTGATTGCTTCCAAAGATTCGTTTTGCCCACTCCTCACTGCAACAATGTAATGCTTGACTGCTCTGTCAAAATTGCCTGCCATTCCCTCCTTATATCCAAGATAATGCCTTGCTGATTCATCTCCTCTCATAGCTGCTTGCTCATAGTAATGTAAAGCCTTCTTCTTGTCAACTTCTACACCATGACCACATTCATAAGCATAACCAATACTGCAATAAGCTCCAGCACAACCAAGTTTTGCTGCCCTATGCCACAATTCTAATGCCTTTGTATGATTCTGTGCAAATCCATTCATCCCATCTCTGTAATAATTTCCGTGATTGCAGATTGCAATTGGATCATTGACTTCCAATCTTTTTTTCTCTCTTTCTGCAATTTCTTCAACTGAAGTAGGCGTTGGGGTTCTGCAAAAGGGACACTTTTCATATTCAACTTCATTGCCTTGGTCATCATACAGAGGAGCATAGCAGCACCCACTGCATATTCTCTTTCCACAACACACCATGTACTTATATCCCGAAACATGTGAAGGTATCCGTAGGAAGCATATTGGACAATCCTCTTCTGGTGGTGGCTGTTTGAATAGTTTTTCATCGTGTAATTCGGCAGCTCGTCTGATATGTTCCTCGCAATCTTTCTTGTGCTTTGATCGATGTTTCTTTTTACAAGCTGCATTGCAATACCTAACTTGCTTACATTTGTTGCATATATTGTTGATATCATCACCCTCTTTACAGCAGTTGGCACATATTGAAACGGCCACATCGACATCACCCGTGTTCAGATTCTGTAACATATCTTTAACCTCACATACATCATCATCATCTAATTTTGATTCACCTAGTTCTTTGCAACTATCGGATGTGTCACTCATATGTATAAAAGTTGTTATGATGTGAGTTTATATGAAGAATAAGTATTACCAGCTAATGCACTAATAAACTACAGACAACGCAATATTCATAAACAGATTATCTGCTACGCTACACAACATCAGCTGCTATTGGGCGCCTGTACCTAATATTGAATAAGTCTCGGTATCCTTATTTTGACATTTTGCATTGAAGTGATATTTGAAGCGTTTTGTAAGGTTTTGTAGCAACAATAGAGTAGATTATCATTTAAACCATATATAGAGGATTACATCAGCGTAAATTGTATATATAGTCATGTCTAAGTTACCGTCAGGATGGGGCAATCGGTGTAATCAAAAGTTAGATAATGAGAAAGATACATCAAAATCGAATAAAGATGATGTGTCTACTCAAACATCAACATTGCCATCAGGATGGGGTAATAGGAACAATCAAATGTCAGAAAAGGATATAAAACTCGGTGGCGTGGCAGCTACAAAGTTTGGTGGTACTGCAAAGAATGCATATGAGAATTCTACCGAAGGAGGAGATATTACATACAAAACAAGTGATGAGGTTAGAGAGTATTATCTAAGTGAAATGCAAAGAACTGGGGGAGGAGATAATCCACAAGAGAAGAGCAAGAGTAATGTACCATCTTTTTGGGAGGATAGACAAAAGGAAAAGATGATACAGGCTAAGCAAATGGGTGTATTCTCTAAAAATACAACATCAAATGATACGACTATTAGAGTTGACGAATCAAAAGTAGATACTACAATACAAAAGAAGAGAAGTATAGAAAGTGATGGATCGAATAACGACACGACAACAATGCAATCAGCTGAAGTTGCACTGATACAAATAGCAACACATACATTAGAGAAAGTGGCACAATCATTAGAGGGGAAGGACGTTAAGATCCCAATAGAGGAAAGAGCTGCATTTGCTCAAGCGATGAAAAAGGCTATGAACGCACTTGCTAAACAGACATAGCAGGCTAGCTCAATAATCCACAACTAGAGAAGGGGAACGGGAAGCTCTGTATTAATGGAGAGTACCAGCCAATGAATCTGTTGCAACCGAAGATCAATTATAGACCAAAGTTCATAACATAAGCATCGCGTTTTGCACGTGCCTGTTGCTTAGTAAAAGGAGAAAATCTATTGACTAGGTTAATAGTATCGATTCCTCTCATCGACGGCAGCAGCTTTATCCCTTTGGTCACTCTTTACCTCACTGAGGTACTCTTGATGCAATCGTAGTGCTTTTGTGTAATCATCTTTTGTTGCATGTCCATCGGAGTATAAATCTCGTATATTGCTCAAAGAGCTAGTATACCCACCTCTTACTGCTATCATATAATGTTTTACTGCTCTGTCCACATTGCCGGCAATTTCTTCCATAATGCCTAGATTGTTTCTTGCTTGTGCATCTCCTCCAATAGCAGCCAACTCATAATAATGATTAGCCTTCTTCGGATCAACTTCTACTCCTTTACTATGCTCATATGCATAGCCAATATTGATATAAGCTTTAGCATAGCCAATTTCTCCTGCACGATGGAACAGTTCTAACGCCTTAATATAATCCTGTTTAAATCCATACTCCCCATCTCGATAGTGAATTCCGATATTATATATTGCAATTGGATCGTCTAACTCTACTCTTTTCTTTAACCTTTGAACTTCTTTCTCTTCTGTATAAGACCACGGAGCTCTGCAATAAGGACACTTTTTATTATCAACTTCATTCCCTTGGTTATCATATAGAGGCGCCTGACAACATCCATCGCATATAACTTTTCCGCAGCATGTATAGTATATATGCCCCGTTTCAAGTGTGGGCATTCGAAGAAAACAAATTGGACAATCCTCATGTAGTAGCGGAGGTTCTTTGAATAGCTCTTTATCATGTAACTCAGCTACTCGTCTTTGATGTTCCTCACAATCTTTCTTATGCTTCTTTTTGTGTACCTTTTTACATATAGCATTGCAGTATTTCACCTTCTTACATTTGTTGCATGTATTGTTGGCACCCTCCTTGCCACAATTGGCACATACTGATACATCATTATCGTCTGTACTCTTGTGTAACATATTGTTCACCTCACACTCAATCGAACAAACAGAATAGATAGGAGAGAGGATAATAGAGGAATAATGGTTTTGATATGTAGGAGTAATGATACCGTATCATTTGTCTATATTACAACCCAGTTATGTTGATAATTGTTGTTTATTATCCTCTTTAATTCCCTTATTATCTTTTTCTTTTTTACTACCAATCTCTCCTTTTCATATGTCGTGTCATCTTCTACTTCCAATCATTACGGCTCTTGCAAATCGCCAAGAGGGCGATCGAGCGCCGGTATCCTATGGTAGATTCTGTATGCTCATTCATCATCACTCAACTGTTTGTATCATAAATCCGAATAGAAGATCGGCACAACAATCTAAAACATATCAAACAGAAGCAAATAATACAAACACTACAAACAATATGATTATCCGACAAGCAATCGTCACCATGATTGCAATAGCATCATCTCCAACACACAAAATTGTTGTAGATGCCTTTGTACCCACATCAATATTGACACCTCGAGTTCTCTCTACACCATCTACTGATGTGCAGAGTATCTCGTCTACTTCATCTAATATAAACAGTCGTCTCTCTATATCTACTGCTGCAAAACAACGACACACCAAACAATCAACAGCATTACAAATGTCATCATCACAAGATTTTGATCAACAACAATACACAGATGCATCCTGGTCGGCTATATCAACATTACCACAATGTGCCGACTATTACTCCGCAACATCAGTCGATGCACCAATGCTACTCGCCATACTACTAAACCCAACGAAATATCAAGCATCGGAAAATGCATCAACAGCCAAACAAGTGGTTACTAAATTATTAAATGATGCTAATGTGAATATTGACAAGTTAAAAGATGATGTTGAGGAATATTTACAGAAGCAACCGACTGTTAGTGGTGATACATCTACACAGAAGAGTATGGGACGAACATTGGGGGAAGTGTTGGAGGCTGGAAGGGGTGTACGTGATGGATTAAAGGTACGTTTTTAGTTTCAATGTGCATATCTTATGCTCATTTTTGTGTTTGGCCAACGATTGATATGTTCATACACTCATTTATACATTACACAACACATATACACAACAGGATTCGTACATTTCAACAGAAGCACTCCTCCTAGGACTATGTGCCAAGGATACATTATTCACAATAAACGCCCTAAACGAACAATCGGTATCATTAGAAGATATTAAAAATGCCGTACAAACAATGCGTGAAAAGGCACCAGGTAGTGGCGGTGGGCCTGATGGTAGTGCGGCACGTGTAACATCCCGTACAGCCGAAGGAAATTATGACGCGTTACTAAAATATGGTATTGATTTTACTGCACAGGCTGAGGAGGGGAAGTTGGATCCTGTAATTGGTAGGGATGATGAAATTAGAAGGGCTATACAGATTTTGAGTAGAAGGACAAAGAATAATCCAGGTAAGTTGTGTGTTTGTGATGATCATTGGTTGTACAGTTCATGTTTTGAACACATGATAATGTGCACTTTTTCAATAATGGCAAATGATGAGCATATTATTCTGAGGGACTTAGACAATTATGTTATTGTCGTTGACGAGTCAATTAATATCGAGCTTTTTAACCCTGATGCCTTTGAAAGTACCACAATGAATGCATGTTTGGTTGTATATTGTATTATATTATATTTGAAGGTGCACATCTCAAATTCCTTCTCTATCCTTTTGTTACTTTTGCTAGTCTTAATTGGCGATCCAGGTGTTGGTAAGTCTTTGTTGTGCACTATGGTATGAAATGAAATGTATATGTTATGTATTCGATGCTAAAACTGATACATCACATCTTGTGCCACTTTTTATATAGGTAAAACTGCCATTGCCGAGGGTATAGCACAACGAATGGTTGCCGGTGACGTACCCGATACACTCAAACCACCATGTAAGTTAATTGGATTAGATATGGGTGCATTAGTAGCCGGGTCAACAATGCGTGGTGAATTTGAAGAACGATTGAAATCTGTTATTGATGAGGTACAAAAGGCTGAAGGTGAAATTGTACTGTTCATTGATGAGATGCATACCGTCGTTGGTGCCGGAGCTACGTCTGGTAGTATGGATGCAAGTAATTTACTCAAACCTGCATTAGCACGAGGTCAATTACGTTGTATCGGTGCCACCACAATCAATGAATATCGAAAGTATATTGAAGAAGATAAAGCATTAGAACGTCGTTTCCAACAAGTTTATGTCGGCGAACCAGATCCAGAGGCTACTGTATCGATATTAAGAGGATTGAAACCACGATATGAATTACATCACGGGGTTCGTATTCGTGATGAGGCACTATTGGCTGCCGCCAAATTAAGTAGTCGATACTTGCCTGATCGATTCTTACCAGATAAGGTACGTGGGTGAATTGTGCATATCATGTGCACATCATGTGTCCAATCGTTTTGCATTGCACTTGTCTAACACCTTATGTTCATTTTACCTCTCATACTCATAGGCAATTGATTTGATTGACGAGGCATGTGCCAAACTTAAGAATGAAATGACATCAAAACCTACTGTGTTAGATGAGGTAGATCGTCGTATTATTCAATTAGAGATGGAACGATTGAGTATTAAATCAGATGCCGAGAAAAATGAGAATGCCGCTGATATGCAACGTCTACAGCACTTGGAATCGAAGTTGTTAAAACTTTATGATAAGCAGGCTGACTTAAACGCTAGATGGCAGGCCGAGCGTAAGGCAGTGTTGGGAGTGAATGACTTACAAGAGAAGATTGCCGAAGTGCAGTTAGAGATTGAGAAGGCAGAGAGGGAGTATGATTTGAACACGGCTGCTGAATTAAAGTATGGCACCCTACCACAGTTGCAGGAGCAGCTTGAACAAGCCAAGTCAAAGGAGGAAGATGCCGAAAGTAGTGCAGAGGAGGTGGGCGAGCCTATGTTACGTGATGAGGTAGTGCCCGATGATATTGCCAATGTTATTAGTGTATGGACTGGCATACCATCTGCCAAATTGTTGGAAGGTGAGCGAGAACGTGTCCTTACAATGGCAGATAAGTTAAGAGAACGTGTAGTGGGTCAGGATGAGGCTATTGAGGTTGTTTCCGACGCAATACAAAGGTCTAGGGCAGGGATGAATGATCCAACGAAACCTATTGCATCTTTGATCTTTTTGGGCCCAACGTAAGTACATATGATATGTCACCTTTGCTCTTTCTTTAAGTATGAATGCATCAGACAGCTAACACTTTGCTTCATTCTCCTATCATCCACAGTGGAGTTGGAAAGACTGAGCTTGCCAAAGCCTTGTCCGAGTTCATGTTCGATACCGAGGAGGCGATGATCCGATTAGATATGAGTGAATATATGAAAAAGCATACCGTATCACGTTTGGTAGGTGCACCACCAGGATATGTCGGCTATGATGAAGGTGGACAACTAACCGATGCCGTGCGTCGTCGACCATATTCTGTGCTATTGTTTGATGAGATGGAAAAGGCACATCCAGATGTGTTTAATATCATGTTACAGCTACTTGATGATGGTCAAGTTACCGATAGCAAGGGAAACAAGGTCGACTTTAAGAATACTATTGTCATCTTCACATCAAACATTGGCTCGAAGGATATCATCGAGTTAGGCGGAGCTGATGGGGATCAAGAACTCATGAAGGAGAAGGTTGCCACTGCCATGAGAGATAACTTCCGTCCTGAGTTCCTTAACAGAATTGACGAGAATGTTATCTTTAATGGCTTATCACAAGATAATCTTCGAGGTATTGTCGTCCTTGAGGCAGCACGTCTTGAGAGTAGACTTGCCGATAAAGAAATGAAGATGATTGTATCTGATGAGGCATATGATTGGTTAGCAAGTGTGGGTTATGACGCTGTCTATGGTGCTCGGCCCTTGAAGAGGACCATACAAAAGGAACTTGAGAATAGCATGGCCTTGGGTATACTCAGTGGAGAGTATGCCGAGGGTGATACAATTGTGGTAGGCGTAGAGAATGATCGTATTCAGATTCGAAAGGCAGAACCTTGGGAAGTGGACACTGTGGAAACACCTGTTGAAGAGGAACAGGAATCATTTGCTTAAAGATAAATGGAAGCACATATGTGTTTTCACTACGCTTCTACATAGGGGTAAATTATATAAAACAGTTAGTTATCGTAGAGGAATGAACGTTGCTTCTCTTAGAGTGTTACCTACCTCTATGTACCACCTATGTATCACTCTTCGACATCATAAAATGGGGTATCTTGATTCTTTCTTCCCATTCTATCCGGCGTGTGTCGAGCTTAGATCAGCTTATGCCACCACATGCACCACTTATTGAACAGAGTGAACAGAGATAGTCATCGTTTACAACTCAATACGTCAGCACAACAATGGTCATAATTTGCCTACAACAACTAACAATATCAACATCATGAAGCTCTACATCGCTCTTCTCACTACGGCGTCTACCGCCTCTGCCTTTGTTTCCCCGAAGCCTCGACTACCTTTATCTCATCAATCTTCATCTACTTCCCTTGATGCATCTGCTATTTATTACTCAACTCAGACTGGAAATACTCAAACATGTGCAGAGTACATTGCCTCAGCTGCAGGACTTGATATGGAAGATGTTGGAGATGTTGCTGACTCCGATGTATTAAAACAGGATAGTATTATCGTCGGTGCCCCCACTTGGCATACTGACAGCGAGACCGAGAGGAGTGGTACCAGCTGGGACGACTGGCTGTACAACAACCTTCCCAACATCGATATGAGTGGAAAGAAGGTTGCCGTTTTCGGTTGTGGTGATCAGCAGTCATATAAGTACGTCTTCTCAGTATGGTGTCCTCTATCATATCGTAACTTCTCATAACTAACTCTTCGATCTTCTCTTCTTTTCTATCAACTTATTATCCAGTGAATACTACTGTGATGCCGCTGGTGAGTTGTATGATCTCTTCTCCAAGGCCGGAGCTACCATGTGTGGATTCACTTCCACCGAGGGCTATGATCATAGCGCCTCAAAGGCTGAAAGGGATGGTCAGTTCATTGGGTGTATGTTCGACGAAGATAACCAGTATGATATGAGTGAAGATCGTGCCAAGGCTTGGGTAGATCAGTTAAAGGGTGAGGGCTTTTTCTAATCTCATTTCCAATGGCTGTTAATTGTAAAGTTTATGACTTGGCAGATAAATATGATGATCGATTGGGTAAATAGAGTGACCCCTAATCCAATTCTAATAATCGCTACCCGCAACCGTATGTACTTATTAAACTCTCATGATACTAATAGTAACGATAATAATCATGATCAGCTGCAGCAGCTTCGTCCCTCTGTCTACTCTTAATCTCTCCTAAATATGTTTGGTATGTTCGTAATGCTTTTGTGTAGTCTTCTTTTGTTGCATGTCCATTTGAGTATAACTCTTTGATCTCCTTTAAAGAATCAGGATCTCCACTTCTTGTTGAAATCATGTAATGTTTGATGGCTCTATCTATATTACCCGCACTCTCCTCGATAACACCTAGATTGTACCTTGCTGTTTCATTCCCCATCATGGCTGCTCGTTCGTAGTAATATACACCTTTCTTCGTGTCAACTTCTACACCTTCACCATTGTCATAAGCATATCCGATGTTGGCATATGCTGTGGCATGACCTAGTTCACTTGCCTGATAAAATAGATCTAATGCCTTCCCATAATCTTGTGGATAACCACTTGTTCCATCTCGATAGTATATTCCTTGCTTACTGATTGCAATAGGATCGTTGACTTCCATTCGTTTCTTCTCTCTCTCTATCGTCTCCTCATTTGTATCAGGGGTTGCACTTCTACAAAAGGGACATTTTTTATTGTCAACTTCATTACCTTGGTTGTCATAGACAGGTGCATGGATACAACCACTGCATATAACCTTTCCACAGCATGACATATATCTCCAACCCGTATCAAGTGTAGGCAATCGAAGGAAACAAATTGGGCAATCTTCCTTTGGTGGAGGCTGTTTGAATAATTCTTCGTCACTAATCTTCTCTTCAATATTCTTCAAATGCATAGAATCTAATGCTTTGATGACTTCGTTGGTGTTTGAATCGTTATTATCATGTTGAGGCGGAGGTCGTACCTCTCGATTGTTAGAAGTACACACTTTACACCTCCGTTGATATTCGTCTAACTTCCATTGCTTCTTGCTATAACTTTCCTTGGGTAGATTTGCATGACATGCTGCACAGATTTTCATGGTGGCTTGATTTTATTGTTTACGGTTTCTATCTCCCTGTGCTCTCGTATTTGCTTTTATAGGTTAGGAGGTATTTATCGAATCTGCTGTTTGATATAGTTATTATTCTATGGTGTCATAGCTCCGCCATATTTCTGTATAGTCTTTTCATCATTAATCTCTACAATACGTTTCCAACAGTTCTTTTCATGCTGTGGTGATGAGCAATCTTACAATCAGTACTACAATATTTTACGTGGCATATACCATCTTGACAACATTTTATTGGCAGTTTGGTACTATCTCCTTTACCGCAATTTGCACACTTATTGACCGCCGTATTTCCAAATATGATATCATCGATTCATATTACATCAGGCATATTTATTAAATGTACGCATTTAATTGGGAGTCTTTTATTGTATTTGGGAGGTATGATAAATGATAAGTTGTTTAGTTATATATTGAAGTGTTGTGTGTATTTATATCGCCGGCGGTTTCAAATCAACGGCAGGGTATATCTAAAGTAGTACTACATACATTAATACCTTCAGAGGTGAGGTCGTCTTATCGATTATATCCATATATAAAAAAGGAGTAACACAAACAACCACAAAAAAAGTATTCACTCACCCCCATGCACTATCTCTCGAAAGTTGGTTTGAATTAGTTTAATATTATATCATTGCGGTAAGGATTGGCACACTCATTGGTTAAATACAAGAAGGTAGGGAACATAGAAACCGTAGTCAACATACAATATAATACCATCTATCATGAAGGTCTGTGCTGCATGTCACACAGATTTACCGAAGGATAATTATAGCAAGAAGCAATGGAAGCTAGATGAATGTCAGCGGAGATGTAAAGTATGTATTGCTGACAATCGAGAGGTACAACCAATCCCAAAACAGGATGATGACGAATCAAACACGGGCGATATCACTAAGACATTAGATTCTATGTATTTGGAAAACGTTGGGAAGAGTAGTGATGAAGAGCTATTTAAACAACGACCGTCACAGTATGGAGATTGTCCGGTTTGTTTCCTACGTTTACCAACTCTAAACTCTGGTTGGAGATATATGTCATGCTGTGGAAAAGAGATATGCAGTGGATGTTTTTATGCACAGGTCTATGACAATCAAGGCAATATAGTTGAAAAGAGAGTTTGCCCTTTTTGCCGAATTCCAACGCCAACTTCTGAAAAGGAGGCTATCAAGAGAGAAAAGAAAAGAGTGGACCTTGGTGATGCTCATGCAATCTACAACCACGGAGTGTACTATCGAGATGGAGAGAACCGCTTCTCAATAGATCATACCGAGGCATTAGAACTTTGGCATCGGGCAGGAGAACTTGGTTGTGCCGCAGCATATCTCAATATTGGTTATGCCTACAAACGTGGCAAAGGAGTCGAAGTTGATGAGACGAAGGCCACATATTACTATGAGTTGGCTGCTATGCAGGGAGATGCACACGCAAGGTACAATCTAGGAAACAATGAGGCATTTGCAGGCAATATTGACAGAGGCCTCAAGCATCATATGATTGCAGCAAGAGATGGATATTCGGATTCTTTGGAGATGATCAAACAAATGTACTCAAAAGGTTTCGCAACAAAAGAAGATTACACAAAAGCATTACAATCGTATCAGGCATATTTGGATGAAATCAAAAGTCGACAGAGGGATGAAGCTGCTGCAACAAATGCTAATTATCCTATGGAATATGCAAATTGTCGTTATTATTAGCGCCAGATATTTACATAAAAGTAAAGAGGTTTATAGTTTGTTCACATCTATCCACTCTCTTCTTCTACCGCTTCTTCTTCTAAATTAATCTGATGATCCATAACAACTTCCAATCCCTTCTTTATACAATGTGACCATAATTCATACCCCTTGGCATTGGGGTGTAATCTATCAGGCATGTACGTGTCAAATTCCTCAATATCATCCATGTTATTGAACATTTCTCTACCGCAATGTACAGTTTTTGTGAAGTTGTTATGTTTGTATCGACTAATGGCAGTATCAATTGTAAGTTTGGTAGACGATGATTCCTTGTCTTCTTCTTCTGTCTCTTCTGTGCTAGTGCTATTGGTAGCACCCGATAAGAGTATCCGACTATTCACAAAGTCCTTTTGTAAAGGGAGAACTGCCGCTGCCAACCTTGATATGGAAGACGTTGGAGACGTTGCTGATTCAGATGTGTTAAAACAGGACAGTATCATCGTCGGAGCTCCAACATGGCACACTGACAGCGAGTCGGAGAGGAGTGGCACCAGCTGGGACGACTGGCTGTATAACAACCTTCCCAACATCGATATGAGTGGAAAGAAGGTTGCCGTCTTTGGTTGTGGTGATCAGCAGTCATATAAGTACGTCTTCTCAGTACCTCTCTCATATCGTATACTTTTCATAACTGATTCTTCGATCTTCTCTTTTTTTCTATCGACTTATATTTAGTGAATACTACGTGATGCCGCTGGTGAATTGTATGATCTCTTCTCCAAGGCCGGAGCTACCATGTGTGGATTCACATCTACCGAGGGCTATGATCATAGTGCCTCGAAGGCTGAAAGGGATGGTCAGTTCATTGGGTGTATGTTCGACGAAGATAACCAGTATGATATGAGTGAAGATCGTGCCAAGGCTTGGGTAGAACAGTTAAAGGGTGAGGGCTTTTTCTAATCTCATTTCCAATAGCTTTAATTAGTAAAGCTGATTTATGACATGACAGTAGTACTGATGATCAATTTGGTAAATTGTCATCCCTAATCCGATAATCACTACCCATCATATCTGTATTGCCGTATGATCGTACTAATAGTAACGATACTCCTCATGATCTGCAGCAGCTTCATCCCTCTGTTTACTCTTGATCTCAACCAAATATTCTTGGTAGGATCGTAAAGCTTTTGTATAGTCTTCTTTAGTTGCATGACCTTTTGAGTATAAGTCTTGAATCTCCATTAAGGAGTAACTATCTCCAACCCCTATTGCAATAATGTAGTGCTTTAGTGCTCTATCAAAGTTGCGTGCATTCTCCTCCTCAATACCCAGATTGTACCTTGCCTCAACATCTCCTCTCATAGCCGCTAACTCATAATAATGTACCGCCTTCTCATTGTCAACTTCCACACCTCTACCATTATAATATGCAGTACCAATACTGTTAATTGCTTCAGAATAACCGAGCTCTGCTGCCCAATGAAATAGTTCTAATGCCTTTGTGTAATCTTGTTGATATCCACATTTCCCATCACGATAATTACATCCTAGATTGTGCATTGCCATTGAATATCAAGTTTGAATGAGTAACAAACTAGTGAAGGCTTTTTCTAGTCTCATTTCAATGGTTGTAATTGTAAAGTTAGCCTATGACTAGACAGATATAATCATCATGATTGGGTAAATAGTAACCCTCTAATCCAATTCTAATGATCACTACCCATTATCTGTATCGCTATAAAGATATTGAGATGTGACTAATAGTAACGAAACTGCTCACTATCAAATGCAGCAGCCTCATCTCTCTGACTACTTTTAATCTCACTCAAATAGGTCTGATATGATTGCAAAGCTTTCATATACTCTTCTTTTGTTGCGTATCCATCCCTATATAATTTTCTGATCATATTTAAAGACTGAGTCCTGCACCCCTGAATTGCAATCATAAAATGTTTGATGGCTCTATCCATATTATCAGTACATGCCTCGCATATCCCTAGATTGTTCCTTGCCATTGAATCTCCTTCAATCGCTGCTAGTTCATAATAATACTTGGCCTTCTGCTTATCAATTTCTACTACTCGGCCATTATGATACGCGTTACCAATGTGGTTATATGCGTTAGCATAACCAAGCTCTCCTGCACGATGATACAGTTCTAATGCCTTTACACAATCTTGTGGAAATCCGTACGATCCTCTTGAATAGAAACAACCTAGATTGTAGATTGCATTAGCATCATTCATCTCCGCTCGTTTATTTATCCTTTCGACTATCTCCTCATCTGAAGTAGGATGTGGAGTTCTACAGAATGGACACTTTTCATTATCAACTTCATTGCCTTGGTTATCATAAACTGGAGCATGAATACATCCACTACATATAACTTTTCCACAACATGTCTGGTATTTACGTCCCGTATTCAATGTTGGAAGAAGTAAATAGCAAATCGGACAGTCTTCACCGGGCGGAGGTTGTTTGAATAGCTTTTCATCACTAATCTCCTTATCAATATTCTCCAAATACATAGAATCTAATGATTTGATAAGTCCATTAGTATTTGTATTATTGTCATTATCCTGCTTCGGGATTGGCTTCACCTTTCGATTGTTAGTAATACATAATTTACACCTCCGTTGGCATTCATCTAACTTCCATTGCTTCTTACTATAACTTTCTTTTGATAAATCTGTGTGGCACGCTGCACAGACCTTCATAATGACTTGGTCTTAATGTGTATAGAGTATACTTTCTATCTCTGTGCTGCTCGTATTGTACCTAATTGTTTGTATATTTAATCTCTCTGCTCGTAAAATTTATTGTATTTGTACTAATCGTAATATGTTGCATTAGCTTGCTTTTCATTAAATGGTATCAGTAGTAGCTCCGCCGTATTTCTGTATAGTCCTCTCGTCATTAATCTCTACAATACGTTTCCAACAATTCTTTTCATGCTGTGGACGATGAGCAATCTTACAATCAGTACTGCAATACTTAACAGCACATATCCCATCTTGACAACATTTTATTGTTAGTTTGGTTTCGTCTCCTTTACCGCAATTTGCACACTTATTAGCCACCGTATTTCCAAATATGATATCATCGATTATAGAACTCATTGCATTGTTCTTATATCAATATTCATATTGCATTCAGAGGCATGTATGTAAACAATTTGAAATTTGCCTTTAGTACGTATTTAATTGGGAGTCTTTAAGTGTAACTGGGAGGTCAAGGTTGCGGCAATGCCCAGTAAGTGCGTACCTAGTCTCAAGCTAGAGGCGAGCAGTGTATTTATATCGCCGGCGGTTTCCAATCAAGGTCAAGGTATATCTAAAGTAGTACATTACCTGCAGATCTGCATAGGCGAGATCGTCTTATATTCTAAAAGAGTAACACAAACAGCTCACACATCACACAAAAATTCACATGCACTTATCGTACTGACATAATAACTAGAGTTGGTTTGAATTAGTATAAATACCCTCACCTTACCGCAATTGGATTGGCACATTTATTGGTTGCTTATAGTTGATCAATTATATCAATTTAATTTGTATATTGTCTTTTAGTCAGTAACATCAAACGGCATAGTAAAGTGGTGCACAAGGTAGTAGGTAGTATGAAGATGTCTTAGAGAGAGGCAGTGTATTTATATCGCCGGCGGTTTTGAATCAACAGCAAGGTATATCTAAAGCAGTCCTTCAGAGGCGAGGTCGTCTTATATTTATATATTCATATAAAAAGGAGTACACAAACAACCACACAACAAAAATTCACAGCTAGCACCTTTTATCTCTCGAGAGTTGGCTGAATTAGCAAGGTACTATCATATCTTTCCCCTCGCCTTACCGCATTTGGATTGGCACATTTATTGGTATATCAATAAAATTGCGTGCTGATGAACACAGCCCAGTAAACTATTATTAGCGGTGATACCTAAATTATATAAACATACAAACACAATACACACAATACGCGAAATATAATATCATATCAAGTGATATCAAGCCATCATGAAGGTCTGTGCTGCATGTCATAAAGATTTACCGAAGGATAGTTATAGTAAGAAACAATGGAAAGTAGACAAATGTCAGCGGAGGTGTAAAGTATGTATTGCTAACAATCAAGAAGTGCAACCACAAAAACAGGATGACGACGAATCAAACACGGGCGATATCACTAAGACATTAGATTCTATGTACTTGGAGGATGTTGGGAAGATTAGTGATGAAGATCTATTCAAACAACCTCCGCCACAATATGGAGATTGTCCAATTTGTTTCATACAAATACCAACACTACATACAGGGAGTAGATATAAATCATGTTGTGGAAAACTTATATGCAGTAGTTGTAGTTATGCACCTGTCTATGATCACCAAGGAAATGAAGTTGATGATGAAAAGTGTGCTTTTTGTAGAACTCTAAAACCTGCAACAAGTGAAGAAGCAGTAGGAAGGTCAAAGAAAAGAGTGGAGGTTGAAGATCCATTGGCAATTCATCGTTTGGGACGTTTCTATGCTGATGGGTTGTATGGATATCCACAAGATTATGCCAAGGCATTGAAACTCTGGCATCGGGCCGGAGAGCTCGGCTGTTCCAAAGCTTATAATAGTATCGGATTTGCTTATAATGATGGTGAAGGAGTTGAAGTTGATAAGAAGAAGGCGGTATATTACTATGAATTAGCTGCTATAAAGGGAAATGCAAGTGCAAGACACAATCTAGGTGTTGAGGAGGAGAATACTGGCAATTACGATAGAGCACTGAGGCATTACATGATTGCTGCAGGGAGTGGAGATAATGATTCTTTGACTGTAATCCAACGTCTATACTCAAATGGACATGCCACTAAAGATGATTACATGAAAGCTCTACAATCATATCAAATGTATTTGGGTGAGATTAAGAGTAATCAGAGGGATAAAGCCGCGGCAACTTATGAGAATTGCTGTTATTATTAGTGCCGCTTCAACCTAGATGATGATAGGGAAGATTTAGTTTGTTGATCTATCTACTCTCTTCTTCTACTGCTTCTTCTTCTTCTAAACTAACCTGATGATCCATAACAACTTCCAATCCCTTCTTTATACAATGTGCCCATAATTCATACCCCTTGGCATTCGGGTGTAATCTATCCGGCATATATGTGTCATACTCGTCAATATCATCCATGTTATTGAACATTTCTCTACCGCAATGTACAGTTTTGGTATAGTTGTTATGCTTGTATCGACTAATGGCAGTATCAATTGTTATCTTGGTAGACGATTCCTTATCTTCTTCCTCCTCCTCTGTGCTAGTACTATTCGTAGCACCCGATAAGAGAACTATCCGACTGTTCACAAAGTCCTTTCTCCAACCTTCGACAATCCTTGGTAGTTCCTTATTCACCTTGTTAATAGCAGGCATAAAGGACTTGTACGGTTTCTTGGTCGTTATATTAGCACATCTTGGTGGACACATCTTCTCAGCTCGAAAGTCATCTTTTCGTGGTAACAATTCACTAAAGAGCATGGCAGCTGGTACTCCTGGAAAGTTATCTTGATGTAATTGCAATATACTACGTCCAACTGCATCCATACCTTCAATGGTAGGCGTAGGCAACATACCACCACCCAAGTTGTTTGTACCCATTAATACTATATATATCCTTTCCAACTTTCCCAAGTCAAACGTGTCATACTCATCATCTGATTTCACATGATCTAACAATGAACTACTTGGAAATTCACCATTCATTATCCTCCATATGAAATCATATGTTCTTGAACCACTAATACCTAATATCAATGATGGTTTTAATGATCGTTTACCCCATGTAGATAATGTACCAAAGTTGTTATCAAATATCTTTCGTATCTCTAAATCTTCATGTTCATTCCACATTCGTCCTTTAGTTGGTAAGTTACCGAATGATGTTCCTCCCCATCCTTCGGTTATTGAATCACCATAGAATAGTAATTGTGGTAATCTTGAATTGTTAATGTCAAATTCTCTTGTTGGTAATTCATCAGAGTCTTTTACTCTTTGTACTAAAGTTTCATGTAAATTCCACCAATCCTTTTCGGTGCCAGGCCATGGTAATGGTTTAGTTGGATTGATATCACCAATATAATTGAATGGTCTGGAACTTGCTGATAGAGTACTATTTCCAATTTCTACTAATGTCAACTTTGTGGGTGATATCTTCTTTGTATCTTCTTCCTTATTTGTCTTATGGTGAGAGGCTGATGTAGAATCAACTTCTTCAGATTCGTCATCAGCATCTTGGTTCATTTTCACTTCTTGTCCACGCCAATATTGATTTCGACCAGCTACTGCATTTGATTCATTCTCGAATAGTATTGTTGGTTGTTTATTCGATGAGCGACCGACGATTAGGTATAGTACTATTAGTATTGGAGCTATAATATGAGCATATGATATGTGCATATGATGAATAGTTTGTGAGTGGAAGACATTGCAACATTCAACACAAAACAATACAAAACAAAATAACAAAAGAATAGCTTACCAATAGAGTATACAATATACTTCATAATCTTATTACTATATCGTATATCAACATCATTATTATAATGTGGACTTGATATAGTAATTTGAGGCAACACTAAGCTAAACTTCTTCTTTTTCCTTCGTCGAGCAATTTGTTGTTGCCTACGGCGCATTTCATCGAATGGCATTATGGAATAGAGATTTTTCTATTGTAAATTAGGAGAGATAATCAAAGGCTGATTGAGTTGCATACATTGAGAAATGTGAAACTTAATCAGAACTTTTACCATAAACTTTCACGTTGTAGAAGTTTCAATATTATTGTATGAGTAGTGGTGATTACCTAGCATCAAGTCAATACACACGGCCGGTTGATACTGCATAATCAAGGAATATTAATAATATATCAGAGTACATTAGATGAATCATCGAGTTGTGTGGTATACGCGGCAGTGAGACGGCGACAGTTAAAAAAGTGCATACCTATCTTGTGAACAAAAAAATATGAGTATGATGGTCTTGATGATGGTTACCTATTGATTATTGATACAGTCTACGTGGTAGCTACTAATAATAACATATCTAACAATAAGAATACAAGAACAGCCGACAGTAATATATCAACGGGTATGAGCACGTCCGATTGTTGTAAAGATGTTAGCAAGGGCGCATCAAAATCAAATAATGATAAAACATATGAGGTAATAGGTCAGTTACAAAACATGATCACAGCTGATGATAATGTATCGATATGTGCTAACTGCGGAAAAGAAGGTAGTGATGTCAACAATACATGTAACAAATGCTTTTTGCAGAACCCCGGCACCTACTTCAGACGAAGAATCCAAGAAAAGAATATTCAAAAGAGTGAAATTAAATGATCCGTTAGCAATGTACAATTTAGGATGCTGCTATCGAGATGGACTAAATGGATTTACACAAGATCATGTCAAGGCATTAGAACTTTGGCAACAGGCAGTAGAGCTTGGTTATGCCAAAGCATATACCAATGTTGTGGTTGTGCTTATGAACTTGGACATGGTGTAGAAGTTGATGAGGAGAAGGCCACACATTATTACGAACTAGCAGCCATGAGAGGCGATGAAAGAGCAAGATACAATCTAGGCAATGAGGAGATACGTGCAGGCAATTATGACAGAGCTCTCAAACACTATGTGATTGCAGCAGGGAGTGGGTATGCGGATTCTTTGGATGCTATCAAACAGATGTACACTAAGGGAGATGCAACTAAAGAAGACTACACAAAAGCATTACAATCATATCAGACTTACTTGGGGGAGATCAAGAGTAAACAGAGAGATGAGGCTGCCACATTTGATAGTGAGGAGTACCAATACTATTAGATTTCGGTGGTCCACCTAGCTTTTCATTTAGTGAGAGAATCATAAATTATAATTGAATTGGTTTATAATCTTTTCATTATGTTTTTTTTGTGTTATAATGGTATCGATATCTCTTTTACGGCGGCGTCAATAGAAAGGCAGGCCTAACACTACCGATAGTGCCGGTAAAGTGGGTGGGAGTGACGATGACATATCCCAATTATATCAAGTGATCAACCAGTAAGCCGCCATCCAATAGAGATACCTAATAACAATTTAAAAATTATACTCTCATAACGCCCCCGGACTGACAAGAAATAAATATTGGAAACGTCGCGCAGATTATTGAGAGTCTGTGCGTGGCTTAGAGGGGGGTCAACTATTAACCTGCAATCAAACTTATCAAATGTGGATATAAGCAATAGATTGGCTGTGTATTCTTCTAAGGTATGATATTGGGTGTAGCTTCTGATAGTTGTAAAGACGGTGCATCAAAATTAAGTGATGATGGTGTATGTGAGGTGAAATAAGTTACAAAACATGAGTACAGCCGATGATAATGTATCAATATGCGCCAATTGCGGCAAGGGTGAGGAAGGTGATGATATCAAAAAGCTCAAAGCATGTACGGCATGTAAATTGGTTAAGTATTGCAGTCGAGAATGTCAAATTGCTCACCGTCCACAACATAAGAAAGAATGTCGAAAACGTGCAGCTGAGCTTCATGATATAGAACTATTCAAGCAACCACCATATCAAGAAGATTGTCCAATTTGTTTTTTACGAATACCATTTCTAAACACTGGATGGAGGTATCAGACATGCTGTGGAACAGTTATATGCAGTGGATGTTCTTATTCACCTGTCTATGACAACCAAGGGAATGAAGTTGATAATCAGAAGTGTGCATTTTGCAGGGTTCCAGTTCCTAAAACTGATTCGGAAGAGGAACTTGAGAGGATGAAGAAAAGAGTGGAGGCTGGAGATCCCATAGCAAATTACGATCTAGGATGCGCCTATCGAGATGGGGCACGCGGACTGCCACAAGATTATACAAAATCATTAAAACTTTTCCATCAGGCAGCAGAACTTGGTTATTCTGAAGCATATGTTTGTATTGGCTTTGCTCATAGCAATGGAAGAGGGGTAGAAAACAAGAAGAAGGCAGAGCATTATTATGAATTAGCAGCCAAGGGAGGAAATGTAAGTGCGAGGTACAATCTAGGCATTCGGGAGATGAAGACTGGAAATATGGATAGGGCATTGAAACACTTCATGATTGCGGCAGGAAGCGGAGATAGCGATTGTTTGAATTGTATCAAAGACTTTTACTCAAATGGGCATGGTGTAACAAAAGAAGATTACATGAAGGCATTAAAGTTATATCAAGTATACTTGGGTGAGATTAAGAGTGATCAAAGAGATAAAGCCGCTGCGGCAGATGAGGAGAATCGTTACTATTAGACTTCGGTAGTATGACAAATGTAAAAGTGTAACTTCACTCTTTTATATTCTTTTACTCAATGATACTCTCAACGACCTCATCAAGACAACCCTCTGTTAAACAATCATCCACAAATGATTCTACAGCATCTTCTATTGATGACTCTAAAGTTTCACTTAGTGTATCAACTGCTTCTGATGCAAGCGAGTCAACCACATCCGATACACTATCAGCTATGGCATCCCCAGCACTCTCGGCCACAGCATCGCCTACGCTATCAGCTACAGCATCTAGCGAATCCCCAACAACAGAGTCTAACACTGTATCCTCTACTACCGAACTAACACTATCTGATAGATCCTGTACTGTACTTTCCAATCCCTGTGCTGCCGAATCTGATAATGCATCTGATATATCCGTAGTACTTGTTGATTCCAACAAACTTTCACTACCACCAATATCCTCTCCAATACCATCACTACTAGAAGTGCCAGATGACCCACCAAATATCCCATTCTCAAAACTAACACCACTCAATACACTACCCAACACTCCACCCACCACACCATGAACTTGTGCCTGTACCATACTCTGGAACATAGATTTGATGCCACGTCGGATAAATGCAGGCATAAACTTTGTATAACCAGCCTTGGCTTTATGCAATGTACCCTTCCATAAATATCTTGTAGTTTTGTATACACGTATCCAGATATGTCTCCATGCTTCTAATATAATACACTTTCTTAATAGTTTGTAGAGGAATGGACCAGGATGTATTTTAATGTGATTAAGGTGTTTTAGAAGGTATGGTAATGAATGATAATAGGCTTGTAGTTGCAATCTATAACTAGTCAATGTACTTGATATCAAATGTTTGGTTGGTATTAAATATGGTGTTAACCCGGTTGTTATTGTTGATAATAGAGATTGCATCAAGTTAGATGAGAGTATAGAACTGAATAATGCTAAAAGTGGAATGCCAATGAGTATACCCGATGAACCAATAGCTATAGATTTCCATATTATTGATAATTCATTTGATAATAATGATGAATTCTTCCTTAGTGTTGAGCTGATATTGTTATCGAGGCCGAGTAGTTTGTCAGCTAATATCTCAGCATTATAAATGTACTCTTGTTCATTTTGATTTTCTATCCGTATGGAGTTTGTATAACCACCACAGTTGCTATACTTGTTTTCTAATGATAATATATCAACCCATCGTTCTCTCAATGTATCATCGTGTGAGTTGTTGGAGTCTATGGTTGATAATTTGGTTGCAGATAAAGTCGTTGGTGGTTGTCGTGCACTTATCTTCCTTTTTCTCTTTGCAGTGCTCTGCTGTTTTACTGCAGCTGCCGCGGCCGTAGACCGTGGAATAAGAGCAAGTAATAAGAGGGATATACACCATGATAGATTGCATATTGGGGCTGCCGCCTTGGATTTGATTCTGAACACCATCTCATTACTATCCTCTGCAAAACTCACTAAATATAAAACACTCAAAAGGATACCGTTTACCGTTTTTTTTGTTGAGCATCAACTGATATGTATGTAGATTGATGATGTTGCTATCAACTCCTCGTCGATTGATTGGCAGTTGGCAGTAGCTTGGTATTGTTGGTGGTAGTATTATAGTGTAGTAGCAGTGTAGTACCCACGCATTACCAGGGTAACAATACTAATACATACAAAATACATACAAAACAAAACAACAAATTCAATATTAAGCAGAAACAATATAATTATGAGTAGTGTAGCTGATACAGAAGATATATTACCAATATGTGCCAATTGTGGCAAGGATGGAGAGGAGAATAGCAGACTAAAGAAATGTGGGGCGTGTATGATGGTGAAGTATTGCAGTAGAGAATGTCAGACTGCTCATCGTCCAAAACATAAAAAAGAATGTAAGAAGCAAGCTGCTGAATTACACGACAGGAATTATATGGATAGCAAATGTAATAATATTGAAGATACATGTGATAAACTCGATACCTTCAAGATATACGATGAAGAACTATTCAAACAGCCTACACCAAAGGAAGATTGTCCACTTTGTTTCTTACCTCAACCTGAAGTAAAATCAGGAAGTCGTTATATGTCTTGTTGTGGAAAGAATATATGTAGTGGGTGTGTTTATGCTGTGATAAGAACAAGAAAAACAGATGTACCATTGTGCCCATTTTGTCGAGTACCGGCGCCTACTACATTGCAAGAGTTGAACAAGAGAGGAGAGAAGAGAATAGAGAAAGGTGATGCACATGCAATACACAATTTAGGAATGAACTATCGAGAAGGAAGGCACGGATTTCTGCAAGATGATAACAAGGCATTAGAACTATTTCATCGTGCAGGAGAGCTTGGTTATGCTACATCTTATTGCAGTATTGGTTATGCTTATCAATTCGGTAGAGGTGTGGAAGTTGATATGAAGAAGGCTGTCCATTATTATGAGTTAGCAGCTATGGGAGGAAATGTAGGAGCCAGGTTTAATCTAGGTATGAACGAGAGAAGAGTGAATAGAGCAGTGAGGCATCATATGATTGCAGTGAAGGACGGATATGCTGATTCTTTGAAGGAAATTCAAGCATTTTACTCAAATGGACATGCAGCAAAAGATGATTACATGAAAGCATTAAAATCATATCAAGTATACTTGGGTGAGATTAAGAGTAAACAGAGGGATGAGGCTGCAGCATTTGATAGTGAGCAGTATCGTTACTATTAGTACTTCCAAAATGTGAAGTACCATCAGTACCTTCAGCTATGTGGGCTTCTTTATTATTATCAATGGGTATTCGAATTCGAAATGGCTACGCACCCCAACACACACAAAATGGCAATTACTTTGTAGATATCCAGAGCGGTTGAAATTAGATGAAAGTATAACACATGATCTCAAAAACATCTTCTTTACTCCATACATTATATAAGTATCAGTACAAAGAATCAAAGATATCTTCTAGCCTTCTCGGTATCATCCATTCGGTGACCACATACTTTATATTATGACTTATCGTTGATAGGAACCACTCATCTTTCTCATCAACCATGTCATGTTGCTCTGCCTCCTTCCTATTTAGTTTCTGATGAAGCTTCTCCTCATCGATATACTGAGGAGGTATCTGTTCTTTTGCTCCTCTTAGATTCCTCTTCTTCTTCTCTACCCAATCAACTACCGCTCCTTTGAAAGATGGCTTATGAAATTGTACATCTCTATCATTGATACTATTTGTAATACCCCGTTCACCAACGATTGTTGCAATAGTAAGAAAGTTGATTGTCCATATGATAATGACAAGTACTATCAAGTTTGATCGGAGATATGACTTGCCCTTGATTAGATGAACTGCTGGAAGACAAGAACTGGCAGCAGCATCACAACTTGCTCTTCGACACAAAATTGCATTTGGATCAACATATTTTGCTATTGTAGGTCGGCGGTTAAGTTTAACGGCCTGTGCCACCTGCTGTATACTATCATCGTGTTTTGTATCGTTCTCTTCCTTTTGCTCGTGGCTATGGCTATTCGTCGTTCTTAGTGTAGATTTCATCATATCGAACTGTATTAAGAGGATTATGTATAATGATGACACCACTTTGATTAGTATGATGCTGAACTGAATCATCAAGTGTTCACATCAAAATCAAAGGAGCTGCAGTAAACAGCCATCATCTGTCAAGGTGTAATAATAATAATAATAAGCCGAACGCACATACAATCATCACAGATTCAGATCATGGATATCATTTCAGCTGCCATCATTTGCCTCTTGACGCCTCCTGATATCATACAGCCATCTTCTGCCATTGCTGAATGTCTATCTTCTTCTACTTCTAAATGCACCTTCTCTTGTGAATTTGTGGGCAGTTCATATTATTGCCTCAAATACATCTCTCCTTTATAGTTTGAGTAGTTTAAGCAAGCCTCATACACGTTAGGACAGTATCTTGGGAAAGAATTGAGAGATTCTAAAGGCAGTAGATAAATCTCATTGCCTTTTGCAAAAGCCCTCCTCGGCCAATCGCTCACAGCCTCTCCACTCATATCATAATGTTATGAGTAGTCTATAGGAGATACTAATACGCTTGTAATACCAGGAAATTGAACACATAATATGACAGGTCTATTGCAATAGATTACTGAAATGAATATGAATATCAACGAAGACAGTCTTCGTATTAGAGCATGCCATGCTCGCTCCTCAGACTCGGTCTCATCGATATACTGTTTATCTCAAGAAGATATATCAACTACTTCTTCGTCTATAGATGGCGATAATAAGATGTGGAAACAACAACATCATCTATCCGCCACGATACGACGAACAATTATGTATGCTACGATAATCACATCATGTATGATATCAATATCGATGCTTATACATTTGATGAATGCTACAGTGCCATTCACCATTAATTCTCCTTTTGATATAATGATGGGTTATAATAATGAAGTGATTGATCCTCGTATACTCTACAAATGTGATGAACAGATTAGTACGAAGACGAAGAGGAGAAAGAGATATGAAACATATGATATGAACAACAATGAGCAACATCATAACTTAGATGAGAAACAACTATCAAGTGTCAACTTTCTATCATTTGATCTAGGTGGTAGTGGATTAAAGTTCTTACCATTATCAATTACCGAGAAAGTAGATGATAAAGATGGTATACAAGTCAAGCATGTAACACCCATTGGAAAAGAAGTAAACCTCGGCCGTATTCATCATACAACAAATCCAAGCGAATGGATACAACATCAAATCAAAGATTTACTTCCTCAATACAAATCAATTAATGATTGGCCACAGTTTGGATTAGCTGGTCGTGATAATACATTCAAGCTATGGGCAGAATCTGAATATGATGCAGTATTAGAATTAACAACGGCATATGATATGAAGTGTAATAGAATCGAATTTAATCAACTTAGTATTGGATGTGACGATGTCGCTACTAATATTCCATCATGGGTACGATCTAAGGGATTAAAGTATTGGTGTAACAGGTGGCGTACTGCTGATGAAGTACTAGGGTTTTCAACATTTGATACTAAAGGCAACAAGGAAGATGCCTTTCGAGGAGTGTTTAGTGACGGAAGAGCTCATGTCGAAGGGGCTAGATCAAGGTTACAACAAGAAATACAAAGCACCTCAGAAGATGAGCACCCTACTTCATTCGTTAGTTTGGCATTTGGTACGGGACAAACAATCCATTGGACAAGAGAGGAAGCAGTGAATGAAACAGCATCAGGTACTGGCAGTTCATATCCTGGTAAAAAGATTGCAAGCATTCTATCATCAAGGAAGGGAGTTTCAAACATATTTGAGATACTAGTTGATATACCACAAACCATATTGGATAAGCATATATCATTAGATCTTGATGGATACAAGCATGTGATTAATGGTCCTTTGCCATTCTGGATGATAATGTCTGGTGATCTGTGGACGAATCTGAGTATATCCAATGATGACTTACAAGAGATATACAGACACTTCTTTAGTCATCAAGTTATCAAGGCAATCGATGATGAACTCCTTTCCAAACCCCAGATAATGATCTTTTCGGGAGGACAAGAGGAACACTATCATCTTGCTCATATGTTGAGTGATATATTAGAAGAGCGGGGTATAAAATCTATATCAGGGTATCAATCGGCTAGTCACTGTGGAATTGCTCGACTTTCATATCCTAACCAACAAGTGTATTGCCACTTTCGTGACACCTAAAGTAACGATAACAATGATGAAGTGTAGAGTGTACCGAAGAGAGAGGGCATCTATTACAAGTCGACTCTAATTTAAAGGTTAAACAATTCAATACAGGAGGTCGACAGAGATGGACAATTCTCTCATCACAACTATGCAAAGTCCGGGTCTATAACAGCAGGTTCAACTTGGGAGTAGTACTTGTCTAATACTCGGCAGTGGCAGCCATCCTATCATCGTAGATTTTAAGATACTCACAATAGTCTTCAATTGCCTCACGGGTACGACGATTCTTACGCTTGGCCAACTCTGAAGGCTTGCAGTAATCATACCACATATCATCGCTTGTGGAGGACGTATTGGGAAAAAAGTGCATAAGATGTGAGTCATATGGTAAGAAGATACCCCCGTACAACACACACCACAGCCACTTACCAGAAGTCAACATTGGCATTTCTAGTACGGCTGTGTGTACTGCACCTGTTCTTATCTTCATCCTTCCGACGGAAGTCTCGGCTGATAACGATATTGTGTGATCGATTTAGTAGTGGTTAAAGATTAGTATTTGCAATACAAGAGAAATGTATACACAAGATATATAATCACCGAAAACGAATAAACATACCTTGTAGAAGAAGAGCTACTTGACTTGGATGAGTAAGACCTACTGCTGCTGCTTTTCGAGCTAACATTACGGCTCTTTGAACTACTCTTGTCCTCCTTACTAGATTTCTTCTTTGAGCTGCTCTTGTCCTCCTTACTAGATTTCTGCTTGTCCTCCTTACTGGATTTCTTACCGCCATCACCTCCTCCTCCTCCTCCATCAGCCTATGAGTATGAGTAACATCAGAATAGTATACAAGTAATATTAGTACACACGATAATATAAACAGACAAAGGATACGATGCATGAATCGGATACGATGGTATGACACAGACAATAAACAAAATACGACGTACCTTGCCTGCCCTAACACGAATATACTGGGTAGCTAACTCATCATGGAAGTAAGACGACTTTCCAGACTTACTCGATGATGACGATGATACTGAACGACTCTTGGAACTTTTCGATGTAGCAACCATATCATACTTCAAATCAGCATACTTGGAAGATTGTACCGATGCAACAAAAGCAGATAGTAGTAGAGTAGTTAGCTTCATGTTTGGTTTGTAGGTATATCGTTTGAAGGATGAATGATGATAGGACGAGATAGGATGCAGAGTGATTGCAAATTATGAGCCAATTGTTATTAGTGAAAAACAAACACATTTGTGACATAAAGAAAGTTAATGACATAAAGAACAATGAGCACTAATTGTCCTTATCGGACGTTTTGCATCAATACTTACCTAACCCTTCCACTAGCTTTCTCGTATTGATGCTGATAGGAATTAATATAGGATGGAATGAGGGGTATCATTGCTCAAATCAAGTCGTGATTGGCATACACATGACGTATCATGTAAGGCTGTACTATACAATACAGCTTATTTTGTACTGTAGAAGTTATTTCTCTCTTAGCTCCATGTATCCTTGGCTTAATAAGCGTAGGTATGAGAGATAAGCCTTCGATTATTGGCTTGATACTATATTGGGTACACTTACTTCTTCTTTTAGTAGTAGTTTTGACTTTTACTATAGTTTTAGTTTTAGTTTTAGCTTTATTTTTTGTATTGGGAGTGGGATCGGAGGGTCCGATTATAAGGTCCTCCCATCAATGTGTATGATACATCTCTAATAATAACGATACCTTTCATGTGCTGCAGCAGCTTCATCCCTCTGGCTACTCTTAATCTCAACCAAGTATTCTTGATATAATCGTAGTGCTGTCATGTAGTCGTCTTTTGTTGTATGTCCGTTAAGAAACCTATTAATAATACCGATAATTCTCATAATCATGTGTTGCAGCCTCATCCCTCTGTTTACTTTTAATCTCACCCAAGTACGTCTGATATGATCGTATTGCCGTGGTATAGTCATCTTTTGTTGCATGTCCATCCTTGTATATCAATTGGATAACCTTCAATGATTCGGCTTCTCCACTCCGTACTGCAATCTTATAGTGTGTCAATGCTCTTATTATATTGCCTGCCAGATACTCATTGTTCCCTATATTGTGTCTTGCTCTTTCATTCCCTCTCATAGCTGCTAACTCATAATAATGATTAGCCTTCTTTTTATCAACGTCCACACCTATACCATCATCATAACAATAAGCAATACTGTTATATGCTCCAGCATGTCCAAGTTGTGCTGCCCGGTGGAATAGTTCTAATGCCTTGGTATAATCTTGCAGATGCCCACTTCCCCCTTCTCTATAAAGACTTCCTTGATTGTGTATTGCAATTGGATCATCTTTCTCCATTCTTGCCTTATCTCTTGCTATTGCTTCCTCATTTGATTTAGGCCGAGGAGTCCTACAGAAAGGACAATTGTCATCAACCTTATTTCCCTGGTCATCATAAACAGGTGCATTCGAACATCCACTACAAATAACTTTTCCACAACAGGTCTGATATCTCCTCCCCGTGTCAAGTGATGGTAACCGTATGAAGCATATTGGACAATCATCCTTCGGTGGCGGTTGATTAAAAAGTTTTTCGTCATGTTTCTCGGCTGCAAGCCTAAGTTCTTCTTCATGTTTCTCTGTTGCAAGCCTCACATGTTCCTCACAATCGTTTTTGTGTTTGTGTCTATGTTTCTTTTTGCATGCGGCGTTGCAATAGGTTGCCTTCTTGCATTTGTTACATATGTTTTTGATATCATCACCCTCTTTGCCGCAATTAGCACATAGTGATAAATTGTCATCGACTATGCTCAGTAACTGTCCAAGTATATTATCATTTGGTTTTGATGCGCCCTCAACTTTATTACAATTATCGGATGTGCTCGTGCTCGTGCCCGGTGATATACTGTCAGCGGCGCCGTTTAATACTATATTATTATTAGATATGGTCATATTGTTCATACAATTAGAGACTGCTTCGATTGATGAGGTAGTATTGGTAACATCATGAGAAATATTTTCACATACACCATCTTTCAATTTTTGATCACATGATGTGCCCATTTTTTGTGCTTTCACTTTGTGACCCTCTGAGGTTAGTTATCAACTACTAATATACTCCTTCTCATCGATGTATTTATCTAGATCTCCATATAGTCTCTAGAGATTGCTCCAAATCTCTAAATCCTGCCAGCTATGTATGCTACTCAATCCACCAGAAATGAAACTTCTTCATATTTCACCATGAGAGTTGATCTGTTAGACCGAAAGTTAAAAAATCTCGAAAGTTAAACTTTCGGGACTTTTAACCTCGGAAGTTATAGATACCGGTATCTTTTAACTTTCGAGATCGCTAAAACTTCTCAGCCTTCTACTCAAATAGATGTAGGATTGTCGGCAATTCTCTGAACTCATGTGGACAATAGTACGGCAGCCGCCGCATGTAATCCATCCTTTAGGTAGTTATCGACAACGGGGACCACTTATTGCAATGAAAATACTGTGTTATTGACTGTGTAGGACAACTTATATCTACTGAGTTTTTATTGCAATGAATAGTCATTAGCGTCAATAGGTCGATGCCATGACGATAGGATGACCTGCCGCCGACGTCCATCGATACTTTTGTTTTAGCTACAATATTGTCATCATCGATGATGTGCATATCTTATGTTCATGGTTAGCATGGCATTAGAAATAGTTTCATAGGTAGCCATACTATCACCCAACCTTTGCCATGAATAGATTGAGGGGTTGCAACAACAACTGTTCAATATAGTCGTTATTAGTATGGCTACTTAGCGTTGGCAGCCCCATATCAAATGCTGCCACACCTCATTGTATGAGGCAAGTAACTTTCGAGATGTATTCTTTAGCGATGATGCGCGTGTCGATTTTAACTTTCGAGGTTTGCAAATCCCGATTGTTAACTTTCGGGATTTTCTAACTTTCGGTCTAACAGATCGAGTAAAGCGGATCATAATATGGCTCCTCTACTTATCATACAATCACACGTTCATACATATAGGCGGATTTCAATTGTATCATCAATAGGCAAATGAAAATGGGAAGCACATCTCGTATAGCCAAGGCAGCAATAGCACAATTATGTGCAACTAACAATAAGCAATCCAATCTAATATATGTGGCAAAGTGTGCTGGATTGGCCAAACAAAATGGTGTACAAATGCTATTCCTACCGGAATGTTTAGGTTTCATGGGTGATAATGCTCAACATACATTGGATAATGCTGATCCTTCTATTGATGAGTTGATGGATACACAGCAACAGAATGGAGATTGCTTTAGTAGTACTTCTCATGATGCTACATTTCGAAAGGAGATTGCTGATACAATATCGTCATCTGCTACTAATACTAATGTTCAAGTAGATAGTAACAAAGAAGAACCGACTGCAATCAAATCAATAATATCAGAGCTGTGCTTTATTGCAAATGAATCAAAGCTTTGGATAAGCGGTGGGGGAATACATACATCTGTTCCTTCTCAATCTGATACAACATCAGATCATACAATACCAGAACGAAAGATATACAATACACACGTTATAATCAATGACAAAGGACAAATCAAATCTTATTATCATAAGATACATCTCTTTGATGTATCAATACCTAACAAAGTTAATCTACAAGAGAGTAAAACAACATTAGCAGGGAACAAGTTGGTAGTTTGTGATTCACCTATTGGAAAGTTGGGTTTATCTATTTGTTATGATGTAAGATTTCCTGAGTTATATGTCAAGCTACAAGATATGGGTGCTGAGATATTGTTAATGCCGTCGGCTTTTACAGTACCAACGGGTAAGGCTCATTGGCATGCACTGTTGAAAGGTGAGTAGGGAAATTATACACGTGAAAAGTATATCTCAATTACTCATGTCTAGCCTTCTTCTATATGACAGCTCGTGCAATTGAAAGTCAATGTTACGTCTTAGCAGCGGCACAAGTTGGTCAGCATAATGAGAAGAGACAGAGTTATGGCCATTCAGTTGGTAAGAGTATGCTATATCATCTTTTACATGTCCTTATTCTATATGTATGCTCACAGTTTATTAAACTATTGAATCGATTAGCTTATGACCCGTGGGGCGAATTACTAGCTGATGCAGGGGGTTATGATGGAGAAGGACTACCGGAAACAATGATTAATGCCCATTCATCATCTCAAAGCAATGAGCAGTCACCAGTACAAGTACCCAGTATTATAATGGCTGATATTGATCTTGACAGACTTGAATCAGTGAGGGAACGTATGCCAATACAACAGCATAGAGATAAAGCTTTTAGCTAGAGTTGGGAAATATCTTTTTCATGCTATTGTTGGGAAATATCTTTTTCATGCTATTTTTTACTAACGAATACTAATAGTACCGATAATCCTCATCGGCCGCTGCAGCTTCATCCCTCTGAGTGCTCTTAATCTCACCCAAGTATTCTTGGTAGGATTGTAATGCCTTTGTGTAATCTTTCTTTGTTGCATGTCCTTTGGTATACATTTGTTTGATACTGTTCACAGAGTCAACTTCTCCACCCCTTATTGCAATCATATGGTGCTTTAATGCTCTGTCGAAATTGCCTGCCCTCCACTCCACTTGGCCTAGATTATATCTTGCATTTACATTCCCTCCAATAGCTGCTAACTCATAGTAATGGTTGGCCTTCTTCTCATCAACTTTTACATCATATATACAACCGATAGTGCGATATGCTCCAGTATGACCGAGTTCTGCTGCCCGATGGAATAGTTCTAATGCCTTAACATAATCTTGTGGTAAACCATATAGCCCCTCAGCATAGTATATTCCTAAGTTGTGTATTGCAATAGGATCACTCAACTCAACTCTTTTCCTTTCTCTTTCTGCTGCTTCCTCATCTGTGTACGGCGCTGGAGTTCTACAAAAAGGACACTTCTTTCCAGCAACTATATTGCCTTGGTTATCATAAACCGGTGCAAAAATGCAGCCACTGCATATAACCTTTCCACAGCATGCATAATACTTATAACCCGTAGAACCAAGTGTAGGCATACGCATGAAACAAATAGGACAATCTTCTTCTTGTGGAGGTTGTTTGAATAACTTTTCATCATGTAGCTCAGCAGCACGCTTGAGTTCTTCATTATGTTTTGAATTTGATATATTCATAATATCAATATCATTGGAAACATCATCAATTGATGAAGTAGTATTGGTAATACGAGAATTATTTTCACATAGACCTTCTTTCTTTTTTTGTTCACAAGATGTGATTTTGTTACTCGGCGCTGTTTCACTGCCGCGTACACTGCATACATCACTTGACGATTTGCCTATTGTACTCATACTACTGCATTAATACTACTACTCAATAGAGCTGTTGCAACTACGTCTCCAAAGTTCTATTGAAGTATGCGTGTACCTAACATTCTTCGTCAAAAAGACTGAAACTTCTATCACCCTTTATAAAATCCGTTAAATTTCATTTTTGGTGACTCAGTGACTGATGCAGAGTACTTGCATACCTCTAGACTTGCTTGCTTCAGAAGTATTTGATACACTTATCTATAGCATTGAGGTTTTGAGAGTATCATAGAGTAAAAGAATAAAGGTGAAGTTACACTTTTACATTTGTTATTACCGAATTTTAATAGTAACGATAACTCTCACTAGCTGCAGCAGCTTTATCCCTTTGATCACTCTTAATCTCACTCAAGTATTCCTGATATAACTGCAATGCTTTCATGTAATCTTCTTTTGAGGCATCCCCTTCTGAGTACATATCTTTGATCTCCTTTAAAGAGTCATTATCTCCAGCCTTCACAGCAACCATCCAATGTTTCAATGCCCTCTCTGTATTGCCTGCTTCCTCCTCGTTAAGACCAAGATTGTACCTCGCGTATATGTCTCCTCTGATAGCTCCTAGTTCATAGTAATGCACTGCCTTCTCATTGTCAACTTCTACCCCTGTTCCACTTTCATATGCAGCACCAATACTACAATATGCGTTGGCATGGCCAAGTTCTCCTGCCCGATGGAATAGTTCCAATGCCTTATCTATATCTCGTGGTAATCCATATGAACCCTCTTGGTAGTGACATCCTACATTGTACAAAGCTTCTGCATCACCAGCCTTCACTCGTTTCATAATTCTTTTTATTGCCTCCTCGTTTGAATCAGGGTCCAGGGTTCTGCAAAAAGGACACTTGTCATTATCAACTTCATTCCCTTGGTTATCATAAACAGGCGCATACGAACATCCACTACAAATAACTTTTCCACAACATGACTGGTATCTCCTACCCTCTTCCAATGTCGGCAAACGTAAGAAACAAATCGGGCAGTCTTCATTGTGTGGTGGTGGTTGTTTGAATAGTTCTATATCATGTAGTTCAGCAGCACGCCTTGTATGTTCCTCACAATCTTTCTTATGCTTCTTTTTGTGTACCTTTTTACATACAGCATTGCAATACTTTACTTGTTGACATTTGTTGCATATGTTGTTGGCACCTTCCTTACCACAATTTGCACATAACGATACATTACTATCTTTATCATCCGTGCTCATATTTTGTAGCATATCGTTCATCTCACATACACCATCATCATTATAATTTGATTTAGATGCACTGTCTTTGCAAATCTTGTCATTATTATCGGCTGTTCTCATGGTTTGTAATGGTTCAATCACCTCAAGTGTATTATCATCATTGTTAGTTGCTTTATTATTGTTCGATATATTCATATTATTAATACTATCAGAAACTGTATACAATAGGGTAGTATTGGTACACTATTAATAGTTTGTGATGCACCTTCTTTCATTTTGTTGATCACGAGATGTGCACTGTTTCTCACTCTTGGTGCCGATGTCTCACCACTGCCGCATATACCACATGTGTCACTCGAAGATCCAGATATTAGTACTACTGCATTAATAATGCTCTATCTACTCAATTGAGTTGCAACTATGGTAGTACATCATTTTGATGGTTGTTGGCTTGGTCATTGGTTGTATAAATGAAACTTCTACCTGTTATAAAATCCGATTAAATTTCATGCTTAAATCCTATTGAGCCGGTGCTCCTTCGTATTCTCTCTATATGTATTGCAATTGTAATTAGAACCCATAAAGCATGAGTTTAACATGTAGTTAATGATATTGATCTTGATAAACTTGAATAGTGAGGGAACGAATGCCAATACAACAGCATGGAGATAATTCTAGCTTTTCATAGCAAAGTTAGATGAGCTACACTGTTCTATTTCATTTGTTATACCGCCAAATACTAATAGTAACGAAACTGTTCATAATCTCCCCTAAATACTGCTGATATAACTTCAATGCTTTCATATAATCTTCTTTTGTTGCATGTCCATCTGTGTACATTTGTTTGATACTGTTCACAGAGTCGACCTCTCCACCCCTTATTGCAATCATGAAATGCTTTAATGCCCTTTCCCAATTGCCAGCCTTCTTCTCCTCAAGTCCTAGATTGAACCTTGCATTTGCATGCCCTTCCATGGCAGCTAGCTCAAAATAATGAATAGAGTTCTTCTTGCTCAAAATAATGAATAGACTTCTTCTTATCGCCAGATTGATAAGAATAACCAATGTTACAATATGCTTTGGCATAACCAAGCTCTCCTGACCGATGAAATAGTTCTAATGCCTTTTTATAATCTTGTGGATATCCACATGTTCCATCTCAATAATCAACTTGCACCCAGCCTTTTCACACTTTGCTCCCTAACACTAATCCATAATACTAATAGTAACGATTGTCCTCATCGGCCGCAGCAGCTTTATCCCTCTGTACACTTTTAATCTCACCCAAGTATTCTTGATATAATCGTAATGCTGTTGTGTAATCTTCTTTTGTTGTGTGTCCATTCGAGTACAGCTCTCTAATCTTTTCCAATGATTTAGAATATCCACTTCTAATTGCAATCATGCAGTGTTTGATAGCTCTATCCATAGTGCCAATACTCTCCTCGATATTACCTAAATTATCCCTTGCTTTTTCATCTCCTGCCATAGCTGCTAACTCAGTGTAATGTTCGGCCTTCTTTTTATCAACTTCTACACCTCTACCATAAAGATATGCATAACCAATGTTACAGTATGCCATGGAATAACCTAACTCTCCTGCCTGATGAAATAGTTCTAAGGCCTTTGTGTAATCTTGTTGATATCCAGACCCATCACGATAGTTACATCCTAGAGTATAGATTGCAATGGGATCATTCGCCTCCATTCGATTCTTTAACCTTTCTACTGCCTCTTCTGTATCAGGCCAAGGAGTTCTACAAAACGGACACTTTGTATTATCAACCTCGTTTCCTTGGTCATCATACAGAGGAGCATAGCAACATCCACTGCAAATAACTTTTCCACAGCATGTCATGTATTGACTTCCTGTATTTAGAGTCGGTATTCGTAGGAAGCATATCGGACAATCTCCATACTGTGATGGTGGTTGTTTGAATAGTTCTATATCATGTAATTTAGCAGCACGCTCAGCTGCTAGTCGGTTATATTCCTCACACTCTTTTTTATGTTTGTGTCGATGTTTCTTTTTACATGCTGCATTGCAATATTTCACTTGTTTGCATTTGTTGCATATATTATTGACATCATCACCTTCCTTGCCACAGTTAGCACATACTGGGATATAGTCAACGGCCCCGGGCGATTTTATATCTAATGACATATTGTTTATATCACATACAACACCTTCCATAATTTTTGATCACGCAAGATGTTTTTTATGTATGCCGTCTCACTGCCGCATTATCATATATCACTGATCGAGGATTCAGATTGAACTAATGCACTCATAATAAGCATCAATACTACTACTCAATTGAGCTGTCGGATCATCTCATTTGTGTTCTCCCTTCGACCTTCGAGCGTATTGAGTCTTTTCGGAATCCTTTGGTATCCTATTTTGGGGCTCAAGTCTTTTTGGTATCCTTTTTTATGGTGGTATTACACAGTGTAGAAGTGGTAGTATGTCAACATTAATGCATCAAATAAGGTGAATAAAGGTACATAAACTATACAATTAACCTATTCTAACGCCTAGATATACATTCCAATCGACTTAGACGAATATAAGGCCGTCATCTCACCCCAACTCTATACAACAGATAATGTAAGTTTTTCCCATTTGTTGTGGATATTGTTGAATAGTAGTCAATAGATCCGGTCCATATGCAGTCTCAGAGCAGTCTAATCCTTTTTAGATGTACCCAACCCATAGAAACTATTCATTCTTGTACATAAATATGTTAATTGCTGTGTGATATTGTACTTCCCCCACTATGTCTCTGCCACCCAACATTCCTCATTAGCACCGATATATACACCACTCCTCCACCCCTATAATCCACAAATACATCTATACTAATCACCAGTATACTAGTATTTGATTAATAGTAATACCTCTTTTCATTATTTTGTATTGTAATGTTTGTATTGTAGGTGTAGCACCCCTCTGTTGTACACCACTATACACTAATACTACTAACTAAATAACCATCAAACAACTCCACATCCCAATAACAATAATATAAAATACCCACAAATAACATGATATTAATAATACCAATGATTATACCCAATTGATTCCATCTAACCCTTACCACCACCTCCAAACTAGTTATTACAAGGTGCACTAACATCATCACTAGTACCAGATTTTAGAAATGAGTAAATTTTATCACTATTACTCATTTCTAAAATCTCCAATGTAGTAATGCCGGGGGTATTAATTGTTGCCACCCCCATGTAATGATAATAACACACCAACGACATTAATAATCTGATATGTATTTATCTCC
>Ga0214479_100155_pt1 | contig 42759 bp, 28 predicted proteins | sample M1_20Mar14CPVII9_5_FD_165054 | JGI IMG/M metagenome (GOLD analysis project Ga0214479, IMG submission 165054) | Marine eukaryotic communities from Monterey Bay, California, United States - M1_20Mar14CPVII9sort6BwellE14 | ecosystem: Environmental > Aquatic > Marine > Unclassified | place: USA... | reverse complement strand
CGCCTCTGGTTCGGGGACGGGCATTCTATTGACTCGACCAATGAATTGGTTCTCAACGCAAAAAATCAAACGGCCGCACCATGGCAGTTCACAAGCATGCTTAAAGGCGGATTTCCTTTAGCCGTCCGCAGCGACGCACATAGTGCATCTTTTATGGGGGAAGGGTTTGGGTTTGTGCACCAAACAATCGAAGGCGATTTCACGCTTTCTGCCCGGATCGCCAGCATGCCTTTGACTTCCACTGAAAATGGCCTCTGGAAATCCAATTGGCTGGGCCTCTCAATTTTTTCCAAGCACCCCAACCCTAAAGTTCGCCTCACGGACAAAGGCCCCTACAACCCTGAGATTAGCCTCTTTCTAACGGCCGAGGGAAAGATGAAAGGAGCAAAAGATTTCCCCGACCTCGCTGGCACTAACAAAAGCATCGCTTCATTCGAAGGAAATCACCGCTGGCTAAGACTCGTTCGCCGCGGAACTCGTTTTCAGTCTTATACATCCGCCGATGGGAGCGCGTGGGACCTTGCTGACGAGCGGTTTACAAGCCACTCCCCCAAAGAAGTCTACGCTGGGATCTGTTTCCGATCCGGGCCGAACAAAAGTCGCAGCCTTTTTCAGGGGGAAATCGATGAGCTCAAATTAGAGCTTGCAGTCCCCAAAGAATTGCGTGAACTGCCCCGAAAAAGCGACCTGCGGATCGAGGACCGTATCACTGCCTTGATACAGTCGCCCAACAACACGAAAACACTTTTTGCCAGAAGCGCCGGAAAAGGATTGTTAAAATCAAGTGACCACGGAGAGACTTGGCTCCCTCTTAATAACGGGCTATCAACCCGCGCTGAAATGGCCGTTCGCTCAATTGCGGTGCACCCCGAAAACAGTTCGATTGTTCTTCGCGGTGGAGGAGGGGTTGTTAACGGCAATTTGATAAGCGGTCTTTGGCGGAGCGAGGATGCAGGGAAACACTGGAAACTTATCACAGACAAAATTGACTTTGATGGTCGCGGCCCAACCACATTGTTTGGCGAGGTAATACTATTCTGCCCCCAAGACCCCAATCTCGTGATCGCCGGCGGAGAAACCAAAGGCCTTTTCCTCAGCAGGGATGCGGGACAGACGTGGACAAGTATTGGCCTGAATGGTGAACGAATCACAAGCATGGCGTTCAGCCCAGCAACGGATCAACATACGAACGCACCTACGCTGGTCGTGGGAACATTTGACGACAATGAATTCAGCACCTTGGGTCTCGGGAAACCGGTAACACCAACCAAAGCACCGGGGCGGATTTACTGGTGCTCCATTCCGACCAACGACACTGCAGTCAAAATTTCCAAAGTTTGTGAGATTGAAGATTTTGGTGTCACCAACATGGCTTTCGACACCGAAAAAAACTTCGTGAATTTCGCCACGACACGAGGCATTTACTACACTTGGGTCCACTGTGCGATGTACGCCAAGCGTAAACTGGGCACACCTAATGACAGGTTGTTTACTGCTATCGGCGCCCGACCGTTTGACAAATGGAGCAAACTAACCTGTGCTGCACCGTTTTCCAGCTCCGAACAAAACCCGGTCTACTTCACCAATCAACGCAGTCGCAACTGGACGCCACTCTCCCCAACAACCGAGAAAGCCAATAGCAAAAAAGGGATACACTTGAACAGGGGCATCTCGTGCATCCTCCCTGACATACATGATCAAGAAACACTCTTTCTCTGCAACAACGAAGGCATTTTAAAAACGACAGACGGCGGGCGATCTTATCGCACCGTTCACCTTCGTTGACTTGCCAACGCTCCCCCCGAAAAACCCAACACCTGTCGACTGCGTAACGCAGGGCAATTAAAGTGCTTCGTGAATCGTAAATATCAGCGGCATTGCTTAGATCAACATTCTCGACTTCTTTGCAGTGAACGCGTACACCTCAACATACTCGCGTGTTTTTTTGACTATCCCAGATAACATAAAAGTGCGATAAATAAATTTTTGTGCGTCTAAAATTGAAACTTTGACAAGGCAGTTTATGTTTGACCGCTCCATTTCCCGTCGCTACGAAGACCCGATCGACATGATCTGGATTCAGGCTGCAAAAGACTTGGGAATAGAAATTGTGCGTTCACCAGACGCGTTCGCAACCTACGATGGAAAAGGCACACTCACGATCGCCGAAGCGTCTTATTTCGACGCTGATGACTGTTTAGCCCAAATGATTTTCCACGAGCTCTGTCACTGGCTGGTTGCTGGACGTCGCGGTCTGCACTTGACAGATTGGGGCTTAAGCAATTTAGACGATCGCGACTTGACACTTGAATATGCCACCCATCGCGTCCAAGCGGCACTCTCGACTCCCTACGGACTACGCGATTTCATGGCCGTGACTACCGATTGGCGACCTTACTGGGATGCATTACCACCAGACCCACTCAAAGACGGCGACGACCCAGCTATTGCGATAGCGCAGTCCGCTGCCCACTTAGCTCGCCTATCACCATTTGATTCCGTGTTAACACGAGCTTTGCAAGCCACCGCGACAATCGCCGATGTTGTTCGAAACGTATCTGACGGATCTTCACTATGGAATGTTACGCACGCTCGCCATCGACTCGGCTCGTTACTAAACGACTCTGAAGGTCTTCAATGCGGGACGTGCGCCTGGGCAGTTCCAAGCGAACTGGATGCGTCGGCAACACCATCTTTTTCCTGTCGCCAACACAATCTAGATGAGAATAACCTCCCCACCGTTTCTCCTACCGAGCAAGCATGCGAGCGTTGGGAAAAGCGGTTCGCATTAGAAGACTGCGGTTCCTGTGGTGCATGCTGCCGTCAAGGATTTGATCTTTTAACAGTTGCTGCAGAAGATCCTTTCATTAACTTACATCCGGAACTTATTCAAATACGAGACAGTGGAGAATTTTGTGTACCTCGTCAAAATGGCGTTTGCATTGCACTGCATGGAGACGGTGATGACACCCGTCCTTATCGCTGTGGACACTACGCCACACGTCCTCAGAACTGTTCAAATTTTGAGGTCGGAGGAACAGCCTGCCTACTCGCTCGCCGGCGAGTAGGACTCAGTCGCTAGAGCTAATTCAACACTGACACCTAGCCAACTACCTTCATCTGGCAGTATCATAAAAGCCCAAAAATCATCAATCCTTGGTAGCGAGTGCGTCATCTATGAAACTTCTGTCATCCATTCTGATTGGCATTTTCATTGGCTTCCTGACCCTTGAACCCCTGTTTAGCCAGTCAATCCCACAAGATAAACGGCCACCCAAAATTGAATCGCTCCGATCCGACCTGGACGCACTCAGCGCTGACAGCACAATCGACGAAAAAGATAAGCTGGCACTTATCAATCACTACAAGGCGGCAATTCAATTTCTCCAGAATGCTGAACAAAGCAAAGCTCAAACCGAAACCTACAACGCCGAGGTAGACGACTCGCCAGATAAAACAAAAGATTGGTTAGCCAAACTAGAACTGCTTGAATCGAAAAAAAAGACAGACACGCCAATTGCATTACCTGAAGACACTAGTAATCTTCAAAAAATCATTGACACCAAAAGCGATGAATTGGAAGCCTTAACAGAAAGAAGATCCTTCCTGGCCAATGAGATAAGCCAAAGCAATACGAGACCAATTGAAATCAGTACGCGGACTCGTGAAATTCAAATGCGTCTAAGTCAGTTGAAAGAATTTTTCGATCAACCGACAGCTAGTAACTCGGCAAAACAAACCGCTCAGAATCGGGAGCTTTTATCAGAAGAATATGCGTTAGAAGCCGAAGACCAAATGCTCAAAGCAGAACAGAAGAGCATAGACGTTAATCTTGCCAGATTCGAAGCCGAACTGAACTACCGGAATCAGGATTGGGAAATCAAATCTGAAGAATTGAAAAATCTCAAAATTGAGCAGAGCAAGCTCAACCAAAGCGAAGCTCAAAAAACATTATCAAACATTAGAAAATTCAATTTTCCAAACAACCCCGACCTCGCCGAGGCTACTACTAATCTCGAAGAACTGATCAAGGAATACGAAGCCTCTGTCAACCAGCGAAATCAAATTGACGATTTCTATAATGCAATTGTTCAAAAACTGAAAAAGATCACAGCCGAGTACGACAGTTTTGCCGCCGAACTAAAATTCGGAAGCGGTGGTCAGGCAATGGCTAAAAGTCTGTTTTACCTTCAAACGGAAATCCACAGTGGTTTTCTTGAGATTGAGCAGAAGCAACCGGATGCATTGCCAAGTGTTGATGATACGTTCGCGAAAGAACGTGAGAATTTATTTCAAATTCGACAGCAGAAAGATCTGGTGGATCAATACAAAGACACGGACTCCTCGGACATTCAACAACTTTTAGCCTACCGAAACAAATACCTTGCCGACTTAAAAGACCAATATAAAAATCTGACAGGCGACCTCGCGAAACTCAAAGCCAAGAAGCAGGAGTTTTTTGAAAAAACTGACGAGATCGATAGATCGATCAAAGAATCATTACTCTGGATGAGGACATCTAATTCTTTTGACTTGGATTCCGCACTGGCCTTAAAAGATGGAATTCAATGGGTCGCAGATCCAAAACATGGGTTTGACTTTATCAATGGCTTGTCTCTCACTATCCGACGCTCCCCCATCGCCAGCACCATTTTTTTAACTCTGTTTCTCTCTCTGGCTTTACTTCGATTTAAGTTCATTTCATTGCTTTTAAAAATCAAAACCCATGTAAAAAAAATATCGACAGATCAGTATTACTACACCTGGCAAGCTCTGCTTTTGACTGTCCTGATGTCGCTACCGGGGGCATTTTTCTGCGCGGGACTTGGGGTCGCTCTCTCTCAAATAGAAAACAGTGATGGGTGGCTCGACGGGTTGGCTCACGGGCTGAAATTAAGTGCGTTCGTCATCCTTTCCTTACAACTCATTTACAATGCCTGTCGGAAAGATGGTCTGGGAGATACACACTTCCATTGGGATGCCCGCTCACTTGCCTTAACAAGACGTGTCATTCGCTCATTCACGCTCGTATTTATCCCCGCGATCCTGATCACTTCCATTACAGTCCACGGAGATGCGGCTGTTCATTTTGGCGGCCTCGGACGGATCATGTTACTACTCGCCAGCCTGTGCATGTTCCTTGCGCTCTATCGATTGTTTCGATTCTCAGATGGCATTCTTGCCGATGTAATCCGCGACCATCCGTTACGGATGATATCTCGCCTAAGGTATCTCTGGTTTCCAATCTTGCTAAGCTGCCCGATCGCCATCAGTGTTTTAACAATTTACGGGTATACCTACACTGCGCTGCAGATGGGGATGGGCATGATGACGGCAATTACTATTTCAGCAGGCGGCGTCCTTATTTACAGCTTAATTATTCGCTGGTTCGCCATTCGATATCGACGGCTTGCACTTGCGGAAGCTTTGGAAAAACGTCGCTTAAAGCAAGAACAAGAGGACTCGAATCCTATCCCTGACTCTGCCGGAGACCACTTGATCCTTATGGAAGATCAGGAGGAGGTCATTGATCTCGCTTCCGTAGGTAATCAAGCCCGGGAGTTAATCCGCCTACTCGTGAGTCTGGCAACCCTATTCTTAATCGCCCTCGCTTGGTCACAATCGGTGCCAATCTTTGAAGCAGCAAACAATATCAAGATCCCCTTCTTTGGATCTCCCACTCTGCTCAGCCTCATCAAAGCCGGCCTTGTGATTGTCGTGACCTACGGCGCAGTACAAAATCTCTCAAGCCTGATTGAACTGTTACTTTCAAGTGACACTCGCATCAACATGGGAACACGCACTGCGATTACAACACTCTGCCAATACGGAGTTATTGCCATCGGGGTTGCGGTGTTCGCCAACATCCTAAAATTAGAGTGGTCTCAATTTGGCTGGATTCTGACAGCATTAAGCGTTGGCCTCGGGTTCGGATTACAGGAAGTCGTTGCAAATTTCGTGTGTGGACTCATTCTGTTGTTTGAGCGGCCAATACGCGCAGGTGATATCGTGACCGTAGAGGGGACAACGGGAAAGGTTGTCAAAATTAATATGCGAGCAACCATCATTACCAACTGGGATCGGCAAGATTTAGTCGTTCCCAATAAAACGCTAATTACCGGTTCCTTTATTAACTGGACATTGACCGCATCAATCAATCGAGTGCAAATCATTATTGGAATCGCGTACGGAAGTGATACTCAACTCGCGAGAAAGCTCCTTGTTGACATTGCAAACGAACACCCCAGCCTCATGCAAGAACCACCGCCCATATCAACGTTTGACGGATTCGGCGACAGCGCTTTGACGATTTCATTACGCGCCTACTTGCCGGATCTTGAGGATCGCTTGAAGGTCATTACTGAGTTGCACACCATGATCAACGACCGATTCGCCAAACACAATATTGAGATCCCGTTTCCACAGAGAGATCTCAATCTGCGGTCGGGATGGCCAGAGCTTAGCGGTCCTCAAGCCGCGCCGACTTCTGACGCTTAAGACGGAAGGAGCGCTTAAGACGGAAGGCTAGGTCTAATAAAAAAATCGATACGGAAGAGGCTAACCAACCTCTTCCCTATCGAGTTCTGTTGAAGCAACCGCTCAACGTGCTGAATTACAGTCGATTCATAGCGTTTAAACGCTTGATTTCTGTTCGAGTGAACGATTGATCTCGCTTGCTCAACCTCGAAAGTGGTACGTCTATTTCAACCTGGTCAGATCTTCTCAGCAGGATGACATTCCCACCTTCCATACCAACTAACCGCGCCTCCACCTGAAATTTCCCATTTGAGTCTTCGAACGTGCGCCACTCACTAATGAATGGCCCCCCTTCGGCCCCAGCTCCTTCAGCACGAGCCACCAATTGTTCAATTGCTGTATCTAATTGGCTACCACGCAAGTTTTTAGCCTGAATAACTCCCTCGTGGTCAATCAAAAATATCGTCGGCCAACCTCGAATTTGAAAACTGGATGAAATGTCACCTTGCGTACTCTTGTCCCACCAGCTCCGCCAATTCAAATTATTATCCTTGACTGCATCTTTGGCTTTCGTTTTTTCTTTGTCGCTGTTAACCCCTAACAACACAAAGGGGCGTCCTTTCATCTCATTGACGAGCGTCCGCTCGTGTCCGTACATCGCACGGCAAGGCGGTCACCAATCCCCCCAGAAATCCAACATGATAACTTTGCCTTGATAATCCGAGAGCTTAAATTTGATGTTGTCCAAATCCTTACCGCTGACTTCTGGAATCGTGTCACCGACTTCCAATCCCTTCGCACCCGAAGCAGAAGCAAACTCCAACTTATACTCCCGAGGCACTGGTTGACGCCCTGACGCTGGATTTCGTGAAGCGTCTGGATTTCGTGAAGAATTGTCTCGAGACGCCATGCCTATTCCAGACGAAGCATCGCTTAAGTTGTTTTCACCAGGCGGTCGAATGCCTGGCAACGCGGTCCCCCCGATGCCGGATCCAACTCCCATACCAGGACCGTCAGGTCGAGAACCTCTCGACTCGGATGAGCGTGAATCACGTGACTCTGGGGGTCTTGAATCACGCGCATTGGGCGATTCCGAATTGGCACGCTCGCTATCTACCGCTGCCATGTCTCGACCGTTTCGACTCTCGACGGCCGCAGGGCGAGTGTCTGGCTTGGCAGGGCCACGGGGAGTGACTGATTCACGTTCCGAATTGGTTGCTGAGCCAGATGTCTTAGCCACCTCTGGTTCCGGATCAGCACAACCTGCCATGCTAACCATTGCGATTAAAACAGCACATGTATTTAATATTCCGACTTTTTTCATTTCGAACTCCCCTGTTTGGACAGCCGCAAACCAATATTCCCAACGGTCACAGTATAACAGGACCTCTGTTAATCACGAGGAATTTCGACTTTTCCTGCCAAACCCATCGAAAATAGACATGCTTGTGACACCAGATATAAAACCCGATCAAAACCGGTGTTTTTTTACCCAACCCCACACAACAAAGGGATAGGCAATACTAAAGCAGGCATCCATTTAGAAGAAACTAAAGAATTTTCGGAGCTCGAGCGGGTTGAAAGATCATTACGCAAAGGAGAAACCAAAAATCTCTCACCGGTCAAATTCCTGAATCTCTATTCTTAGTTTTGCGAGACGAGAACGCCCTTCCGACGCGGTCTCTATTTGCTTTCGACTTTGGCAGATCCCTGTTTCACAGTCACCGGTCTACCCTCGACGCCAGCATAGAACACAATGATCTCGGCGGGCTCGTCCGTTGCATTTTCGCCAAAATGCAGTTGGTTGACGAGTTCAACAATGGAATCCCCCGCTTTGATCTTTAACTTTCGATGATCATCGGTCACCACAGTTAACTCGCCCTTGAGCAAGACCCCGGCATTGATATAGGGATGTCGATGCATCGCTAGTTTTGTTTTAGGCGGAACCGTTATCTTCAAAATGGTGACCTCCGGTTGCCCCTTGGGATAGGCGGGAAGCAGTTCACCATTCCAACTCTTGGTCGATTTGACCAGCTCCTTAATACTAATGTTGGTGTCGTGAACTTTATGATCGTCATGGTGTCCCACTGCCACGCAGGCAAGCACAAACACAATTAAATATTTCATCTCATCTCCAGTCGTCCATTAGTTCACTTTAAAAACGATGATCACCCGACAGACCTGCATCCCAGTTTTTGCACCTTCACGAAATCGAGAACCATCGGCTGATCCGCGTTCTGATTCTAGCCCACTCACTCTGGCTTGGCACCTTCCGTCCCAATTTCAAATGAAAATCGGACCCTCTGCCTTTGAAAGAATCCACAAACTCACTTCAACACAGCGTTATACGAATGTCGGCGGCCAGGCTCGTCCACCTTCGGCACTGGGATTAAACTAAGCTCAGAGCAATTAACCAAACAATTTTGGGAGGAACCGGCCCGTTCCTTGCATGTACCGCTCGTAGTCTTCACCGAACAGCTCCAACGCATCCTGTTCCTCAGCAATCGCCAACCTGCGATACACCCAGCACAAGACTGGAAGTGTGAAAAAGGTGAGTAGAGTAGGCCAGTTGATGACGCTGCCGATAAGAAATAGATAAAACCCAGTGTACTGCGGATGGCGGATAAACCGATAAAGCCCTGTTTGAGCCATTGAATTTGAGGCGACCGCACGATGAATCTCCCGCCACCCAATGACCGCCAGCAGACCACCGGCCACAATTAGTAGTTGACCGATGACGGTCAGGCAAACTTGCATTGGGCGGAGGTACACTTCGGGAACAGAGAAGATAATTGGCCAGAGGTGGCCGTTGAAGTGATTTTCAGCATCTGCCCGCGTCCGCCCAAACCAAGTCATCACAAAATAAGCTGTTAGTGGCACCCCATACATCTCTGCATATAACGCCATCACCCACGCCTGAGCAACTCCCGCCGATTTCCATTCGACCTTTCGCCGCGGTCGTAAAATTCCAAACAGAAAAACACCGACAAGAATGATGTAGATCGTTACGAGCCATCCGTTAAAATAACTCACTTTAAACACGCTAAACTGGCTTTCTTCGCCCACGCGACTGCCTTTCAGACCCCACGGGAGAAGGGTTATCCCCCCCAAAGCCAACAAACTTACCCCAAAGCATAATCAAGCTATCCCGCAGAAATAAGTTAACAATCACCGGAATGTTTCGGGTTTATACTTAAAGACAAACCTCTCAGCAGCGACCCCCGATGGCCACTTTTAGCAAAATTTCGAAAATCAATGCCAGCCTTGAATCGCAACGAATCGCGTTGGTGAACCACCCAGTTTATGAAGACATAAGGACTCTTGATGATCTTCGTATCTTCATGGAACACCATGTTTACGCCGTTTGGGACTTCATGTCATTGCTCAAAAGCCTTCAACGGCAGATTACGGGTTCGTCGATACCTTGGCTACCTTCGGGCAACACGGCGGCAACTCGATTGATTAATGAAATCGTGCTCGGTGAAGAGAGCGATGAGATGACTGACGGGCAATTCAGTAGCCACTTTGAAATGTACCTTCAGTCGATGCTCGACTGCGGGGCGAGCCTTTCGCCAATCAGCGACTTTCTAAATCTTTTACGGAACGGAGTTCCAGTCCGTGATGCCATCGCAGAAATCAACGCGCCAACGTCAGTTCAGACTTTTGTGAGCAGCACATTTTCTACAATCGAATCGAATCAAACCGTTCGGATTGCAGCCGCTTTCACGTTTGGCAGAGAGGATTTGCTCCCGGCGATTTTCGAAAAAATTGTCGATCGACTAAATTTGCGAAACGACGGGAAGCTTGACAATTTCCGTTACTACTTGAATCGCCACATCGAACTAGATGCTGAACAACACGGGCCTATGGCCGAACGAATGATTGCATCGCTTTGTGGCGACAGCGCTGTTAATTGGCACATGGCTGAGCTGGCCGCCAAAGACGCATTGCAGGCTCGACAGTGCATGTGGGACGGGATGCATCAGCAAATTAAAACAGTTGCCGTGAACCAACGATCATTAAGATTACAAAGCTAAGCCAATTTTGGCTGTTCGCTGTGAAGATTAACAGATCTTCACAAACCAGACTCTGTGCTACGGGGAAAGAAAAGCTTCCCCCAACCCGCTCGATCTTCGAGGTTCGGCAGCGGGGCCTTCTCATTTGGCTGTTTGACAACCCTGCACTTTTAACCCAAGAAACTAGGCCTCTGCAAGGCTAAGATTGAAGCTTGACTTTTACAATTGCATCAGAAACAAGCATCGTTTGCATAACTCACTCGTTTCCGAATGGGTTAGTTTAGTCCCCACAAATGTATCGGATCGTAACAAACGGTTTGAGTATGAATCAATTCTTTGCCCCCCCGAGCATTTTAATGCATATTTAACTCCGAGGTGATTTTTATTGCATTTAGGGTTTCAAAATGACGAACGATAAATTGAGTCATTTTGCTACCACGCCCCTTTAGAATGACTTTTTCTGAAGCAACTGACAGCTAACGCAATCATTGAACCACAACTTGCCATTACATCTTGCAACTGCGAACAGAAAGCCCTTCCATGCTTCAACTCATGTGCAAACGAATCGAACAGATTTCCGATGGAAGTTTTCTCGTAAACGTTGTGTTTGAATTGATAATGAACGGCGAACCAACTGACCAGTTCGTAAAATTTAAACTGCAGCCTGATTACTGCGAAGTGGGCGACTCGTACGAACTTACGGCCCATGACTTCGCCAGCGCCCAGGGGCAAAGTATTAATTCTTCCCTGATTGCTTCTCTGAATTAGTTTTAAAGCAACGGGTTTCAGCGAATCCCAGCGTTCTGCGATGGGCTTCTACTCGAGTGCCTCGGAATCGATGAAAAAGTTCCGATCCACTTCGAAGGTCTTAATCGCGTCGCTTCGATGCAATTCTTGCATTTCTTCTGTTGGCTTAATGGATACGACCTCACCATTTATTCGCACTCTTAAGGGATAGTCGTAACCTGACACCACATTTTGATACTGATACTCAAGGCGATTTCCATCGATCCGATAGGCCAGGACGGGTATTTTTGTAGTTCGGAGGTATTGGTCGAAAAACAAGCCAAAATCAATACCTGATTCCTGACTAATGTAAGACTCAATTTTATCGGTTCCCACCGTTTGATGCCGAAATTTCTTGTTGAGCCCTCGCAGGATATTCCGCCACTTTTTATCGTCATTAATCGTATGGCGAATTGAATGCAGCATATTGCCGCCCTTGTAGTACATATCCCCGGATGAGCCACGGCCATTGACATCGTATTCCCCAATAATGGGCTGATCATTCTTGACCAATTTTCGACAGCCAAGAACGTAGTCCTGCGCTTCCTTTTCAGTGAAGTGATACTCAACAAATAAATTCTCAGAGTAGTTTGTAAAACTTTCATGGATCCACATGTCCGCCGCATCCTTCATCGAGATGTTGTTACCGAACCATTCATGCCCTGACTCGTGAACAATAATAAAATCAAACTTTAACCCAACCCCCGTCGCACTGAGGTCTCGACCGCGATAACCATTCTTAAATCCGTTTCCGTAAGTTACTGAACTCTGATGCTCCATTCCCAAATACGGAACCACCACTAATTTGTAGCTATCCTCATAAAATGGATACGGTCCAAACCAGTGTTCGAATGCTCGTAAAGTCCTCGGCGCTTCTTTAAAGTGTTTCTGAGCAGTTTCGCGTTGATGATCGAGAACCCAATAATCAACATCCAAATCGCCCCCTTCACCAGAAAAGGTTTCTGAAAAATTGACATAGTTTCCGATGTTCATGTTCACGCCGTAGTTATTGATGGGATTAGTGACTTCCCACAAAAACGTCCGGGTCTGATTCTTTTGATCGTGCGACTTCTGCTTAAGACGACCGTTGGAAACCGCAACTAAATCCTCAGGCACCGTAACCTGAATCGACATTCCCCTGTCAGGTTCGTCATATCCATGATCTTTATTAGGCCACCAAACACTCGCTCCGATACCTTGGCAGGACGTCGCAATAAAATGATTTCCTTTGATGTCTTTCTGCCAAGACACACCTCCGCTCCAAGGAGGATTTTCAGCTACGATTGGTTCACCACCGTACTTAACGATAATTGAACTAGCAGTACCAACTTTCAAGTCGTTATCAAATTCGACGAAGTACGCGTTGCCCTCTCGGACAAATTTCAACTCTCTCCCACCCGACTTGACCCACTCAATCTGAAGCGGTGCCTGTAAATCAATTTGCAGCCGCCTGCCCGGACTCACAGGGATGAATGTTATTTCGTTCGTGCCCTCAATCGTCCTTGCTTCTGGGTCAACCTCTATCTTTAAGTCATAGCGTTGAAGGTCCCACCACGCCCGTTCAGCAGTTACCGTACCCCGGAGTTCGACCGCCCGCTGGTCAGTCACTGTCGTATCGGTTTGTGCAAAAACTGCCAAAGGAAGCGAATTTAGAAACAGCATCAAAAACAACAATCTACAAGCGTGCATGACAAAGTATCCGTCAGAATGGATTCAGGTTCGTTAACGTCTTAATTGTAACGCCACTCCTTCAATATCCCTCCCCGCAAATCACCATCCGTCCGATTGCAGCCCAAAAAACCTGACCAAATTACGCGTCCAGCTACCGAATCGACTAAAAACTAAAAAACTCCACCATTTGAACCGTTGTTCAAATGGTGGCGTAGGGGTAAAATTGATTCCCCATCGGATCGCGACTCTTCCCCAACTAACGCCCCTATATCTTTCATTAAACATTCGTGAAGTGAAATTATGAGCCAATCATCACAAATCAAAGATACTGAACCGACCAAACTAGATGGTCAATTGCCGGACAATTTAGAAGCCAGTGAAGGGGGGAACTCCCTGAGCCACGGCACGGTAAAAGAGACAACCGAACCTCGTAAAACAAGCCTGGCAACGAATGCAGTCAAAGGAGCGGCGGCTTTTTCGAAGAGTATTGCGATTTTGCAAATGATTGCGGATTCCGAACAACCTCCATCAATTTCAATGCTGGTTCGGCAAAGCAATTTACCTCGCCCCACGCTCCATCGTCTTTTAAAGGCGCTCGCTGCTGAAGACATGGTTGAGCTAAGACCCAACAAGACCTATGCCGTTGGTGCGCGTACGCTTCAGTTAGCCGGACGCGCTCTCGCTCAAAACGACTTGGCTAAAATCGCTGCACCCGAAATGAGCTTGTTAAGTGCTCAGACGCAAGAAACGGTGCACCTCGCAATCCGAAGTAGCAACGACCTTGTTTACATTTACAAAAAAGATACACCCCATGCAGTTCGCATTGCCTCAACAGTCGGCGCGCGAGTTCCTTGTCACGCGAGTGCCGTTGGTAAATGCCTCATCGCATTTTTATCTGAAGAAGAACGAATTCGTGTCGTTGATTCGATGGACATGCGCAGGCTGACTGATTTCACAATCACCGACCGCAACGATTTGCTCGCGGAATTTGAAAAGATCCGCAAGCATGGTTATGCAACATCTCATCAGGAAAGCGATCTTGAGATCCAGTGTTTCGCAACTTGTATTTTTGATCGCAACGGACAACCGGCCGCTGGAGTTAGCATTAGTGTGCCAATCTATCGCCTCAAAACAAACCGTGATGAGTATTTGAAGCCACTTCTAGAATGTAGAGATCGGATCATGCAAAAACTTGGTTGTGCTCAAGTCAAGTAATTGCCTGTGGTTGTCAATGTCTGAACGCTGTTGACTCAGATACCTCTTGAACTAAATCTTTACCCTCGATCCTCACGTGGTGAACCTTTGCGCAAGTTAAACAACGGGCGTTTACCATCTCGCGTTTACCATCTCGCGTTTACCATCTCGCAAATCTATTCTGTGGAAATATTAATGCAATTCAATTCAGCTCCCACACCAAGTGAGTATCACCAGTTCTACGGCAAGTATATTTCGCTGGTTGCTCCCGACAAGTTGCCAGATGAACTTACTAGCCAAGCGGGCGAGTTAAAAAAACTGCTCGCCAACCTCTCGGATTCCCAGGTCAATTGCCTGCACGAACCCTACACATGGACGCTCAAGCAGGTAATTGGTCACCTGATTGATTGCGAAAGAATTTTCAGCCATCGCTTGAATCGAATTGCGGTTGGTGACGAAACACCCATTCCTGGCATCGATCAAAATAAGTATGTTTCGGCAATCGATTACTCGCCTGTTCCCATGACCAATCTTCTGGATGAATTCGAACATCTTCGAATCGCCAATTGCTTACTTTGCGATCGTCTATCAATCGCTTCGATGACCAACATGGGAATCGCTTCAGACAACCCTGTTTCGGCCCGAGCCAATCTCTTTATTTTGGCGGGACACGTAAGATACCATCTAGAAATCATCAAACAGCGAATCGAGTCGTAATTGAAGGCTAGTCATTTTCTTCGCCAGCATTACGAATCGCTCACAATCGATTGCCTCCCCCACCGGACTGCCATTCCCAGTGCGATCAAACCCGTGACCGCAGCCAGCATCTTCCAGGGGATGAATAAAACCAACCCGCAACATCCGAGCAGACCGAGCCACGCAAACCCTGCCGAAAAAATCCGCTCGGCAGGTTCAACACGAATAGCGCACAAATTTGTCAACGCATAGTAAATTAAAACCGTCGTAGCGCTGAACGACCACGCCAGTTTCACGTCACCAATCAAAACCAAAGTACCAACCACCGCGGCAACTACCACCGTCGCCCGGAATGGCACGCCGCGACGGTCAATGACTGCCAGCGACGCTGGTAGATCAGACCTGCGAGCCATTGCGAGCACTACACGGGATAACCCCAAGACGAGATTCAACATAACGCCAAGCATCGCTGTAATCCCACCGACACTCACCAATACAACAACCCATCGCATCCCCGTTGACTCCGCTACTCGAAAAAGAGGCGCAGCCCATTTCCCGGTCGCGTCACTCAGTTCGACAGTCCCAATGGTCGCAAGGCCAACCCAGGCTACAGACACGTAAACGGCCATTGCAAGTGCTAGAGTGATGATCATTGCGCGGGGAATAACCCTCCGCGGATCAACGACCTCTTCGCCCATTGTTGCAATTCGCCCGTAACCGGTATAGGCGACAAACATAAGAGCGGCGGCAGATAAAAGTGAATACCACGATTCACTCCCCTGTCCCGACGAAAAAATCTCAACATCCTCCGGTGCCTTCACGAACCTCAAGTCTCCCTTTACTAAAAAACCAGCGGCGACAAGAACCGTCAATGAGACAAGAGTGAGACAGACAATCACTGCATTAATTCTGACAGTGCGACGGATACCAATTAACACAATGACAGTGATGCAGACAAGAATTAGGAGCCCTCCCAACACATTGCCGGCATATGATAATCCTTCACCTTGAATCATTGACTGGCCACCTAAAGCGGCCAGATATCCCGACAATCCCAAGGCTGCCGTTGCTGCCGAAGCTGATTTCGCGCAGAGAAACAACCAACCAGCTGCAAAGCCCATTTCAGGAGAAAGCCATCGATAACCGTACTCGTAAGTTCCACCACTTACCGGGTGGACAGCAGCTAATTGAGCGCTGCTTAGGCCGTTGCAAATAGCAACCACACCTGCAATTAAGATTGCCCAGATTATATTTGTGCCGCAAACACCACTCCCAATACCAATGCTGACGAATACGCCTGTCCCTAAAATCGACCCGAGCCCCAACATGACAGCGCCGACTCCGCCGATTCGACGCGGCAATTCTTGTTTTTCAATCATATTGCACGAATTCAGTTATGATTCAATTCAGTTATGAAACAATCCAGAAACAGGGAACGTATCACGAGAAAAACTTCGTTCCCATTTTTTGATTTGTCTATTTTAATTTTCTAATCAGCTTCCGAAAAGTCCATGCACTGAGAGCCCCATGCCATCCCACCGTGGCAGCCATCCCCGCCCCCTGTCCTGTAGAGTCTCCTCAAAACTGGTTAAACTAGTGCCATGCCCAATCCCCAAGGTTAATTCATGGTCCACCACCTCCCTCAATTAATTCCTTTCGATCAACACAATCGAGACCTCGAATCCAAGGTACATCCGCCAGATTGGAAAAACCCCAACCCCGCCTCCAACTACCATTTGGTGGTAATAGGTGCAGGTACTGCCGGGCTTGTAACCGCCGCCGCAGCTGCAGGACTCGGAGCTCGGGTGGCGTTGATTGAACGCGATTTAATGGGAGGCGATTGCCTCAATGTAGGTTGCGTTCCCTCCAAAAGTCTCATCGCAGCCGCTCGCTTTGCCGCCAGTGGTCAGCACGGTAAAAAGATGGGCTTTGCGAGTTCCGATAATCCACGCATCCACTTTCCAGAAGTCATGGAGAGAATGCGAAAACAACGAGCTCAAATTAGCCCGGTTGATTCAGCAGAGCGTTTCAAGGAATTGGGGGTTGATGTATTTTTTGGACAGGCCAGTTTCGTCAACGATCAAACAATCTCAATTCAATCAGCCAGCCAACCAGGAACAAATTTAAAATTCAAAAAAGCAGTGATCGCATCGGGAGCCCGAGCCAAAATCCCCGAGATTCCAGGACTGGAGCAAGTTGACTTCTTAACCAACGAAACTTTATTCTCCCTTACAGAATTGCCACCTCGACTAGGCGTTATCGGCGGAGGTCCGATCGGTTGTGAGATTGCCCAATGCTTCACAAGATTTGGCAGTGATGTCTCTCTATTTGAACGAGGAGCAAATGTTCTTGGTCGTGAGGACTCGGAAGCAGCCCAGGTTGTACAGAATCAATTTGCAAAAGAGGGCATGAGCGTATTCCTTGAATCGAATGATCTAACCCTTGAAAAAACAGAACACGGCATCTTGGTCCGCGGACTCAAAGGCAAGTCTGGCAAGCCATTTGCAGCAACGGTCGATAAATTATTGATTGCGGTCGGGCGAACACCCAATCTCGAAAATTTAAATCTCGAATCAGCCAACGTAACATGCAATGCCCACGGAATTGTCGTCAATGATTCACTGCAAACCAGCAACCCCAAGGTTTTTGCGGCGGGGGATGTTTGCTCGAAGTATAAATTTACGCATGCTGCGGACTTTCAAGCACGGATTGTGATCCAAAACGCTCTGTTCTCAATCGGCCCTCTCGGCCGGAAAAAAGCAAGCCAACTCCTTATCCCTCGGGCGACCTTTACATCGCCCGAGATTGCTCACGTTGGCCTGTACCCCCAAGAAGCGAAAGAACAGTCAATTGAAATTGACACCTTCACCCAATCCTTTGAACATGTCGACCGGGCCATCCTCGAATCCGCTGAAGAAGGGTTTGTCAAAATCCACACGCGAAAAGGCACCGACCAAATTATCGGTGCGACCATCGTCGCGGAGCATGCTGGTGACCTAATTTCAGAGGTATCAGTTGCTATCACCAATAAAATCGGACTTTCGAAAATCGGGGCAACCATACACCCCTATCCAACCTACGCCGATGCAATTCGAAAACTTGGTGACCAATTTAACAAGACGAAACTAACGCCATTGAATCAGAAAATCTTGAAATGGCTTTTGCGGATCAACGTTGGCAGATAAATCAAGATTTTTTCGAAGCGACCTCCCGCAGAGCACGTTGTATTGGATAGAATTAAGGCTCCGAGTTTAAAACTTCTCGACCTTTGGACGCCAAACCATGCCTCTCAACCGTTTTCGTTATTTTCTATTTTCCTGCCTCACCCTGATGGCTGCGACGCTCGCTGCCCAAGACAAACCGAACGTGATTGTGATCATGGCGGACGACCTCGGGTATGGTGACGTTTCCTGCTACGGCGCTACGGAACTGGAAACCCCTAATATTGATCGCCTCGCCGCCGAAGGCCAGCGATTCACCAGCGGGTATTGCTCAGCTTCGACTTGCACACCTACGCGTTACTCGATGCTAACTGGCAATTACGCGTTCCGTACAAAACGAACTGGAATCGCACCACCAAGTGCCCCAGCGATCATTAAACCAGGCGTCGAAACCGTTGCCTCGCTACTCCAAAAGGCAGGTTACAAAACAGCAGTCATTGGCAAATGGCATTTAGGATTAGGAAAAGAATCTACTAAATCAGATCCGGGTGGTCCCGACTGGAACGGAGAATTAAACCCCGGTCCTCTCGAGATTGGATTTGATCACTGTTTTTTACTTCCCACGACGAATGACCGCGTTCCCCAGGTTTACGTTGAGGATCATCGCGTGCTCAATCTTGATCCGAAGGATCCTCTCTGGGTCGGCAAGAAAAAGCCAAGTCCTGACCACCCAACAGGAATCACTCATCGAAGCACGTTGAAAATGGACTGGTCGCATGGCCACAATGCCACCATACATAACGGCATCAGCCGAATTGGGTTTTACACCGGTGGACACGCTGCTCGCTTTCGGGACGAAGATCTTGCTGATAAATGGGTTGAGAAATCCAATGAATTCATGGAAGCCAACCAGGACAATCCTTTCTTTCTTTTCTTTTCCTCACATGACATCCATGTGCCGCGAATTCCTCACGAGAGGTTTCAAGGAAAAACTGAACTAGGATTCCGAGGAGATGCGATTATCCAACTCGATTGGTGCGTTGGCGAAATCATGAAAACGCTTGATCGCCTGAAACTTACCGATAAAACACTCGTCGTATTCTGCTCCGACAATGGACCAGTCCTGGACGATGGTTACGCAGACGGTGCGATTGAGAAAATTGGTAAACACCGTGCCGGCGGCCCTTTCACTGGAGGAAAATACAGCGTGTACGAGGGAGGTACTCGAACTCCATTTATCACCCGCTGGCCAACTCGAATTAAACCCGGTGTCAGCGATGAAATGGTATGCACAATCGACCTGCCAAGCAGTCTTGCCGCCTTAGCCGGTCAAAAAGTCGAAGATGAAGATTGCGTTGACAGCCATAACGTAATCGATGCCCTTCTGGGAAAACCAGGAGCAACCGGTCGCGACCATCTCGTCCAACAGGACAACGGTGCAAGCGGCACGTATGGCCTCAGAGAAGGAGATTGGAAACTGCAGCGGTACGGTAAAAAGCGAGCGAGAAATATCGTCGTCGAGGCAAAACTAGCCAATACCGCCGTCGACGAATTCCAACTCTTTAATCTCGCAACAGATCCCGGAGAAAAAGAAAATGTGCTGAAAGAGAATCCGGAAGTTGCCGAAAAAATGAAGGCTAAACTTAACCAGATTATCAAGGACGGCAGAAGTCGATAAATAGGTCAATTCCCCTGCCTCTTCGGGCAGGGAGCGAACTACCGAAATAGCCGCCTTCAAAGGCGGCTATTTTTGTGTATCTACTGCACTCTCAGCATCGGATTCATCGGCGACAATAGTTGCCTTGATGACATAATCCATATTGGGAAACTTTTCAAAAATATACTCGTTCCCTCTCTCTTTAATTTCCTCTTCACTTGCATTAATTCCGTACTCTGGATTAATACCTTTGACAACTTCCCAACCGCTTTCAACCTCCGCCAGAGGGGAGTAACCCTCGCCGTCCATATACGAATTTTGAACAAGATTAATGCAGATTTGCGTCCGTCTCGAATCCTCGCCCTTCTTTGCAAACGAAACCACCGCCGCATAATTACTCTCCTTCACAGGCTCATCCGCAATGGGTTTATCCCAATACTTGGTCGCCTCTGGATCCCCACTAATTCCAAATTGAATCATTCCGGGATTCACTTGATGAAACACGACACCATCATAAAACTTACTTTTCACCAATTCGTGCAATCGCTTGGCTCCGAGCGGCGCCCAATCCCGGTGCACTAATAGGACAAAATCCCCGGCAGTAGTTTCGAACTTGACTCGATACTCACCCTCTGTTGCCGCGTCTTCGACTGAAGTCTCTCCTTCTTCCCAATTGATCGTAGGAAGAGTAACGGGCTCAACCACTTCTTCTTTTTCGGTTGGAAAACAACCAACACAGAGGCTAACGATAAATAACAGAGTGCAATATTTTGACATATCAAAACCTATAAATAATTAAAAACTCGATTTGATTGTTGCTTGAATTCTCTTCGAGTCAATCGAAGCCACACAAGAAAGGCTAAATTGGGAAAAACTCACAAACGACTAATGATTCAATTACTATTTCCCGCAAATTTTGCAATCTTCCCGAGGGTTGAGGGCTACCTCGTTAAACGACATTTGCCGTAAATCAAAATGAAGCACGCGCTTCTCAAGTGTCTCGCCAAAACCGGCCAACACTTTAATAGCTTCCAATGCCCCCATGCACGCAACCGTACCCGAAGTCGCCCCGAATACAGGGAACTCCCGCTTCCAATGCTCCGGGACTTCAGGCGTCAAACATCGCAAACATGGTTTCCCCCCGGCAGGAAACGTTGTGATGGTTGCCGAGGTATCGTACATCGCACAATTTACATGCGGCTTAACATGACGAACACAGGCATCGTTCATGGCAAATCGTTCTTGAAACATCGGTGCAGCACCGACACACAAATCCGCTTCTGGAACCCATTTTTCAGCCAGTTCATCATCTAAATTCGCAGCCACAGGGACAATTTCAAGCCGGGGGTTCAACTCCTTCAGACGGCGCTCAATCGTCTCGATCCGCGGCTTGCCAAGCCAGTCATGGGTCATTAATAACTGACGATTTAAATCTGAATGCTTCACATTGCCAGCGTGAGCAATAATCAGCCGGCCAACCCCGGCAGCGGCCAATTCATACGCCACTACACTTCCCAGTCCACCGCACCGTGAAATCAGAACCGAGCTGTTCTTCAATCGACGCTGCCCCTCTTCTCCAAAGCCATCCGTCCAAATTTGCCATTGGTACGTTGCCTGTTCAACTTCAGTCAATGATGGTGCGGGACTCTTGGGAATTTCGTTTTCCATTTTTCAACCAGTAAGGAATGCAATTGCTCTTGAAATGCGTATCTCTTCAAAGAGTTCACGCTGTATTTTTATCACCTGAATCTTCACAACCAACCGACCGCACTTGGCCTTTGTCCAATCGAAAATGAACGGTTCCCAACTCAATCCCCTCTTCAACGTTATGCGTAATATGCAAGACGGTAACCGATTCGGATTGCTGGATCTTTTTCAGCAGTCTCGTCAAATTACTTCGCGTATCATCATCCAATGCACTCAGTGGTTCATCGAGACACAGCAGCCGGGGGCGAAATGATAACGCCCGCGCAAGAGCCACTCTTTGTTTCTCACCGCCTGAAAGCCCGCGCGGATAACGATCTAGGATTTCAGTAATGTCCAAACTCGAAGCAAGTTCCTCCACCCGCTGATTTCGTTCAGCTTGGCTGAACCCGCGAACTTCCATTCCAAATGCAATTTGTCGATGCACTTTCATCGTTGGAAACAAAGAAGAGTCTTGCGGCACGTAGCCAATCTGCCGTTGAGCCGGTGGAGTTCGTGTAATCTCATCGCCGCCGATCCAGATCTTTCCACCTGAAATTGCCCTCAATCCACAGATCGATTCCAGCAATGTTGTCTTACCGCTCCCGGTCGCCCCCATCAAAATCGCGTAGGAATTAAGAGGTATTTCAAAACTGATTTGACTCAATTCGAAATCGCCTTGGCGAAGAAGTAATTGTTGAACTGAGATCATACAATGACTCCTTTTTTTGAACTCCCGCCCAGCGTAAGTAAACGTGTTAAAATGAGAACAACGATTGCTAAGGTCACGAGAATTAGCGACGCTGAAACCGCACCCCTCAGATTTCCAAATTGGAAATTCAGATACACCGTTGTCGAAAGCACTTCTGTCTTCATTCTTGCAGTGCCCGCGAAAATTAATATCGGGCCAAACTCTCCTAATGACCTCGCCCAGGCAAGCGTAAAAGCTGCCACGATACCGCGCCATGCCTGGGGCAAAGCGACCATCGAAAATGCTTGGTAGTGACTCGCGCCGAGGGTTAAGGCAACCCGCTCAGGACGATCGTCGATTTGCTCAAAAGTATTACGCATCGTGCGAACAGCGAACGCTGCAGCAACCGTAAACTGCGCTAAGATCACCGCAGGAATCTCGTAGGTAATTCCACGTATCCCCGTATAGCCAAGCGATGCAAACAACTCTCCAGTCCACTGGTCAAGCAAACGCCCCGCCGGGGTTTGAAACAACACCAACAAACTAATCCCAACCACCAAGGGAGGCAAAACGATCGGAATATCCAAAAGCGTATCAATAAAGTAACGTGCCCAATTAAATAAACGACGACAACCGGAAGACCGTTGCCCTAGCCGTTGTGTCATCGACTCCGAACCTAATCTTGCAAGCAGGAACCCCGTTGGAATCGCAACCCACAAGGAAAGAATCGCCGCAATCGTGCAGGAAATCAAACTGAGCCAAATCGAAAACTGGACGCGTTCGTCGGAAAGCAAGCTCGACATGTCGGACCAATTGGCAAACTGAAAGTCGGCCACCAGCATTGCGATTATCAAAGCGAGATAAAAAACCCCAAAAACCGACATCGTCGTCCAGAATAAACCATCCCATTGAGTTCGCGCCTGACGAATCGATTTTGGTTTGTTTTTTGACATCGGGTTTCAAATGCACCGAGAATGACGTTGAGCAATGAAAACCGAACCGAGCGATCGAAGACCACTACCATCAACACATTACTGCTAATACACATACTGAATAAATCACTTCACACAGTTTCACCGAATTATCATCTTCGGTCAATTAAGATCTCTCGGAAAACACACTCTACGACAAACTCAATGAGGTATCTTGGCAACTGCCAATAATCAGTCCGTCGCGGGATTTAAAAATCCGTTCTTTTTAAACTGCGATTTTATCTCAGCACGATCAAGCCAGTCATAAAGTCTTTGCATGAGGACTGGATTGCGGGTCGACTTGGAAATCGCCCAAGGCTGGGTCGCCACACCGACAGCCTTACCATTGGCAATCGAGTATACGTTCACTGCCTGAAGTGTTTTTGGATCTGCAGCTAGATTCGAACGATATACGAACGCCGCGTCGAGTCCCCCGGCTACCAATTGACTAATTAACGTCGGCCCAACATCCGCTTTAACGACCGCCTGACGTTCGATTGATTGATACAAACTTTCCGTTTCAGTTGCACCATTTACCTGTTTACCATCTGCTCCCGAAATACCACTGAGAAGTTCACGAGTAAGAAACCCAAGTGCCGAAAACTCAGGGTCGCAAATACCAATTCGCAAATTCGAATTCGCTAACGCTTCAGAACTTTGGACTTTTGATGGCGCAGTTTTTGACACCGCTAAAACAATTTCATTTCGGCTAAACTCAACGGGATCGTAAAAATACTCCTCGACCTGTACCAAAAATGATTCGTCACAGGCAAGGTAAGCGTCCGGGAAGAGATTCTCATCTTCAATGCTTTGCATGGCGGCGACGAGTTTCCCACATCCTTCCCAGCGGGGATAAAGATTCACCCCCTCTCGAATTGCAAATTCTCGAATTGCCGTTTCAATCACGGGTGTAAACATCGAACCGCAATAAAGATGAATTTCTGGAACCTGCTCCCAATCATCACCCGCCAAAAAGGAAAATCCATATTTCTCAAACGCTGACTGACCCGTTTGGTTCGCCGTTAGAAATCGTGCAAATTGCAAACTGGCCGTGGGTGACGGAGTCGTCGACACAACTCCTAATGCAATTTCGCTTTTAGTTTGGTCCTGTGCGTCCACCAATGCAGCAATTTTCAGAACTGGCTCAGGTCCAATTTGATTTAACTGGCTCACTGTCGTATCCCAAATTACAGCAGCATCAAGACTGCCCGCAACCAGAGCCTGCGCGAGTGTCATCACATTTTCAGCATCCGTGGCTTTACGCTGCTCCAACTGATCAAGAATCTGCAAATCTGAGGCTACTCCTCGCACCAGTTTCCCAACCGCTGCTCGCTCTGAGGCAATCCCAAACTTCACTTCCGGATTCGACAACATCTCTTCCAGGCCGCCGATTGGAATTTCACTTGAAATCGGCACAGCAATTACAGGACGCTGCTCGGCCACCGAAAAACGCTCAGCAATCGCCCCGGCCTGATAGGCTAAATCCAAGAGTCGGTCATCGGCAGTGAGATAGATGTCGGCCCCCCCCAACAACCCCGTCTCGTGCTCCGTCTTTATTTGCCCGGCAAGTTCCCCCGACCCCCCGGTTCGGACGATTTCTACGTTCGTTCCGTATTGAGCATTGTACGCATTTACAATGTCCTCCACGGGTTTTGCGATTCCGGCAGCGCAATAAATCCGAACGGTTTGCCGGCTTGCCTCAAGCAACGCATCTGGCCGCAGTTGAATTGCGAGAACCAGCAACATCAGTATCAACAGTCCGGATGAAACGAAAGCGATCAGCACATTCGAAACTTTCCCAAAACGCTTCGCAAATTTCGATTTCCCAAATCTCGACAATGAAATTTTCAACAGACTGTCGCCTTCAACAAATCAAGATTTTCAATATCAATTACAAAATCAGCAAACGCAGCGGGTTGTGTCTCGTGGGTCGCCATCAGAACAGCTCCTCCATGCTCGGCATATTTTTTTAAAACACTAAAGACCAATTCTGAATTACGACTATCTAAATTTCCCGTCGGCTCATCCGCAATTACCAACGCCGGTTCATGTGCGATCGCTCTGGCTAAAGCGACCCGCTGACGCTGGCCATGGCTTAATTCTCTTGGGTAACTTCGACAGCGATCCCCCAACCCCAGCCGATCAAGCCACTGATTGGCGACTAAGCTACTGACCCCCGTGGCAATCCTTACATTGGCGGTCAAATCTAAGTACGGAACCAGTTCTAGCGTCTGGAATAGGTAGCCGATTGAAACAGCCCTCATCTTGGTTCGCTTAGAGGACGGGAGAGTGAATAAATCAGTCCCTTGAAACCTAATTTCGCCAGTACTTGGTGCGAGCATACCTCCGCAAGCAAGAAGCAAAGTAGTTTTCCCACTTCCACTCGCCCCTTGAACTGCCACGAACTGAGTAGGAGCAATTTCAAAGTTGCATTTTTCGAAAACGTGAACCTTCTGTCCCCGATTCGAAAATATGTGCCCAAGATCATTTACCACGAGCAAAGGTGCTTGCTCACTCATCAGGAATCCCTCCCAATTAAGTCCGCTGGATTCTCACCTGCGGCCCACAAGGCTGGTATACAGCCTCCCAAAACAGCGAGTAAAAATGCGACAGCTCCAATCGCCATCGCCGCAGTCCAATCAAGTGAACTTTTTTGTCCAGTCATGACGAACAACTCATTCGCCTGTTCAACGGACACCAGCATCCCCACGGTAACCCCTAACGCAGCGCCCATCCCAGCGAGTAACAGAGACCGCACTAAAAAGAGCACAACAATGCGGTACCGCCCATAACCAACAGCTTGCAACACACCGATCTCCGACTTCCGACTTAACGAATTTAAAATCGCCAACCCAAGTACCGTGAATCCTAAAAACACCCAAAGAACATTCTGTAGCAATAAAAAGTTTTCGCGGCTAACCGAACGTACATTGAGACGTGCTTCCGCCATTTCTTCTTTTCGAAGAAAAGAAGCCTTATCGGTTATTTTTTCTATCTCATTGTTTAAGATCACAGACGACTGCAGACCCGAGGCTTCACACTGTTCGCTCGTACATTCAATCGCTTCGATACGACTAATTTGCTCGGGCAACTCAAAAATTTCCTGAGCGGACTCCAGATCAATAAATGCAGCAGAGTCTTGCCACGTCCCCGAAGACCGATTGACGCGCTGAACTTCATACACCACTCCAGCGATCGTCACTTGCGCTTTCGCGTCACGCTCAACACCAAGTTCTCTTGCCAGTTCACTCCCTAACTGTAGTTCACCTGCAGGAATCGATCGCTGCATTGGAGCTTTGGGACGATCGGGCATTGCGATCGATGCCGACAATCCAACGACCCGTCCGATCGACTGACGATCGCCCGTTGAGCACTTGGCTCGTCGCTCGAGCATTGGAATCAAATGATTTAGCGAAGCACGGTGCTCAATCAACTTTGAAACCAAATCAGCATCCATCGTGATTTCCGAATAACCACCTTCGAGGTGATAGGAATATTGATCAACCGCCGACGGTAAAATCACGACGTTGGAACCGATATCTCGAACATTCCGACCGATTTCTTTTTGGAAACTGGCATCGTTTACTGAAAAATAAGCGAGTACGCCCGTCACTGAAGCCACAACCAAAACGAAAACCAAACCGCTTTTCCAGCGATAGTGCAATTCTCGGAAGGCTAAAAAAAACGGGTTCATGAATTCCACAATTCCAAACATTCATTCAATGTAAACACTTCACACGTTGTGAATTGTAAACTTAAAAACTACTGATGTCTTATTCTAGGTTTAATCCATTTTTTTTCGAGTCTAGCAAATTGGAATCTTCAACAATCCAAGTAAATCTCGATGTTCTCAATCAGCTTAGAAAGTTTGAAGATTAATTTTGTATTTATCTCGATTATGGTAACCTTGGGAGGCTCCAATAGCTCACCCTCTCCAACTTACCCTCTCTTTAACGCAGCGTGCGAAATCAAGCCAATGAAAACTCGACTAAATAATCGAATGGCTCACGCCAGCCATTTCTTTTCTACGGCAACTTTTGCGATTTGCATCCTGTTTACGGTCCAAACGCATGCTCAGTATTCAGGGCGAGGAGACGATGCCCCTTGGCGTGCCACGGCGGCACAGAAAATCGATCAAAACCGAAAAGCCGATTTGCAAATCACAGTGCAGGACGCTGACGGCAAGAAAATCCAAAACGCTACTGTTTCTATCCAGATGAAAAAACACGCGTTTAAATTTGGATCCGCGGTTGACCCAAGATACCTTCTCGAATCTCAAAGCCAGTACAACGCCGGGTACGCCGCCAAGGTCCCAGAAATCTTCAATGCCGCCACGCTCGAGAATCATCTCAAATGGCGCGCATGGGACGGAGCCTGGGGAAACAGTTTCAATCAATCGGTGACGCAAGCAGGACTCGATTGGCTGGGCGATCGCGAAATAGATGTCCGCGGCCACGCAATGATGTGGCCTCGCTACCAGAGCGTACCGGACTCGGTCAGGGCGATTCTAGATATCAGTAACCCTAGCCAACAAAACCTTCAAGACCTGTACGACCTATCGTTCAACCACATCGCCGATATCGGTGCCGCGGTGAAAGGAAAAGTGTTTTCATGGGACATGCTTAACGAGCCTCGTACATCTTTTGATATCGAGGATAAGCTGATCGGCTTTACCCCTCAGGGACAATCTGCAATCACTAGCCGGACTGATATTCGCAAGCGTTGGTTCGATGCTGCCCAAGCGGTGGATAATAACGCGAGTATGTTTTTAAACGATTTCGGCATTGTAGCTGGCGGCGACAACCTTCAAAGCACCATCCGAAATAATTATCGAACCGTCCTCACTGATCTCACGGCCGCTAACACACCAATCGATGGTCTTGGATTTCAATCTCATTTCAACGAGACGAACCGCCTGCCAACAAGTCCAACAAAAATATGGGAACTACTTGATGAGTTTGCAGCCGACTATGACTTGCCAGTACATATCACCGAATTCGACTACAACACAACCAATAAAGATCTCCAAGCTGACTATACCCGCGACTTCATGACAGCCGTCTTTGCCCACGAATCTGTCGAAGCATTTATTCTCTGGGGATTTTGGGAAGGCAAAATAAACCACGCCGAAGCAGCTTTATTCGACATCGACTTCAACCCGAATCTCAACGGGGAAGAATATCTCGACCTCGTTTTTAACCAGTGGTGGACAGAAGAAAATGGACTGTCAAATTCCGATGGCGAATTTGGCACTCGCGGATTTCTTGGCGACTACGAAATTACAGTCGACTATCAGGGAAAATCTTATCGTCAGAACATCTCACTCGGCTCAGATGGGAAAAACATTATTGTCAGCGTTCCAGAGCCTTCCAGCATGGCAATCTTAAGCTTGATTGCCCTGCCACTATTGCGGAGAACACGGCGATCGACACCGCTACGATCTTGAAAAAAGCCAGAAAACGCCGACAACGACCAGCCCCGAAAAGAAAATCAAAATTGCCCAAGGCATCGCAATTACTGACTTGCGTTCGTCTTCACTTACCGCCTCGCTCGTTTGTTTCGCTCCAGCATCGCTTTCGACACTTTCCTCACTAACTACTCCAGTCGCCAGATCCGGATCAACGGTTTTCGCCTCTGTTGCCCCGGACTCATCCGCTTCCAAATTGCTGTTCGGATCCAAGTCGGCAAGGTCGTGAATCACCAAGCCACCGCCCAGCATCACTGGTGGAGCTTGAGTTATCTGCCCCGCATTTTTCTGTAAAATCTGAGCCACCTCTGCAATAACAAATGCAGAATTGGGATCAAAATCAAGGCTTTCTTCCGCTTTTCGCTCCAGCGTCTTATCCCATCGGTGCAACACCTGAACTCCATACAGCCAATTCCGATTTAAAGAACATTCACAATCTTGCCCGCAAATACTCGCCCGAGTAACAATTGCATCGACCGTTATCTCATCGCCGGAAAGCACTTTGCCCAAAAGGCGTCCCTGACCATAAAGGACTGCTACTGCTGGCTGCGAGTCGTCCGTAATCCCCAGCGAAGAGAGCAGCCACTTTTCTGCTGAACGACGAGACTCCGGAACAACCACAATGGAAGGTCCAGAATCAGTCGGTTTCTCTAGTGTCCACATTTGATCGTTGACACGTTTTACGGCGGCCAGCAATTCTGATTTGGCGCCAGCATCTTTGGATTCATCTCCGGACTGAACCAACACGAACACGCACAGGTCGTCAACCAACTTCGAAAAAACCTCATCCCTTGTGGGAGACTGCACCAACGAACTCAATCCCTCTTCTAGCCGTGAAGAAAAAGGAACTGCGAGAGGACTACCGGCGTTACCTGACCGAACCAAGTCCATGAGAGGCATTTGAGCAGCATCAGGGTTTGCCAGTTGAATCTGTTTTCCAATATCCGAGTCCGCATCATACCAGGCGTAACCTACGTTGGAATCTACTAACTGATTCCGCAACGCCAGATTCCATTTCTCGAATCTTTCCGGCGAAACGCCGACCGGCTTAACCAATCGCAACTGCCAGGATTTTCCATGCACGTTTACAAAAGCAACGTCTCTCACGCTGTATTTACAACGAACCCATTCTTCGGCGTTACCTTGAATCGGCATGCACAGGAAAAAACCGAATGCAATGCTCGCGAAGAAAATCCATCTTGAAGTTTTTAAAATCCAATCGCTGCGCGCATCCGCTTCCGGCGATAACCGATCGATTTCAAAAATAGGATAAGTGTTCATGACGATGTCTAAACTCATTCTTGTTCGGGAAGGCTTTCGTCGACGCTTCGCGGTAGAAAACCAAGAGAGGTTTCGAGCCACGATCCACACGAACAACCTCCTCCACCTTCAGCCGAAAGCAACATTCCCTGTGCAGGGACCACACTAATCCAGCAATCAGTCCGAATTCGATCAAACCGATTCACCTTTTGCGTGCGCACATCCCACCAGGTCGTTTCGCCTAGCCGAGAGAACATACCGTTCGTCGTAAGCGTATAACTAGCGCATCCATGTCCGCCCGGAAAACCGCGTTGAATCGTTGAACCGTCGACCAAAGAAAGAACTTCGGGGCGAAGATACATTAACTCACCTTGAATAGCAGGCCGCGAGATATGTTTCCCATGGTGGTTTGATTCCCAAACCACTTCCTTGCTCCATTTTTTCTTTCCATTATCGCGATCAAATGCCGCAACTGAAAAATGTTTTTTGGTTGATTCCGAAGCCACCGTAACGAGACAGCGATTGTCTTCATCACCACCGCCAGCCAGATAGAAACTAGCCAAATGCCCCGCAAAAGGATCAATCGGTTGCCTCCATTGAAGTTCACCGTCAGCGGCAGCGAGGCACACCAATTCATAAGACTGGGAATGATCGAGGGAAATTCTCCGTTCGTCCGAGGCAATGTGAGCTGGATTTTTATCTTCCACAAAGAAAATTCGGTCGTCCATAATCGTAATTGTCGGATGCAACACAAGACCTTTGTATTCCCACTGTAATTCTCCACTAGTTGGAGCCATCGAAAAAATACTATCGCCTGCAACGACATGGGTGTCCGCGCCACCAGTGGAGTCAAACCACTGACTGCTGCCCCACCATTTTTTATAGATCGCCGAAGACTTAACTTCCGTACCAATCAATTGATCATTGTAGCGACTAATGAATCCCCAGCTTCGATCCTTTGCCTGAGCGTCCCCCACGCTTGCCTGACTTGGGAGATTAAATCGACGGGCTACCTTGCCAGTTTTACCGTCGACGAACCAAGCCTGATTTTCGCTCGCAACGAACACACCATTCTCATCGGCACACCAATTCGAACAGTCATGCGGGACATTCCAACGCATTACCGACGGAGATTCGACGCTCCAGAGTACCACGCCACTGTAACTGTCGAGGGCAATCATCCGTTGCTGCCCTTGCAGGAACAAACGACCACCAGCAGCTAGCGGGGCAGGCTTGCGATTCTGGCGATCGGTCTGATACCGTGGGCCGGGACGGCCAATCCACTGAGTCACCAAGTCCGCTCGATCCGAAGCGTTAGAAAGTTCTTCGCCCCCAAAAGCACTGTTGTCTGCCTGACCATACATATGACTCCAAACCCCAGACCCCTTTAACGCGTTACGCTTCCATGCGACTTGTTCACCGTCGTGAAAGACTCCCCCCTGAGGACGAACCAATCGACGCATTTGCTCACTCTTGGGATCTCCAATAACCACCGACGCACTTGCTGCAGGTAGAAACTGAATTGGCATATCAGAAACACTCAACCCCTGCCCATAAACTACTTCGGAATCCTCAACCAGTTGCCGACGAATCACCACAGCGTCAGCTTCATTATCAACGACTAACACAACGTTAAATTGACTTTCTGACGAAAGCTTTTTTGCTTTCTCAAGATTCTGGCTTCCCACCACAAACGCAAGTCCTCTTGGATTGGGACTTTCTGCAATCAAATCCGCCGTCCAAGCCGATGGCTTCTGACGATCATCTGCTGTCCAGTCAAAATGCGTATCTAGTGAATAACTCTCCGATACTTTGGAATCCTCACTGTCACCAGTTCGAATTTGGTACTGCAAAATCCGCCGATACGGCAAATCCTTAAAACGTGCTTTATGGGTTTGGGTCAACTCGCTGGAACCCGATCTTTCAATACCAGCTTCGGTAATCAGGTCGACAACAGTTGGGCACTTCTGATCGGTGCCATAAGTGACTTCTACTTCTCTCGGAGCGACGTATTGGACATAGGGGCCGTAAGAAATAAATTGGGGAAGTTGCACGTCCGGAACGACTTCGTTTGGAAAATCAGCCTGAGCGGATTCAAATCGGCGAGCAACCGCAGGTCCATCAATCGCGGTGGAATAGATGCGGACTTCGTGCAATGCGCCCTTCAGCGGAAACGACTCATTCGCATCTCGATAAACCCCCACCGAAAAGTATCGTTTCTGGGCGTAACTGATCGCGCCTTTTTCCTGTTCACTTGAGGCGGCAAGCGAGCCGTTGACATACAATCTCATCTCGCGACCGTTGTAGGTTCCCACAACGTGATTCCAAGATTTCAATGTAAAAGCACGCGGTGACTTAAGGTAGGTTAGACCATTTCCACCACCGGCAATTGCCAGGCAGAAATGGTCGTCATTGTACCCCAATAACCAACCGTGTTCGGTCGCTCCGTCATCCTGAATACATCCCGCAATACCGCCCCATTGCTGACTTTGATCCACTCGTACCCAGGCTTCAATTGCAATTGCGTCCGTTGGCAAGTTTGCAGCGCTTTCTTCATTAACGAGAAACCTCCCGCCGTTCATTTCAGCCGCTTCTAACCGATCCGTTCCTGGAATCCTAATGACACGCCCACTTCCGTCGAGATTTAACGGGACGTTGGATGCTTGATCTTGCACAATCGCCTGCCGAATCGATTCGGTTTTGACAGGTTTACCATTTCGATTCGACATTGCCGATCGATGAAACACCCAACGATGCACCAAGTTTTTATCGCGAACAGGACTCACCGGAGGCGAATCTGCAACTGCTCCCTCCGCGACTGGTTGGCGAACTTTAGGATCGGCTGTTTGAGAAAAAACATGGATTGCACCAGCATCAGTTGAGGCAATCAAGCGGCCTCCGGCCAACGCTAATCCAAACACTCGGCCATCGGTTGGAGATGACCAGAGAACCTGACCATCACTTGCTCGGACTGCCGTTACATGATCGCGACCGCCAACAAACAACGTATTTCCAGCCATCACCAATTCCAGTGGCTCATCGACTTCACATGACCACTTCAACTCATTTGTCATCCGCGCCGCGGCGAATAACTTTTGTCCGTCAATCACATAGAAATCGTCCCCCGCAACAACAATCGACCGTCCTCTGGGAAAAGACGCGACTCTTTCTTTTCCTTCGAATACGCCAACTTGCCCGGGACGGGAAGCACGCCCTCCCTCTGTCCGGACAATCTTTCCCGTATCGGTAAGTACAATCGTCACGCCCCCACCGCCTGGCAATGTTCCAAGGTCCTTACCGCTGGCCCTTTCAAATAGCCGAGGCGCAACGCGTCCCTGAGGTACAATCAATCTTCCTTCGGCTATTAATAAATTTCCTTCGAGAGTTGATTTGGCATGTGGCACCAAATAATGTTTGTCCGGGTTTTGGATTTTTCCAGTTGCCACATCGACGGCACAAATAAATGATTCCCGCCAAGGCAGCAACGAAGCTCCGAAATAAGCGACCTCATCCCGAACAACAATCCCAGTGCGAATAGGAAAATAACTAATCAAACGATCGTTATTGATCAACCGCCGCTGTTCATCGCCAATGTGGATCGAAGGATTGAATTTCCAAATTAGCTCGCCCGAATTTCGATTGAGACAATAGACGTAACCGTCGTCACTTCCAAATAAAATGCGTTCTCCATCGATGGTCGGAGCCAAGCGAATTGGACCACCCGCCACGTAGGTCCACTTCAATTTCCCATTGGATAGGTCAAGGGCTCTTAATAAATCTTGACTGGAGGAACCAAAAAAGAGTGTTTCGCCGTCGCTTACCGGATGAAAACAAGCGTCGTATTGACGCATCGCTGGCAGGTCACGAATCTGACTGAACGCATCCCATCGAGCAGGCCCATCCCATGCAGGCGTTGGTGGAGAGGGAGACTTCCACTCCCAACTTAACTCTAAACAGTCGGGCTTAAATACGACATCGGTACTCCCCGACCTCGCGTTATTAGCCCGAAAGGTGTCCCATTGTTGGGCAAGGCCAAGACTGGGATGGATTAAAAACGCGATAACAAACAGAATGTATTTCATGGCTCGCCCCTGAGTGGTTTAACCCAATCTTAATGCGTGGCGCCTCATAAATCATTCTTTCAATGAAACAATTTGCACGATCCGCAACAGAATCACTAATTTCCAACTATTTTTTGGAACGAATCGGTGGCGACGCTCACTTTTTCGCCGTGGAAACTACCTCGGGAAGATCCTTCAAAAGCCGGTCGGGATAATCTTTCGGAAATGCCCAAAACACATCGTCGTCCTCCCGAACTAGCTTCCTGTCTTCTGGTGACTGTCCAAGAATGAACGATCCGATGTCAGAGCTCACCCAGGGATCTCGATGGAAATAACTGTGTCCCAGGAAACTATTGGCGTCTTTATCCATTCGTGAAGCATCGATCATTTCAATGCTTTTCACCTTCATCAAGACCTGACGTTCCCACTCCTCAAGGCCACCTACGGATCGGCCAAGCCGCTTTTCGCTGTACAGCAATTGAGACAGTCCCAAAGCTTTATCGTTGGGAGAAGCATAAACCGCTACACCATTGGCAAGCTCGAAAAAGCGGTCATGGATCGCGTTAACAAAGGCCATCAAATCCATATCGGGAGCCGCCAATACGACTCGATCTATTTGGTATTTTTCCTGCACCTGCTCAGGCGTTAAATCATTTTCTAAAAGGCGAAGCTCCCGCATTGCATTAACCACAATCGGCGTTCCGGCGCTGTGTCCAATAATCGTGATCGAATCAATATCACACTCTTTTGCTAGATTTGTGATCAATCGACGAAAATGACGAGTACTAAACGTCGCGTTTCCCTTATCTGCCAAATAACCAAGCACGCTTGACTCGGAAGGCCACTCAAACGAAATCATCGCACCTTGCCGACCGGAGTAATGAAAAATCTCTGCAGCCAATAAAGTGTTATCAATGAAACTTGTGTTGTATCCATGAACAAAAATACAAACATTGCGTTGCTCGCTCTCACTTAACTGCCGGTTGAGCGCCTGAACCCAAGGGTTTTCCCGATGCCTGATCAGGTCATCCTTTACATGCCATGGATCTATCTCGATTGGCGTTTTATTTAGCTCCATCCTCTCAAATTCGACCAATGCTTTTTTCTTGTTACAGGCTTTGATGGTCTCCTCATACAACTCATCTTTAGTAAGCCCTTTACCAATCTGCACCTTGGCAATTCCCAAAGTCGGTGTATGGCTCCGCTTGCTCCCAAATGGATCTAACTGCCCAGACTCAGACTCTACATTGCGACCGCTTGTGATAAATACAGGCACTAAAGATTCAGTTAATGAATCCAGGCAATTGCTTCCCGGATGCGAGAGACCCAGGGAAAGCGCAAGCGGAGTCGGCATCAGCTCCCGAGAGGGGCGACTTGTTGTCATGCAACCTACGACAGCCAAAACTGAAATCAGCAGCACCAATTTCAAGCCCGCAAAGCCCGCGTTCCTAAAATTTAAATTCCATTCTGACACTGTTTCTCTCCTCCAACTCCGGCTGGGAATCGCAATGAGCCGGCACCTCAATCCCGACGATTTCGAACGCGGGATAATAGAGGAATCAGAACACGACAGCAAACCCAGAAAATACGGGGGTTTACGGTCTTTCAGCCCGCTCAATGGGAGCAGAGCAGGGGTCGAGTAAAAACAGAGTCCTGGCGTTACGTCAGGACAAACAACCTGTAGCAAGGATGTTTATTAAAATTCAGGAACAACCCAGTCAGGAATTCCACTTTCTTTTAACTGAGCTTCGTACATTTCAGTCGCGGGATGCGTCTTTGCGTAGGGAGCATTCTCGTTGACCATCAACGGAAGCGTTTCTTCCCACCATCGATCGTAAGCTTTTCGAAGTTTCGTAACGACTTCAGGGTGATCAGCCGCAACGTTAGTTTTTTCAAATGGATCAACGGAAATATCGTACAACTCCTGATTCCCAACCCATCGCCATCTCTTCGTCCGCACTGCACACTTCTTAAACTTACTCAAGTTGGGATCCGCCCCTTTTTCCCACCGGCCAACATGAACAAACAACTGCCTATCCGGCCATTCAACTTCAGCATTTTCCAAAACAGGAACGAGTGACCGTCCATCAATCGCTTGAACGGTCTCTGGAATCTCAACTCCCGCCAACTCACAAAAGGTTTTGTACATATCAATGTGAGCCGCGAGAGCAGGAGTATCCACTCCGGCCCCGAGAACACCCTTCCAACACCAAAAAGCTGGGACGTGGGTGCCTCCTTCATAGGCCGACCCCTTACCCGACTTGAAACCTGCCGTAAATATCGGCGTCGATTTTCCGTTTAACTTTCCTCTTTTCCCCGCCTGCCCGTTGTCGGTCATGAAAATTAATAAAGTGTTGTCCCACAGATTCCAATCATCCATTTTCTGAATCAGGGTTCCCATATTTTCATCAATATTCTCAATCATTCCGTAACGGCCCGCAGTATTTTCATCCCAGCCCAAGTCTAAAAACCGTTGTTTATTTTTCTTAGGCGCTAACATCGGACCGTGAGGCGCGTTGGTGGTGATGTACGTAAAAAATGGTCGACCAGCATCGTGCTGAGCTTTGGTCCAACCCAACGCAGCTTGAAAAAAGACATCAGTACAAAATCCATTTGTCTTCACCAGAGTATCGTTGTGCCGAATGACGTTATCGAAGTAACGCCCAGCTTTCTCACGATTAGGTGGATAGTCAGCGCAACTTCCCGGAAAAGCCTGCCCGATCCCACCTGCACCATGGGTAAACACTTCGCTAAAACCACGATTCCCTGGCTGATAAGGTTCTTCATCCCCGAGATGCCACTTGCCAAAAATTCCTGTCGCATAACCTGCTTTGTTCAACAACTCAGGAAAGGTAGTGGTGCTCAATGCCATTCGCTCACGCTCTTTGATGGTGTGAGTCACACCATTTCGAAACTCGTGTCGACCACTAAAAATTGACGAACGCGACGGCGCACACGTAGGGCTTACATGGAAGTCTGTAAATCGAGTCGACATCGCATGGAGCCGATCGAGATTGGGAGTTCTTAAAACCTGATTCCCCAGGCAGGAAAGATCCCCCATCCCCTGATCATCCGTCATCACAAGAATGATATTAGGTCGCTTACCTTTTAAACCATCCGCATCACAAGTATCAACCGTTACGCCCAAGCCATGAGCCAACAGCATAACCACGGTCAAAACGGAAGCACGAACCAGTAAATAAAAATTCATTTTGCACTCACGATCTTCTGGAACAACATTATCGAACCCTAAAATCCACTTCGCCGCCTTCGTCGATCGGGCACCATTTCAGCGGGCTCTCGTTTCATCTTGCCTTCAGGATCCTGAAGGCTACGAACATCCATCGCCCACATTCCCCGGCCATGGGTTGAAATCACCATAATGTCATCTCGGGGATGGATGACTAAGTCTGAGACGAACGTCGTAGGAAGTTGATTGGCCAGCACGTTCCACTTCGCTCCTCCATCCGTGGAAACGTAGACCCCCAGATCCGTCCCAACATAAAGGACATCTTTATTCTTAGGATCTTCTCGAATGACATTAATGGGACCCGAGGGAATGTTCGCCACGATGCTCTTCCAGGTGTTCCCCGAATCATCTGACTTCCATAAGTAAGGTTTCATGTCGTCATTTCGTTTTCCGTTTTGCGCCATAAATACCGTTCCATCCCGATGCTGGGAGGCTACGATCTGCGAGATCCAACGGTTAGAGGCAATCCCCTTATCCTTTTTGACCCACTGCCCGCCACCATCCGGACTCATGTAAACATTTCCGTCATCGGTTCCAACATAGAGCACTCCAAACTTAAACGGAGATTCAGAAATACTGGAAATGGTCTGATAGGAAATGTCCCCGATTTCCTCAATGTTGTTGTTCGTCAAATCAGGACTGATTTTTTGCATATCGTCTCCGCGATTCATCGACCGATAAAGGAAGTTCATACCGTGATAGAGTACGCGCGGATTGTGCGGGGAAATTATGAATGGAGCAATCCACTGCCCGCGTATTGGATCTGCACCTTTCTCCAACGGAGGCAATAGCCGTTTGCCACGCATTCCTTGATCTAATTCCGTGCGAGAAATTTGACCGTAGAATCCTGCCGAGTAGACCGTATTGGCGTCCGTCGGATCAATCGCATGACTGCTGCCTTCTCCGCCGGGAGCCCACTCCCATTCAACCGGTCGCATTTGACGACTGCCGTCGCGGTTTTCACGAATATTGACGACACCTCGCATGCTGCCGTGATCTTGAATCGATCCGTAAACATTGAATGGCGAATCCATGTCATGCATGACATTGAAAAACTGGACAGCCGGTATTTGTTTCGTGAACAGCCTCCAGTTTTTTCCGGCATCGTAAGACATGTTGATGCCGCCGTCGTTTCCATTGATTAAATAGTTCGAGTCTTCCGGGTTAATCCAAAGGGCATGATGATCACCATGCATTCCTCTTAAACGGCGGAACGTCTTCCCACCATCGTTGGATACGTTGAGCGCTAACCCCATTACATAGATCGTCTCCGGGTCATTAGGATCAACTCGAATTTGGCCAAACACCCACCCGTAAGTGGAGCTTAAGCCCCGCATATAATCATTCGACTGGCTAACTTTTCGCCATTTTTTCCCAGCATCATCCGACCGATAAACCTCCGCCCCTTTAATTGTTTTTGTGCGAGGACGCCCGTACGAATCAAACGAATCACCTTTTGGCTGCTTTTCTGACAAGTCATAATTATCGACAAACGCATACAATACGTCCGGCTTGGTCAGGCACAAATCAATCCCGATGCGACCGCGAAACTTAGCCGCCGGTAATCCCTGATTGATCGGCTGCCATGTTTTTCCGCCATCAGTTGTTTTGTGAATACCGCTGCCGTTGTAGTGTGCCTCATTGCGAGGGTCATTCCAGCGTTTTCTTGTTCGTTGCCAAGTCGCCGCATAAAGTGTTTCGGGGTCACTTGGATCCATCATCAAATCAATCACACCGGTTTGCTCATCCAGCTCCAGAACTTTCTCCCAGGTCTCGCCACCATTGACAGTTTTATAAAGACCGCGTTCGGGATTTTCGGTCCACTCATGACCTGAATCAGCGACGTAGACAATATCCGGATTCGTCGGATGAATTATAATTCGAGGGATTGTGTGAGCCGTTGCCAACCCCATGTGTTTCCATGTCGCTCCCGCATCGATTGATTTATAAACACCAGCACCCGCCATGGAGGATCGGAAAACATTCGCCTCGCCCAATCCGATCCAAACAACATCCTGATTCGACGGCGCAATCGTTACATCGCCAACTGAAGTCGAGACACCATGCTCAAAAACTGGCTTCCAGGTTGTCCCTTCATTCTCAGTTTTCCAAACTCCTCCCGAAGCAGTAGCAGCATAAATCGAATAGGTGTTTGACCTTGGGGTTGTCACCGCAACATCCGTTACGCGACCGCTAATATTCGTCGGCCCTAAAAATTGCCATTTTAAATTCTTATGTGGAGAGCTTTCTTTCATCTCAGTATGTTTCTCATACCAAGCCAAACGATCTTCAGCAGAAGTGTATTCTTGCGCTTGCGTCGAAATAACGACAGGCGCCCACAGCACACAGGAGACGATGAAAACTAAAGAGAACCGTGTCATTAACAACTCCTACAGACAATAGCCAAACCAACACTTGAAAGCAGTAAATCCCGCACGGAACTTCGACGTCCGAGCGAGTCTGGATTCTAACGAAATCAGAGCCGAGTTGCGAAGGTTGGAAAAAAGAAAAAACTCGGTCAGTAACGAACTTAATGACTCGGGCTCCTTCAGCGGGATTTGCCACGAACCCATTCGCCCTCAGCCGCGATAACGGTGCCCCAATCCTGTTGCAGTCTGCGACGCCCCTGGAAACCACATCAGACGCTTTTTCACGCTCAGCCAACAAGATCACCGATCCGACAAAACCTGACCCGTCATTCGAGCCCCCAACACTCCCTCCTCCGACCTGAGCTTACGGGCACCGGCAACCAGCTCACCCAACTCGGCACAACTCACCTGAAACTTCTCGCTTAACGAAACGCGACTTTGGTATAACATCTCACCGGCTTGTGCCAGTCTTTATTTTCCATGTATTGGACGAACTTCAAGGTGCGCTCGTTGTCTTGCAACACATGCTCCGCACAAAGAAAACTCAGCTCATTAAACTGGCCTCGCGATCGATCAAGCTCCACGTGAGATCCCGCAAACTATCGAGTCCCAGTTCTGTTGAAAACGTTTCGCAACGCTTACGCCGACTAGCATATTCACTTTCAGACAATTCATGTCGAACATGACTATTGATAACCACTAAGGCAAGGTGGTCATGATCAAAAGGAACATGCTCAATCGACTCATCTCGACAGTCAAGCAACACCCTCCTCTTAACCAGCAAGTTCCTTTACGGTATTCCAAGCGGGGCGGTGCCATTTTAACAGCACACTTTGTCTGGCAAATCGATAGTCCGTTACTGTTGAAACTGGCTGGACTACTAACTCCAGGTCGCCAAACTGTTTTAACCACATCTCTCGTGGCCCGGCCTTGCCAAAGGTAATTGAAATCCGCGAGGCGAGCTGACTCGTCTCACCTGCATAAATCGCGTCCCCCCCGAGTTCGCGGATCACGTAAACCCCCGGCCCTTCAGAGATCTCGTCTAAATCTAATTCAGACACCAAGACCCCGTGTGCTGATTTCAGTTTTTTCTTGCTCAACCCTGAAATCCCAAACTGTTTGGGCGTACGCAATGTCGCGCGGTGCTTTGCATTACTCCCCTCTTTGCGCAGCTTGAGAGCCGCCCAACGGTAATCGAGCGGTTGGTAACCAGGAGCAAATCCCGCGGCGATGGCATCAAACTGAACGCCGATTCTTGGGTCACAGAAAATCTCATCGAGACTCATGCAGTACTTATTAACAATCTGCCGCCACGCGATCTCGCTGGCAAACAAAAAAGGACTTACTTCGCTCCAGCCAATTTTTGTTCTCACCGTTGTATCGACCGAGGCTGCCTTCAACTTACCCGCCTTCCGGATGCGGAATAAAAACCGGTTTCGTTCAGCGGGCGTTCCGGGAACCGAGAGCCGGTCACATGCCAACTGAAAATCCTCATTCAAAATGGGATCCGCAATCAAACGATCCACCGAGTATCCACGGTTTGTCTTTGAAAACGCTTCGATCATCTGAGCGATTTCAGAAACAAGTGATTCATGAATCTCTGAGTCATCGGCGAAAAGGGCCCGCTGAACTTTTTCTACTCCCTTTGCTTTCCGAGCATCTCGCTTGGCATATTCGTTCATGCTCGGCTCTTCACTGCCATTGAGCCGATCGCCAGTGGAAATTCTATCGAGACGCTCCATCCCTAGCCGAACATAATCTTTCGACAATTCAAATCCAAAATAGTCACGCCCCAATTTCTTGGCAACTGCGAGTGTCGTCGAGCTACCTGAAAAGGGATCGATTACAATATCACCCCGATTGGAACTTGAGCGAATAACCCGCCCCAACAATTGCTCAGGCATTTGACAGCCATGAAATCCAGCACGCTCTTTAAACGTTCCGGCAACTCTTGGAAAATACCAGGTGTCTTCGTCCGCTTGAAAACCGTCAACCAACTCTTGAGGCCTGAGAATCCAGGTGTCATCCGGCATTCGCCCATTTGGATTCGCTCTCGCATCGTTGTAAACAAGCCTGCGGGCTGACGGGACTCGCAGATCCATATCGTCGTGATTGAATAAGAAGTTCTTTGAGTCTTTGACAAAGTGAAACAAATGAGCATGGGAACGCGTGAATTTCTTTTTACAATTCACACCAAATGTGTAATACCAGATTACCCAACTGCGACAATGAAATCCTAAATTCTGGGCTTCAATTTTCAATTCAGCAGCGTACTCATCTCCAATCGCCAGCCAGAACGTACCCTCGCTTTTTAGTACCCGATGCAACTCAGCCATCCATTCGCGGGACCAGGCAAGGTATTGATCATCACCCAGTTGATCATCGTATTGATCGTATTTGAATCCAATATTAAAAGGCGGATCCGCGAAGGCTAAATCAACCGATTCCGAAGGAACTTTTTTAAGCCCAGCAACACAGTCACCTTGGTGAATTTTACCTAAGAATTTTCCTAATGTTGCGGCCAACGAATCCTCCATTTTTTAAGCGAGTCAATCCACCTCGGCTAACTACAAGTTCTCCAATTTATCAACTTGTTCGTGAGAATTCGAGTCCCTCAATCGCCCTCCCTAAAACCGAATAACACGCACCGACTCGCCTCTTCCTTGGAGAGAGTTCAATCCTACTAAGTGCAACCCGAGTAACTTACCGCTTGGATTTATCCACAAAAATGCCAAGATTTATGCTGAGTGCGATTTCGAGTTCGCCTCAACCGCGAAGGCCTCTACTCGGAGCATCAAAATTTGAAACGCTTCAAGCGTGGAATACTAATGCAACATACGGTATCCTCAATCGACAAGAACATCAGGAAAATCCGTTGCTGTAAAACCGCTGGTCACTTCACCCAGGCACCGGCCTTCCTCTCATACCTATTAGGCTAATCCATGCACTTGAAACAAAACCTACTCCTTCTGACCACCTGCGCCTTGATTATAGGACTTCCTTTCCACTCCGCTGATGCACAAACCCCAGCCACCGAATCTTTCTCCGGATTAACATTCCTGTCACCCGCAGAAAAGAGTATCGGCAAAAAAATTGTCTTGATCGCAGCAGAACAGGAATACCGCAGCGAGCAGTCCATGCCAATGCTGGCCAAAATTTTGTCATCGCGTCATGGATTCGATTGCACCGTCCTTTTTGCGGTCAACCCGCGAGGCCAAGTAGACCCAACCATGCCAGTTTACCCCGAGAAGGGGAAAGAAAGTGAATTCCAAACCCACAACATTCCCGGACTCGACCATTTAAAAGAAGCTGACCTTGTCATCTTCTTTGCTCGACTCCTGACACTCCA